>OBEQ012798422.1_pt1 | contig 16608 bp, 14 predicted proteins | sample 1670901 | NCBI WGS metagenome assembly OBEQ01 (sample SAMEA104232315, study PRJEB22302) | groundwater metagenome | biome: forest; feature: aquifer; material: groundwater | place: USA | collected 2011-08-07 | depth 5.4 m
CAAATGGTGTATGCGTGGTACGCGTACTGCTTTCTATGAAAGCGTAAGCCTGTAAGAAATAGATAACAGAACTAAGATATTAACTACACCACCAGTCGCGCTCACTGCGGTTCGCTAAAGACTGGTGGAAAACTTATTATACACAAAAGGGGAGAGAAATTATTGTTAATAATGTCCGGGAGAGCCTAGAAAATGGTGGGTGGTTAATTTTAGAATGCACCCAGGATGGAGCAAGAGACAGAAAAGTATACGGCCAGTTTAAATCAAGCATAGAAGGATTTAGCAAACCATCTGTAAGAATGCGCTGGTGGGGATCAGAACCACAGGAACTGTCCCCTGGGTCATTATATCAACACTCATCATAGATTCTTTCGTTACTTTTTTAAACAACCCTTCTTTCTATCATCATAAGTCTTTAAAAAACATCAAACTAACACCATGTCCTCAAAAACCATCCAAATGAAATGCGGTATCGAGATTCACCTACACAGATTTCCCAAATCTGGTAATGGAGTTCGCCTCGCACTCAGCTCGGCTCACGGAGAAACTAACTAAAACCATGACATCAAAAAACATCCAGATGAAATGCGGTATCGAGATTCATCAACAGTTAGAAGGTAAAAAACTGTTCTGCTCCTGTCCCACACTCCTCAGAGACGATCAACCCCACTTCACCATCCAACGCAAAATCAGAGCTTCAGCCGGTGAAGCCGGTGAATTCGATGTCGCTGCTCTTCAAGAACAAGCAAAAGACAAAACATTTGTCTACGAAGGCTATCATGATACGACCTGTTTAGTGGAAACCGATTCTGAACCGCCGCACGAAGTAAATAAAGAAGCCATTTACACATCCTTGCAATTTTCAAAACTCGTCAACGCAGCTATCCCGGATGTCGTACAAGTAATGCGTAAAACAGTCGTTGATGGGTCAAATACATCTGGCTTTCAAAGAACCGCACTTCTCGGACGACAAGGAGTGCTTCAAACAAAAAGCGGACCAGTCAGTATCACCAATATTTCGTTAGAAGAAGATTCTTGTAAAATTATCAGCGATTCTCCTGATCAAAAGACTTACCGACTCGATCGTCTGGGGATTCCTTTAATTGAAATCGGCACCGGACCAGATATTACCTCGCCGGAACAATGTCAAGAGGCAGCAAAAAACATTGGGATGCTCCTCCGTTCACTGCCCGGAGTTAAACGCGGTCTCGGTACAATTCGCCAAGATGTTAATATTTCTATCAACGGTGGAAATAGAGTCGAAATCAAAGGCGCGCAAGATTTACGTCAAATTCCGTTATTAGCCGAATACGAAGTTAAACGACAAGAAGAACTATTGAAACTGAAAGACGAATTAAAAACGACAAAAGTAAAACTAGATCCATTAAATATTGTTGATCTAACAAAAATCTTTTCAAAAACAACGTCCAAAATCATTGGCAGCGCTCTCCAGAAAAAAGAAGGAAGAGTTCTCGGAATAAAATTAAATGGTTTCGCCGCTAAAATAGGTAAAGAACTCGCACCAAACTATCGCCTAGGAACAGAACTTGCAGGACGAGCAAAAGCAATCGCCGGTGTTGGCGGAATTATTCATTCTGACGAATATAGTAAAACCGAACCAAAGAAGTACGACCTTACTCCAGAAATGATTACCGAGATAGAAAGAATTTTAAAAATAGATCGAAATGATGCTTATATTCTTGTTGCTGATGAACAAAATAAAGCTCAGAGAGCCCTTCAAGCCGTCTATCAACGCCTGCAAGAACTCTGGAACGGCGTACCCAAAGAAGTGCGCAAGGCAAACGACGATGCCACCACCAGTTACTTAAGGCCAATGCCCGGTGCGGCAAGAATGTATCCGGAGACAGACGTTCCACTTATTTATCCAGATCTAAAAACAATAAAAACACCCGAACTATTGACAGAAAAGATTGTCCGCTACCAAGAAAAATTCGGATTAGGCGCAGATCTCGCCGAGTTTGTCGCCAAATCAGATCAAGTTCTTCTCTTTGAAGAAATAGTTGCAACGTATCCAAAAATCAAAGCAGCGTTCATTGCTGATGTTCTCGTCTCCCTTCCCGTTGAAATCCGTCGTAAATATAATCTCAATCCAGAATTATTGACAGAAGCACAACTTCGAGAATTTTTCCGCGCCCTATCGGAGGATCAAATCCACAAAGACATTGCCATTGACGTTTTGATTGATATGATCAAAGGAACCTATCATCTCGAACGTTATGCGCGAATGGGAACGGAAAATATTCACCACATTATCAAAGAAGTTGTTGAGAAGAACAAAGGAGCCCCTTTTTCCGCATTGATGGGTTTGTGTATGAAAGAGTTGGCAGGCAAGGCTTCTGGACAATTTATTTCTGAACAATTGAAAAAACTGCTTGAACGAGGACATCAGTAGAACTAATATTTTTTTAAAAAAATAGAAGAAAAAAGAAAATAAGAATTCTATAACTCACTACTTTATTTTACCACTTATATTCTGCAAAATCTTTGCCTTCAAACACACCCATTAATCCTACATAAGGCGCAAGTGCGCTGTTTAATGCTCTTGACAAAGTTCCATTTTCTCGAGCATGTCCACTTGCAGCAATTTGGCGGTTAATCGTACCATACGCCGTCTGTGGATACGCAAGAGCGATACCATCCACCGTAACATCAATCGCCGGTCTTTGACCATTATCCGGAAAAGCAACGTAAACAGTTCCTCGAGGAACTTTTCCTTGTAATGTTACATCACTGACCACCACTCTCACACCATCCACCGTTGTTTCTAAACTTCTTAACTGCTCTGGCAGTACTGGTTTTCCTTCTTTTGTAACCAATGCCGAAACTAATTTATTTTCTTCGTTCACTTTTTTGTACCTCCATTAATAAATTAATGAAATCTCTCGAAAACAAAACTCACTTTTAAACTTTTCGTTTTTGCCACTACTATAATGGAGAGGCAGACATAGATACTCCAGACAACAAATGTTTTTTAGTCTGAAGAAAAAAAAGAATTGATGAAAATTTTTAGTAGAATTGTTGAACTGTTAGACAAAAATCAAATTCCCTACGTCAGCAAGCGCCATGCGCCAACACTAACATCACTCGATGCCGCCCGCGAGCGCGGCGAACCATTGAAAATCGGCGCGAAAGCGTTGTTAGTCAAGACCGACAAAGAATTTCTCCTTGCTGTTTTACCCGCAGACAGACGTTTAGACACCAAAGCACTACGTGCCATCGTTCATTCCAAAAATATTCGTTTTGCAACTACGGAAGAATTAGCCGGACTGGCCGGTTTAGTGCCAGGCTCAGTTCCCCCATTCGGAAATATTCTGGGAATCAAGATGCTCGTTGACAATGCTCTGTTCAACGAAGAGTATATGGCGTTTAATGCTGGCTCGTTAGAAATTTCGATTAAAATGAAAACCGCAGATTATCGTCGAGTTGTTAATCCGACAACGGGGGATTTCTCGGAGAGAGTTTAGTGTTGTCACCACCCCGTAATTTCTTAACTAAAGATTTATAAATAATCCCTCTTCTGAGGGAGAAATGGCAAATTCAAATGATCCTAAAGACTACAGTGATCTTCCTCTCGACGAACTGCGATCCGTCAACGATCCAGCGAAGTATGGTTGGGGATCTGTGTTACGAAATACAGCGGTCTACAAAAATGGAAGAATCAATATTCCCTACTCGCCAAATCCAGAACAACGCTATGACTGCGGAGTTGGCGCAAAAAAATTATGCGAAGATCTAATCGTACGCGGAATCGAAGCAAAAGTTGTTTTTGGTGTTGATCAAGCACAAATTTTCTATAATCATGTTTGGGTAGAACTTGCTGATGGACGACAACTTGATCCGACACCACTGTATCCATTTACAAATACTCAGCATAAAAAGAGAGGGGACTTGACTGGAATAAAATTTTCCAATCATCTTTCTCTTCCCAGTGGATCAGCTACTCCTTGTTCCTGGAGAACTACTTCCGAAGAAAGCGCCCAAGTCTCTTCAATGCTCTTTATCGTCAGTCGATATAGCAAAAATTCCACTGAACTCCTTGTTGGCCATCAAGTTCGTGAAATAAATAGAGGAAAGGCAAAGCAATTCTGTTCTCAGAGTAATACTTTTTATGATATAGATGGCTCATTAGAAAACTCGTTGGGAGAAACTCTCTTGGCAGGACCAGAAGACTTTCTTACAGAGACAAAAAAAAGAGAATTTTCAGAAGAACTAATTGAGACAGGAGATCTTAAAAGAACTATCTCAGGAGAAGTTTCTGTTAATCATGATCGTCCACAAACCGCAGAATTTGAACCTTCTCTCGAAGCAGAAGCAGGATTATTTAGTGCTTTCGCGCAAAATGTTGTTTTTGCCTATCTTGTTTCTGAGAAAATCAAGAGAGAACAAGCACAATCAATGAGTTATATCATTAATTCTCTTAGAGGAGAGGGAAGTATTTACGACAGCTTTTACCCAGAGAAGAAAATATAAACATGAGAACTAATTCTTCCAATTGTAAATGGAAAAACAAGTAAACCGGTGGAAAAAATACCCCATCATCATCCTTCTCCCTCTCTTCATCCTTCTTCTTTCATTCAAAACAACGATTTTCTTCACCAACTACACCCTACAACAACAGAATGCCGTCGACTATCTAAACGGCAAGACAGAACTGCAAGGAAATTATACTGCCGCAGAACGATCCCATATGGAGGATGTGCAAAAAGTCTTCAACAAAGGAAATATTCTCTTCTGGATTCTTTGTTTAATTATAGTAGGCGCTTTCTTCTCCATCAAGAATAATAAACCAGAAATCATAAAAATTCTCACCAAAAGTGGAATAATTACCATCTCCACCGTCATCATCATTCTCATCGCCGTCATCTTTAACTTTGAAATCACCTTCATCCTCTTTCACAACATCTTCTTCCCGCAAGGGAATTGGCAATTTCCGATGGACTCACTATTAATCCAAACTTTTCCTATTCAATTCTTTACAAAAATGAGTATTTTCGTCTTTTCTCAAGCTCTCGGCTGGGGAATCCTTTTTATACTCCTTTCACTTTGCTTAAAGCATGAGATGGCACATCAATAACAATAAAACTAAGTTTATCCTCATTGGAATCATTATCTTTCTCCTACTCATCATTTTTCTGATCGTAAAAGTCTTATTTATCCTCCTTCCGGTTATCATTATACTTCTCGTCTTGCGCTACATTTTCCAACGGTTGAATAAGATGAAAAAGAGGGGAAAATAAACCATGAAAGCGTTTTCCAAACCATTGATTCTTCTTAACTTCAAACTCTATCCTGAAACGATTGGAAAGAAAGGGTTAGAACTAGCCAAAAAATTAGCAACAGTGAAGTCAAAAAAATATACCATTGCTATCGCTCCTTCGAGCGTCAGCCTTTCGGAAATGGTGAGAACTACTTCACTGCCAATCTTTGCCCAACACACTGATCCAGTAGAAACAGGAGCGTTTACCGGTTCCATTTCCCCAGAAGAACTCCGTTCCCTGGGTGTTAAAGGAACAATTCTCAACCATTCAGAAAAGAAAATCCCTTTACAACAACTTGAAAAAACACTTTTGCTCTGTCAAAAGAACAACTTGATCACCATTGCCTGTGCTTCCACTCTTCAAGAAGTCAAAACAATCGCAAAACTCCACCCAAATTATCTCGCTTATGAACCGCCACAACTAATTGGTGGAACAATTTCAGTAACCAGTGCCAAACCAGAAATAATTCAATCAGCAGTGCAACTCGTTAGAAAAATAAGTCCAAAAACAGGAGTATTATGTGGCGCAGGCGTTCAATCTAAACAAGATCTTGAACAAGCCATCAAATTAGGAACACGAGGAGTTTTAATCGGTCATGCCATCCCTAAAGCAAAAAATCCAGTTCAGAAATTGAAGAGTCTCTTGTCTTAACGAATTGAACTCTAGTTTTACTCTTTCTGCTCAAGATATCTTTTCAATTCGTGATATTTGGCGACAAAACGCTGTCCGAGAATATCTTCTACTTTCTCTACCATCCGAGTAAGCCCTTCAGTATCTGTTTGATACAACTCTAACAAGTGCTTTTGTATTGTTTCCGAACCAAGTTGAACGGCATCATAAAATCCAAAAACAGTTCCCAAACCACCACTAGAATAAGCCTTCTCTGAAATGTCTGTAACTACTTCTGCCGCGACAAGTGTTTTTCCAACAAGACCACGATCGATAACATCTCGTAACAAACGTGCCCGCTTATGACGATAGTCTTCATGTGATGAGATCATAACTTATAGAATTCTCCTTGGTTTTAAATAGGTTATGAAACTTCAGTATGGCTCACAAGCCATAAAAACAGAGATAGTTTTAAAAATAAAGCCCAATTAACAGCACTTATGGATTCAGTCCGTCAAGCCGGAAGTTAAAAGTATTTTCTAGATTTATCTATTGAGCAATCCGACATACAATAATATTATTTAACAACAACCAAATTGTAGTAAGAGGAAAATTATCATGAAACAAACAAAAGAACAATCAATGAAACAAGCAACTACAAAATCAAAACAAGAACATCTTCAATACGCCCCACGAGAATGCATGACTCTAGAAGGACATCCAAAAATAGAGGGATACGACTTTGAAAAAGAGTTTAAACTCTCAGAATTCCTAAAAGCGTTTGCAAAGAGTGGTTTTCAAGCTACCCATCTTGCTCAAGGGATCGAAATTGCCAAAGCAATGCAGCGAGAGAAAGCAACAATCTTCCTCAGCTACACCTCTAACCAAGTCAGCTCCGGCAACCGCGAGATCATCAAATACCTTGTGAAACATAAAAAAGTTCATGCTCTCGTCACTTCTGCTGGCGGTATCGAGGAAGATATCATCAAATGTCTCAAACCATTTGTTCTCGGCCAATTTGACGTTCCCGGAAAAATGCTCTTCGACAGCGGCATCAATCGCACAGGAAATATTTTCGTTCCAAATGACCGATTTGCCTATTTCGACAAATTCATGCAAGAATTCTTTGAAAAAATCTACAAGATTCAAAAAGAGACGGGAAAAGTTTTCTGTCCGAGCGATTTCATCCGAGAGCTAGGTCTCGCTGTTAACGATAAGAGCTCGATTCTTTATTGGGCGGCAAAGAACGATGTTCCCGTGTTTTGTCCGGGATTAATTGATGGTTCTCTTGGCGACTTGATCTACTTCTTCAAACAAAGTCATCCCGATTTTCTCATTGACATTACCAGAGAAATGAAACTCATCGTTGACTTCGTTTTAAACAGCGAAAAAACGGGGGCGATAATTTTGGGCGGAGGAATAAGTAAGCATTTCACCCTCAACGCCAATATCTTCAAAGAAGGTGTCGATTATGCAGTGTATATCAATACTGCTCAAGAATTTGACGGCTCCGATTCCGGCGCTAGAGTCGAAGAAGCAATTACCTGGGGCAAAGTAAAAACCAATGCCCCTCATGTGAAAGTCCATTGCGATGCGACGATTGCCTTTCCGTTGTTGGTTGCGGGAGCGTTTGTGGAAATAGAAACTGAAGAGATAAAGTGAGCCATAAAGCAATGGACGACGCGCACTATTTTGTCATTACATAAATTTTCTTTACGACATTAAATTGAATATCATCTCCCAAATCCTCAAACCTTAACAGTTTCTTTAATTCTTCCGAAAATCTGTTTCTGATGAAATCGTTAAGTTTATCCAAAAGCTTTCGATCATTATGAAGTTCAGATTCAAGTCTTTTTCTCGAGGAAAATCTGTAAATGATAGTGTGAAATTCTTTTATGTTTGAAAACTTGGCTCTGTTCATGATTTCCAAAAACTCATCTTCTCTAAAAAAGTATCTCTCTTTCGTAAGCATATCAAACCCGGCTAGCTCATCTTTTTTTCTGATTACATCTTGAAAAATAGTTTGGGTCTTATCATCGAGCATTACATCCCAAACGATTAGTTTTCCATTTCGCTTTAGAATTTGTGATGCCTTTTTAGCGACTTCAAGTTGTTCTTTTTTTGGCACTTCATGCAAACCCATTTTTATAACAACTGTATCAAAATAACCAGTTGGGAACAAAACATCAGGGAAATTACCCAAAATAAAATGGTTTGCAGAAACATGAGGCAGATTTTCTCTTGCTCTTTTTATCTGAACTTCACTTTCATCATTAAGCCATAAATCTGCTTTGCTTTCTTTTTTTAGACAATTTTTAGAAATAGCGCCATAACCGCAAAAAGCATCAAGTATTTTTTCGTTTGGTTTTGGATTTATGGCTTTAAGCATAGCTTCTTCATCTTTTGGACCAATGTTATGTATATGTTCATAAGAAACGATTCTTGCATCAAAACTTTCAGCCATGATAATAATATTTTGGAATGAATTTATAATTGTTTTGTTATGGCAAATCTCCTTAATAATGGAATATTTGGGAGATTTGCTAGACTAGTAAATCACAGGTTTAGTGTTCCATTATTTATGGGATTTACTATTAGCGAAAAGCGAAAGGTTAAATACTTCTTCTGCCTAATAGATTTTGTGGCAAAGAAGATTAAAGGTGATCACCCAAATAAAAAAATCATCATGACATCCAAAAAATGGTTTGTTCCACGCAGTTACGGCTGGGGCTTTGAACCTACAACCTGGCAAGGCTGGTTAACAGTTGTCATCTTCATTGGATTAGTCTTTGCCTCCCTTTATCTTAATAACATATTTGACAAAAGCAAAATCACAATCAAAGACATCGCCAGTATTTTCTTTGACTATGTCATCCTCATAACCACATTAATTTATTTCTGCCTGAGTAAGACAAAAGGAAAAGTACAGTGGAATTGGGGAAAGAAGAAATAATACCCCAAAAAATATATAAATGATCATCAATCTAAACAAAAAATGGTCAAAATCACTGTTTTTGAAACGTATCAAGATCTAGCATCGAAACTTGGAGAACTCTATCAACAGAATCTTCCCATATTAAAAGAATTAGGTCAACGACAACACCACGCGGAGACAGAATTCCGAGCAAGATATGGTATTAATGAACGTATTCAAGCAGCAGTAGCGAAACAAGCAGAAGAAGAAAGACAAAAACATCCAGACTGGGGTGACGATGAAACTAGTCCATCATCTATACACGCCCTATTCTTTAAAGCCCCCCAGCTTGTTGGTTTGAGTGGAGACGAAAGAAAACAATTTAACACAGAATATGCTGATTTCGCAAAAGGTTTAGAATTATCAACATCAATTGGTCTTCTCGGAATTGGAAGTCAATATTTCTTTCAAGCAAGCGGAGTAATTCGACCAGACGAACCGTTAGGCGTCGGTAAAAATCATCGTTCAATCAAAGGACTAGCCGAAGCAACGCGAAATTATCTTCAAGAAGAACAGTATCCTTCTCGTGGAGCAACTGTTACACCACTGATCTATACTGTTAGAGAAGTACTCCCCCTCGTTGCTGAAGAACACAAAGGAGTACTCAGACAAAATCTCGAAGAGGCCTATAAAGTACCAAAAACAGAAGGTAAAAAGATGAGAGATTTGAGATTAATGAGCATAAGAAGTCTAGAAGCAATGTTGAAAGAAAAAAGAAGCTTCTGTGGTTTAGATCAGAATGAAAGAGATAATTTTGTGAAAGTATATTCTAAAGCACAACAAAAATAGGAAATCATTTCTTCTTCATTGAATAAACGAAGAAAAGAGTAGTAGCGATAGCCAAGAAGAAAGAATCTCTTAAAGCATCAACTACCGTTCCATCCAACAGAAACTGATTAAAGGTTGAAAATAGAACTAACAACATCAAAAAATTAACCATAAAAATAACGACGCCTGCCCGAAACAGACCAAAATGCAGAGTCAATGGAACCCAGCCGGAATGAGTGAAAATATCCGTCCATTTCAACGTTCTGATTCCCTTTTCTTGAATAATTTTGGTGTTGATCATCCGATATGCATTGAATGTTGATTTAATTGTAATTAGTGAGTATAAAATAGCAAAAAGAAAAACCATGAAGAAGAAAACAAAACCAAACAGAGTATAGCCAAAAAATAAAAGACCAAGAGAAATAATCGTACTAAAAAGCAGAACAGAAGAGAAAATTATTGCTTGAATATAGAATTTTCTAATTATTCCTTTGCTCTGGCGCAACTTGATGATCGCATTAATCAATGCTCCAAGCAGTACTAATCCCCATAAAGAAAAGAGAATATAATAAGTGAGCATTTCAACCATTTGTGATATTAGTTAAAATCTGTTTAAATACTTTTCTAAGAAAAATGAGAGAAAATAATCTTCACCCTTTCCTCGCCAACTCCGCTCCTTCCACAACCAAATCATAAATTCGTACCGACCTCTCCAACGACAACTGCCGCAGTCCACAATCCGGCGCAACATAAACTAATTTCTCATCACCGAGAACAGTAGCAGCTTCAGCAATCCGTCGTCGCACAATCTCCGCAGTTTCAATCTCTCCTTTCAACTGCTTCTCCAGTGTAATATCAACGACACCAACACCAATCTCAAATTTCCGTTGGTCGGCATAGTGTTTAAACACAGCAAGATCATTTTTATAATCATCAGCATTAGCCAACTCCAAAGAGAAATGATCAATTCGGGGATCTAAATCCAAAACGTGCGGAAATAATAATTCATAGCCATTCTTCTCCGTTAGAGAAACACGTCGTGGATAACAAAAGTGAACACTAAACTTTACCCCATTAACTCCCGCAACACATTCATTTAAGCCTTCAACTAAAATCGGAATATGTTCTAAAACGAGTGTCGCCGCCGGTGCATCTAATTGAATCCATTGCGCTCCAAGAGAAGCAAGCGCTTCAACCTGCGGTCGGATAACATTTCGAGATAACGCCAGAACAAATTCTCGTTTCGCTTCATAGCGAAGTTTTCGAGGATCATTCTTATACTGATCACGTAACTTCTCCATATAATAACGATTATCACTCATCACGGCAATCATATAAGGGTCATCCAATGGAACTTTTAATGAATGAGAAGCATAGGTTTTCGCTTGTTTAAATTCATCAAGAACAAGCCCTGCGAGAGAATTGTCTTTTAACATTGGTTCATTAACACAGACAGACGCTTTCCAACTATCAGGTCCTCGTGAACGAAGCATCTCAGGAAGATCCTCAAAACCAACAACCTCTTTTGCCACATGACGATACATTTCAGAACGCTTGGCTTCTCCATCATAAACAAAATCAAGACCACATTGTTCTTGTAACTTCAAATAGAGCAAGGCATTGAAATTAACCACAAAATCTTTTTCCACTGGCGTTAATTTCACTCCTTCAATTCCCGGTCTCCTCAATAATTCTAAAACATTTCCTCCAGAGAAATGTGCTCTCCCCGCAATAGTTTCTAACTCCCGAGCATCTGCATCTAGCAGTTCTTTTCCTTGAAATGCCTTCATCCGCGCACTCAATTTCGGCAAACTGCCAACTTCATATGTAGGAAATAATCTCTCAACCATGATCAAACACCCTCTTTGTTTCAGCAAGTACTTCTAATTTTCGCAGTCCATGAGTCCAACCGCGATATTCCGTTACCGTATTAGGAGTTAGATAAAGTGCTTTAGGCCGACAGCGTTCCTCAACAGTATGAAGAAGCGCTGCAAGTTCAACTGGATTTTCCAAAGCAGTACTTCGTGCATCAACCAGACCAAAAACTAACTCTTTATCAGCAAAAGAGTGAGCGAGAATATCATCAATTCTTGTTTCAGTACAATCAATACCAATCCCATCAACTGGAAGTGAAATTAAATCTGATAGTAGCGAACCGGCATCGCCAAAATAAGTGTTAAGGACAGTTGTCGCTCCAGAAACCACCCCGCAGATCTCAAGACCTCGACGCAGTAAGTCAACATGTTCAGACTTCAAAGAACCGAGTGATTGCGTATAAACTAAAGCCGGTTCATCGTATTGAATTCGAGTGTAACCTTCCCGAACCAACAATTGCGCCTCATTATGAAGAAGCCAAGAGAGTTTAGTAATCGCCTCTTCTCTATCAGCAAATCCTGATAGATCGGATAACATCGACAATGTAAACGGAGAAGGAAGAATCGCCACGTCTGATTTTCCATGATGATACTTATGAGTGAATGATTTACTGGTAGCCAAACAAGTATTACGATATGCTGAAGCGGAAATCTGGGGACGACGAAAAAAGACATTATTATTAAACCAGTTCTCTTGTGAACCAGCAGAAACATTCTGAACATGTTCAACAAATGGTTGAAACAAATAATATTGCGAGAGAAGCGGATCGGAGAGAAAAGAAACACCCGCTTCATTCTGTTTTTCAAGAACAAGAGCAGTATCTCTTTTAATTTGTTCATCTACTGCTTCGGAAGACCCACGACCTCGTTTCGCCTCATTACGCAGGCGATATAATTCCTGTGATTGTCCAAATGCTCCTGTGAGATAAATTCCTAAAGACATAACTCTTCAAAAGAGTATTCATCTATAAATAGGTTGTTGAGAGAAATATTCTGATGAGAATTAAATTGATGACGGAATAATTCCATAAATCCAAAAAATGTCGGCTCTTCTTGAAGATTATTAAGATTGAAACTAGAGATTAAATGAGGGTGTTCACGAGTTTAATAACAGTGAGCTTGGTTCTAAGATGAAACTAGCAGTTTCTTTAAAAAATTATTTTGTTGGGTGTCTGAAAAAATAAAACATAGCTAAAGCTAAATTCCATTTCTTCAATATAATAAAAAATATTACCAAAAGTAAAAAAGAAAAAATAAACGGCCCGAAGGCCGTCTACTTTTTGTAAAGAAAAGCTTTCGCTTTTCAATATCCAGGAAAACTTTCGTTTTTCTGAATGTAAAGGAGACCATATGTAAAGTAGCATAATTGCGGACGTTAGTAAGCGCATGCTGAACACGTCGTTGCCTTCGTGCGTACACATCGCTTCTATCAAACGGCTGTTCTAGCCGTGTCCTAAGGTGTCTCTTTTCACGGAGCGCTTCGTACTTAGATGCGTTCAGTACTTATCGCCTATTGCGTAGCTGCCCGGCATGCCTTGTCAGACAACCGGTAGACCAGAGGCAACGAACCTTCGTTCCTCTCGTACTAAAAGATCCTTCCATTCAGACACCCAACACATCCAGAAGATATCAAACAAACTGCCTCACAGCGTTCTGAACCCAGCTCACGATCCCTTTTAATGGGTGAACACCCCCACCCTTGGTAGCTTCTGCACCACCAGGATAGGAAGAGCCGACATCGAAGTAGCAAACCGCGCCGTCGATATATTCACTTGCGTTAGTTGTCCAACACAAGAATGAACTCTCGGGCGCGACAACCCAGTTATCCCCGGAGTAACTTTTCAGTCATTCCCGGCCCTCATCAAGAAGGCACGGGAGTTCGCTAGGCCACGCTTTCGCGTTTGAATGTTGTTATGGTTAAGATTCAATCAGGCAGACTTATGCCCTTACACTCCACTTCGGATTTCTAAACCGAATGAGTCTACCATTGGGCGCTATCGATATCTTTTCGACAGCGTGCCACCCCAGCCAAACTGTCCACCAATCGGTGTCCCTCTTGCGAGGTGAGTGACACAGTCCATGATAAGTGGTGTTACATTGGTGCCTAAGCCGCATGCTGACGCTCACGGCTTCAAACAGCTCCCACTTACGCTATATACCACAAACCGTATCACAGCGACAGGCTACAGTAAAGTTTCACGGGGTCTTCGCTTCCCACTGGAAATCCCTGGCCTTTACACCAGGAAGGAGTTTTCGGGAGACACTAGTTCGGGACAGTGGCGATCTCGTTATACCATTCATGCAAGCCGGCATTCAACCGGCAAGGTATTACGCTACCTTAAGAGAGTTATAGTTACTCCCGCCGTTTACCAGCTCTTCACTCCGTTGAAACGAAGCTTAAAGTACTGGCACTGGGCAGGTATCGCTTTCTATACACGGCGTTTCCACGTTGCAGAAAGCTAAGTTTTTGTTAAACAGTCGGACCACCTTTGTTACTGTGCCCTGCGATCGCAATCATTCGAAAACAATCACAGGGATCCCTTATACCGAAGATATGGGACTAATTTGCCGAATTCCCTGAACTAGTTTACACTCACACATCTTAGGCTTCTCACCTAGGGGCACCTGTGCCGGTTCTGGGTACGGTTGCTCCAGATTTTTCCTCGTTTCCTTTTCAAGGACTCAAGAAATCAACCAAACAGACCATAGGCCTGCCATTCTAGAGTTTAGTCGTGTTCTCATCATTATGATTCTCCCACGATTTATCTCTATTAGCACTGCAGACGAGCAGTGTTGGTCTATTCCAAAGCATCAGAAACAAGGCTTGCGTTGCCGCACATACGAGAGCAGTAGCGGAATATTAACCGCTTTCCCTTTCCCATTACTCGATTATGAGTCTGGTTAGGACCGACTAACCCTTGGCTGACGAACATTGCCAAGGAACCCTTGCCCTTACGACGGCAGAGATTTACACTCTGCTATGATCTTACTACCGCCAGGATATTCATTTCTATCAGGTCGACCTCTCCTTACGGAGAAGCTTCTACCCTAACAGAACGCCTGTCTACGCTTATTTTCATAATCTATGGTGTCGGCGAGTGACTTAGACCCGTCAATCTTCCGGGCCCACGACCTCAACGAGTAAGCTGTTACGCACTTTTTAAAGGGTGGCTGCTTCTAAGCCAACCTCCTCGCTGTCTAAGATCACGGACACCGTTTACCCACTATCACTGAGTCACTACTTTGGGGCCTTAACCATAGTTTGGGTTGTTGCCCTTTCGGAAGCCAAGTTTACCCCGTGGCTCCCTGCTTCCCAGAGTCTACAGCGTTACAGCATTCGGAGTTGGACAGAAAACCGACAAGTTTCCCCGCCTAAGTCTTCTATCCGTATCTCTACAACCATAACTACCTCGTCCGAGACTTGACTAAGGTCAATTTCGACAGGAACCTGCTATGGCCGAGCTCGATTGGCTTTTCACCCCTACTCCCAAATCAGAAGAACACTTGCACGTAGAACCTCTTCAGGCCTCCACAGAGTTTTACCTCCGCTTCACCTTGTCCAGGAGTAGTTCGCTCGGTTTCAGGTCGTGTCCAAGTGACTTACGGCACTTTCATACCGCTCCCCTCGTAAACTGCGGGATCTTGCTTTCGCTTTGGATGCCCTATTAAGGTTATCCTTGCCACTTAGACACACTCCCTGGCACGTTATTCAAAACGCACGTCAGAACTCCGTAGAGCCCTGACATACTATCGCTACTAGATTTCAGATGCTTTTAATTCCCTGTCAAGGGTTCTTTTCAACTTTCCCTCACGGTACTTGTTTGCTATCGGACTCGAAACGTATTTAGTTTTAGAGGTTAATGTCCCCCAGCTTCCCGCCACATTTCCAAGGGGCGGTACTCGAGATACTCTTACAACCTTCTTTCTTTCTTTTACGGGACTATCACCCTGTTGCGTGCTCCGTTCCAGGAAACTTCAAATCAGAAAAAAGGCTTAAAAAAGAGTCTACAACACTACATTTCCGTCACATTACTGTGACGGATTCAGTTTGAACTGTGCCGCTTTCGGTCGCTCTTACTCACGGCATCTCGGTTGATTTCTTTTCCTGCAGGTACTAAGACGCTTCAATTCCCTGCGTTCCCTGACCCCGAAGGGCCCTAATGAGAAGTCTCATTCAGAAATCCTCGGTTCTAAGCCTACATTCAGCTCGCCGAGGCATATCGTTGCTTGTCACGTCCTTCATCAGCGTTTCGAACCTAGTCATCCATCTAGCAGCTTACCTAGTGTGTATTGAATCTTAATCTACATATGGTTCATTATAGTGATGTTTTAACGCAGAATTAATCTGCTTCATCATACTCAACCTACATCGCCAAAAACTCTTCGTTCTTGAAGATGTTTTCCCGTCTCAGCGGAGATCAGGAACATATTCCATTACGGAAAGTGGACCCGTCGGGATTCGAACCCGAGACCTCTTGCTCTCTTCGTTTGCAGACGCAAACATGCAAGGCAAGCGCTCTACCGCTGGGCTACGGGCCCATCGAATCTAATTTACTTGTAATAATTACATGTACCTAATTATGTTGGATATTTTTTATTCACTTAACCACGAAACGAAGTTAAATAAAAAAAAAGGAGGTGATCCAGCCGTAGGTTCCCCTACGGCTACCTTGTGACGACTTAACCCACCTCATCGAATCTAGGTTCGAGGCAACTAAAAGCTGCATCTCACCTAGACCCAACTCGGTTGGTTTGACGGGCGGTGTGTGCAAAGAGCAGGGACATATTCACCGGACCGTGATGAAGTCCGATTACTAGGGATTCCGTTGTCATGAGGGCGAGTTACAGCCCTCAATCCAAACTAAGACAAGGTTTATGGGGTTAGCTTCACCTTTCGGTGTTGCATCCTATTGTCCTTGCCATTGTTGCGCGCGTGTAGCCCAGCAGATTCGGAGCGTACAGACCTACCGTGGCCCACACCTTCCTCCTTGTTTCCAAGGCAGTCCCTATAATGTGCTCAGTCATTCTAAAGAACCCGTTGGCAATTATAGGTATGGGTCTCGCTCGTTACCTCACTTAAGAGGACACCTTACGGCACGAGCTG
>OBEQ012203067.1_pt1 | contig 16606 bp, 18 predicted proteins | sample 1670901 | NCBI WGS metagenome assembly OBEQ01 (sample SAMEA104232315, study PRJEB22302) | groundwater metagenome | biome: forest; feature: aquifer; material: groundwater | place: USA | collected 2011-08-07 | depth 5.4 m
AAGCACCACCTTGTCGATGTCATGATCAAGTGCCGCTTCGATAACATTCTGGCTTCCGATAATGTTCGTCTTCACCGCCTCGAAAGGATTGTACTCGAGTGCGGGCACCTGTTTGAGAGCGGCTGCGTGAACAACGATATCAACACCATGAAAAGCACGCTGAAGTCGCTGAAGGTCACGAACATCACCCAAAAAGAAGCGGAGACGATCATCTGTATCAGCAATCTCCGCCTGCATCACCGACTGCTTAAGTTCGTCACGCGAAAAAATAATGATTTTTTTTGCTTCGGAATTTTCAAGGAGGTATTTGGTAAAATTCTTCCCAAATGAGCCCGTGCCTCCAGTAATGAGTATCGTTTTGTCTTTAAGAATTTCGAGATCCATGAAGGTATGTTACGTAAAATTGGTGTTTAATCAAGTTGGGTGCTCTGCCTTAAGCCCGCCTTAGATAGTATAACTTACCACAAAACATAAAGGTGGCGCTTCATAAGCCCCTATGCGGTTATTTTTCGCAAAACCAGTGAGGGTTGTCGAGTCCCGACGATATGCTCCATAACGTACTCTTCGCCGTGGTCCTTCAAAAATTCCCGCACCGCCACCGTCTCACCGGGATATTTTTCATCATTATATTCATCAAGCACAAAGACACCCCCTTTGGCGAGACGCTCATGCATGCGTACCAATATTTCTTTGGTCGGATCATAAAGGTCGACATCACAATAGACAAGGGAAAATGTTAGTTCGGTCTGTTCCTTTAATACTTTTGCAAGGGTGTCATGCACAAGACCTTTGTGGATACAAATACTATCCTGCATTTCGTACAACTCGATAACATCGATCAGTTCCTCGTATGAACCTTTGTATCGCCCGCGCTCGCTCGTGGAGGCTCCATCACTCGGAGTGAACGTCCCCAATCCTTCGAAGCCCTCGAAGCAGTGCACCTGCTTTCCTCCGTGTGGATCAAAAATCTGTAAAAGTTTTGCAAGAAACAAAAGGTTGGCACCCCTCCATGAGCCAAACTCGGCCACATGCCCTGGAACAGAAAGTGTGCCGCGCAGGAGATCTGAGATCGCGATCGAACGGGCAATATTCGCAACCCCCGCATACAGCGGCCAATGATCAATGACGGACCACAATTCGCGATCGCCATATTTCTCGGAGAACTTCTTCCTGTTTTCAAGATAGACCTGATCCTTATTTGAGAATTTTCTATTGTTCACAGTTTTTGCGGGGTTTATGGGTAAAAATATGTTAGCAGAATTATACACCAAATTTGAAGCGCTTCAGAGTGGTGTAGCCTGCCGTGAAGCGACATTTACCGATGAGCCCGCAGAGAACGTGTCCGGCTGTTCGCAGATGTCGGCAATGAGTCCTGCGACATCTTCGGGAGACTGCATCTTGTCGTCCTTCTTTTTGAGAAATTCCATGACCGCGGGAGGGAGGTCGCCATTGAGACCACCCGGAAGAAATCCGGGGGCGACAGCATAGACGCTGATACTCTTTCCCGCGAGCTCTCCCGCAAGAACACGCAATAGTCCTCGAAGCGCATGTTTCGCAACAAGATAGCTCCCCATCGCACCCGGCTTTTGTGCATCAAGTGCCTCGGTAGTGATCCCGATGAAAGACGCACCATGTGACACATGCGGCACAACCGCTTTCGCCAAGAGAAATCCGCCGCGAAGAGATGCGTCAACACTTCCCGTGAATGAATCAAGTGACGTGCTCAAGAGTGCTTTCCGGTCGAGCGGTGTTGCTGCAGCGTGGATACATGCACTGATCGTACCCTGAGCTGCGGTGATCGCCGCAATTGCCTTCCCGACCTGCTGTTCGTCGGTGATATCACAAATATAGAGCGGAAAATTTGCATTGTCATTCGCCTTACGTGAAAGAATCGCGACCTGCCATCCGCGATGCTTCAACTCTTCTGCAACTGCGCTCCCGATATATCCTGTCCCACCACTGATAACAGCGAGGGGTTTTTTTGTTTCGTTGTTCATAATATTTATGCAAGGACAGAAACCACCACCTCTCCCTGTGCAACCTTCGTATCACCTACGGTGATTGCGAGATCAACAGTGACAAGCTTGGTCGCTTCGCTTTTTCTTGTGAGTGTGCCCGCTACTGTCACCGTATCCCCGATCATGACCGGATGCTTGAACTCAAGCAATGTTTTCACAAGAAGCGCATTGCGTCCCGGGAGTTGCATTCCGACGAGCTGTGACACAAGTGCTCCGAGAAACATTCCATGCACGACTCTTCCTCCAAACTGGGTTGTTGTTGCATATCCATCGTCGGTGTGAAGCGGATTCTTGTCTCCTGAGACAGCGGCAAATGCATCAACATCATCCACTGTGATTGTGCGCGAAAAAGAGGCGTGCTCACCTACAGCCAATGACGCAAAACTTCGTACCGCCGCTTGTGTGTTTGTCATACAGTGATCCCCTTTGACTGCACTATTTTTTTCACAGCACCGAGCGAGGGGGCATTCAACACCTCATCCATCGTGAATGTAATATTGTATTCTTTTTCAAGTTCGGCAACAAATAAAAGATAATTCATCGAATCCCATTCGGGCACGTCTTCAGGCTTAAGCTCATCTTTTATCTCGGCTTCGGGTATCTTTAGCTGCTCTGTTACGATGGTATTGAATGATTTCATGTGATGTTGACCCAATAAGGTGCGGTTATTTCCTTTGTCAAAAGTTTACCGTGCGAGGTGTACTTGTCAAGAAAATCCTTTGCAGGCTTGTTTTTTTCTGTCGGTACAAAATCGATATTGATCGCTTCGACGCCCTCACTTTCTGCGCGCCTTGCAATGGAGGCTAAGAATGTCTCTTCAATCCCTCTCCCTAACACGCGACAGCTCATAAGCATTGACTCGACAGTCCATTTTTCTTTTCCCTTATTGACGAGCGCGAACGCGATAATACCGTGATCACCGAAGCGGTCTGATGCTGAAGCATGATAGATCGCATGTTGGGAACTTTCTATATATCCTTGTATTTCATCAACGCTCATCGGCCGTTTCTTTGTATTGAATTGATTGGTCTTTTCAGTAAGCTGCGATAAACGCGCGAGTGCGATCGGATCATCCTCATGCACGCGCATTTCAGTAGAGAGACTTTTCAAAAAATCGCCATGATCAGTAAATTCCTTTTCTGATTCTCTGCGCAAGCGTTCAGTGACGTACAAGTTTCCGCGCATTTTGTCTTCGTCGGTGATCGTATTTGACTCAAAATACGGCAATGAGTTCAAAAATTTTGTGTAGAATTGGGGATCTTCAGGGAGTTCCGGGGTTTCCACTTCCGGCACAAAAGCGCGCATCGCTTCACGGTTTGTCGGACTGTCATCGAGAAATACCATTGAATCAAGTCCGATGTTCAGCTCTTGTGCAAGTTCTTTGATATTCTCTGTCTTCTCATTCCAGTTGATACGACTAGCTGCGAAGTGTTGTTCTTTAAGGATCATGTTGGGATTTTTTCGAATGACCTCCATTGCATCTTCGGGATTATTTTTACTATTGACCGCAAGAATAATCCCCCGATTATGGAGATCGAGAAGTGCCTGTTGGAACGCGACGAAATATGATCCAGGTGACGAGACCGACAGTGCGATACCTTGTGGCCCGTCTTCTCCGACGACCCCGCCCCAAAGTGTATTATCAAGATCGAGTACTATGCATTTTTTCATTTTATTTTTGGTTGATGACCACAGCACAAGCAACGCTTCTGCTGTGAGTGATCGACAGCAACAGAATTTTTTTTCTTTTTCCGCTTATCCATATTTCAGGCTTCCCGGTTTTTGTGTGGTGTACTTCTACAACCGACAATGCGTGCGAAAAGTCGCCCGTTGCCTTGCGTACTGCTTCTTTTGCCGCAAACATGGCCGCAAAATGAGGTGCCGGATCGCGATACGAATTACAGTATTCTTTCTCGGCCACGCTAAAAGTATTGTCAACAAAACGCATTTGCTTTTTTTTGAGCAATGTACGAAATCTGCTTATCTCGGCGATGTCTACCCCAATCCCTGCGATCTTCATGACCATTATTATACATTTTTCTCAACTTCCGTGAGGAGACCTGATTTTACAAGCAAGTCAGCCGTTTCAAACAGCGACGCTGCGGGTACACCGAGAATCTCTGCGATCCCGAGAAGGTCGTTCTCGCCGTCGGCATATGCGAGCAAATCAACCATCGTTTTGGTCGCATATGCGGTGTTATTGCGCTGGCTCAATGTGGGATAAAGTCCTCGTTTTCCAAGTTGGGGCTCTCCTAAATAGACCGCACGATATCGGCTATCATGTTCGATAATTTCAATGCATTCGCGCAGGACATCATAAGAACCCTGAAGACCGCTCGGGGTGACGAGTGTGAGATCATCGAGCGATGTGTGATATTCGGGGTATTCACTGTATTTGCTACGCATAACAGATACCACCGGAAGATCCACTCCAGGTGAGCAGTATTGTCGCTCGTCGCTCCCCCGCTCGAGATATGAATAAGAGATATATTCCGGATGCCTGTGATTAAGAACATGTCGCGCGACATTATCCGCAAGTGTTGCACCATCGCGGGAAGGAAGAAAAGAGTAAGCACGATCATCACCCATGCATGTGAGATTAAAACCGGCAATGACATTCTTTTGCATGATATCAAGATTCTTCGAAAGGTAGGTCAATGAACCGATCGTTTCAGGAATAAAGATGATCCGATAGGTAAATTTGCGCGGTGCTGAAGCGATCCATTGAGCAAGAAAGGTGGCTACTACCGGGCCCGAGAGTTCGTTGTTCGCCATCGACGGATGACAGGCATACGTAGAAAGAAAGATCTCTTTTTCAAACTCACCCTTAATGATCAATTCGCCATAAGTAAGTGAGCCTTCTTTTAATTCGCTGTCGATGAAGACATGGTAGGTTTGGTCCGTAAGCTTCAGGCGCTCAGTATGAGTCATGCAAAACCCCCAGCGTTCTTGATAATACGAAGTGGTATAAGGGATAGCGTCAGGTAGTTCAGGTAGCGAATAAAGATGCTCTTCGAGTTCCTTTAGTGTGATCTTTTTATCAATAGGCATCGAATAGCCGACCACATGTAAGTTATTCTTCTTGAATTCAATGATCTTATTTCCCTTCCCGTCTGCCACCCACGCGTCTTTGATGTTCCACTCCCTTGGAACAGTCCAATCGAACACTTGTGTTCCCGAAGGGACTTCGTGAATTGTAAGCGGTATGTGCTCTTGAAGCATCCGGAGTGTTTCGCGAAATCCGTTGCCGGTAAGACTTCTGCATATAGGAAATAATCGCGCTGCAAGTGCATGCATATCTGCCCCGACCAACGGAGTTCCGTGAGTTATGTTCGTCGTTGTCTCTTTTTTCTTCATGATGGAGCTTGTTTTAACAAAAAATAAGGATCGTTGTCCAATTGGTGCATTGCTGCACCATAGAGGTCGTTTGCGCCAATGACAGAGACCGAGCCATTCCCGATGGTGGTTTCCCGAACCAAACCCTTTTCTCGCAAGTACGGCGTAATGCGTGTCATGTCGTTGTCGATGTCTTCATCAAGGGGTCTTACAAAATAAATGCATGAATCCGCATGCGCTCGACCTTCTCTATCAATAAAGGTGCCGTCAAATGTTTTTATGAAGCGATATGGCACTTGGTGTTCTTGTTCAACATAATGCAAAAACGTACACGACTCAAAGCCGACACCCAACAGCAGTATTTTTGCATTGAGTTTTTGCGCGATTGCAAAACTGCTTTCCGGACCAAAAGAGTCTTTGTTGGGTTTAAGAAATTCTTCTTTGTGCTTTCCCCATACTGCAACAGAAAACAGCGGGTGTGACGAACGCACTGTGTCTTTTTCTTTGCGAAAATAATTCGTCAAAGCACCGACCGTCGAGGGTGTATTCTGTATATCAAACGGTTCTTTGCGGCAATAACTGTAACTGTAGGTCGGGAAAACAAGTGCACCCTCGATACCAACTACCTTTTTGAGAACATCGACAAATGCTGGTAAGATTTTGTCCTTATTTTCGATGGCGATCCTGCCAAATACCATCACGTCCGAATGAATATACAAAGTGTCACCCGTACGAACTCCGAGCGAGCGCAGTGCCTCCAGGAGGTCAGTGTCGTAGATTTTTATATTTTGATAGGTATAAAGATGGATCATGATCTGACTTTTTTAAGTTCTGCCACAAGTCTTTTTGTCGCAGAATTATTGAGTGGAATATGGATGATCTTTTTAAAAGGGATGGTGGTCTTGTGTCCCTTTGCGACAAAACAAAGTGTGCGGATACCGCAAAGTACTGCGAGCACCATCGCGACCGTCTCCACACCGAATACCACTTTAGAGCGCGAGAGATCGTCGACCACATCTTTGTGTGTTGATTTTTCGATCCGCATACGAGAACGATATGGGCGAATGATCGCATCAAATTTTCGGCGATCATCTGATGGATGGAAACGGATGATCAGCTTGTCGATCTGCGTGTCACTACTGAGCGCAGTCGAGAGAAACAATCTGAGCGCTTCCTCAACCCCCGCAAGCGGCGAACTTACAAACAAGGCTGCTGACGCCTCTGCTCTTGTTTTTTTAAGCGCGTGGAATTTTTCTGTGACATTTTTATAGTACTGGTTGGGAATGAAGCGAACAGTAGAAAAATACTTTTTTGCCAGTGCGAGACCATATTTGTCCCCAACCCATATCTCGTCGGGAATATTTTTTTTCCATCCCTCCTTGGGATAACCGAGACATTCCCGATAATTCTGCCATGAATCAAAGTAAAGTGCGGTTTTGATCCCCTGCTTTTTTGATTCCATGAGTCCGTGCCATTCTCGATGAGACATCCAACCTGGGGCCGCCGAGAGCGTCAGTCGTGCTTCGTGTTTATGCCTTGCGATGATGCGGGCGATGGCTTCTTTTTCATCAGGAATACTTCGTGCGGGAATTCCCATGCGACGAAATACTTTGATGGCGGGACCTCCGATATACGCTCGGAATTCATCCTGCTTAAGTTTTTTCTTTACATACGCAGCGACAACCTCAGCGCCGCCTGCATCGTTTGCGAACACGAGTATCATGCGTCAGGCGAGTTCCTTGCGATGCTCATAGACCTTATGGAGTGTGGTAACGACGTCATCAAGATCTTTTTCGGTCATACCGGGACGCATCATATCGTGCGAGAAGAATCTTTTCTCATGGTTTTCTTCAGCTACCGGGCACAAACCTTTCTCGTAATGCGCCTCACCTTTATAGAATTCTGATTTGAATGGAAACCCCTTGGAGCCAAAAGCGATCTGCTTTTGGAATATCGGCATCCAGTAGAGTGGCGGAACACAAGTTCCGTATATGAGCGTACCCTCCTCTTCCTGACCCGCTGTGGGTGCAAGCTCAGCTTCTACCGCTGCAATGAAGGATTTACGCGATATTCCGACCAATGCTTCGTCAAAGAAAAATGATTGCTGATAGTACACTGAGGTCGTATCGGGACGCACCTTTGTCGGGCGCACACCGGGCATGTCTTGGCATCGTGAGGCGATATATTCGCAATTCTTCTGCCGCTCGGCAACGAGCTTATCGAATTTTTTGAGCTGCTCACGTCCGATCGCCGCCTGAAGTTCGGTGAGGCGGAAGTTATATCCTACCAAGTTTACGATGCTTGCGACCCCGCTACCCTCGGCGGCTGCTTCCGCGTGATTGCGTATAAGCTGCAATCGCAAAGCGAGCTCATCATCATTGGTGACCACGAGCGTTCCTTCACCGGTATGGATATGTTTATGGAAGTTAAGCGAGAAGACGCCGATATCAGAGAGTGTGCCGGCAAATTTTCCTTTATAAAGTGCTCCGGGTGCCTGCGAAGTATCAGCAATGACCTTCACTCCGTGTTTTTTTGCGATAGCGTTGATCGCATCAATATCGTGTACTCCGCCCAAAATATCAACAACAATGATCGCCTTTGTGCGCGGGGTGATCTTTGCTTCAACAGACTTGGGATCGAGACAGAGATACTCCGCTTCAATGTCGGCGAATACGGGCACAGCGCCGTAAAAAAGAGGAGCAGTTGCGGAGATACACATCGAGTACGGTGATACGATCACTTCATCTCCCGGCTCAATGCCAAGAGCACCAAGCGCTGCAATAAGGCCTGAGGTCGCGGAATTCATAGAAACAGCGTGTTTGACTCCGAATTTTTTTGCCCACTCTTTCTCAAAACCCTGAACTTCAGGACCGCCAAAAAATTGTGGACACCATGAACCGATAAATCTCGAAAGCCCTCCTTCTTCGATCACTCGAACAGCCGCAAGCTTTTCTTCCTCTCCTATGGGTGTGTAAGCAGGAAAATGATCATCTTTATTGCGCACTGGTGTGCCACCCTTAATTGCTAGTTCTGACATATTATTTCTTCGAATAACTTTTTAATAATGTAAAACATGTCTCATGCGTCTTAAGCGCGTCATGAAGGGACGACTGAGGGGTTTGTTTTTTATCGAGCACCCCGACCGCATTGCTGACGAGTCCTGGCATTGAGTGAATGAGCCCCGTTTGCACAGTCTTTTCATTTCCCAGCATGTGATATCCCTTAAAGATCGGGTCCGGAACGACCTCTTCGGTCACAAGTTTGAAACCTTCGTCCACTAATCGAAACCGTCTCTTTGCCGTAACTATCTCGAACTCTGCTAATGAGAATTGTCGTTCATCCCCATTCATGAGATAAAACTGCGGACAACGATCGAATGTCGCAACTCCACCCACTGACGGTGCTCCTTCAGGAAAATCGTTAACGCGGAACACCATATTGCTCATACGCATCTCTCCAAAAAGATACCGCGCAAGATCAATGAAATGAGCGCCATTATGAAGTATTCCTTTCGAATAGATCGCGTTTGCGGAAATGACCGCACCAAATTTCTTAGTAATGATATCTCTTCTCAGTTTTACTATTGTCGGATCAAATCTGCGTCGAAAATTCACCAGAACCATGCTCTTGCTTTGTGTTGTTACACGCTTCACTCTTGCAATATCGAGGGCATTCGTCACCACAGGCTTTTCGCAAATGATGAGCGGAATATTCTTTTTCATAAGATAAAGAAGAATGCTTAAATGCGTTTTGTCAGGTGTGGCGATCACGACAATGTCAGGCGTTGTGGCATGTATCATTGTCTCTCTGTCCGCATAGAAATTGGTCCTCCATTTTTTTGCTTCCTTTTTTCCGTGCACACCATTTGTGTCTGTCATACCGACGAGTTTCACTCGTGAATGTGCAGTAAGTGCGCGCGCATGAGTGAGCACATTTTTTGAACTCGGTGAATCAAAAGTCGAGGCAATTCTTCCAGCACCGATTATTACTGCCTTATATGTTGTTGGTTTCGTAGACATTGTCACATGATAACACGAGAGAGTTCAGTTCAATTTTGACCTCTTAGGGCAAATCAGCTCGAGGAATGTGCGCGGTTGAACTATAAAAATCATTGAGTGATTTCTTGAGAAGACTGGTAACGCAGCGATGCTCCATGGGGACATTCGACGTGAATTTATTGATCGCATGCTCATGAGTTAGTCTGGCAATCGAGCGGTAAGTCGCAGTCGAGGTAAAGATTTCCGCATAATCGAGTTTGTACGTGTAGATCCCCGCATCCGGTTTATGGTGATACAAAACCCTCATCGGGTAATCGGGCAAGAAATCTCCGATAATGAGATGTCCCCCATCGGCGACCATGCGGTCGATCTCTGTGACGGCCTTGAACAGTTCTTCGCGGGAGACCCAACCGAGCACAAGATTAACGATTACAAGATCGAACTTTTCTTTGAGCGGAATGTCGGATGCGACGCCACGAAACATTTTAATCTTGGGGAAATTTTTGTTGCCGTCCTTAACCGCAGCAGTACTCGGGTCTATGCCGATGCATTTCGAGCCAAATTTATCTGCAATAAGGGCCAGGCGATAGCCATTTGATGCTCCAACTTCAAGTACTTTTTTTGGCTTAAGACCATACATCTCTATGGTGCGGACAGCGACGTCAGGGTCCGCATTGGGATAGACATTGGCGTAGAGCTCATGCATTGCTTCGCGGTTGCGCTTGTACCAATTATCTCCCTCTTTTTTGAAAAACTTTTCTTGTTTCATTGTGGCAAATTATTTATTAAACTTTCTATAATTCATGAGCCTCCTTCTGTCGAACATTGTTATTTATTGCTACAACCTCAGGATGCGCGCGTAAGTAGTTAGTCACATCGGCGACTGTAAAATTCGGGTGTTCGGGCAATAACGCTTCAGCTACTGTGCAAATCGCACGATAGTCAGACCTCTCATCAAGCGTCATGCGGAACTTTGGTGCGACAAGTTCGGGTGGGGCTTCCCAGTTGTACGTACGATACTTCTCTGGGTGCTTGTAGATGTAGTAGGTCACATGCGTGCGATCAACAATATCATCGGTGAGACTTGCCGTTTCTGCAAGTATTTTTGTCGGGAACACTTGCACCTCAAATCCAACAGCATAGGTGTCTTTGATGCAATTCGCAGCATAGTCAACGTCATGAGCAAAAAATTCTTCGATGCCACGATCGACAAGCTCGGGATCGACGAATGGCGAGTCTGCCATCGCTTCGACAATAATATCCGCATTGACTGACTGTGCAGCCCCAACAACCCGACCCAAAACATCCGACTCACTTCCCCGAAAAACATCAACTCCAAGCCGCTTGCCGAGTTCCTCCACTGGGTCGTCATTGGTGTTTGTGGTCGTTGCAATACAGATTCCATCTAAATATTTACTTCGTTTTAGCCTTGTGATCATCATCTCAAGCACTGAGACTCCCCCGATCGGCATAAGGACTTTCCCGGGCAATCGCGACGAGGTCATGCGCGCCTCAATGGTTGCAACGATTTTCTCCTTTCTTTGGTTATACATAGGCGTATAATACCTAATCTACTCCTATTTCTCCAGGAAAGCAGATATGCTAAGGTGAAGGCATAATTTACGTCTACTGTCATAAAATATGAAAATCTGCTTTTTCCTCCAAAGACGTTGGGTCATCTTGGGTCATTCAATGGCCTCCCAGATTAAAAAAGATTTTCCCGAGACTGAATTTTGCGGTTTTGTGCAGACGCGCCAGACCTATGAGTTTCTCACAAAAGAACAAAAAGATTTCACCTATACATCATTGCTGCTTGAAGAAGACATTCACAAGAAACTTTTTACAGAAAAGATCGACCTTGATTATCTGAAGTGGCTTGAAAAAGAATACGGCATCCCCAACCTCTGGCCGTATCTCTACATCGATCGCGTGCTTATGAACGGGCAGCTAGTCCGCGAGTATCCTTACAACAAAGCGATGCTCTCGCATGAGGACATGATGCGCCGCGTCCAAGTCACCGCAAAAGAGATCATTGCATTCCTCGACAGAGAAAAACCCGAGGCAGTCGTTTTCTCAGTGATCGGCGCGCTGGGAAGTCGCCTCCTCTACGAAATCGCACAAAGACGCGGCATCAAGACTATTAATCTCGAAGTTTCGCGTATAAAAAACGGGATGTCGTTTACCGACAACTACAAAACTTTCACGTGGGTGAAAAAGCTCTTCGAAGAAATACAAGCGGGCCGCAAGTCCGAGAGGCGAGAAGAGGCGATCAATTTTCTAAGAGAATTTCGCGACAAACCCGAACCATTTTATGCTCCCGCAGCACCATCGTACAACAACCAAGCATATCGCAGGTCTCATCTTCGTTTTCTTGCGCCCAAACATCTTCTCTTTAGCATTCCTTGGTATACAAATACATTTTTAAACGACCTCAAACGCGTAAAGAACAACGACTACAGCGATATTTTTATTTGGTGGACAATGTGGGACAAGTTCAAACGCAAAGTGCGCGGACTGATCGGCTACACCGACCTTTACAGCCCCGTAGTCGAAGGCGAAGACTTCGCGTTCTATCCCCTGCACTTCGATCCCGAGATGACCACCATGCTCTATGCTCCCTATTACACCGACCAAATACAGGTAATAAAAGCTGCAGCGCGCTCACTGCCTCTCCGTATGAAGTTGTACGTAAAGGATCATCCCGCAATGACCAGTTATCGTACGAGGTCCTACTATAAAGAACTCGTAAAGATTCCAAACGTAAAGCTGATCAACTCGGCTGTCAACGGTCACGATCTTGCTCGGACCGCAAAACTGACCATTACGATAACAGGAACCGCAGGGTGGGAAAGTATTCTTTTCAAGAAGCCTGTAATAGTTTTCGGCGATATCTACTTTATGAATATCCCCGGTGTGAAGCGCTGCCATGGCTGGGAAGAACTACCATACCTCGTGAAAGAACAACTCGAAGAATGGAAGCATGACGAAGAAACGCTAGTGAACTATCTGAGTGCGCTCCTTGAAGATTCTGTTCCGGTCGACTATTTAAATCTTTGGACATCAGCGAAAACAATGGGTGAGATCACCGACAACGAGGGCATGATCGCACTCTCTCGTGCACTCGCGGCTAAACTCGGACTCAAAAAATAACATCTCATGCTTGAGGAGAACACCAAATCGACCCCGGTCAGTGTCGGCATAAAAAAAGAAGAAGCGCTCTCAAGATCGCTCAATGCGGGGCACTGGTTCCTCGTCGACATGGTGATGCAACGCATTCTCGTGCTTGGCACGTTCTTTGTCACCGCACACCTTCTTACGCCTGCAGATTACGGCCTTATTGCGCTCGCGGGTGTCTATCCGACACTACTGGATTCCCTGACCGCGATTGCGTTTGAGAATGCACTCACGCAGAAAAAAACAGGGGAAGAGACGCCGTATCTCAATGTCGTATGGACTTTTAGCGTACTACGCTATTCCACCCTTTTCTTCGTAGTATTCTTTACCGCACCACTTGCGGCGCTCTTCTTCCATTCGACTGATGCGATGCTCCTCTTTCGCCTCGCTGGGCTCTACCTCCTGTTTCAGGGCTTCACAAACATCGGACAAATTTATTTCTTTCGTGAACTTAAATTTAAGAACGTTTTTCTGCGCGATGCGGCGATGTATGGCACTACGGTCGTCGTAACGCTCATCGGCGCCTTCCTGCTGCATACCTATTGGGCGATCTTTTTCGGCTATGTTGCGGGTATCATCGCGGCAACGATCACCTCCTACACTCTCCATCCTTATCGTCCGCGCTTTGACTTCGCATTTAAAAAACTCATCCCACTTATTCCCTACAGCCGTTGGGTCTTCGGGCAAGGAATGGTTAATCGCCTGACCCAAACCGTTGAAAGCGTGCTCATTGGTCATTTTTCAGATGCGACAAATGTCGGCCTCTATAGCAAAGCAAAGAATATCGCACAAGCGCCCACATCTCCCTTGGGTAATATCATCGCGAAGATCGGTTTCTCTGCACTCGTTTCAGTCCAAGACTCAAAAGCATATGTGAGCGAAGGGTTTCATAAAAGCGTCGAACTCACCGCAACCATAGCGCTGGGATTTTTACTTGCGATCTTCGTTGCTGGTCATCAGCTCGTCTTTATCGTACTCGGAGCAAAGTGGCTGGGGATCACTCCTTTCCTCAAGATCCTCACCGTTGCTGCAACACTTGATGCACTTGTCATCACTATCGCAGGGACTGTCATGAACGCTCTCGACAAGCCACAACTTCTTTTTAAATTAAACACATTCTCATTTGTAGCTCTTGCGATTTTGCTTCCAGTTCTGATCCCGGTGTACGGCACCTACGGCGCAGCGATCGCATTGCTCACGACAGCGATCATTACCAACATCTGGGCACTTCTCTTAATAAGCAACATTGTTGCAATAAACTGGCAACGCATTGTTGAAACTTTTGCAGTCGTCGGTATCGGTCTCATGTTGCCCTTTCTTCTTGCGACAGCGCTTCTGCGCTTCGAGTTCGCGAACACGAAGATCGGCTTCCTTTTGCTCGCCACTCTCGCGGGAATACTTTATGGCGGAATCATTATTATCGCGGGGAGATATTTGAAAAAAGGACCCTATGCTACACTGCTCGTTATAGTGCGGTCGTTCCAGAAGAGTCCCCCTGCGGCCGCCTAAGTTCATATTAATAATACAAAATCGGTAATATTTTTTTTATGAAATGCTATATCTGTAAAAACGAGAACCTCAGCCTCTTCTTATCACTCGGGCATCAACCGCCAAGCGATGCCTTTCTTCGCCCTGAAAACCTCAACAAAGAAGAGGTCACCTACCCTCTCGATTGCTACTTTTGCCCTTCCTGTGCGCTCGTCCAGCTCGGATACGCCGTCGACCCAGAACTCTTATTTCGGGACTATGTATATAACACAGCAACGAATAACGCACTCAAGGCAAATTTCCATGAACTCGTCGAAACGATCATCCCCAAATTCAAACTCACCAAAGACGACCTCGCAGTGGACGTGGGGGCGAACGATGGAACGCTACTTCTGAATTATCGCCCACATGAAATAAATATTCTCGGTATCGACCCATCAAGTGTCGCACAAACCGCAAAGGAAAAAGGCATCCCGATGATCGTCGATTTTTTTAACAAAGATGTTGCAGCGCGAGCGGTCAAGGAATACGGCAAAGCGAAAGTCATCACTGCAACCAACGTGTTCGCTCATGTCGTCGACCTCGACTCATTTATGGAAGGAGTCACGATGCTCCTCGATGACAAGGGGGTGTTCATCACTGAATCCGCATACATCGTCGACATGGTTGATAACATGCTCTACGACTGGGTCTATCATGAGCACTTGCGCCATTACGGGGTGACCGCGCTTGTTGCACTTTTTGAACGTTTTGGAATGGAGATCATCGACGTCGAACATATTAAAAGTCACGGGGGTTCTATCCGCGTTTTTGCGGCAAAGACGGGAGCACATCCGATCGCGAATTCGGTGAGTGAATTTCTCAAAAGCGAAAAAACTCGCGGGTTTACCAATCTGGAAATCTACAAAAAATTTGCGAGCCGCATTGTTGAAACAAAATTTAAGCTCCTTGATATTGTGCTCACTCTTAAGAAAAGTGGAGCACGCATTGTCGGCATCGGAGCACCGGCAAAAGGCAACACACTGCTCAACTACTGCAAACTTGATTCGGACATGATCGACTACCTCACTGAAAAAAGCGCCTTGAAAATCGGACGATTTAGTCCGGGCATGCACATCCCTGTGGTCGATGAATCGAGGCTCTTTGAGGAGCAGCCGGAAGCAGCGCTTATCCTCCCATGGAACATCGCCGACGAACTCATTCCCAAGCTCCGCAAACTCGGATATAAAGGAAAATTCATCCTTCCGAATCCGGTACCAATGATCTCGGACAAATGAACATCATGATTGAGAACTTTCCACTATTAGGAATGGGCACGTGGGGCATGGGCGGCAACACAGAGCGAGATACAAAGAACGACAAAGAGTCTGTCGCTGCACTTCGCTGTGGCCTCGACCTTGGGATCACGCTTATCGATACGGCCGAGTTCTACGGCGCAGGTCACACCGAGGAGCTGGTGGGTGAAGCGATCAAAGGTCGCCCACGCGAGGAGCTCACGATCATGACCAAGGTCTGGAAAACGAACTTGCATTACGATGACGTGCTTGCCGCAGCAGCGAGGAGCCTCGAGAGACTTGGCACCGACTACATCGACCTTTATCTCATTCACTGGCCAAACACCGAGATCCCACTTGAAGAAACGATGCGTGCAATGGAAACACTCCTCGACCAAAAGATCATTCGCGCAATAGGAGTGAGCAACTTCTCGGCGGAGCAAATGGAGGGAACCGCGAAATATCTCACGCACGCACAGCTTTTCGCGGACCAGATCGAATACAGCCTTATGAAGCGCGGGGCAGAAGCCTCGATCATCCCCTACGCCAAAAAGCACAACGTCCGTATCGTTGCCTATCGCCCGCTTGCAAGAGGTGACCTCACAAAAACAAATACCGCACTCCTAACTCAGTTGGCACAAAAATATCAGAAGACTGAAAACCAGATCACACTCAATTGGCTCATCGCACAAGGCATGATCGCAATACCCAAAGCGACAAAACCCGAGCACATCAAAGAGAATTCCGGCGCGCTTGGGTGGAAACTTGAGCCAGACGACATCGAACTGCTGCGGAAGATCACATTTTGATATATAACTAAAACTGAGGCAAATAGATGAAATTTGAGGCGGCAAGGAAGCGGTGCCCCCGAGGCGTAGTCTGCTACGTTGACGGGGCCCGCGACGCAGCCAACGAAGAAGTTCGCCATTTGCCTCAGTTTTAGAATTATGAAAATATTTTTATTAACATCAAAACTCAACTTCAAGAGCGCCGGAGGCTCGGTAGTAGATCTCGATTTAAAAGCACGTGGACTTGCTGCACTGGGGCACGACGTGACCGTCATCACTGCGTTCTCGTATAACAACATCATCACCACAGAACCACCGTACAAAGTAACTGAAGAGACCATCCCCTACCGTGGACTCCTGGGTATCCAATATCGTGCGTATTCAATCTTAAAAAAATGCGAAAATGCGACCGACGCATTTTATATCGACGGGCAGATCTTCGTGTACGGACGAGGTCTCTACCGACTGCTCGGGGGAAAGAAGCCCGTCACCGCCTTTTTTAACACATGGATCAATCGGCCTGATGCACC
>OBEQ010838862.1_pt1 | contig 16605 bp, 19 predicted proteins | sample 1670901 | NCBI WGS metagenome assembly OBEQ01 (sample SAMEA104232315, study PRJEB22302) | groundwater metagenome | biome: forest; feature: aquifer; material: groundwater | place: USA | collected 2011-08-07 | depth 5.4 m
AACTTCTTTTTTCAAAAGGCTTAGATCCGGTTCAAAACCGTGTTCCCTTCTTTCTGTTACTTCTGAAATCTTTCCTAAAAGCTTTCCAAGGTGAAGACTAATGTGTCTGGTTTTTTTGATGATGTCATTTCCGATTAACCAGTTATCTTTTTCAAACTCAATCAGTTCTTTGTTTAATTCTTTTATTGTTAAATTATTTTTCATTTGAGCTTAATTATAGCAGTAAATATAATTTTTATTGTTTGGATTATTCTATAATATTGTCAGATGCAAGGCTCTGGTGTAGAACATTCCGAAAATTTAAAAGTTCAAAATATAGATCTGTCAAAAGAAAAAGTAGCTGAACCTTTTAATGCCTGGAGGGTTCATGAGGGATACTTTGCCGTAGAGACTTACTCTTCTGCTTGGCCATATATAGTTACGTACGGTCTGGATTCGTGCAAAGAGATCGCAATTTATAATGCAAATAATAAAAAGGGTGCTGTTTGTCACCTCGCTATGGTTCATGATCTTGACGCTGTTGTTAATGGGTTGGTTACCGAATTTGGTGGGGATCTCACATTATCAGAAGCATTTGTTGTCGTCGGTACTCATCAAGTTGCAAATCGAGATACAAAGTCTTTGGCAAATTTATTTGGAAGAGGAGAGAAATATTATTGGCCAACTGGAAATCAGCTAATTGAAACTCTGGGAAAATTTAACCCAAACAGTCTTTCAGTAGACAAAAATTACGGCAAACATCCTAGAGGAATTACTCTAAATCTTGAAAATGGTCAATTAAAGGAAATTGATAACGCAAAAATTTGGTCATGGTCTAGAAAACAAAATATTTCTGGAAATAAAACAGTTGACTCAATTGATTAAACTCTAACTCTCGCTGCTTGTGTGGCGTTTGAAGAAAAAGTGACGGCCGAGTTTAGTTTTCACAAGTCCTTCGTTGCCTCGAGAAACTGGGACGCTGTCAATATTTTTGTGCCTTTAAACTCAACTAGATTTAAAAGTTCTTTATCGCTAGTTACTATGTAGTTAGAATTACCCTTGAACGCTGCTTCCAAAACTCTATTATCAGGTTCGTCTCTTAAGACGTTGAAGATTTTTCTAGGATGAACAAAGGTAAAATGTTTTTTTAATTGTCTGTCAAGAAGATCTATATTTCTTGGGTGGAGCTTAAATTTTTTACTTAAAACTTCGTTGAGCTCAGATAACAAAACAGGCGATATGATAGGTTTTATCTTATGTTCAAGTGCTAGCGAGATAATTTTCCTTGGTTTGCCAGCATAGACTGTTCCAGAAACAAGTATGTTGGTATCAAGAACAACCCTAGGTAGCCTTCTTACCATGACGGAACTCATAGACAACCTTGTCTATGTCCTGTTCGGATTTGAGCCCTAACCTCTTTGCGGCTTTTTCTCCTGATCTAAAAATCTGTTCCCATTCATCTAAATCTTTTATGTACCTGCGGACTGCCTCACGAATTAGCTCACTGCGATTACGGTATTCGCGTTTTGCAACTTCATCGACCTTTTTGACCAATTCTTTAGGGAGTGCGATATTAAATGTCTGCGTTTGCATATACATATATTGTATGTGTTATGTATTGACTTGTCAAGAACACTTATGATTCGCTGCTTGTGTGGCGTTTGAAGAAAAAGTGACGGCCTTTTTTCTGGATTTGTTGGACTTGTTGAGGAACTTCCCGGATTGCTTCTTCTGCCGTTTCTTGGACTTCTTTAGCTTCGCTGACTACTGCATCCTTGACTTCTTCCACTGCATCTTTGACTTTTTTAAGTTCGGGTGATTTTTTTTCGGCTTCTTCTAATGATTCGCCAATTTTGTCCAGAAGTTTAGAACCTTCTTTAATTAGCTCGTCTTTTATTTTTTGACCGTTTTTGGTGGTAAAAAGATAACTAAGTGCGGCACCAATTGCAATACCTATAAGAAGCGATGAAGAATTATTTTTCTCGTTCATTTTTGCCTTCCAGCCGCTTTAGAAAATGGGCGATTCCGGCGCCTGCTGTAATTGCAGTAAAAATTCCAGAAAGAGATGTAATGGGTTTTTTAATTTCTGTGACCAAATCGTCTGCGCTGTCCATTAAGCGGTTAACTCTGTTGAGAGTAAGGCGAAAATCTTTGAGAACAAAGTAAACCTGGAATCCAAGAAAAACTAAAAAAATAGAAAGGACCACAATTACAGATAATAAGACGGCTTGTGTTATATCCATGGGCAAGTAAGCGTGATTTGCGATTATTTGATCTTTTTTGCGTCCACGCTGAACGTATAAGATATATACTTTAAACGAGTTACTTTGTCAATTGATAGTTAGTTTATGAGTCTTACAGTTCTTTGAATTTTAGCTTTTGGAGAAAGTTTTTTTGAGGCAATAACAGTTATTATATTTTTGCCCGGATCTAATTTAACTTCTGTTGTAAAGTTGCCGTCTTGGTCTACACCTATCAGATTGCCATCTACCGAAATTGTCGCTTCTTTTTCGGTTTTGCCTGCAACTATAACTTGCGAAATTGTTGTTTGCGCATCGTTTTGAGGAATTATTACTTCCAGCTTTGGACTTTGCAAAATCGAAAAATATTGAAGTGCAAGATAAACTGCAAATGCTAGAACAGATAAAATAAAGACAGTATTGATCAAGCGAATTGGGGTTAGGATCGCTGGCTTAATTTTTTTGATTGATGTGTCTTTTTGCGTATATTTTTTTTCATCGAAGGCGCGTCTGAAAAGGGCAAGGGTATGGTCTATATCGAGGCCCAGATAAGCTGCATAGTTTTGAATAAATCCTTTGACAAATGGGGCATGCGGCAGTTTTTGCCATTCTTCTTTTTCTAATGCTTCCAGAATTTCAACTTTTAGTCGCAGATCTTTTGCTGCTTTTTTGAGCGAAATATTCTTTTTTTTGCGACTTGAAGATAATTTGTTGCCGATACTTTCCATTGACTAGCTACGCTTCCTCGTTTGACTTATGTTGAGACTGAAGAAATTCTTCTGCATTCTGAACTAGAACTTCGCGGGGTTTTGAACCTTCACCTGGGCCAACAATGCCGGCCATTTCCAATTCGTCCAGTAGTCTGGCAGCACGAGCATAGCCTACTTTTAATCTTCGCTGAAGAAGAGATGCTGACGCTCTGTCGTATTGGCAAATGGTACGAACTGCCTCTTCGAAGAATTCGTCTTTTTCGCCACTTGCTCCTTGTGCACGAGTTTGTTTGCCGACGGGCATTTTTAATACTTCTTCGGTATATTCCGGAGCAACTCCGGAGCGCTTGAGGAAGCCAATCAAGTTTCTGATTTCTGTGTCTGAGACGTAAACACCCTGGATCCTGACGGGTTTTGAAGCTTCCGGCGGAATGTACAACATGTCTCCTTTGCCAAGTAATTTTTCGGCACCCGGAATGTCTAAAATTACCCGGGAGTCGACCATTGAAGAAACGTTAAATGCGATTCGGCATGGAATATTAGCCTTTATCGTTCCGGTTATAACATCGACTGACGGCCTTTGTGTAGCAACAACTAAGTGGATTCCAGTTGCACGGGCCATGGCAGCAAGTCGGACGATGGCATTTTCGACTTCTGCGGGGGCAAATTCCATTAGATTATGCAACTCGTCTATGACGATAATAATATAAGGGAGTGCCTGAAATCCGGAAAGTTCATTGTAGCCTGCAATATTTTTAACTTGGGCTTCGCGAAAAAGTTTATAGCGACGCTCCATTTCGTGAGTTGCCCATTTGACTGCCGAAAGTGATTTTTCCGGCTCGTCAATTACTGGTGTGAGAAGGTGGGGTATGTCGTTGTAGCCTGTCAATTCGACTCTTTTTGGGTCAATTAATATTAATTTAACTTCTTGCGGACTGGCGCGAAAAAGAAGCGTGGCAATCAGGGCATTTAGAAGAACTGATTTCCCGGATCCTGTTGTACCGGCAATTAGAACATGAGGCATTTTGGCAATATCGGAAATTATCGGATTACCTGAAACGTCCAGGCCTAGGCTGACTGCAGTTTTTGATTTGTTAGTACGGACTGTATCTGAGGAGAGAAGATTTTTTAAAGTGACAATCTCGGCTGAGATATTTGGGATTTCGATTCCAACCAGAGACTTTCCGGGAATCGGGGCCTCAATTCGGACATTGCCGGTTGAAGTTGCAAGGGCAAGAGCCAAATCGTTTTGCAAATTGATAATTCTGGAAAGTTTAATGCCCATCGGAATTTCCAGTGCGTACTGGGTAATAGTCGGACCAAGATTTACTTCAACTACTTTAACAGAGATTCCAAAGCTCTCTAAGGTTTTTTCAATAATCTGGGCATTTTGTTTTAAGTTTCCGCGATTGGCAGAACCGCCCTGTGAGCCGGAAAGTAGGGAGAGTGGCGGATATTCCCAGATTTTACCCTGACCCGGAGAATTTAAAACAACCGTGTTTGCTAGAATTTCTTTAGTAACTGCTGGTGTGGAATCTAAGTTTTTTGCCGGAAAATTCAATTGCCGTTGATTGATATTTGAAGACTTAGTTACAAAGCCGGGTTTTTCTGAATTAAAAAACTTATTTTTGATAGAGGCAAATGTGCCTGTGATCTTTTGAAAAATTGCAGAAATACCAGAGAGAATTTGATCGATCGAGGTGTTTGAGGCAATAACAATTGAAATAATGAGTGCAAAAAGTAAAACGAAAAAAGCACCGATTGGTGTAACTAGAGATTCAACGGCAGACCATAAAGACAGACCGATTGAGCCTGCAAAATCTGCTGAGAGTGGTGTGGTGAGTGAAACCACGCAAAGAAGTGCGGCAAAAGTTCCGATTATAACGTTAGGTTTGGAAACTACAGTCTTGATCCCTAAAAGTGGAAGGCTGATGGTAATTATTAAAAACGGAACAACGATACTGCCAATGCCAAAGATTTGAAAAATTGTATCGTTAACATTTTGTAGAATTCCTTGTTGAGTGAAGAAAGAAAGAACGATTAGGATTGATCCGGCGATTGCAGATATGCCAATAATGGTCTTTATAGTCTTTTTTTCAAGCTGAATAGGAGGAGTTTGATTTTTTCTGTATCTTCTTCGCTTTGCCATTTTATATATTGTAGCGCAAATTAATTTAAATTGCTATAGGTCATTACCAGCTTGGTAAATAGAGCTTCACATTCGCATCTGTGATTTGAACTTTGGCTACTTTGCCTTCGATTTTAGATTTGGCAACTTTGCGGCAAATGGCATTTATTGTTCTCTCCAAAGTTCTCATGCCGGCGTCAAAGCCTAGGGGTCTTGTAATTGAGGACCAAACGTTTTCTGATATTTCTAGGTCTGAGTTAGTAAGACCCGAGGCTGTGAGTGCTCGAGGTAATAGGTAGTTTTTGCCGATTATTATTTTTTGCTCGTCAGTGTATGTTGGCAGTTCAATTATTTCCATGCGATCAATAACCGCAGTTGCGATGCCGGCAGTGTTATTGGCTGTTGTTATAAAAAGAACTTCTGAAAGATCGAAAGGATAATCTATAAAATGATCTAGAAAAGAGTTGTTTTGCTCCGGGTCTAAAAGTTCGACCAAAACTCCCATAATGTCGGCTTTGGCTTCATCTGTGATTCTGTCGATTTCGTCCAAAAGAATAACCGGGTTCCTGGTTCCGGTGCGCCTAAGTACTTTCATAATTTGCCCGGGTTCTGCGTCCGGGTATGTTTTTGCGCGGCCGCGCAACTGGAGCGCATCACCCATTCCGCCCATCGGAATTCTGCCAAATTGTCTGCCCAGGGCCTGAGCAACAGAGTAAGCCATCGTGGTTTTGCCGGTTCCGACTAAACCAAGAAATAAAAATGATGGTGCTTTGGCTTTTTGGTTTGCGCTTTTTTTCAGCGATAAAACGGAAATGTATTCGAGAATTCTTTCTTTGATGTTTTCTAGACCATAATGGTTTGCGTCGAGAATTTTTTTGGCATTTGTAAGAGATAAATTGTCTTCGCTTTTTTTGGCCCAGGGAATACTTACAATCCAATCTAAGTATCTGGCGACAAGATCATACTCCTGAGAATATTCTGCACTCTGAGCAAGACGCGTTAGCCGCTCGACCATGGCGTTTGCTTTCTGTTGAAGTTCTGCGGGGAGCTGGGTTGTTTTTAATTTTTCTTCGAGTAGTCTGATGTCTTCAAACTGGGCAGCAGGATTGTTCATTACCAGTTAATTAAACCAGAAAAGCTGTTACCCTTCAAAGTCAATTTGAATTCACTAATATTTTCGAGAACGTTAAAAATCTTTTCTTTGGGTAAGCTTTGACCATTATCGTTAAAAAGGACGGATTTTAAATTCGAATCTAGTTTTTTTTGTGGATTTTTAAACTCTAAGAAATAAGAAGTCTCGCTGGTATTGTCTATAGAATTGCGGCTATTTTCGGCGGACCTGATAGTTTTGGCGATTTCTTTTGCTGAATATGCAGAAGTTGCGGCAATTGCAAAATCATTGAGATTAAAAAATGCCATAGTTGTTTCTTTGCCTTGTTTGTTTTTGGGTAGTTTGTACAGGTGATATGATATATCTTCCTGATTTTCTTCTTTATAAGTTGTGCCTTTGGCGTTAATATTTTTAAGCGTTGAGAAATCTATCTGTGGATCCTGCCACAAAAGTGCCATGTCGGAACTATTAAAAATTAATAAATATTGTGGTGAATCTTTTTTTAAATGTTGGTTTATCCATGTGTTTAGCTCTGGTGGAATATTTAGTCTTGAGAGAAGAAACGTTTGCAGGTTTGCGCCAAAAATGTTAATTATTGCACTTTCGGGAATTTTAAAATTTTTAGGCTTAAAGCTGGTATTTAATAATGGATGAGAGGTAGTCCCATTAAAGTGTAGTTGATTTTCTGGAATGTTTAAATCAGCATAAACCGGACTTGAAAATGATAGCCTTGCGGAGTTAGTACTATCTAATTCGAATTGAGCGCCGCTGAGTAAATTTGATGGCAGTGCTAATTTACTAATCAGACTTTCTGCTTTTTTTTGATCCTGATTAGTAAGGTTAAAGGATAAGTTGAATTTGTTTTCTTGGGCTTTTAGCTCTAAGGTGCTTTGCTCAGTTATGTGAGATTTGGAAAGAATCTCAATTGTGATTACTATAAGAAGTGCTACTAAAAATAGCGAACCCAGGATTATTTTAGCCTTGCCTTTTGGGAGGCGCGGGTTCAGTTTCATGATATAGTTTATCGTCTCCTGTCAAAACCTCTGCGGTCACGACCGCGCGAACGTCTGTCTTCGGAAGAACCTCTGTGACCTCCACCTTGTCTATCTGGCGAACCGCCTTGTGTACCTGTCGTATTCATTGTAAGATTTAAGCGTCCCTGGTCATCCATTTCGCTGACTTTAACTTTAACTTCCTGACCAATTTTAACAATGTCCTCTACCCTTTCTACCCTGTAATCTGCCATTTTAGAAATGTGCACTAGACCTTCTTTACCTGGTAAAATTTCGACCATAGCGCCAAACGGGAAAATACGCTTAACGATTCCGGTATATTCTTCGCCTGGTTGCGGTTCTTTAACTATTCCTTCAACCCATTCGGCTGCTTTTTGACAAGCTTCCGAATCTTTGCTTGTTATGGTGACATGACCTTCGTCGTTAATGTCTATTTGGGCACCAGTTTCTGAAATTATCTTGTTTATTACACGACCGCCGGAACCGATAACTTCGCCAATTTTGGCGGGATCGATTTTGACAAGAATAACTTTTGGTGCGTGTTTGGAAATTTCTGCTCTTGGTGTGGCTAGTGCTGCTTTAATTTTATCTAATATTGCAAGTCTGGCGACTCTGGCTTTTTCCATGACTTCTGTCAGAATTTTTATGGAAACCCCGTTTAATTTAATGTCCATCTGAATTCCGTTAATACCGTTTTTAGTGCCGGCAACTTTAAAATCCATGTCGCCCTGGGCATCTTCTTGATAGGCAATATCAGTTATGGCTACATACTTTTCTTTATTGTCTTTGTCTGTTATTAGTCCAATTGAAATACCGGCAACGGGTTCTATGATTGGAACTCCGGCATCCATTAGTGCAAGAGTTGAACCGCAAGTCGCGGCCATCGAAGTTGAGCCTGCAGATGACAAAACCTCTGAGACAACCCTTATTGTGTAAGGAAAAACGTCTACTTCCGGAATAGTTGGCACAATTGATTTTTCAGCTAAAATACCGTGACCTATTTCGCGTCTGCCTGGACCGGTTCTGCGCCTAACTTCGCCGACTGAAAAAGGCGGGAAGTTGTAGTGATGCATGTATCTTTTTTTGAATTCCCCTTCCATGCCGTCGATTAATTGTTCGAGCGCAGGAGACGCAAGGGTGGCAATAGAGAGAACTTGTGTGTCACCTCTTTGGAAAATTGCCGAACCATGAGTTCTTGGCAGTACGCCAACTTTTATTGTGATTTCGCGAATTTCATCCGGCTTTCTGCCATCTGGACGTTTATGATTAACCAAGATATCGTGCCTTAGGCGGTCAGTTATAGATTCTTCCAGAGTGTCTACAATAAGTTTTGGCGTTATTTTTTCTTCTTCGTCTTTGATTAATTCTGCCTCTAGCGCTTTTACTGCAGTGCCGAACCAAGTTTCATCCTGACTGTTTTTTTCAAAGTCGGGCATAATGTTTTTTTCGATATAATCTTTGACTGTTTTTTTGGAGGCCGGATCTGTCGCTTTGTCTTCGTTTTGCAGTTTTGGTTTACCTGCTTCTTTGGTGAAATCTTCGATCAAGGAAATTACAGCCTTACCTTGAGTTAGTCCAAACTCGAAAGCTTCGGCCATTAATTTCTCTGGTACTTGATTGCCTTCTGCCTCAATCATGACCACTTCGTCCTTGGTTGATGCTAATACTAATTGAAGAGTTGACGTTGGTTTTTCTTCTTCTGTTGGATTAAGAATTAATTTACCGTCCTTAGTGCCAACACGAACACCGGAAATCGGACCGTTCCAAGGAATGTCGGAAATGGCCAAAGATGCAGATGCGGCAACTAAGGATAGGATGTCCGGATCGTTTTGTTCGTCAATGGAAAGGACTGTGACTATTACCTGAACTTCCTGATTAAAATCTTTTGGAAAGAGCGGACGGATTGAGCGGTCAATTAAGCGAGAAGTTAAAATTGCAGAGTCTGACGGTCTGTTTTCGCGTTTTATAAATCTGGAGCTTGAAATTCTGCCTCCTGCGTAGAGTTTTTCTTCGTATTCAACAGACAGTGGAAAATAACCGAGATCTGCAGATGATTTTTGGGTAACTGCTGTGGCCAGTACAACTGTTTCGCCGTAAGTTGCCAGTACCGAACCATTGGCGTGAGTCGCCAGTTCCCCGGTTTCGAGAACGAGCTTTTTACCGGCAAGGTTTATTTCTTTTCGAATAACTTTATGCATTAAATTGATTTCTGGAGGAAATTAAGGGGAGTTAGAAATCGGTTACTATGAATCGGCTCGATTCATACTAGTCAACTTCCAACAGCCTTTTCCTCTGTTACTTTCTATATTATAAGCTATACGTTTGTAAAATGCAACTATTCAGCTTCTTGTCTTTTTACCAGTCTTGCAACTGCAGTAATCAATCTGTCTTCTCTCATTTTGATTCCTATCGACTTTGCACAATCAATGAGTGCTTCGTGGTCAAGTGGTATCGAACCTAGTTTCTCATCTTTTCCTCTTTCATTATTTCTGAGTAAGTTAACCAGCGGCAATACTCTTATCTCGTCTTTGATTAATTTAAATTCAAAACGTGGATCACGGAATTGTTCTCTAGAGCATAAGTCGAAACGTCTTCTTGATTCTTCATCTTGAGGTATTCCGGCTATCAAAGTGAAGTTCTGGAATTCTTTTTCTTCAACTTGCCTGGCTAAATCTCCAATAGTTGCTCTAGTTGGGGTAAATGCTTCTACCATTACTTAGACAGTCCTAATTTGTTGATGATATCTTTGTAACGATCCGGTGCTTTGCGGGTTAGATAATAAAGAAGCCTGCGTCTTTTGTTTATTAAGGTAAGCAGACCTCTTCGTGAATGATTATCGTGACCATGACCCTTCAAATGATCTGAGACATTTTCGATTCTTTGCGAAATAAGCGCAATTTGCACCTCCGGCGAACCGGTATCACCTTCGTGCGTTTTGAATTTGTCGATAACTTGTTTTTTGTCGGCTGGCATATTGGATGATAAGTATATAGAAATTAATTCTCTCTGTCAAAAGATCTGCCGCCTTTGTAGATTTTTGGCGGCTTTAGCCATTCTTCTTTTGTTGCCTCTACACGCTCAACTTGTTCAATTGGCGTGTCTTGAATTTCGTCTGAGTGGACGTTTTTGGTTGGTGCTTGCGATTGGCCAGGACTCGAGACTGCACTAACAGTTGATCCTGGATAAGTATTTATCGAATCTTGCGCAAAGCTGGCGCGACCTGCACCAAATTTGATTAGCCATTCAGCGGATCTGAAAGTTTGAGTTCTGGCAAGCGATGCCGAGAATTTTCGGGTTGCGCTGGCAATACCTGTATATAGATTGTAGGAAATGTCTTCGTCCATAGGCAGTGCAAGTTCCTGGAATATTAAAGTCGTTAATTCGCTTAAGCTGGCAGATTCTGGATCAACTAAGGACAAATGAGCAATATTATTTTTCATTTTATTTTTAGAAATATTAACTATCCAAAGATTTGAGCTATTTATTTGTTCGGGAGTAAGATCTATGTTCACTTTGTCAGAATGTTTTTCGCCGATTAGAAATATTAGGTCTGCCGACTGTTCTTGATGTTCATAAGTTATCTCATTTTCTGCGATGCCTTCCGAATTTGGAAGTGCATGGATGACGATTTTTAATTTATTGTTTTCCAGAAAATATGAAACTTTATCGACATTTTTTACTGCATTATCTATGACTATGACAAGATTTTTGCCGTTAGTCTCTTTATTTATTTTACTGACCCCGTAAAGTTGACTGGCATCACCGACAGAAGGAGTTTTGGCAATGACTGTGACTGGTTTTTGTAATTTTTGAAAAGAAAGCAGCAGCGCCAAACCAGAGGCAAGACCATCTAAGCCTGAATCAATGTCCACGGAAATTAAAATTGACTGAGATTTTGCTAATTTTTCGAGAGTTTTTTCTTTTATGTCTGGGTCCATTTGGGTAAATTATTTACTTTTGGGGCAGTTCAATTTTTGCCGAACGATTCTATAATAGAGCCAATCGCAAAGTCAATGTTTGGTTTGAAAACAATACCACAATCTTGACCGTTTGAAACTACGTCGACATCTTTTTTAAACCTTTTTAAGGACGCAATTTCTGCTTCTTTTCCGGGATCTTGTTCGTTGTTTTTGATAATTATTTTATCACCCAATCGCAATTTCCCTGAAGTAACCATAACTCCGGCTACTTTTTGGCCTTCGATATCGAACTGGGCTATTACTTTGCCGCGGGCGGTAATTTTTAATTCTTGTTTTGCTGCTGCGAAACTTTGAGCTATATCTTGCATTTCCTCGATTAATTGATAAATGACATTATACGGCCGGATAATTACGCCTTCTTTTTCGCTTTGAGATTTGGCGTTTGGGGCAATTTTGACGTTGAAAGCAATAATTGGTGCACCGGCGGCTTTAGCAAAGGAAATGTCGGCATTATTGACTTCACCTATTCCGGACATAATTGGTAGGATTTTTTCTGGTAGATTGAGAAGGATCGCTTCTAGTGATCCGACAACATCGGCTTTTATAATGATTTTAAACCTGTCCCTGGCTTCTTCTGAGCGCTTTAAAATTTCTGCTAGTGTGATTTGCGTTTGTGGTGCCGTTGCGGTCTGTTTATTTAAATCTGTGACTATGGTGCCAACATCTAAAGTTTTTTTGAAACCTAAGATTTCGACGGGTTTACCCGGTTCTGCGCTTTTGACTGTTTTGCCGTTGTCGTCTATGAGAGCGCGGACTGAAATTGTTTCACCGCCAATCTGGATTTTTTGGCCGATTTTTAATGTGCCTTTTTTAATAATGACACTGGAGACTGGACCGCGGCTTTTATCTAAAAATGATTCAATGACTATTGCTTCAAGTGGTGCCGTTGGTTCAGATTGAACGGGAGAAAGTTGCCAGACTAAATTAATTATCTCTAAAAGATCTGATATACCTTTGTCTTTTGTGGCGGCTACTTCTACAACGGGCACATCGCCGCCGTATGATTCAACTATTATTTCTTCTTTTTCTAATTCTTTTTTGACCTTGTCCAAATTCACGTCTGGCAGGTCGGTTTTTGTGATTGCCACAATAATTGGTTTATTGGCGAGTTTAATGTGTTTGATTGCCTCTTTTGTCTGAGGTTTTACACCATCATTGGCGGCAACAACTAAAATCACAATATCTGCAACTTCGGCGCCGCGAGAGCGCATTTTTTCAAATGCAGCATGACCTGGAGTGTCGATGAAAGTAATTGGCTTATCCTGATATGTTATTTCGTATGCACCAATATGCTGGGTTATTCCGCCATGTTCGCCGGCGGCAATATTGGATTTTCGAATTACGTCAAGAAGTGTAGTCTTACCATGGTCAACATGGCCCATGATTGTAACAATTGGCGGGCGAAAATTATTTTTGTTCGCAGAAACGCTTTGCTTATTCGCAGAAAAACTTTGTCTATCCATAATATTTTGTTTTTAGACGAATTGGCTCTCATTTAAGCAGCTTTTTCATCTTCAGGTTTTGCCTCTTCATCTTTTGCTGTTATTTTTTCAGTTTGAGTGTCTTTTGATTCTTCTTTGGCTTTAATTTCTTCCCGCTCATCATTAGATGAGCGAGGCTCGATTACGGCTGCAACTTTTTCAGATTCCTGCTCTTCCTTTTTCTCTTGGTCATCTGCAATTAATGGTTCAACGTCGTCAGATGGAACATCGTCTGTTGATTTTTCATCGACCGGCTTTTCTTCTTTTGTCTGATCTTGAGCTTTATCGTCAGCGACTGGTGTTTTTTGATCATCAGCTATAGCGCTTTGATTTGCGCTGTCGTCAGCCTGTGGTGTTATAGTTTGTACTTTGTCTTCTGCAATTTTTTTCTCTTTTGCGGTTTTTTTGACTTTCTTTGGTTTTTCTTCTTCGGTTACGCCAAGCGCTTTTTTGGCGTCTTCCTGCGCCTTTTTTTCTTTGGCTTCGACTTCACGCGGTGTTCCGGTTTTACCTCTAATATCTATTCTGTAGCCGGTAAGCTTTGCAGCTAACCTAACATTCTGGCCTTCTTTGCCGATTGCCAAAGAGAGCTGATCGTCCGGCGCTGTTACTTCTGCGGTTTTTGCTTCTTCGTCTATTTTTACTTGTAGATCTTTGGCCGGAGAAAGCGCGGCTTTTATAAATTCATTTGGATCTTCCTGATAGGCAATGATGTCGATTTTTTCGTCGCCCAGTTCATTCATGACTGCCTGAACTCGAACACCTCTTTGGCCGACACAAGAACCGACTGGGTCAACGCCAAGCTGACCGGAGAAAACTGCAATTTTAGAACGAGATCCTGCTTCGCGGGCTGTAACTTTTATTTCGACTGCACCGGAGGCAATTTCCGGAACTTCTTGGCGAAATAATCCCTCGAGTAATCCATTTGCCGCGCGGGAAACAATAATTTCTTCACCGCGAGTACCACTTTTAATGCCAACAACAAAGAATTTTAGGCGCTGATTAACGAAATATTTTTCGTTGTGTCCTTGTTCTGCAGGCGGCATTATTCCTTCTGCTTTGCCAAGATTAACTGTTGCCACAGGACCGGAAATTCTTTGAATAAAGCCGGAGACAATAGTATTTACCTTGGATGAATATTCTTCCAAAATTGCGTTCTTTTCGGCTTCGCGGATTCGCTGCAAAATAACCTGTTTTGCAGTTTGGGCGGCAATTCTGCCAAAGCCGGGTGGAGTGATATTTTTCTTGTTTTTGGAAAGCTGTACTTCACCTGAGTTGGCGTCCAGATCTACTTCTATTTCTTCTCCTTCTACTTCACCGTAATCTTTGCGATAGGCGGCAATTATTGCCTGGCGAATTGAATCTAAAACAATTTCCGGCTCAAGCCCACGTTCGGAGCAAACCTGATTTAATGCTGATGCAAATTCTGTTCTTGCTTGTATAGCCATTTTTTAAAACCTTCCAAAAAAATATCAGAAAACCTCTATTATTTTTTAAATTTAATTACATAAATTAAAGTTTTGCTGATATTTATAAACCTTTATTCAAAAAAAGACGCCTGCAGCGCCTTTGTCCTTTCTTTAAATTAAAAAACTTAATCTTAAAGTAAGTGGATTCTAACAAAAATATGCTGGATAGTCAATAAATGGAGCTTAATTTTGGGTATTAACTGTTTCCTTTTGTTGCTTTTAGCTGTTGGAATTCCGCTATAAAAGCCATAGAAGAACTCGCAACGATGTTGATTTGAGATTCTTGTAACATGGCGGGAATGTTACTTAAGTGCGAAAAAAGTCAACCCTATAATTGCAATTCTTTTTCTAAATCAGCTATCATTATGTAAATTAAAATTTGCTATGCGAGAACGAGATAGATTTCCGCGTTTTAAAAAGATCGCAAGAGGTGTAACTACTGCTGTAGTTTCTGTTGGGACATCTATTGGTAGCGTTGGTATTTGTCCTTTAGACGATATTTTAATGATAACTGGTGCTGTCACAAACCAGGGTCAGTATGAACAAGTTAATAAAGCGGTTATACCTCCAGAGTTGGTAATAACTAGACCTAAGATTTTAGGTGAGGTTAAGTTAAGGAAACGAGATAATTAAGGTTTTTCGGGCTGGATTATGTGGCCATGAAAGACTTTCAAAAAATCCTCCCAGATTTCTCTTTGGATGTGCAATGCACGTAATTTGTATACATCACCATCGCGAAGCCCAAAAATCAATTTGCGTATAAGGTTATAATTGTTTTTTTCGCAAGATTAACATTCCAACAAATATCCAATTCATTAAAACGAGTGAAGCTGGATAAAGAGCTGTCACAACTGAAAAATGTTCTAGGGCAAAAAGTGCGAAAATAAATTTAAAACCACTTAAGAAAAAAGTGCTGGCTGTTTCTTCATGAGGTTTTTTAAATGATTTGCGAAAAGTCGGAAAAAATCCAAGAGCGTCAATTATCGTTATAAGAATAACAGAAAATAATGGCTCTTTTGTCAGATACCAGAACAATAAGGCGATGCATGCCCCTAATAAACTTAGCCAATCTACAAATACAATATTTTTTTTGCCTTTGAAGAGAGCTGCAATAAAAATTAAAAAACAGATTAAAGCGGTAAAACCGGTAACCCAAGCTCCAGGACCTGCGTGACCTGCTACTTGCCCTGCAAAACCTATCGCAGTTAAAGCTCCCCAAACAAGCCACGAAAAAGCGTGAGGTTTTGTTTTATTTGCAAAAATGTCACGAAAGTATGGGAGATAGCTGACAAAAGCAATCGCTGTTGCTGTAAAACCTAAATATTCTTTATAGTTCACCGAATTATTGTATCGGAGAAAAATATTGTAAGAAATTTTATTTAAGTCTCTTTTAGGAAATTTCTTCTAATTCTTCAAGGAGGCGTTTTTGATCTCGATTGAGTTTATTTGGGACTTTGACTCTGATTATTACGTAATGATCGCCCTGGCCGCGGCCGGAGACATGTTTTATGCCTTTGCCGCGGAGACGAATTTGCGTGCCGGGTTGAGTACCGCTGGGAATTCGGATTTTAACAGGGCCATCGACGGTTTCTATTTCTGCGATTGTTCCCAGTGCGGTTTGTGAGTAGCTTATTTCTTTTTCGCTGATAACATCGTAGGCGCGTCTTTGGAATTTTGAACTTTGGGTGACTTCGCAAACTATAATAAAGTTTGAAAATTTAATTTCGGTTCCGGTGTCTACGCCCGGCGGGATTTTGATTTTTTGTTTTTTGCCTTCGATCTCTACCTGTTTTTCGACTCCTTTTATCGCCTCTTCAAAAGTTATGCGAATTGCATAGCGCGGCAATCTGGCCTGCCTGCCAAAAGGAGACTGGCCACCAAAAAAAGATTCGAAAATGTCAAAAGGGTCGGAAAATCCACCAAAATCCTGCGCTCCTCCAGAACTCCAGGAATAGGTTTGATAGCCGCCTTGCTGACCACCAAATGGTCCTCCGGCTCCACCCATACCGCCTTGTTGAAAAGCGGCGTGACCGTATTGATCGTAAGCCGATTTTTTCTGAGGGTCGGAAAGAACTTGATATGCTTCGTTTATTTCTTTGAATTTTTCTTCTGCACCTGGGGATTTGTCGACATCTGGATGGTGCTTGCGGGCTTTACTGCGATAGGGTTTTTTTAGCTCATCTGCGCCGGCACTTTTGGGTACACCCAAAACTTCATAGTAGTCCCTTTTGTCTGCCATGGGATTTAGTTCACAATTTTCTTGCCGTCGTAGGAAGCTGTGGTTTTGTTAACAACAAATTCCAATTGAGCCAACGTTTTGCCTTCATTTTCTATAGAGACTGTGTATTTGCCGGCAAGAGGTAGAGGAAAATTAACAAGTTCTGTAATAAGATTTGATTTTCCATTGGGGCCAATTGTGATTTGAAAATCTTTGTCTGGGAAACTTTGATCTGTTTTACCCGGTGGGGTAACTTTTAGAGTAAAGCTATATTCT
>OBEQ011161350.1_pt1 | contig 16605 bp, 19 predicted proteins | sample 1670901 | NCBI WGS metagenome assembly OBEQ01 (sample SAMEA104232315, study PRJEB22302) | groundwater metagenome | biome: forest; feature: aquifer; material: groundwater | place: USA | collected 2011-08-07 | depth 5.4 m
AAATCGAAGCTAATGGATGTTTGTGGGCTTGGTTTTGGCTTATATCGGCATTTGCTTTATTTAGGAATTGATTCGTTCCCCAAGCTTAGATCTTGTTCTTTAGAGTTTTTGCATAAAAACTTTGGACCGCACTGGTCTTTGCATCTTTACAATATTTGCCGAGGGATTGACGATTCGCCGGTTATACCGGTTAGCGATATCGCGGATGCCAAAAGTGTTGGGCGCACTTATACAACGCATAGACTTTTAACGAAGCGAGATGAAATAGAAAAAGTAATGCGCAATCTTTGTGAGGAAGCGACCAGTAAAGCAAGACAGATGGGTTTGGCTGGGCGATACGTTGGCTTTGCTCTTCGTAATTCACCTCGGCACTGGTCGGGTGATCATAAAAATGATAGTGGTCAAAGATCGTGGTATGGACACAGGACTTTAATGCATTATATCTCAGGCGGCCGGGAACTTTTTGAAATGTATAGGATTATTTCCCAAAATTGGAACCCTACGGATGTGATTTTTTGCGGTGTGACATTGGCAATGCTGGTGCCAACAAGATACCAACCCATTCCTCTATTTGTGGCTGATCGGAAAAGAGAAAGATTGATTAAAAGTGTCGATTTGGCAAACAAAAAATATGGCGACTATACGGTTTTCCCCGCTAATCTTTTAGGAATGCCGATTGTCATGCCCGAGGTGACGGGCTTTTTTGGAGACAAGTCTTACCGCTTGAATTTTCTGCACAACAGGTAAAAAAAGAGTGTACTAATGTCTTCCAAGTATTTGACCAAATAGACCATGGATAACAGATCTTACTGCTTCAAATAATTTGTAATAAAGTGCAGGCAATAGGGTCTTTATTTTAGAAAAGACCATAATGGTGATCTTGTAAAGAATTGAATCTGAATCTGCTGTGCTATATTCGTTTTGCATATGTCCAGCTTCTCAATTTTAGAAAAAAAAATCAAGTAGAGCTCAAAGTCATTAAGTACATCGTAGTGGTTAATCGGTAAACACCTGTGTAAACATTTTGCCGTAGATACCACCGTCAATTGCGCCGATGCCTACTTTATTATATGCAGGATCTAAGATGTTGCGCTTGTGGCCTGGACTGTTCATGAGGCCCGTGTGGGCACTGGATAGATCCGGGGCAAGAGCTAAGTTTTCGCCTGCGACAGTGTAGCCAATGTTTGCTGCTCCCAGCCTGTCACCAACGTCTTTGCCTTCGGGTGAATAATGAGAAAAATAACCGCGGCGGAACATATCTGCGCTATGTGCTCTGGCAACCTGTGCTCTTTCTGCACTCCAGATTAAAGGTTTGACGCCGACTTTAGCACGTTCTGCGTTTACCAGATCTAACATTTTTCTCTCTGCAGTGTTGTCAACTGTTTGTTTGTCTTGTTTAAATTCAAGGTTAACCGAACCTTTTTCTTCGGGTTTGACAGTTAGGAAAGTTAGACCCTGCTTGGCGATAGGTCCGAATATGCTGTTGAAAGGCCGCTCGAGAGAACTGGCAGAGCTTATAAGTTTTGAGCCAATTTTGGAGTCGAAGATATCTTTTTTGACAAGAGGGTTAATTGGGATGGAAATTGTCAAAAGTAAAATAAATGCTAAAAATAAAAGACCGTTGGCTGTTGCCGGAATAAAACCAAAGTATTTATTCACTTTTGTGTGATGGACGTGAGCGATAAATTTTTTGGCGATCGGATCAAAAACTGCGAAAAAAAGCGTTTCGGAAATAAGCCAAACTACCAGAAAACCGATAGGACTGGCGCTTATTTTGGGCAGGTTAAAAATTTTAATTAAAAGTGTCGCGGTATATGAATAGGTATAAAGTGCAAAAAGCAAAGAAAAGGCAAAGCCTAAAATATCAAAAACCTGGATAAAAAAACCACGCCGCAGACCGCTGAGCGCAAAGCTAAGCAGAATAACGATTATCACTTGATCTACCCAATCCATAAGGTCGATTATAGATCAAAAAATACAGCACGTGAATTTGCCGCTTGCCGAAACGAGGATGAACCTCGCTATGGATTTTTGAAGCGTGCGATTATTCGACAGTGAGCGTACCTTTCATACCCATTGCTCTATGGTTTGCAACAGAACAGTAATATTCAAATTGCCCAGTTTTGTCGGCAGTGAACTGTATTGAATCGGTTTCGCCTGAACTGATGACTTTGGTTCTTACACTAAAATCGTCAAGCACAAAATCGTGCATACCTCCTGAATTTTTAAAGGTGATTTTTACCGTATCGCCTTTTTTGACATTGATCGTTGATTGGCTAAATGAAAAGCTACTACCTGTTATGGTAAATTCTTTGACGTCTGTGGACATTGCGGAGTCTGAACTCTGCATTGCGTCTGTAGGGCTTTGAGTACTTTGCATTTGAGCAGGTGTCATGCTATCTGGCGCATCGTTATGTTGAGATTTAAAAACCATAAAACTGCCAATTGCTAAAAAAATCACAACTAAAACTGCGATAATTATTTGCTTATTAATAAATTTTCATCTCCCTCATTTTTTAATGAGATACGTAAAACGAGATGGGTAATTCGTCAATTTTACTAATTTGAATTATAACGCAGATTGCTGAGAAATAACTGAAATCGCTTTGGACGAGGTTGGTCCCCGTCGAGGGGATCAAATTTCCAGTTCGGCTATAATAAAGATTGATGCTGCTTTTAATTCTCTTTGCATTTATTGCCGGAATTGTCACTATTCTTTCGCCGTGCATTTTGCCGATTCTACCTGTTGTGCTTTCGGGAAGTGTTGGAGGCGGACACAGAAAACCATTGGGGATAGTTTTAGGCTTTGTTTTAAGCTTTTCATTTTTTACTCTTGCACTTGCCACATTAGTTAAGCTGACAGGTCTCTCTGCAGATTTATTGCGAAATTTCTCGGTTGTTATCATTCTTTTATTTGGACTAAGTCTGCTTGTTCCCAAATTCCAGATAATTTTAGAGCAGTTATTTAATAAGCTTGCAAAAGTCGGACCCAAGAAAAGTACAGACTCGGGGTTTATCGGCGGTGTAATTTTGGGGCTAAGTTTAGGATTAGTCTGGACACCATGTGTTGGCCCGATTATTGCCTCCGTTATCGCGCTTGCGGCAATTAGCAGTGTTAATTTGGCTACAATTGTAATTACTTTAAGTTACTCGCTGGGCACCGCAATTCCAATGCTGCTCATCACTTATGGCGGAAGACAAGCGCTGCTTAAGGTTCCATGGCTTATTAATAATACTGTGAAAATTCAGAAGGCTTTTGGGGTCTTGATGATTCTGACAGCGCTTGCAATATTTTTTAGTCTTGATCGCCGCTTCCAAACTTATATTTTAGATAAATTCCCAAACTACGGAACAGGGCTAACCAAAATAGAAGATAATGCTAAGGTTTTGTCTAAACTGCAGGAGTTAAAAGCAGTAAAGCCGTTGCCTGCAGATTCAAATAGCCAAATGGCGCCGGAGATTATCGCCGGCGGAAAATGGTTTAATCTTCCAGACGGCAAGACAAAACTTAGCTTAGCAGATATACGCGGCAAAGTGGTGTTAATTGATTTTTGGACTTATACCTGCATTAACTGCATCCGCACACTTCCATATATTAGGGCATGGGATGAGAAATATAGGAGCAAAGGTTTGGTTATTATTGGTGTGCACACGCCGGAGTTTGAATTTGAAAAAGACGCCGGCAATGTGCAAAAAGCGTTAGGTGATTTTGCAATTAAATATCCGGTTGTTCAAGACAATGACTATGCCACTTGGAATGCTTATAACAACCAATACTGGCCGGCCAAATATTTCATCGACAAAAACGGCAATATTCGCTCAACTCATTTTGGTGAGGGGAAATACGACGAATCGGAAAAGTTAATTCAGGAGCTTTTGGCAGAAACGGGCGTAGACATTGCCAATATGCCCATCAGTAATCAGGACTATTCAATAGACACCAGAACACCGGAAACTTATTTAGGCTATGCAAGGATAAATAATTTTGGGTCCTTAGAAGGCATTGTTCAAGATAAGGCTTCTCTATATTCGGCTCCGAAAAATTTGAGATCAAATAATTTTGCCTATAGTGGTTCATGGACTGTGACAAGTGAGCGGGCAATGCCCGAAAAAGGCGCGAATTTAACATTTAATTTTGAATCAAAAAATGTTTATTTGGTCATGCGCCCAAAGGGCAAAGATTCCGGACAAATAAAAGTATTTCTGGATGATCAATTGGTCGATGCAAAGACTGCCGGTGATGATGTTAGTGGCGGGGAAGTAAAGGTAGCAGATGATCGGCTTTATACATTGATTAAACTACCCGCGCCAGGCAAGCATTTATTAAGACTTGAATTTTTAGATAATAATTTGGAGCTTTATGCCTTTACCTTTGGGTAACACTCGGCGAGGTCCGTCCTCGTTTGCGGTGAATTGAATCTGCCCTACGAAAATTTTCTAAATGTTTAAATTAGTAACTATAGGTTAACTATTATCCAAATTATATGGGTTTTGTATAATTGTCAGTTATTAGAAAATAATGCGTAGTGATTCAGGAACTACTTAGCTGCTTCTGTCTTAACTTCTTCTGTTGAAGCTTTTTCTGTAGCGTCTGTTGCTGTTTCTACTTTTTTGTCATCATTCATTTATCTTGTCATCCTCCCGTAATGACTATAGCACGTATAAACCATATTAGATAGAGCCAACTATGGGTTTTTGATGTTTGCGCTTAAGAAGTATTTTTCAATAAAGACTCGTCAATTCTTAAACTCTTAGCGTTGCTATATGGCACAAATAAGCGTACAATAGCACTAATTATTAAATTCCCTACACAAAATGATATTAGAAATAAATAAAACCAACGCTTTTGTGAGTTCTCAAGGTGGCAGGTTTATTTTCTATCTCGTCCCAAAAGCCCTTTCTAGAAATTCATATTCTATAGAACTTTATGTTGCTACAGATAAATGGAAAGCAGATCCGGTTTTCGATTCTCTTTTAACTAAAGAATATGAAGACCAAGAGACGATGCAGGAAGATCTAATGAATCTGACATTAGATTTGGACTCTGGACGGGCCGACTGGTCAAATGAATATTTAAATTCTCAAGGTATGTCCTCTGCCCAAATTTTGGAGGTAGAAAGAAAGACGACCACAGAGACAATCAAAGTTTTAGGCAATTTAGCCAATAGTCGCGATTGGGAACATCTAATTAGTCTTGGCGGACAAATTCTGAAGTGTGAATATTTAAATGCTAAAAAATTGGACGATATTCAAAAGTCTAATAAATCTGCAGTTCTCGCTGCAATTGCCAGTGCATATATAGCGACCGGAGAATTAGAAAAAGCGCGAGACCTCTTAATTGAATCTATAAAGTTAAATGCGTCGAGCGATAAGCACAAAAATTTGGGACAAGTTTACCATGGCCTTGGCGACAAAAACGCGGCTATTGCAAATTTAAATAAGGCTCTTAATCTTTGCGATAAAGAAAAGAAAATAGAAGAAATGGCAATGCGAGCCGGCAATTTTGAAGTTACACCAAAAAACTGGGAAGCACTAAAAGTAGAAATCCAGGAGCTTCTTTCCAAACTTCAAGGTAAAAATAGATTTTGATTAAGAACGAGGGACAATCGTATAATCCGGACTCAGTGACTTAAAAAGCGCTAATGTTTTACTTCTTGTTTGATCATCCACAATCTCTTGAGGAATACCTAAAGATAAAGACTTCCCTTCGACGATGATTTCATTGTTTGTTACGCTATAGATTCCTGCATCAACTTCCATGGGATTATTATTTTTTAACAGTTGAACTTCATCACTAACTCCATCTTTCAGGGCGAGATTTTTATGAGTTGTGATGGTATCGTCGGGGTCACTCGTAAATAGCCTATCCACAACCCTGATAAATCGAGCGGCATAACTACCTCTTTCTTTCGCAGGGCCAGTATATGGCGGCATTAGGCTCGAATTCTAACACACTGATTTGCAACGATCAACTTCTAATGTAAAATTAAGCTGTAAAATGAACTCAAAAGCTTTAGCGCATTTTAAAAAAGTCGATCCTAAAATTTACAAAGTCGCCAACAGCATAGAAGACTTCCAAGATTTGCCAAACAGGCACGGAGACGATTATTTTGTAGACCTTGTCGATGCTATTGTTTCCCAACAACTTTCCGGCAAAGCGGCTTCGACTATCTTCGGGCGCTTTAAAAAATTATTCAAAGGCGACAAAATCTCCCCTCCCGCTGTTTTAAAGTTAACAGACAAAAAAATGCGCGCAGCCGGTATGCCTTATTCAAAAATAAGATATATTAAAGATCTAGCTCACAAAGTTGTAAGCCACGAAATAAATTTGAAAAAACTGGATAAACTTACAGATTCGGAAATTATTGAAGAACTTATACTCGTTAAAGGTATTGGCAAATGGACTGCGGAAATGTTTTTAATCTTTACCTTAAAGAGGCCCGATGTTTTTTCGCACGGAGATCTTGGTTTAAATAATGCAATTAAAAAAATTTATCGTCTGAATGATTATTCCATGCTGAAAGTAGAAAATATTGTTTCCAAATGGTGTCCCTACAAAAGTATGGCTTCACGTATCCTCTGGCACAGTTTGGATAACAGATAGAAAGTTCAAGGCTTTCGCCGTGGAACCAACTGTTTATTAAACTCAAATCACTATACACAAGCCTGGGTTTACTTAACAAAAACGAACCAAACTATCCCCAATTCAGAGGCTGAACTAAAGTTTTAAATTCTAAAAGTAGGATATAATTATAGACATGAATAAAGTTAACAACTTTGCCTTTATAGACAGCAATAACCTTTACCTGGCGATAAAGGATTTAGGTTGGAGTCTGGATTATGAACATTTTAGAAAATATCTTAAAGAAAAATATCAAGTTGCAAAAGCCTACATGTTTATCGGATACGTTGAAAAACTTAAGGATTTGTACAAAAGTTTGCAGGAAAAGGGGTTTATTTTAATTTTTAAGCCTACGCTTGTTTATAAAGATGGTTCTACGAAAGGTAATTGTGATGCCGAATTAGTTTTGCAGGCTATGATTGACTTTAAAGATTACGATAAAGCTGTACTGGTTACAGGTGACGGTGACTTTTTCTGCTTGGTTGATTACTTAATAAAACAAAAGAAATTTAAGAAATTACTTGTTCCAAATCAGAAAAAATATTCTGCTCTTTTAAAATCTATACCTTCTGAATACTTGGCTTTTGTATCTGAATTGAAGAATAAAGTAGCTTATAAAAAGAAAAAAACCTCATAAAGACGAAACTTTATAAGGCGTTTTTCGTGATAATTCTATTGTGTATTATACAAAAACAAATAAAAAGTGTCAACTATTTGTATAAGATGGGGACATCGGTAACACTTTCCGTTTTTTTGTTTTTCTGCCTTTGGATTGTAACATTTTCTTTTTGATCATAGTCTTTTTGGTTTCTAAGAGCGTTTCTTATAGTATGTGGAAGCTAATTCAATGATTTTCTCTGATGAAACATCAGCTACAAATCTCAAACGCTCAATAAAAACCTCTGAGAATTTTCGACCATTCTTAGAATCAGATGTGTAACTGATGTATCTCATCTTCTGCACTATTTGCATTTAGTCGGTCAAATCAAAATGAGATTTATTGATCTCAAAACGTTTTAGCTTCATTTTATGCTATAATGTGCTGATGCTTAATTGGAGTACAGATGAAGAAGAGCTTAAAAGGCAAAGTCCTGAAGGGCACAGAGTATGGCGTATAGCACAGCTAATCAACTACGGTCTTGATGATGAAAAATTGGATAGTCGCGAAGTTAAAGCTGTTTGGCCGAAAATAAAAGATAAGCTGGATCCATACAAGGCTCGAGCTCTGGAATATTTGTTATGGGGAAAACTATACTCACTCCCAAACAACTTAACTTTCTGGAACTTGCCGCCTCAGTCCCAGATATAACCAAAAAGTTTTGGCTATGGAATCTAGTATTTTCCGAACTCAAATTATTATATACAGCTCTGGGTGGGTCCACTGTCTGGTGCATGGAACTCAATTTTTGCCAGTCTTAATAAAACTTACGAAGAACTTACCATGCTCGGTTTCATCAGTCTTGAATAGGCTATTAAAAAAGAGCCCTTTGGGGGCCCTTTTTATTTATCGATAAATCGATAAAGTCTCATCAAGACAAGTTAAGTATAATACATTAGTCAATAGTTTTCAACCCATAGTTGTCAAAGTCAAGATAAATATGGTTGCTAGTTACCATGATTTTGATTAATAATCATGGCCAGATAAAAATCTTAAAAGAAAGGATAAGTAGCTAATTTAAAATGTAATAAATCTTATAGTATTGTACACATAGAAAGTAATTTTGAACATTATAGAAGATGATCATACAAATATGCTAAATTATAGGCATTGACATTTATAACATGATTCCTGTATAGTATGACTATGGATCCAAATACAAACAAAGAGGCACAGGACTATACGCCACCATATTTAAGTTTACCTCGTATAGAAAAGTTATTTGAGCTTTTAAGTAGCCGCAGCTTTACCCAGTTGACTGTAGACGATTTAGTCAACCGTGGGTATTCAAAAAACGATGCTTTTCTTGTTCTGAACACATTAAAATTTTTGGGGTTTATGGATGAGAAAGAGAAAATGCAGAACATAAATGTGTTAGCTCTTCGTGGGGAGGCAAGAACTTCCGGATTAAAAGAAGTAGTAAAAAAAGCCTACGAGAAGCTTTTTAGCAGAGTTAACGATGTATCAGCTTTGTCAAAGGTCGATTTATATAACGAATTTATAGCTGAATACCACTTAAGTCCCCGATTGGCGCAACCTGCCCTCACTGCATTTCTATGGCTGTGTAAAGAATCAGGAATTGATATACCGACGGCGGCAATTACAAAGCCAAGAGGGAAAGCTGTAAAAGGGCCGATTCAAAGAGCAACAAAAGAGAACCCCACCCAAGCTAGTAAAAAACCAATGGTCTCTAATTTTAGTGACGCAGAATACCACACTTACAACTTAGCCGGAGGGGTAATACTAATTATTCCAAAGAATAATCAAACTGATTTGATCATCGCTACAGGCGGCTTAACTCAAATCACAGAAAAAATAAGCGATTTTGCTGAAGCAACGGGCCTTGTTGAAAAAGTAGAAGCCGAAACAAAGAATACAGGAGGGGTGGCAGAGTAGGTTTAATGCGTTGATTTCTTAAATCAATAAAGTTTCATCAAGACTTTCGTGGGTTCGAATCCCATCCTCTCCGCAGAAATTACTTTTTGATAAATATTAAAATCTGTAAATTTTAATAGACATTATTTGTAGCCTAAAGGCCTTGGAAATGGAGCCAAGTGTTCAAAGAACTCAAGTCATTATATTTAGGTATAAATTTGCAGACAAGGTAGACTTAAACTATCTCCCAATAGTAAGTTGAACTAATTCTTCTTATAAAGACCAAATGCCAGATTACCAGCTAGAATAGTACTTACAATCATAATACCATTCAGGGAAGCAAGGCCTCCGGGTATAGAGCGTTCTAAGCCTACTAAATTTAGCTCACGAACGATACCATTAAATTCCCCATCTGGGATACGGCTAAAATCTAAATGACCAGGTTTACTTGTAAGTCTTAATATCATCAAATCAATTAGTAGTAATCCAGCATCAATGTTATCTACAATGGAAAATCTTCTGCGAATAGATTCAACAAGTGCACGAGGGTATTCCTTTCTGGTCAGGCATACACTTTTTGAGGCTTCGCGAAAAGACTCAATTTTTTCTGCAAATAAAGGAAACTTCTCGGCTGCGTCACACCAAAGCTGGTCTCTTGTTTCAAACCTATTTGCTGGTGACATGTCAGCTAACTGGTCATCAATATAAAGCTGCAAAACTTCTTGGGCTGCTGCTGGAAGAAGTGCTAACTCTTCTGGTGTTAATTTACGCTCCATAAGGGACTGGAATTATACACGAACAGCGTGGGAATATCAACTATAGGTCTCTGTGGGTCCACTGTCTGGTGCATGGAACTCGATTTTTGCTAATCTTTATAAAACTTCAGAGAAACTGATTGAACTTGGCTTCACCTATTATAATGGAAAAGTAGCTATAATCGAAAGATCAGAGGAACTTGACCCATATGGTAAGAAACTTTCTTGTAGAAATTTCTAACCTATAACCAAGGTTCAAATGTACTCATAGAACCGCGCTGGAATTAGCCACGATTTGACACTAGATTGGAAATAATGTTTAATTCACTTTCTGCCTAGCATGCATGGCTGAAAGAAAATCACAACCAAAACCAACTGATGACTGGAACGAAACAGTAGAGGGCGAAGTAAATGCTTGTATTACTAACGCAGATAGTCTTTACGAATTTTATCAGATGGTTTTAGAGGATTTTGCGCGTGATCACGACTACTCGTATAAAAGTGCTTTTCGCAATATTGAGAATCATGACGCCTTAATGCGAAAGCATGACAATAAAGTGCACAGATTAATGGAAACTTACGATCCTACACTTGAATATTTGGCCGCACTTGCAACTGGCACTACCCCGGCTGTCACTCCAAGTGAACAATCGGTAAGAGAAGTCTTTGGCGTATTGGCAAGAACCTTAATTGGTGCTGATGATTATATTGGAGTTGAAATTAACAATAAAATTAGAGATAGATCTTTGCAAAAAGCTGCGCTTGCTCACTCTGGTGGAAGCGTAGAGTTAGCTGAAGCTTACCGCAAAATGTCTCCTCAACAACCTTTCTTGAGAAGATATAGACTTTCTGCAAGGATTCAAAGATAAAAAGTAATATACTCCAAGTATCACACTGAAGACAAAAATTATTTCTTACGTTTTTTTCTCAGAAAGAAATAGTAGATCAGTAAAACCTCAATAAAAGGAAGTAATATAAGCAGAACAAAATATGAAGGGTGGATATTGAGTAGCTGTTCTACTTTTGGACCAAGTCGCTGCCCTAAAGACATGTAGATGAGTATCGATGGAATTATAGAAATACACGTACTGATGACAAAGGTTTTGTAAGTAACATCTGACTTGCCTGAAAATATGGTAATTGGTACTCGAAGTCCCGGGATGTGGCGACCGAAAATGATAAACAAAGGACCATATTTACGAAACTTCTTTTCAACGGTTGTAAGTTTCCCTGCATCAACATGTATGTATTTACCATAACGATTGATAAGCTCCTGTCCGTAGCGAGAGGCAAGAAAATATAATACAGTAACACCACTTATATCAGTAAGTAGAAGCAAAATAAACGCTGTCGGGAACGAGATTATGCCCTGAGAGACTTGATACCCCGTATAAGTTAGAGCAATATCAAATATAGGGATGGGAAAACCCATTTCTTCAATGAAAATGAATAAAAGCGAGCCTACAATTGAAAGTTTATGAAAAAGAAATATTAGGATGATGTCCACTACATTGGATTATATCAAGAGGTGAATTAGTTCGAATAGTGTGTGCACTTGGCTTAAACTAGCTTTGATTTAACAGGTAACACAGTTCCAAACATACTCCCAGTCCGCCAGCTGGAATTCGATAAAGTTTTTTGTGGGTATTATAAAAGGTCAACGAACTAAATATCGTTGGTTATAACTCTTAACTTTACGTCCCTCAACCCTTTTACTGGAATATAGTAGGTCTCAGCCCAACCAAAGGTAAGATACCAATCCCTTCCCAGCTCTTTTCCGTAGCCAAGCCATTCTGCTCTTTGAAACCCATGTAGTAAAAATTTGCCTTGTACTTCATTTCCTAGATACTGTTTCAGTTCATCACTGTAACCTATGTCGAGATAACGTTCTAATTGTGCTCTATTCATTGCATTAAATCTGGGTGCGCTATCAGTTGTTCTTATACCTAAACCTTGGGCTGAGTCTACTCCAACTTCAAAGATGTCTCTTTTAGCATGCTGAATAATATCGTCAACTGCAAATGCTACTCTATCCTCTTGGGTAAAGTTGCGTTTAGGCATTGTCTGAAGTGCTTTTAATATATGCGCTCCGCCAATTAAGACGCTTCGAGAAGTTTCTAATTTTGCCTCTACTTCTTTGATGTCAAGAAGAACTGGTGATGCTTCTACCGGTATGCCCATGTTAAGAAGCAGATTCTATCACGGTTTAAATGCAACATCAATCTACTCTGCCATTAAGCTTCTAATGTACTCACAGTCCCGCAGCTGGAATTAGCTTTGATTTGACTTTAGTGTTTATTTTTTATAGACTTCGTGAACAAATCCTTATAAATGACTGCTGAAACAATTCCTAAATCACCAGAGGCCGAGCCTTTAGACTTCTCAAAAATTGAGGGCTTATTCAAAAAACTTGATCCGAATGTCGAGTTCCCGAATTTTCAGTTTGGCAGAACACGTTTAAATGATGGAACTTTTATCCAGGTTATTAGAAGAAATAGTTTGATTGATCCACTTAACAAAGAAGGAGAAAATGAGCTTGTTTTTGAAGTTTCAATAGACTTAAGCCCCTCACAGCGTGATTTGCATTTCGAATTAGTAGAAGATGGACTAAGAAACTTGAGGCAGAGTGCTGTCGACATTAAAAGAGACTCCTTTGCTTTCGATGTTTCTATTGGAGAATCTTTAGTTGGACGCTGGTCGATACACGGCAAAACACAAGAATTAGCGTTGAGAGTAAGTAGTCCACTTCTACCTAGAAAAGAAGCGAGTGTAAAGGCAGGATCACAGATGATAGATTGGCTTCAAGGTATAATCGAGACAGGTAGTTTTTCCGAACCGCCAATCAATCTCAGTCTTGTAGACCCTGAAACTATAAAGTAAATAAACTTCAGTTAGAGCCTCACCCTGCCATATGGCTAAGGCACTAATTTACTCAAAGGCCAACTCTAAATTAGCCCTGATTTGGTATACTTCTCTGGTAAATGCAATGGAAAAAGCAATAAAAATTCCTCTTGGAAATAAGCAGTATATTTACGGAACATTTAGGGGTCCGTTAAAAAGCCCGCTGTTAGTATTTGTTCACGGATTTACAGGATATAAAGATGAGCATATATTCTTTAACGGGGCAAGATTTTTTGAGAAGAAGGGCTTTTCAAGCTTCAGGTTTGATTTATATAACTGGAAAAAGGATGCACGAAAACTTGAAGATTGCACATTATCTCTGCACGGACAGGATTTAGACACAGTTGTTGAGTATTTTAGGAAAAAAGGTGTAAAGAAGATTTTTGTTGCCGGGCACAGCTTCGGAGGAGTAACAGTCCTACTTTCCAAAAAGAAAGATTTTGATGCAGCAGTGCTTTGGGACTCAACTGGTGATAAAGATGTGAAACTTGAAGCCAAATACATTAAAGAGTTAGACAAATATTACCGTCAGGAAAGTGCCTACGGGTTCACAATAAGTAAGAAAATGTATGAAGAGAATAATAGTAAGTTAAAGCCAACAAGATTGATCAAATCAATGCACATGCCAGTAAAAGTTATTGTTGCAGGAGCTGGTATTTTGGTAATAGAGGGCAAAGAATTATTCGAAAGTGCAAATTCACCCAAAGACTACGCAATAATTCCAAAAGCAACTCACAACTTCCACGAAGACGGCACGGAAGAAATTCTGTTTCAGGAAACATATGTATGGTTAAAGAAATTTGTGTAGAAAATGGACGCTGGTGGAGTTACAATAGAAGCTCAAATCAGCCTTGATTTGACTTTAGACAGTCCCAAGGGTATTATCAAGCTCGAAAAAGGATAAAACAAATGGCAAAGCAAGAGACGTTACAAGCACATAACTTACTCGAAGAACAAAAGAAAGCTCAGAAGAAATTTTTGACTTATCAGGCTGATAGACTATTAGAAGCCGGTTTTGATTGGAAATTTTCGGATGAATATACAAGTGGAAACCCGGATGTCGTAAATAGAGGGTTTGCATTTGACTTTAATCGAGTAGGAGATATATACGTTTTGACTCCAGATGCAGAAATTTTACAACTAAGAAGAGGTCACGGCCTGTTTGGTGTAATTACAGCCGATCAAATAATGGGAGCTTCAACACGTGTGCTACCTAAGCTGGAAGAAGAAGTTGATAAAACAGTTAGAGCATTAAGTAAACGAGAAAGATCTCAAGCAGTCCCGGCTCAGGCATAATTTATTCCACTTTCTGCCAAATATCCGAGTTTCAGTCTGAGGTAATTTCATAGTAACAGATCAAATATATCCCAGTCGCCAGCTTAATTAGCTTTATCAATATTAATTAATGTAAAGCTAAATAACTCTTTCTCCTGAAACAGAGGGGTTTGGTGTATCTTTGAGCGGATTAGGAGACATTAGTCTCTCGATTTGGCCCAAAGCATCTTCTTGCATTCTCACCAAGTCCATTATTCCACTTCGGGTACCTCTTTTCTCAGAGTGGCTTATTCCTTCTGAAAAGTAGTAATCCTTAAGCCTATTTTCATCTCTCTTGGCTCTAACCCAAACCAGTACAAGTTCATCAATAAATTCGTTATCCATTATTATTTATCTCCAATTTTTCCTGTATATTGTCAGCAAGTGAATTTTCACACGCAAATTGTATCACAATATTCAAATGCAGCCTATTCATAAGCTGAACTCAAGCTCTGATTTTTTTTGAGTACTAAAAAGAAGGATTTATTACCGCCTTGTTTGGGGTCTTTAAATCCAAAACTGATTTCATTGCCTAGCTTGTGCTCTCTCTGAAAAGTTCTACAAGCTCTCTCGCCCATGTAGACTTTTTTTTGTAACCCAAATTGACTATAATCCCTATCTGTAAGCCATGAAGGTTGGGGTGGTGTATAGTATTCTCCTATATAGATTGTTCCCGTATTTTTTATTACCCTTGTCATCTCTTGAAATAAGATGCATGCTGGCCTTGAAAAGACCTCTCTACCGCTTCTTAACATAAGTGGCTCGAAATAATTATAACCATCAATTCCATTTTCACCTATAACATTCATGAGCCATATTTCATCCACGGATTCCTCTTTAAGCGGTATTGCTCGATACATATCTGCAAGCACCTCACGCCCTGTTGCCCAACGAATTCGGACTTGATTTAAAGCCTCAATATTATCATCCATATTAAAATAGGTATTTAATGATGGACTCTCCCGCTTTAATTTATAAACGGGGGATCTGTTTGGCCCTATTTCCAATATCACACTCCTATGTTGCTCGACCATGGAGCGGATTATACCAATACTATTATCGGATAAACAACTTACCATTTATTTCGTTGATTCAACCCTATGTAGAGTCTCTTTTTTGATTCCTTGCGCTTTTATTTCGCCCCAGGTCGAAAGGTGGCCCTACGGGGAGTCGAACCCCGCTTTGGACCTTGAAAGGGTCCCGTCCTAACCGATAGACGATAGGGCCGTTTAGCTTGATAATTTTATCATAAATTAGATTTGCATTTTGAACCACAACGAGGTCCGTCCTGTCACAAGTTATTGTGGTTCTGGGGGTAAAAATTCTTCTCCGCCGGAATCTGCTTTTGGAGGAAAATCGCCTGGTTTTAACCATTCTATGTACGTGCATCCTGTAGCCTGGCGTTTTTCGCTATCCCAACCACTGGTTGAGCATTTCTTCATCTTTTTGCCATTGGCGGTTGTATAGAAAACCAATTTATTGCCGCATAGCGGGCAATCTTCGTCTAACTCTTCGGTTTTGCCGCTTGTCCATTCAATGAAATCGCAGCCTTCGGCTTTTTTAGTTTCTTTGTTCCAGGTGTTGGTTGAGCATTTTTTCATTTTCTTACCAAATCTGGTTACAGCCATCACAACCGGAGAGCCGCATTTTGGGCACTTCTCGTCTAATTCTTGGGGTTCCATTTCCAGCCATTTAACATAATCACAGCCTTCGTTCTTCTTGGTTTCTTTATTCCACGAACCATTCGAACATCGCTGGATTTTGCGGCCTGTTGAAGTTTCAGTAATTGGAGCAAGTGCAGATCCACACTTAGGACATTTTTCTTCCATAAAAGTTAATATACCAGAATTTTACGAAAATTACCTGATTAATCTATTTTAATTGACTAAGCTTCCAGACTAAAATATAATTTTTACCGATGAGAAACGATTTGGAAATTAGTCAGTTGAATTCACTCGAAGAAGCCGTTGACGGCAAAGGTTTGGGCTCTCGTTTTCTAGATGTTAAACCATTGAGTGAGTCAGACCTAATTTGGAGCGGTAACGGCATAGATGTGGCAAGAAGAATCGCTGACCCTGGGGAAAACTCAAGTGGGCATAGATACGCAAAAAAATGCTTTAGTCAAATCATTTCAAGCCCAGGAAGGAGTGTTCTCTTCGGTCCGAATCTTGTAGATCATCTGTTAAAAACTCAATCGACCTATTGGCAGGTCAAGCCTGACTCTATAAAATTTGCTGCAGACGGAAACGAATGGAAACTCGAAGAACTGTACGAGTTTAATAGCTCATTTAAGAATCATAATGTTCTTAAAAAGCTTGAAGGTCTTAGGGTATTATTAGATCTTTTTCGCAAAGATCAATCATTGCTACCAGATCTAATTCGACGGGGACTTGCTGGTATTGTAAAAGTGCCAACAGATATTGAGATTCCTCAGAATTCTGATATAGCTGTAATTTTTGTGTCTCCTAATAACAAACCTA
>OBEQ011012164.1_pt1 | contig 16604 bp, 12 predicted proteins | sample 1670901 | NCBI WGS metagenome assembly OBEQ01 (sample SAMEA104232315, study PRJEB22302) | groundwater metagenome | biome: forest; feature: aquifer; material: groundwater | place: USA | collected 2011-08-07 | depth 5.4 m
CATCAACCTGCCGTTCATCACGGCGGACGCCTCGGGACCCAAGCACCTGGACCTGACCCTTTCCCGGGCCAAGTTCAACCAGCTGACCCAGGCCCTGGTCGACAAAAGCATCGAACCCTGCGCCCAGGCCTTGAAAGACGCGGGCAAGAAGAAGGAAGACATCGATGAGGTGATCCTCGTCGGCGGCTCCACCCGCATCCCGGCCATCCAGGACAAGGTGAAGGAATTCTTCGGCAAGGAACCGCACAAAGGCGTGAATCCTGATGAGGTCGTGGCGGTCGGCGCGGCCGTGCAGGCCGGCGTTTTGGCCGGCGACAGCGCCGTGAAGGACGTGCTGCTGCTGGACGTGACCCCCCTGTCCTTAGGGATCGAGACCCTGGGCGGCGTCATGACCAAGCTCATCGAGCGCAACACCACCATCCCCTCGCGCAAGAGCCAGGTGTTCTCCACCGCGGAAGACAACCAGCCCGCCGTGAGCATCCACGTGCTCCAGGGCGAGCGCGAAATGGCGCGGCACAACCGCACCCTGGGCCGCTTCGAGCTGACCGGCATCCCGCCGGCGCCCCGCGGCATGCCCCAGGTGGAAGTGACCTTCGACATCGACGCCAACGGTATCGTGCACGTTACGGCCAAGGACAAGGCCACCGGCAAGGAGCAGAAGATCAAGATCGAAGCCTCTTCCGGCATCTCGGACGCGGACATCGACCGCATGGTGAAGGAAGCCGAAGCCAACGCCGAGCTGGACAAGAAGGAAAAGGAAAAGGCCGAAGTCAAGAACCAGGCCGAGCACATGATCTACAGCACCGAGAAGCTCATCAAGGAGCACGGCGACAAGATCTCGGCGGAAGACAAAGCCGCCGTGGAGGCCGCCGTCGCGGAGCTGAAGAAGATCGAAGGCTCGGACAACCTGGAAGAAGTCCAGGCCGCCATCAAGAAGGTGGAAGAAGCCTCGCACAAGCTGTCGGAAGCCATGTACAAGGCCGCCGCGGACAAGGCCCAGACGGACGGAGCGCAAGGCACACCCGGAGCCGATGGCGCGGCGGGAGCCCAGCCCGGAGCCGGCGACGGCAAAGGCAAGAAGGGCAAGGACGACAGCGCGGTCGACGCCGACTTCGAAGTCGTGGAATGACCCACGGGGCCGCGGCCCCGGATTTTTTTGAAGGCCCGCATGTCCGCAAGGGGATGCGGGCCTTTGCGCGACCGCGCCTCACGTAGGGGCGGCGGAGCCGGATTGGATGCAACGTTTGTAAGGGATGGCAATGGCGGCGAAGAAGGATTATTACGAAGTGTTGGGCATCGCCAAGGACGTGGACGTCGCGGCCATCAAATCGGCCTATAAGAAACTGGCCGTGAAATTCCACCCGGACAAGAATCCGGGCAACAAGGAAGCGGAAGAGAGCTTCAAGGAAGCGGCCGAGGCCTACGGCGTGCTGAGCGACGAAAAGAAGCGCGCCCAGTACGATCGCTTCGGACACGCGGGCGTCCAGGGGGCCGGCGGCGGAGGCGCCGAGGGCTTCAGCAACTTCGAGGACATCTTCAGCGCGTTCGGCGACATCTTCGGCGGGGACTTCTTCGGCCGCCAGGGCGGAGGCCGCGGCGGACGCGGGCGTTCCGGGCCCCCGCGCGGGCAGGACGTGCAGATTGCATTGACCGTGACCTTGGTCGACGTGGCCGCGGGCGTGACCAAGAAGGTCAAGCTCAAGCGCCTGAACAAATGCGGCAGTTGCGCGGGCCAGGGTGGCACCGGCAAGCAGGGCTGCAACGTGTGCGGCGGCCAAGGCCAGGTGCGCCAGGTGCAGAGCTCCTTCTTCGGGCAGATCGTCAACGTGACCACCTGTCCGGAATGCCAGGGCATCGGGACCTTGATCAAGACCAAGTGCGCCACCTGCCACGGCGCGGGCCGCAACCAGGAGGAAGTGACCCTCTCCATCGACGTCCCCCCGGGCGTGGAGGAAAGCAATTACCTGACCCTGCGCGGCGAAGGCCATGCGGGGCCGCAGGGCGGGCCCAGCGGCGATCTGATCGTGGCCATCAAGGAAGCCGAAGACGACACCTTCGAGCGGCGCGGCGTCGATCTGTACAGCCAGGTGGAAGTGCCGTATACCACGGTGGCCCTGGGCGGGGACATCCGCGTCAGGACCATCGACGGCGAAGTGGATCTGAAGATCCCGGCGGGCACGCAGAGCGAAAAGCTCATGCGCCTGCGCAGCAAGGGATTGCCGGACATCAACGGCTCCCAGCGCGGCAGCCAGTACGTGAAGATCCACGTGCATACGCCGGAGAACCTGTCGGCGAAGGAAATCGAAGTGCTGAAGGAATTGGAAAAGATCCAGGAGAAGGATCACCCCAAGTCCTTCTTCCAGAAGGCGAAGACGTTTTTCACCTGACGCGGACTGAGGCCCGGCCGCGCCGTCCCGGTGACGGGGAGCGCGTCCGGTCCCGAAAGCGAATGCCATGAAGATCTTCATACTGGACAACGACCCCGAGTTGAAGAAGGAAGTCTTCAACCATTGGTCGATCCCGAATACCGAGATCATGGAAAGCGGCGGAGGCCAGAACGCCATCAAGCTCCTGACCCAGGGCGGCATCGGGGCCATGTTCCTGTCCACGGAATTCCTCACCATCGACAACCTGGACATCCTGGATCTGGCCAAGGAGAGCAATCCCGGCATCGAGGTGTTCATCCTGGCCACCGTGCGCGACACGCAGAAGGCCGAAGCGGCCGTGCAGCGCGGCGCCCATTCCTTCCTGATCAAGCCCGTCAATGTGAAGCTGCTGGAAAGCCTCGCGACCAAAGCCGTCAACCACAGCGTCACGCGCAAGAACGTGCGCGCCATGGAAGAACGCTATCTGGAGGATGTGCTCGGTTCCTCCCCCACCATGAAGAAGATCCTGAAGACGGTGACCAAGGTGGCCCCCACCAACAGCACCATCCTCATCTCCGGCGAAAGCGGCACCGGCAAGGAATTCATGGCCAACATCATCCACCGGTTGAGCAACCGCCACGACGAGAATTTCGTGGCCGTGAACTGCGGGGCCATCCCGGAGAGCCTAGTGGAATCGGAACTGTTCGGATCGCGCAAGGGTTCCTATACCGGATCCGTGGCCGATCGCAAGGGCCTGTTCGAAATGGCGGACAAGGGCACGCTGTTCCTGGATGAGATCGGCGAACTCTCCCTGCAGACCCAGGTGAAACTGCTGCGCTTTTTGCAGGAGAAGGAAATCCGCCGCGTGGGCGACAACGAGAACAAATACGTGGACGTGCGCGTCATCGCGGCGAGCAACAAGGACCTGCACAAGGCCATCGCCAACGGTTCCTTCCGCGAGGACCTATACTACCGCCTGAGCATCTTCCACATGACCTTGCCGCCCCTGCGCGACCGCCGCAGTTCCATCCCCGGGCTCATCCGCACCTTCGTGAAGAAGTATGCGGCCGAGAACAAGAAGGAGATCAACGGGATGGCCAAGAACGCGGAAGCCCTGATCATGAACTACGACTATCCCGGAAACATCCGGCAGTTGGAGAACATCATCGAGCATGCCGTGGCGCTGTGCGAAGGCGAGAACATCATCCTCGACGATCTGCCGGAATACCTGGTGAAGTCCCAGGGCGGGCCGGTCCTGTACGCCCTGCCCAGAGGCGAGGATGTAGCGCCGGACAACAATCCCAACTCCCTGCTGACCCTGGCGGAACTGGAGAAGAACTACATCCGCAAGGCGCTGGAGATCTGCAACAAGAACCATACGGAAGCCGCGCGCCGACTGGGCATTTCGCGCTCTACCTTGTGGCGCAAACTCAAAGAGCATGGTCTGGAAGCCGCCGCTGCCGCCCCAGGCGGCGCATCCTCCGCTCCTGCCGCGGCTACGCCTGCCTCGCCCGCGCCGGCCGTCGAATCCGCATAGAGCGCGCATCCCGCTTGTAAATCTTTCCCAGATTCCGATTTCATCGACGGCTCTTAGGCGCCGATGTGTAAAGCACGTCGACGCTCGATCCGGAAATTCCGGAGAGACGTTCATTTTTGTGATCCGATACAGGCGATTCTTCCGCAACCTCCGTCTTGGCTTGATCTTGTGTGAAGGATTGAAACGCCGTCGACGATCCTTTTTGTTCCTTCGCAAGGACCCGATTATTAGATTTCGACGTTCAAGGAACTCTTGAGGGCGAGTCGGGCCGGGACGCGCAAGCGCTGCCGGAAAAGGCGAGCCTAGGACACGGGATGGCAGGCTGGGGGCTAGCCATTCCATTTTTCAGAAAGTGAAATCATGATGATTGCCGCAAGGACACGTATATCCCATTCCCGGTCGCGCGCATTTATTGCGCCGCTGACGGCTTTTTCCAGCCTCCTCGTCGTGCTGTTGGGCGGATGCCAGACCGATGATGGCCCAAACGCGGAACACGGTCTCAACCAGTTGGCGACGGCGCTTGCGGTGCCGCCCGCCAAGTTCGCGGATGGCGTCGTGGCCAGTGGTCTGAGCACGCCAATGGCGATGGAATTCGCTCCGGATGGCCGCCTCTTCGTGGTGGAAAAGAGCGGTGCGGTCAAGGTCGTCGGCGCCGGTGGCGCGACAACCACCTACCTGACTCTCTCCGTAGACCAAAACACGGAACGCGGCTTGTTGGGTATCACCTTCGATCCGGAGTGGAGCACCCAGAAGTACGTCTACATACACTATTCCGTGCCGGGCGGCGGCGGCGGCGTGGGCGCGAACCGCGTCAGCCGTTTCACCCAGAACGCATCCAACCCGAATATCGCAGACCTGGGTAGCGAGGTCGTCCTGTTCGATCTCGATCCCCTGGCCACCACCGCCTACCATAACGGCGGCGCGCTGCATTTCGTCAACGACTCCATCCTATGCGTGACCACGGGCGACAACCGGAATCCCACCAGCGCCCAGGATAGAACCAAGCTGCTCGGCAAAATCCTGCGCTTCAACAAGCGCCCTTCGGGGACGGCGGGCATGCCTAATATCCCGAGCGACAATCCGTTCTGCACGACCCAAGGAGTAAAGACCTGCGCGGTGTGGGGCCTGGGCCTCCGCAACCCATTCACCTTCGCGGTGCATCCCGTAAACCACCGCATTTTCATCAATGACGTCGGCGACGCCGGCTATGAGGAAATCAATGAAGCCACGCAAAGCGGCCTCAATTTCGGCTGGCCCAATTCCGAAGGCCCCACTTCCCTGGGCGGCATCAACGGTCCATTAGGCGGCTATGTCAACGGCTTCGCCGCCAACGGCGGCCAATACAATGTGGGAGACTGCGCCGTGGTAGGAGCCGCTTTCTACTATCCTCCCGCCGGCAAACAGCAGTTCCCGTCCAACTACCTGGGCAAATATTTCTATGGGGATCATTGCAGCAGCTACATCAAGACGATGGATCCCGACGCCGCCGCTCCCGTGCCCGGTATCCCCTTCGCCACCGCCATCAACGGGCATATCATGGATCTGGATGTCGGGCCGGACGGCGCCCTGTATTACCTCACCCTGGAAGGCGGAATCGGCAAGGTGACCTACACCGGCAGCGACGCCCCGAGCATCGCCTCCCAACCCGCCAGCCAAACGGTTTCCGTCAACCAATCCGTGACGTTCTCCGTGCAGGCCAACGGCGGAAATCTCAGCTACCAGTGGCAGCGGGGCGGCGTCAATATCGCCGGGGCCACCGGCACCAGCTACGTCATCGCGTCGGCCCAGCTTTCGGACAACTCGAACAATCAGTTCCGCGTGATCGTTTCGAACGGCATCGGCGTACCGGCCACCAGCAACACCGCCACCCTGACGGTGATCAGCAATCAGCCCCCGGTCCCGGTCATCACTACCCCCGCCGCGACCCTGACCTGGAACGCCGGACAGACCATCACTTATTCCGGCAGCGCCACGGATCCCGAGGATGGGACGCTTGGCGCCGCGGCCTTCACCTGGAAAGTGGACCTGGCGCATGACGCCCACACCCATCCGGCCGTGAACCCGGTTTCCGGATCCACGGGCGGAACCTTCACCATTCCGGCCATAAACGAAACCTCCCCGAACATTTCATACCGCATTTACCTCACGGTGACGGACTCCAAGGGCCTGAGCGCCACGGTGACGCGGGATATCCAGCCCAACAAGGTTTCCGTGACCATCACCACCGTGCCCAGCGGCCTCACCATCAATGTCGACGGCCAACCCAAGCCCACTCCGTACCTTTTCAACGGCGTGGTCGGGGTCCTGCGCACCCTGACTTCGGTTTCTCCCCAGACCCTGAACGGCAACAATTACACTTTCGCCTCCTGGTCCGACGCCGGGGCCTCGCAACACGACATCGCCACCCCTGGCACGAACACGACCTATACCGCCACCTTCACCACGGTGGGCGGGCGCATTCCGCTTCCGGGCCGCATCGAGGCCGAGAATTTCCGCACCGGCGGCGAAGGCACGGGCTACCATGACAACGAGGCCGCCAACTTGGGACCGAATGTGTATCGCACGACGGAAGGCGTGGACATCGAGGCCAGCACCGACGTGGGTGGCGGCTTCAACGTGGGATGGACCAATGCCGGCGAATGGCTGGCCCACGACGTAAGCGTCCCCGCCGCGGGCAGCTACAAGCTCACCGCGCGCATGGCCTCCGCCACCGTAGGCACCAAAACCATGGCCGTGAAGCTGGACAACGTCAACAACGCGGCCATCGCGACCTTCAACTTCACGGACGCGAGCGGCTGGCAAAGCTGGAAGGACGTGGTGCTGACCGGCATAAACCTGCCGGCCGGAAACCACACCCTGTTCTTCACCATGACCACGGGCAACTTCAACCTGAACTATATCGACGTAGCGTCCACCGGCAACCTGGCGCCTACCGCCAATGCCGGATTGGACAAGTCGGGAACGGTCAATACCGCGGTGGCCTTCAGCGGCACCGGTTCCGATCCGGACAACGGCCCCCAGGCCCTCTCCTATGCCTGGTCGTGGGTCTCAGGCCCGGTCAACGTGACCCCGGCCCCGGCCAACTCCCAGCAACCTTCCTTCACGCCCACGGTAGCGGGGACCTACGTCTTCCGCCTGACCGTGAGCGATGGCGCCGCAACAGCCATGGATGACATCCAGGTTACCGTAACTTCCGGCGCCACGGGCATCGCCCTTCCGGGCCGCATCGAGGCGGAAGCCTTCAAGACCGGCGGCGAAGGCGTGGGCTACCATGACAATGAGCCCGCCAACCTAGGCCCCAACGTGTACCGTACCAGCGAAGGCGTGGACATCGAAGTCGCCAACGACGTCGGCAATGGATACAACGTGGGTTGGACCAACGCGAATGAATGGCTGGCCTTCGACGTGAACGTGACCAACCCGGGCAACTACAACCTCACCGCGCGGTTGGCGTCCCAAGTCGCCGGCACCAAAACCGTACTCTGGTCCGTGGACGGGGGTCCGACCTCCACGTTCACCTTCACGGACGCCTCGGGATGGCAGAGCTGGAAAAATGTCGTCCTCACCGGCGTCAATCTTCCCTCGAGCGGCAATCACGTTGTGCGCCTCACCTTCCCGAACGGCGGGTTGAACATCAATTACGTGGACGTATCGCCTTGATGTCCTGGCCTTGAGGCTCATGAACGAGGCCGCCCTTGACCGGGGCGGCTTTTTTTGTGAACCGCATTGTCACGGCAATTCCCAAATTCTTAACTGTCGGAATTCCTTTCAATCGATTGTTTTCTTTAGCAACGTTCTTGACAGGCAATGTCAGGAATGATACAGGTACCTTAACATCACTTGCCGAAAAAGCGCAGGATTCGCCCCAAGGTACTGGCGGCGGAAGGTGGCACCCCTATTGCTGATCCTTCCTGTGTGAAAGGAATCCATATGCAACCCAACTTCCAAGATCATCGCGCCGTCAAACTGGAAAAGGCGTTTTCGTCGGATTTCATTCCTCTATTCAGCGGACGTCCCATAAGGACGGCACGCATAGGAAAGGACGATGCCATGGATCTGAAAATCATCCTGAACACCACCCGCGACGTAGGGGAATTCCTGGCGAAATTCTGAACCCCACCCCATCGGCTTTCCGGACCTGAATCGGCCCTAGGGCTTTTGGCCTTTTAGGCCTTTGGTCTTTTGTGAAAGACATTTTTCGAAACCCGAGGCGATGGCGCCCCGGGTTTTTTTATTGAAAGCGGTTTTTCCCGCGCCGCCCAGCCGTAACCTCAAAGTCACGCTAGGATAGGATGCATGCGGGCAGCGGGCCTTTTCCTTTTCTCCTTTTTCTCCCTTTGCGGCGCCATGGGCATGCAAACCCTGGCCGCGGGCAAGGTCCTCGCCTATCTCCAATCCATTTCCGGTACCCGCACGGTAGCGGGCGTGCACAACGATCAGAAAACCGGCGGCGTGACCTACTATACCGATAAGCTTAAAGCCACCACGGGCAAGGTTCCCGGGCTGTGGGGCGGGGATTTCTCCTACGATGCCGCGCGCGTGGCCAACCGCTGGAACATGATCTATGAGGCCGAGAAGCAATGGAACCAGGGCGCCCTGGTGAACATCATGTGGCATGCCTGCCCGCCCACGGGGGGAGAAGTCTGCGATTGGGACGCGGACATCCACTCCAATCTTTCCGACAGGCAGTGGATGGATCTGATCACGGAGGGCGGGGCTCTCAACAAAGCGTGGAAGACCCGCATGGACGGCATCGCCCAGTACCTGAAGTACCTGGACGACAAAGGAGTGGAGGTTTTGTTCCGGCCCCACCACGAAATGAATCAAGGCGGTTTCTGGTGGGGCGGCCGCCCCGGTCCCGCCGGCACCGCGGCCCTGTTCCGCCTGACCCACGATTACCTGACCAAGGTGAAGGGGCTGAAGAACCTGGTCTGGACCTGGGACATCCAGGACCTGAGCTGGGATTGGGCCCTGTATAATCCGGGCGCGGAATACTGGGATGTCTTCGCGCTGGACGTCTACAGCCACGGTTATACCGACTCGCTGTACAATTCCATGTTGCGCATCGCCGGGGACAAACCCATCGCTTTGGGCGAAGTCTCGCACTTCCCCACTCCGGAGATTCTGGCGAACCAGCCTCGCTGGACTTTCGTAATGGGCTGGGCCAATCTGACCTACGATGACAACACCGCTCCGGAATTGACCTCGCTGTTCAACGGAAGCAACGTAATGACGCGGGATGAAATGCCGGGATGGGACAAGGTGTGGGTCTCCGTGAATCGATCTGCTTTTTCGGGGTCCGGATTGCCGGCTTTGGCGGCCCGTTCCGGCATGGGTAACATGCCGGTATCCGCGGACGGCAGAACATTTTTGAACCCGGCGAAACCAGGGAGTCGCATTTGGTTCGGGCCCGGTTTGGAAAGTAATCCTTTCCGCCCCGGAAACATCCTTGGCATGTGACCTGGAATGATCACTCCGACACCGTGGAATTCTACCAAGCCCTCGAGAGAGGGACGTCCAACCCCATGGAAAAGCCGTGCTCGTGGGTGTCGTCGTAGTACGATGCGACAGGCGCCCATTGGCCGGCGAAACTGAGAGTGGCGGGGCCCAGCTTCTGCGAAAGCTTCAGGGTGATGCTGTTTTGCCTGACCGGGAAAACGGACAGACCCGCCCACATCCGGGTATTCGCCATTCTTCCGCCCACGCCTCCCATCACTCCTCCGCCGCCGGACAGAACGGGCGTCGAGGAGAGAAGCGCGGCGCTGGCGTACAGGTATTCCGGCCCCAGCCTTAGTTCCGCGGTCGGCAATACATGATTGTCGTGAGTTCGCTTTTCCGTATCCCATTGGCTGAGATAAATCGCGCCGATCTGCAGTCCAACCCGCCGCCAATCGAATTGGGAATACGCCCCAAAGGAATTGCCCTGGTCCGCCGTCGGCGATCCGGGATTGTCCGGCGCTCCGCCATCCTCCCGGACCAAGCGCAACTCTTCTTGAGCCCAATTTCCATACGCGCCGATCGTGGTTTTGGCCGGCCGCAGCCTTTCGCCCAAAGCGGTTCCCTCCGACCCGGTCGCGAAGGTGGCGCGCACGGCCACGTCCTCCTCCACGTATTTGGATTGGAAGCCTCTGCTGCATGAGGAAATGGAATACGTACCGCGGCCCGCGGAAACCTTGGCATGGACTCCGGTGGTGTCGGGAAAATCGAAGGCTACCACGAAGGGAAAGAGGATGCATACCAGCGCGGTGAATACGGAATGGGAGGGACGGAGGGGTTTTTTAATGCTCTTCGTGCTACTCATTTTTTTCATACTCTGCATATCAGGCTCCGATGTAGATGTACGGGTTTGACGCTTGCCCGTTTTCCAAAGGTGGTTTATTAAAAACCCTGTAACCACCGATTCCCCATTCTTGAAAACATGGATTCGGGTATTTCCGGGTTTTAAACCGGTTTTTGCGCACCTGTCCCATTCCGAAACCGGATCTTGGTTACAAGATTCCAAAGAGAAATTCGAGTTTGTCGAAGGCGGAGTTGAGCGCGGATTTGAAAAACGAGCGTGCAAAAAACGGCTTCCCATGGTTGGAAAGCCGTTATCAAGGATAGGCAAGCCGTGCGTTGGCCCGCGCTTTATTTGCCCGCGCCCTTATTTAACCGGGGTTGGCCGGCGTTGACCAACGCGCTTAGGTATCGTCGTCGAACTTGGAATCGACCTGGATGATGTTGGACGTGCCGCCCTCTTCGATGGACTGCTCGGACACCAAGGTGAGCACGGCGTTCTGGGTGAACTCGGCCAGGGTCTTGGAACCCATATTGCACATGGTGGCGCGCATCTTCTCCAGGGTCATGGCCAGCACCTCGTTCACGGAGCCGACCACGGGCACGTAGCCGTCCACGCCTTCTTCGAAATGCAGGCGGTTGGAACCCTTCTCGTCCACGTAGCGCTCCCAGTTGCGGGCGCGGTTGGAGCCTTCGCCCCAGTAGGGCTTGTAGATGCGGCCCTTGATGGAAACCTTGGGGGTGGGGCTTTCGTCGGTCATGGCGAAGTAACGTCCCATCATGACGAAGTCCGCGCCCATGGCCATGGCGATGATGATTTGGGTGTCGTTGGCGAGGCCGCCGTCCGAGCAGAGCGGCACGTAGACGCCCGTCTCCGCGCGGTAGCGGTTGCGCTCCTCCACCACTTCCATCAGCGCCGAGGCCTGGCCGCGGCCGATGCCCTTCTGTTCGCGGGTGATGCAGATGGATCCGCCGCCGATGCCGACCTTGACGAAGTCCAGCTTCGCCTCTTCCACCAGGAACCGGAAGCCTTCGGCCGAGACCACGTTGCCGCCGCCGATGATGATCTTGTCGCCGAACTTCTCGCGCGCCCACAGGGCCGCGTCCCGTTGGAATTCGGAGAAGCCGTCGGAGGAATCGAAGGAGACCACGTCCACGCCCGCGTCCACCAGGGCGGGCAGGCGTTCCTTGTAATCGTGGGTGTTGATGCCCGCGGCCGCCACCAGGCGCTTGCGCGGATCCAGCAGCTCGAGCGGATTGTTGATGTGATCGACGTAATCCTTCTTGAACACCAGCGAGTTGAGGCGGCCGTCCGCTTCCAGGATGGGCAGGGCTTCCTTCTTATGCTTGTAGAGCTGGTGGTTGGCTTCCTTGAGCGTGATGCCGACCTTGCCGTGGATGACCTTTTCCTTGGGCGTCATGTAGTTCTGGACCGGCATGGAGAGATCGTCCTCAAACTCCCAGAAGTCCTTGTCCGTAATGATGCCCATGAATTTGCCGTTGCTGCTGCCGTCCTCGGTGACCGGGACGGTGGAGTGGCCGGTCTTCTTCATCACGTCCAACAGCTCGCGCAGGGGGGCGCTGGGCTTGACGTTGGAATCGCTGCGCACGAATCCGGCCTTGTGCGATTTGATCTTGGCGATCATGGCGGCCTGGGACTCGATGGACTGGGAACAGAACACGAACGCCATGCCGCCCTGGCGCGCCAACGCCACGCCCATGTCGTTTCCGGACACGGCCTGCATGCTGGCCGAGACCACGGGGACGTTGAGGCTGAGGCGGCTGGTTTCGCCGACCTTGAAGCGGGCGATGGGAGCGACCAACGAAACGTTGCGGGGAACGTGTTCCTTGCGGGTGAGCCGGGGAATGAGAAGGTATTCCGAAAAAGTGCGGGAGAGATCGTCTAGTATTTTGGCCATGTCCAAATTTAGTAAAGGGCCGAATATTTTGTCAGGAGCCGCGAAATCGCGGAATTTCGGGGTCGCGGGGCGGAGGAAGAGGGTGTCTCAGTCTCCGGAAGAGTCAGGCTCCGACCCCGGCCAAGTCATATTGACGGCCCCGGGAAGGGGCCGATCAGATAGGCTTCAGCGCGCGGAAACCAGGCCCGCGCGGTACTGATGCACGCGCTGCCATCCCGCATCCGGGATCACGGCGCCCATCACCTGCACCACTTCGCTGCCGACCTTGCAGCCCAGGCGGGCCGCGTTCTCCAGGCCCAGGCCCTGGGTCAGGCCGAACAGGAATCCGGAAGCCCACAAGTCACCGGCTCCGGTGGTGTCCAGGGCCTTGACCACATGGGCGTCGACCTGGAAACGGTCTTTGCCTTGGGCGAGGAGGGCGCCCTGCTTGCCGATCTTGACTACCGCGGTCGCAACCTTGCCCGCGAGGATTTCCAGGGATTCGGTTTCGCCCATGCCCGTGTAGGCCTTGGCTTCGTCCTCGTTGGCGAGCACTATGTCCACGGAGGGCAGGATCTGTTCCAGGAAGTCCCGGCAGATTTCCACCACCTGATAGGAGCCGAGATCGAGGACGATTTTGGCCTTGGCCTGCTTGGCCAGGGAAATGATTTTCTCGACGACGGGGCGATTGAAGAGCAGGTAACCTTCCAGATACACCGTGCCCACTCCGGAAAGATCTTCCAAGGTCACGTCATCGGGGCCGAGCAGGGACGAGGCGCCCAGATAGGTGAACATGGTGCGCTGGGTATCCGGCGTGACCACGGAGAGGACGCGGCCGGTGGGCATATCGGAATTGCGGATGCGGGGATCGACCTTGGCCTTGACCAGGCCGTCCAGAAAGGCCTTGCCGAGGTCATCCTGGCCCAGACGTCCGATCATGCGCGCCTTGCCGCCCAGATTCCCTATGCCTACCATGGTGTTGCACGCGGATCCGCCAGGCACCACTTTGACTGGTGCCTGGGTCTTTTTCAGGGCGGAATCGATGGTGGCGAGCTCCACCAATGTCATGCCTCCCTTCGCCGATCCCATGGCGGTTACGAAAGGATCCGATTCTTCGATGAGCAGATCCACCAACGCCGCACCGACTCCTGCCACCCACGGGCCTTGACCACTGCTCATCCCTGACTCCTTGCGCGAACCTTGCGTATCGCTCCCGACTTGGGAGCGCGCTCTCCGGATGAGAGCGTTTATTTCCGATTGCGCGTACAAATCTAGCAATTCAGCAATCAAACTTAATGGTATGCAGCGGGAATCAAGCATCCTACCAATTCGCGCTTCAGGTCCCGCTCGAAGTTTAGGCCGGAGAACGACTTCAAGCGGAAATGCGGCTCGAGATATATTATCATATCCCATAGATCCCGCGCCCCGGAGTCCGTATTTTATCCGCCTGATTACCGGTTGCATTTTGGGGTGCATATTGTCTGGAAAGGTTCTGTTCGGCATGCCCGGATCCGTCATGTTTCGCCCCCTCTCCGGAATCACGGGAATCCTCGGAGTCCTCCATATCCTATCATGCATGGGGATAATCCTGCTGGCCCCGGTCCCTGTGCGCGCGCAGGCGGACGGCGGGGAGTTCACGAACACCGCGGCCCCGGAAACGCCCGGAAGCGGACCGGTGCAGATCCTGGAGCTCACGGATTCGCTCCTGATCACCAGGGCGTGGGAAACGCTGTATCCCGATTCCGCGCTGCCGGCGGGTGAATACCAGATCCTGATCCCCCAAGGGCCGGAGCTGTCCACCGGCAGGGCGCCATCCGCGACCGTATACCTGTTGCGCAGCGGCACCGAGGTGGGCCATTTGGATCGCGCCGCCTGGGAAACCCTGGCCGCGATGTCGGCGAAGGAATCGGACGGAGGCTGGGCCGAGGCGATGGAAGGCCCGGAAAAGCAGGACGTGACGCTTTTGTGGAAGACCGTGAAGTGGGAACCGCAAACCTTCCTGGACTGGGCCGAATGGCCAGCGGGATTCTCCGCCAACATGGGATCGACCATCAGCTCCGTGCAAGGATCGAAACCGCAATATGAGCGGGACATCGATTTCGGTTGGGATCAGAAACTGTTCTCGCATTTCCTGTTGGGCGCGGAGTTGCATCGGACCCAATACGGCGGCGGATTGACGCGCCTGGGAGCCGTGGTGGCCGACACCTCGTTCCGTCGTTCCACCATCGTGGAGTCCCATGATTTCTGGAGCGACGCGAATTGGTGGTGGGCCGTTTCCGCGGGCGTGCCCGGACTGCGGTATACCTTGTCCCTGGCCAATCAGCCCTTGCCCCGGTACTTCTGGCTGGAACCCTCGGCGGCCGATGCCATCCGCGGACATACGAACGGCGAGCTCGTGAACCAATGGAATGGAAAAACCCTGGAGCAGGACGGCAACCTTTCCCACACCCTGGACGCGCGCCTGGGAATCCTGCGCTACAAATTCCACTGGGACATGGACGCGTATACCGTTCCCGTTCAGACCATCGCCCTGGATGATTTGCCGGCCATGTTCGGGACTTGGGGAACCGGTCTCATCATCGCCTCCGACATCATGGCCACCCGCGTGTGGATGGACATCCCGGACGCGGTGGTCCGGCTGGGATATCCCCAGGCTTATCCCTCGCATTTCCACATCGCCTTCCTGCATCTGGATTTCGCCTACCGCAACCTCAGGAGCTTCAACCTGGGGATTTCCGTGCGCGTCAAAATCGAGAACCCCATCATGAACCGACCCGGAGCTTGAGCATGAATACGACAGCCAACTTCAGACTCTCCGAAGATCCGTTGCAGCAGGCCAAGCGGGCGCTGCTCCGCATCCGCAAGCTGGCGCGCAACTCCGCCTTCGTGCCCATCCCCGTGATCGCCTTCGCGGCGGCGGCCTTTTTCAAGTATGAAATGCATTGGTACACCAATCCGTTCCTGGCGCTGATCTTCGCCATCTTCATGCTGGGCCAGGTGATGGCCGTATTCCAGATGCGGCGGGTGCTCGCGGGAGTGCGCAGCACCGGCAAATCCCTGGCCGTGCTCGCGGAAGCCGGCGACGAACCGGATCTTCCCGAACTGCGAGCCAAGCTGCTCGACAAGGCCCCTCCCGGCCACATGCGCGATCTGCTCCTGCGTTGGATCGAACTGGGCATGCGCGGAGAGACCACGGGATCGGAGTCCCTGCTCAACAACGCCTGGGACCGCCGCGCCCATCACGACAACAGCTCCGTATCGCTGCACGTCTCCATGAACCGGACCACCCTCAAGCTGGGATTCCTGGGAACCCTGTACGGCCTGATCCTCACCTTCCCCCCCATGCAACGCGCGGTGATGGGCCTCGCCGACAGCGACGGCGAACTGCGCTTCATCAAGGACATCTCCAGCGCCATCGACGGCGACGAATTCGCCATCGCCGTGACCCTGGGCGCCACCGCCCTTTCCATCCTCATCGAACTCGTGACCATCCAGATCCTGGAACGCGCCTTGGGCGGGTTCGACATGGTCAACAGCCACATCAACGATTGGAACCTCACGCGCCTGCAACCCTGGGTCAAGAAGCGCTACGGCGTGCAGGCCCGCCAACGCCAGTCCGTGGAAGCCCAAGCGCAATTGGAACTGAAGATGTCCCAGGCCCACCAGGAAATGGATCGCAACCTGGGCCGCGCCTTGGAAGCCATCGCGCGCACCACCAAGCAATTGGATCAACTGGCTATGGTGCAGACCGCCGTGGGCCGCCGCATCGCGGAACTGGTGGAATACGAAAAACAGTACCGCGGCTTCATCGAATCCAAGACCACGGCGGTAGCGCCCCTGCCGCCCCACAACCTGGATACCGGCAGGCTCGAGACCAGCCATATCGACAACGGCAGCCTGGAGGACGAGCTGTGAGCCGCTTCCGCCGCGGCCGCGCCGGCGGAGCCCGCGTGGAGATGGGAGAAGCCATTTCCTTCGAGGACGTGCTCACCGTGATGACCGTGCTGCTTTTGCTGCGCCTGGTGTTCATGGTTCCCCTGGTCAATCTGGACAAGGCCAAGACCATCGCGGCCCGCGCGGACAAGTACTGGTCCCTGCAGGCCCTGTACGTACTCACCCATGGCGGCGACTCCACCAAGGTCCAGCCCTACCGCACCGCCTTCGGACTGGAAGGCCGCTCCGCCATGGTCAGCGAATCGGGAACCGTCAAGACCGTATTCGTGGAAGCGTCGACCCCGGACAGCAACCTCACCGTATTGCGCCACGATCTGGGCTCGGGCAATTTCGTGTCCATGAACATCGCCGGCCACGGGCATTCGGTCAGCTTCCGCCGCGGCAAACTCATCTGGAGCAAGGACGAAGCGGAATGGTTCCCGGCCTCGGACAGCGTGGACTACGGCACGCGGCCGGAGAGCAAGGAGATGGAAAAGGGATTCCGGGAGTGGACGAAGGAGCGGCGGGGGTATTAGGCTGGTCGATGGGTTAGAATTCAAAATGCAAAAGTCAAAATGCAAAATGCAAAAGTAA
>OBEQ010647573.1_pt1 | contig 16598 bp, 16 predicted proteins | sample 1670901 | NCBI WGS metagenome assembly OBEQ01 (sample SAMEA104232315, study PRJEB22302) | groundwater metagenome | biome: forest; feature: aquifer; material: groundwater | place: USA | collected 2011-08-07 | depth 5.4 m
ATCTACGGACACGCTAGAAAAATTTGGCTTCGATTCGGCTCAAAATCCCCTCGGCCAAATGGATCACTTATTGTTTCGCAGAGCCTTAATCGCATGTCGGCCATCGTCATTGCGAGCCTGCCTGCCGGCGGCAGGGAGCCCAACCGCTTTTAGATGGCGACGAAGTTCGCCACAAGGCACGGCGGAATCCGTCCGATGAATCTTGCCGCGTTTTTTGGCGGACAATCCCAGAGCTTGAGATTGCTTCGCTCCCTTCGGTCGCTCGTAATGACGAATAGGGAGTATTATTGCGAAAGAGAGTGAAAGATTGAAAACGGTAGGAGTGATTCCGGCGCGGCTGGGATCCACGCGGTTTCCTGAAAAAGTATTGCAGTTGATTGACGGCCGGCCCATGATTCAGCACGTGTGGGATCGGGCCGCGCGCGCGAAGTCGCTGAATACGCTGATCGTGGCTTGTGATGATCAGCGCATTAGCGATTGTGTGCAGGCGTTTGGCGGCAAGGCCGTTCTAACCCGTGCCGATCATGCCAACGGAACTTCACGGGTCGCGGAAGTGGCGCAGAAGGTGTCGGCGGATGTGTTTGTGAATATTCAGGGGGATGAACCGCTGATGGAACCCGCGAATATTGACGCGTTGGCCGGGCTCTTTGAACAAGAGACGCCGCTTCAGGTAGCAACGCTCGCGGTCCCCAGAAACGATCCTGTGGGCTATCAAAATCCGAATGTGGTTAAAGTTGTTTGTGATGCGCAGGGGAACGCCCTTTACTTTTCACGTTCCCCGGTGCCGCATTTCAGAGAGGGCGCCGGGATTGCTTATTTGAAACATCTGGGCATTTATGCTTATCGCCGGGATTTTTTACTTCAATTCGTCCGCTGGAGTGCGGGGCGGCTTGAGCAGGCTGAAAAGCTGGAGCAATTAAGGATTCTGGAAAGAGGGATCAAAATTCGTGTGATCACGACCACCAGCGATTCGCTGGGCGTTGATACGGCAGAAGATCTTAAAACCGTGCAAAATTTTTTAAATTCAGGCAAATTGCCGTTCTAGGGAGAGTTTTGATATGCCAAAATATATTTTTGTCACCGGAGGCGTTGTTTCATCGCTGGGTAAAGGGATCGCGGCGGCATCGATCGGACGGATTCTCGAGGCGAAGGGGCTGAAAGTGACCATTCAAAAGCTGGATCCTTATATCAATGTGGATCCCGGAACCATGAGCCCTTACCAGCACGGGGAAGTTTATGTGACGGAAGACGGCGCTGAAACCGACCTTGACCTAGGGCACTATGAGCGCTTCACCCATGGGGTCATTGAGCGCGCCAATAATGTGACCACCGGCCAGATTTATCACGAAGTGATTACCAAGGAGCGCAAAGGGGAGTTCCTGGGAGCCACCGTGCAAGTGGTGCCGCACATTACCGACGCGATTAAGGCACGTATCCGTGAGGTCACGCGTAACCGCCGCTGCGACGTGGTCATTTCGGAAATTGGCGGCACGGCTGGTGATATTGAATCCCTCCCTTTTCTCGAAGCGGCGCGCCAATTTCGCCATGATGTGGGCCGTGAAAACTGCATTTTTATCCATTTGACGCTTGTTCCTTATATCCGGGCCGCGGGCGAATTAAAAACTAAGCCCACCCAGCACAGCGTAGGGACTTTGCGGCAAATTGGTATCCAGCCGGACATTCTGATCTGCCGGACTGAAAAACGCCTGGGGCGGGGGATGAAATCCAAGATTTCGCTTTTTTGCAATGTGGATGAGGATGCGGTTATTGAAGCACGCGACGTGCCTTCAATCTATGAAGTGCCGCTGATGTTCAAAGAACAGGGGCTGGACGCGGTCGTTTGCCGGTATCTGCGCATTGAATATAAAAGCGGCAGTTTGTATGAATGGGAGAAGAATGTCGTGGCCAAGGCGCTGCACCCAAAATATTCGGTCCGCATTGCCGTAGTCGGAAAATACACCGAGCTGCCTGACGCCTATAAATCGATTTATGAAGCACTGCGCCACGGTGGTATTGCAAATGACACGGAAGTGGTCATCAAGCGCATTAACGCGGAAAAAATCAGCAAAAGCAATCTGGAACACTTTCTGCGGGATGTCTCCGGCGTGCTGGTGCCCGGCGGGTTTGGCAGCCGCGGCATTGAAGGAAAAATCAAGACCATCCAATTTCTACGCGAAAACAAAATCCCGTTTTTCGGTATTTGCCTGGGGATGCAGTGCGCGTCGATTGAATTTGCCCGTAATGTCATGGGATGGAAGAATGCCAACTCAACGGAATTTAACAAAAAAACAAGCCATCCGGTGATCAGCCTTCTCGAAGAGCAGGAAAAGGTCGAAAATTTGGGCGGCACCATGCGCCTTGGCGCGTACGCGTGCAGTGTTAAAAAAGAGTCATTCGCCTATGGCGCCTATCAGACGGACGAAGTAATGGAGCGCCACCGTCACCGCTACGAGTTCAATAATAAATACCGCGAAGAAATGCGTAAAAAAGGGTTCCGGATTTCGGGACTTTCGCCAAACGGAAAATTAGTTGAGATCATTGAGCTGGCCGACCATCCCTGGTTTGTCGCGAGCCAATTCCACCCTGAGTTCAAATCCAAACCGGACCGGGCGCACCCGCTTTTCCGGGAGTTTATCGCCCATGCGCTGGTTTATCAGAGTGCGCATAGCGGCGGAAAAAATGTCAGGCATGCCGCGGTTCCGACTGTGGTCTCTGAAGAATCTGCAAAATTCGAGGATGCGGAAGTCCCGCAGGAAACATGAACACCCGCGTCCATCCCGTCCAGGTTCAGTCGGTTATTTTTGGGGACCCTCTCAAACTGGTTTTGATTGGGGGCCCCTGTGTCATTGAATCGGAAGAAAATGCCTTGCGGCACGCGGAAAAAATTTCAAAAATCGCCGCGGAACTTCACGTCCCTTATGTTTTTAAAGCCAGTTATGATAAGGCGAACCGGTCTTCGGTGAAATCCTTTCGCGGCCCGGGACTTGAAAAAGGTCTTAAAATTTTAACCAGGATCAAAAAGGATCTGGGGCTGCCGGTGTTAAGCGATGTCCACAGCATCGAACAAGTGGCGCCCGCGGCTGAGGTGCTGGACATTATTCAAATTCCGGCCTTCCTTTCGCGGCAGACGGATCTTTTGCTGGAAGCCGGCCGTACGGGCAAAATTATCAACGTCAAAAAGGGCCAGTTCCTGTCGCCCTGGGATATGCAAAATGTGGTGGAGAAGCTGGAGTCTGTCGGGTGCCGGAAGATTTTGCTTACCGACCGCGGTGTATCCTTTGGATATCAGAATCTGGTGAGCGATTTTCGTGCAGTCCCCGTGATGCGCGGATTGGGATACCCCGTTGTGTTTGATGCCACGCATTCGGTGCAATTGCCCGGCGGGCAGGGGCATGCCTCCGGGGGCATGGCGGAATTTATTCCGACGTTGTCCCGTTGCGCTGTCGCGGCCGGCGTGGACGCTGTTTTTTTGGAAATTCATGAAACCCCGGCAGAGGCGCTCTCGGATGGCCCAAACAATCTTGCACTTTCAAAACTGAAAGCGTTGTTAGAAACCCTGGTGCGGCTCAAAGAGGTTGTGGCTGAAAGCGAGAATGTTTTTTCATGAATCGCGATGTGCTCGAAACGGCCAAACATATTCTAATGGTAGAGGCCCGCACGATTCAGGGGCTTAAAAAACATTTGGGGGCTGATTTTCGGCGCGCGGTGGAAATGATGCAAAAGTGCCGGGGACGTGTCGTCGTAACGGGAATGGGCAAACCCGGATTTATCGGACGGAAGATTGCGGCGACACTGGCGTCGACAGGTTCCCCGAGTTTTTATTTGCATCCGGCCGAAGCCATTCACGGTGATTTGGGCATGGTCACGCCTCAGGATGTGGTGGTGGCCATTTCGCACAGCGGCGAAACCGAAGAAATTGTGCGCCTTCTTTCTGTCTTAAAAAAAATCGGCGTAACCTTGATTGCCATGACCAGTGGAACCCGTTCGACCCTTGCGCGCTACGCGGATGTGGTTTTGAACCTGGGAGTGACCCGCGAAGCCTGCCCCCTGAACCTGGCGCCTTCGGCGTCCACAACCGCGGCGTTGGCCATGGGGGATGCGCTAGCACTTTCCCTGCATAAGAAAAGAGGTTTCCGCGAAGAAGATTTTGCCCTGCTGCATCCCGGGGGAAGTTTGGGGCGTCAGCTTTTAAGAGTGCGCGACATTATGCGGAAAGGGGCTCAACACGCGGTCGTTGGCGGTGAAACTTCTCTGCGGCAGGCCTTGCTCGCGATTACCCGCGCGCGTGCCGGAAGCTGCACGCTGGTCGACAAAAAACGGCGCGTAACCGGTATTTTTACAGACGGGGATTTGAGAAGGCATTTAAGGGATGGTGCGGACTTACTGCAAAAACCAGTCCGCCAATTCGCCACGATGAACCCTGTTACGATCCGGGAGGACCGTCTCGCGGCGGAAGCTCTGAACATTCTTCAGTCGAAAAAGATTGATGAAGTACCGGTAGTGGATGCGCGCCGAAGAGCTGTTGGTTTGCTGGATGTGCAAGATTTGCTGAAGGCAGGCTTTGTTTGAATCCGGAGCTCGAAAACGTTGGGTTTTCGAGTGCCTTTCCGATGCCAGTGCATTGGCGCTGGCCGGGTCTCTAAATGGCGAAGAAGAAGCCGTATCGTTTTTGGGCTTATCTTGCGGCGCGTTTTGCGGCGGGGCTTTTGGGACTTTTGCCGCGCGGTCTTGCGATGGCGTTTGCGCGCGGTGCCGGAGATGTGGGTTACGCGTTTGTTTCCCGGCAAAGAAAAAAAACGTTAAGAAATCTGCGTCTGGCCTTTGGATCCGAAAAGACGGAATCTGAGATTCGGGGAATTGCGCGCGGTGTATTCCGCAACTTTGTCCAGACGGCGGTTGAGATTTTACGTTTTCCGCGGTTGACGCGTGCTCAGCTTGCGGGGCTTGTGGATCTTGGCAATGCGGTCGAGATTTACCAGAAGCTGCTTGCTGAAGGGCACGGTCTGATTGCGATTACGGCTCATATGGGTAACTGGGAACTGTTGGCGGGGACCTTTGGGCTGATGGGCTTCCGCGGCGCAGTCATCGCGCGCAGAATTTATTACGAACCTTACAACCGCTGGATTGTAAGGCTGCGGGAATCCATACGGGTTCCGACGCTTTATCGCGATGGCGCGAGCCGCGAAATTTTAAAAATCCTGGGACGCAACGAAATCGTCGGTATTTTGCCGGATCAGGATATTGACAGTTTGAAAGGTGTTTTTGTGAAGTTTTTCGGCCGGCAGGCGTATACGCCTGCGGCGCCGGTGCGGCTGGCGATTCAATTTGGAACGCCCATCCTGCCCAATTTTTTGATTCGCAAGCCGGATGGCCGCTATCAAGTGATTCTTGGGGAAGTGATCCGTCCGCGGCAGGGGGACCGCAGCGAGGGCGCGATCCAAGAATACACGGAGCAATGGATGCGTACTTTTGAAAAAGTCATTCGCCAATACCCTGACCAGTGGGCGTGGATGCACGACCGTTGGAAGACACAGCCGGAAAAGCAGTCATGAGTCGTGAGTTGTGAGGAAATGAAACTGCTTTGCAGCATTGAAACCTTGTTCTTTTCTTAATACTCACGACTGAAGACTGACAACTCAAGACTTTTTGTTAGGAGATCTTTAATGATCAAGAAAGCCGGCGTTATTTTTTTACTGCTGGGCCTGGGCTATGGGGCCTTTGTAAAATTCCAAATTTTTGAAGGGGGGCGCCTGGGGCCTGACAAAGTTGTTCCGGAGGATGCCCGGAAAAATTCGCATAAAGCTTATTTCTTTTCGTTTACCAAATACAAGCCGACAGGAGAAAAAGAAATCGAGATCGAAGGCGACTCTGCGGACATTCTTTCCAAAACAGTCGATCTGATGAATGTCGTGGCCAAAGCGTATGCGGAGGAAACTCCGGTGACCATTACCTCGGATGAGGGGCAATACGACAAATCCCAAAACCTGGTGCATCTGCGTAAGAACGTCGTGGCGACCACCGAGGATGGGACGCGGCTCCTTACGGAGAAACTTGATATTTACCCCGCCAACAAGTCGGTCCGGACCGATGTCCATGCGGCCGTCAAAAAACAAAATATCAATGTTGAAGGATTGGGGGCGGAGGGGGATTCGCAGCTTAAAAAAGTCGCTTTCAGGAAAAACGTCACTGTCGTGATTAAAGACGGCGGGGCCAGTGTTGCGGAGGGGGCTAAAGGACCGACGATTATTACATGCGACGGCCCGCTGAATATTGATTATGAGAAAAATATCGCTTATTTTCGCGATCATGTCGTGGCCAAAGATGACCGCGGAACGCTTACGGCGGACCGCATGGAAGTTCATTATGAGAAATTGCAGCGCCGGGTTTCTAAAATTATCGCGACCGGCAATGTCGTGGTTGAAAATCCGGACGGCAACAAAACTTACAGTGACAACGTAATCTACCTTGCCGATGAAGGACGGATTATTCTGGGCGGGGATGCCGAAGCAATTTACAAAGGCGGAAATGGCCCCAAAGAACTATCGGAACCCCCGGCAAAGTAACGGAGACGCGGAGGAACCCTATGGATCTGCTGGAAATGAAGCAAATCAGGAAGGCTTATAAAGGCCGTACGGTGGTGGATGGAATCAGTCTGCGCCTCTCGCGCGGCGAGATTGTGGGCCTGCTAGGGCCTAACGGTGCGGGAAAGACGACCACGTTTTATATGACAGTCGGCGTGATACGCCCTGACGCGGGTAAAATTTTTTTTCGCGGCGAAGACATCACGGCACTGCCCATGTATCAGCGCGCCCGGCTTGGGATCGGCTACCTTTCGCAAGAGCCGTCTATTTTCCGTAAGCTGACGGTGGAAGAAAATATCATGGCGATCCTTGAAACACTTGACATTCCGCAGGTGGAAAGACAGCGCCGTCTCAAGCATCTTTTAAATGAGCTGGATATTGCCTACCTGGCCAAGAATAAGGCTTACACCCTTTCCGGCGGAGAAAGACGCCGTCTGGAGATTACGCGCGCGCTCGTGACCAACCCTTCACTCATTCTTTTGGATGAGCCTTTTAGCGGCGTGGATCCGATCGCGGTGTTTGAAGTGCAAAAAATCCTTCAAAAGCTGAAAGCTCAGGGTCTTAGTATTCTGCTTACGGATCACAGTGTTCGTGAGACCTTGGCCATTACCGACCGGTCGTATTTGGTTTGCGACGGACGGATTGAAGTGTCGGGGACTTCGCAGTTTTTGGCTAACGACCCGACAGCCCGGGAATTGTATCTTGGAGAAAAATTTACTTTGAAATGACAAATAGAAAAAATGTCATCCCCGAAATTTTTTATCAGGGATCTCAAATTAGGGAAGGTGGAGGCCAACGGTGGATATAAGGTTTTCAGGAAAAAGAATGTCCGTGACGGATGGGATGCAGGATCATTTTAAAGAAAAACTCATCCGGCTTGAAAAATATGCCCCGAAGATCGTGGAGTCTCATGTGGTGCTTAAGAAAGAAAAGTACGGCTTTGAAGCGGAGATTACGCTTTTGAGCAAGAGCTTCCGTGCCTATGGTGAGGGGAAAGACAAAGCCAACGTGTACACCGCGATTGATCAGGCCTATGACCGCGTGGAAAAACAACTCAAGAAACACCGTGAGAAAGAGAAAATGCATCACAAGGGGCATGGGGATGAGGCGAAGGTTCCGAAACTTCGCGCGGTTAAAGAAATTAATCGGATTTCCAGGCCGGATCAAACCGGGGGTTATCCTAGGATCATTCCATCGGATGAGTTTGCGATGAAGCCCATGTCCCCGGAAGAAGCCAGCATGCAGCTTGTCCTGAGTGACAGAAATTTTCTCATTTTTTTAAACGCGGCAACGCAGAAGGTCAACGTGATTTACATATTAAGCGACGGGAACCACGGGTTAGTTGAGCCGAAAAGCTAAAGACTCTGTGCCTTTAAGCGTTTGTCATCCTGAGCGAATAAAACTAAAATAACTTTCACGAAGGATCTCAGAGTATCGTTCAAGAGTTCGAGATTCTTCACGGAATTTATATTGATCCCGTCCGTCCTGCCTGCCGGCAGGCAGGGTCAGAATGACAAATGATATTTATTTTCTCAACAGAACATCTCAAGGAGGTTCGGAGCAATGAAAATCATGGAGTTTTTGGATAAGCGCGGTATCAAAATGGAGATGGAATCAACGGAAAAAGCGGACATTTTAAAGGAACTCGTCGATTTGCTGGCGAATGTCACGGACATTGGTGATAAGAAACTCATCCTGAAAGCGCTGGTGGACCGTGAAAATCTGGGATCCACCGGAATCGGACAAGGGATCGCCATTCCTCACGGCAAAACGGATAGGGTTAAAGATATTATCGCCGCCCTTGGAATCAGCAAAAAAGGCGTGAATTTTGACGCGCTCGATGGAGAAGCCGTCTACTTGTTTTTTCTTTTGGTGGCGCCCAAGGAAAATCCGGGGCCTCATTTGAAAGCGCTGGCACAAATTTCAAGGCTCTTAAGGGATTCTTTTTTTTGCGAATTGATTAAACGCTGTAAAACAGCGGATGAGGTTTATGAATTGATCCGCAAAGAAGAAGAAAAGCCCCAATGAGTTTTTGGGAGATAAAAAATGGCCGCTGAGTTCTCAAAAAAAATCAATCCGCCCATGAGCTTTTTTAAATGGCTTTCGCCGGGCATCGGGATCAAACGCTGGATCATTCTCTGCATTACGGGATTGGGGATGATCGTGCTGGTGGCCCTGTTGTCAGTCAAGACGACCTCAAAATCAAGCATCATGCTGGCGTCCTTTTTGACGGCCGTATTAATCTTCGGCATCTTTCTTGTTTATATGGCGGTTAAAAATATGATGCGGATTTTTATCCGTGCCCTGATGCCGACGCACCGTAACGCGCAGCTTGTCGAGTTGGTGCATCAGAAACGCCAGAGTGATTTTTTATCCCGCGGACCGCGTGTGGTGGCGGTCGGAGGAGGGACCGGCTTAAGCACACTGCTTTCCGGGATCAAGCTTTTTACCAGCAATATTACCGCCATTGTCACGGTGACCGACACCGGCGGCAGTTCCGGACGGCTGCGTGACGAAATGGACATGCTGCCGCCCGGGGACATCCGCAACTGTCTTGTGGCTCTGGCGGATGCGGGTCCGCTCATTCGTGATTTATTTCAATACCGTTTTGAAGACGGCCAGGGGTTGAAAGGACACAGCTTCGGCAATCTTTTTATTACCGCGCTTTCCAAGGTCACGGGAGATTTTGAAAAGGCGATTGTGGAATCCAGCAGGGTCTTGGCCATTCGCGGCCGTGTGATCCCCTCCACGCTGGAAAAGGTCACCTTGGTCGGGGAATTTATGGACGGAACATCGCTGGAAGGCGAAACGAACATTACGGACGCCGCCAAACCACTGCGCAGTATCCGTCTCAAACCGGAAGAATGCCATGCTCATCCGGAAGCGCTGGATGCCATCGAAAGCGCGGATTTGATTATCCTGGGCCCGGGAAGCCTTTACACCAGTGTGCTGCCGAATTTGCTGATCGCGGATATTGGGACCGCTCTGGTGAATTCGGACGCGTACAAAGTTTACATTCAAAATATGATGACCCAGCCGGGCGAGACGGACCATTTAAGCGCCTGGGATCACGTGCGTGTTCTTTTGGAGCATACGGACCCGAGAATCTTGAATGCCTGTTTTGTCAACTCTGCGGTGATTCCCGAGGAGTTGGTCGCGAAATACCGCGAAAAGGGCGCTCAGCCGGTAGAAATGGATTTGGAAAAAATCCGAACCAAAGGATATGACGTGATTGAGGGAGACATTTTGAGCGTTGACGGGCAGGTGCGCCATGAACCGGTGGCCCTGGCGCAGCTGGTGTTTGATCATTATTTAAAAATAGTAAAAACACTTCATGTCTGAGGCATGAAATCCCAATGGAAAATCAGAATCAGGGGAAAAAATTGACCATCCAGAATAAGCTGGGGCTTCATGCCCGGCCGGCGGCTCTCTTTGTGCAGACCGCCAACCAGTTTGAATGCGATATTGAAGTTTCCCGGGACGGGGAAAAAGTCAACGGAAAATCCATTATGGGTATTATGACGCTGGCCATCGGGTGCGGTACTGAAATTGTAGTGTCTGCCGCGGGTCCTGACGCACAAGCCGCGCTGGATGCTTTAGAGCAGCTTGTGCAATCCAACTTTGGCGAAAATGAATAAGAAAATAGAAAAAAAAGAACTTCGGGGCATTGCGGTTTCGCCCGGCATGGTGATCGGGAAGGCGTTTGTTTTTTTGCGTGAAGATTCTTTTGTTATTCCCGTCCGCAAAGTAAAGAAAAGTGAAATCACGCTCGAGATTGCGCGCTTCGAAGACGCGATTACGCGGACGCGTGCTGAAATTCTTGGAATCCGCAAAAAGCTTGCCGGCAAGATCGGCGGAGAACACTCGGATATTTTCAACGCCCACCTTCTGATTCTCGAAGACCGGACACTGATTGAAGATGTCATTACCTACATCAAGAGCCATCAGACCGCTGCCGAACACTCCTTCTCGACCGTTATTCAAAAATATTTCCACGCTTTTTCCAAGATTGATGACGAGTATTTGCGCGAACGCATTGCCGATATCAAGGATGTCTCGCGGCGGCTTTTGCACAATTTGCACGGCGATAAAAAAAATGTCCTGGAGCATCTGGAGGACAAGGTGATTTTAATCGCGCACGATCTTTCGCCGTCGGACACCGCTTCTATGGAGAAAGACAAAGTTCTCGGGTTTGTTACGGAAATCGGCGGACCCACATCGCATACCGCCATTCTGGGCCGATCCATGGGCATTCCGGCCATTGTCGGACTGGATAAGGTCACGCTGGAAGTGCAGACCGGGGATCGGGTGATTGTCGACGGGACGCATGGCGTTGTCATTGTGAATCCCGACAGAAAACTTATTGAAACGTACACGAAGTACGGTAAACAGTTTTCGGCCATTATCAGCGAGCTGGACAAACTACGCGACTTGCCGGCGGAAACGACCGACGGGCGTCATATCGTGCTGGCTTCGAATATCGAATTCGGCGCTGAAATTCCCGCGGTGCTTTCCCACGGGTCCGAAGGCATCGGGCTTTACCGGACGGAATATCTTTACATGAACCGTAAGGATTTGCCCGGCGAAGAAGAACAATTTCAAGCCTACCGCGAGGCTGCGCAAAAAATAGCGCCGCAGACCGTGATTATCCGCAGCCTGGATTTGGGCGGGGACAAATTTCTGTCATCGCTGGATGTTCCGCACGAAATGAATCCCTTTTTGGGATGGCGGGCTATCCGGTTTTGCCTGACGCGCATTGATGTTTTTAAAATTCAGTTGCGCGCGGTATTGCGCGCCAGCGCCTATGGGCATGTCCGGCTGATGTACCCGATGATTTCCAATGTCCAGGAACTGCGCATGTCCAATCAGGTTCTCGCAGAATGCTGTCAGGAACTTCTTAAGGAAAAAAAGAGTTTTGATTCTAAAATGGAAGTCGGGGCGATGATCGAAATTCCTTCCGCGGCGATCACCAGTGATGTGCTGGCCCAGGAAGTGGATTTTTTCTCAATCGGCAGCAATGATTTGATCCAGTATTCGCTGGCCGTAGACCGCGTCAATGAAAAGATCGCCTATCTTTATGAGCCGACCCACCCGGCTATTCTGCGTTTGATCCGCCAGGTCATTCAGAACGGCCACAATGCCAAACGCTGGGTGGGCTGCTGCGGAGAAATGGCGTCTGACGTGGCGATTGCGGTTCTGCTGGTAGGGCTGGGAATTGACGAGTTGAGTATCAGTCCGTTTGTGCTTCCCAAAGTCAAAAAAGCAATCCGGTCCGTCAGTTTTAAACAAGCTTCCGCGATTGCCGAAAAAGCGCTTCAATTTCACACGGGACGCGAAGTGCGTGAATATATTGATTCCGAAGTCCGGAAAATTTGCAAAGATTTATTCGAAATCTAATGCGCCATCCCTCTTATGTCTAATCCGACAGCCGTTTCCATGGAATCCTTACTGCAGAGTCTACCGGGGCAAATCGAGTCGGCATTAGTTCTTGGCCGGGAGTTTGCCGCAAAAAATAAGTTTAGAAACATCCGCAAAGTTCTTTTCTACGGTATGGGAGGGTCCGCCATTGGCGGGGATATTTTAAAATCGATCATGTCGGATCGTTCCAGGGTGCTTTTTAGTGTCTCCCGGCAAGACCGCTGGTCCCGCCGGATTGATCATGAGACGCTCGTCATTTTTTCAAGCTATTCGGGAAATACCGCTGAGATTTTGGATGTTTTCAATCAGGCGGTGCGTTCCAGGGCCCGTCTGCTTGGGGTTTCCTCCGGCGGGCTTCTTTGCGATTTGGCCGCGAAGCACCGCGTGCCATTTCTTAAAATTCCGGGCGGCATGCCCCCGCGCTGTGCGCTTGGGTTTTTAGCCTTCGCGCTTCTGCCGGCGCTTGAAAAACTTGGGGAGTTCCGGATTCCGGACAAAGAAATCCAGGAAGTCCTCAAAACGGTACGCCATGTGCCGCATGCCAAGGTACGGCGTCTGGCCAAACAGCTGGCAGGGAGATTGATTCATATTTATTCGTCTTCAGGATTTATGCAGCCGGCCGCGGTGCGCTGGCGCGCTGAAATTGCCGAGAATGCCAAAATGCTGGCCTCCCACCATCTTTTGCCTGAAATGTTTCACAATGAGATCGAAGGATGGATGCATCCACGCTGGGCGATTCAAAAATCGGCGGCTGTTTTTTTAACAGACAGGGATGATGCTGCAGAATTGACAGTCAAGATTGCCGCCGCGAGTCATTATATCCGGAAACAGGGTGGGACGGCGCTCAATGTTGCGAGCCAAGGCAACAGCTTGCTCGCCCGCCTTTTTTCTTTAATTTTGTTTGGGGATTGGCTCAGTTATGAACTGGCGCTTTTGAACAAAGTGGATCCTGTGACGATTCACGCCATTTCCGCCATCAAACAAGCGGGAGAGAGAAACGCCAAAAGCATGCGTCAAAGAAAAAAAAGATGAAGGTTATATTACTCTGCGCGGGGTACGCGACCCGGCTTTATCCGCTGACGGAAAATCAACCCAAGCCGCTTTTGGAAGTGGCAGGGCAGCCCATGATCGAGTACATTCTGGAGCGATTAAAGCCCCTGAGACCGATGGATGAAGTTTTTATTGTCACGAATCATAAATTTGCCGGGCATTTTGAAAACTGGGCCAGGGGATTTCGTTACCCTGTCCCTGTCACGGTCGTGGATGACCTTACCGATACCAATGAGAACCGCTTGGGTGCTATCGGTGATTTGGCCTATACGCTTAAAACCCGGCGTGTTAGCGCTGAAGATCTTTTGGTCGTTGCTGGAGATAATTTATTCGATTTTGACGTGAGTGCCTTTCTGCGGTTTGCGGAAAGCAAGAGGCCTTATCCGTCCATCGCGGGCTATGATGTGCATGACCGCCTGCTGGCGAAAAAATACGGGATTCTCAGGGTCGATGAAAAAGGCCGGGTTTTGGAGTTTGTAGAAAAACCTGAGAACCCGCCCTCGACGCTGGCTTCCTGCGGTCTCTATTGGCTGCCGCGTGAGGCGGGGCCGCTACTTGACAGATATTTGAGCGGCGGCCATAATGCTGACCAACCGGGGCATTATATGCGCTGGCTCGCGGAATCTCACGGCCTTTATTCTGTCGCGATGAAGGGGTGCTGGTATGATATCGGCGACCTCGATTCTTACAAAAGCGCGGACGCGCTTTTTCGATCCAAAATCAAAGTTTGAAAGGAACCTGTATGGCTAAAAACCGGCATCTTTTTACTTCGGAATCCGTGAGTGAAGGACATCCTGACAAGGTCAGCGACCAGATCTCTGACGCTATTTTAGACGCTTATTTGAAGCAGGATCCGCTTTCGCGCGTGGCTTGTGAAACACTCGTGACCACCGACAAAGTGGTTGTGGCCGGCGAAATCACATCCAAAGGCCATGTGGATGTTGAAAAAATTGTCCGCCAAGTCATTAGTGATATCGGCTACGACCGCGATGAACTCGGGTTCAACGCCAAAACCTGCAAAATTGATAATGCCCTGCACGCACAGTCTCCCGACATTGCCATGGGCGTGGACACCGGCGGCGCAGGTGACCAGGGTATGATGTTTGGTTTCGCGACGGACCAGACGGCGGAGCTGATGCCTCTTCCGATTATGCTTGCTCATAAGCTGGTGCACGATCTCGCGGATCTGCGCAAGAAAAAGATCATTCCATATCTGCGTCCGGACGCAAAGAGTCAGGTTACCGTTGAATATGATGAAAATGACCGTCCGGTGCGCGTCGATGCCGTGGTCCTCAGCACTCAGCACGACGGCCATGTCACGCTTGAAACAATCAAAAGAGACGTTACCGCGCAAGTCATCCGCAAAGTGATTCCCGCGGGTCTGATCGATGACGCGACCAAGATTTTTATCAATCCGACCGGCCGCTTCGAAATCGGCGGGCCGCACGGCGACACAGGGTTGACAGGCCGCAAGATCATCGTCGACACCTACGGCGGCATGGGCCGTCATGGCGGCGGTGCGTTCAGCGGTAAAGATCCTTCAAAAGTGGACCGTTCTGCGGCTTATTTCGCGCGCTATGTGGCCAAAAACGTCGTGGCCGCGGGCCTTGCAAAGCGCTGCGAAGTGCAGGTTTCTTATGCGATCGGCGTCGCCGAACCTGTTTCCATCCGCGTGGATACTTTCGGTACGGGTGCCGCGGGGGATGATGAGCTGGCCCAGCTTGTGCGCGAGACTTTTGATTTCACACCGCGCGGCATTATCAAAACGCTCAACTTGCTCCGGCCGATTTACCGGGCTACGGCAGCTTATGGGCACTTCGGCAGAACCGAAGATTCCTTTTCGTGGGAAAAGCGGAATGCCGTGGACACACTAAAAAAAAAATCAATTTTTCAGTCTAAAACAGTAGCCGTTTAAAGAAGATTTTCATGACCATGACAGCACAAAAGCACGATTACAAAGTTGCGGATATCAAACTGGCCGAATGGGGCCGTAAAGAAATCGAAATGGCCGAAAAAGAAATGCCGGGTCTGATGAGCCTGCGTTCCCGGTATGGTAAAGACAAGCCGCTTAAAGGTGCGCGCATTGCCGGCTGCCTGCACATGACGATTGAAACCGCGGTTCTCATTGAAACTTTAATTGAACTCGGCGCTGAAATCCGCTGGTCCTCCTGCAATATTTTCTCAACGCAAGACCAGGCGGCCGCGGCCATCGCAGTGAAAAGAATCCCCGTTTTTGCTTGGAAAGGCGAATCCGAAGAAGAGTTCAACTGGTGCATCGAACAGACGATTGAGTGGCCCGGGGGTAAGGGGCCGAACATGATTCTGGACGACGGCGGTGACCTGACGCGTATGATGCACGAAGAGCGGTATGCCGGATTGATGAAAGACGTCAAGGGACTCAGTGAAGAAACCACGACCGGTATTCACGCGCTGGAACGGATGGTCAAAGAACACAAATTGAAGTGCCCGGCTTTCAACGTAAACGACTCCGTCACAAAATCAAAATTTGACAATCTCTATGGCTGCCGCGAATCGCTTATGGACGGTATCAAACGTGCCACCGATGTGATGATCGCGGGTAAAGTCGCGGTCGTGGCAGGTTACGGCGATGTGGGCAAAGGCTGTTCGCATTCCCTGCGCGGGATGGGTGCCCGCGTGATTGTGACAGAAATTGATCCGATCTGCGCGCTCCAGGCCGCGATGGAGGGTTTCCAGGTCACGACGATGAATGAGGCCGCCTCCCAGGGGGATATTTTTGTCACGACAACCGGCGTTTGCGACATTATCACAGTGGCCCATATGAGGAAAATGAAGGACATGGCAATTATTTGCAACATTGGCCATTTTGATATCGAAATCGATGTGGCGGGTCTCAAAGCCGTGCCGGATATCCAGAAAACAAACATCAAACCGCAAGTGGATAAATTCACTTTTCCTGACGGCCATTCCCTCTTGCTTCTCGCAGAAGGGCGTCTTGTGAACCTCGGCTGCGCGAGCGGGCATCCTTCGTTTGTCATGAGCAATTCCTTCACCAACCAGGTCATGGCCCAGATTGAATTGTTCAAGAATGCCGCCAGGTACGAGAAGAAAATTTACCGTCTCCCCAAAGAACTGGACGAAGAAGTCGCTCGTTTGCACCTCGCCAAAATCGGCGTCAAGCTCGAAACTCTGACCCCCAAGCAGGCCCAGTATCTCGGTGTGAATGTGAATGGGCCGTACAAGCCTGACCATTACCGGTACTAAGCGGTAAGATAAATTCCATACTTCGTCATTGCGAGTCTGCCTGCCGGCAGGCAGGGAGCGCAGCGACGAAGCAATCTCTAGAGAAAAAATAAAGAAAAGCCATCGGGGAAACCCGGTGGTTTTTTTGTTTTGGAACCCAATTTTTTTCCTCCTCCGTTTACGGGGGAGGAAAATTCCTCTGCTGATGCTTAGGCTCTGCGAAACAATAAGTGATCCATTTGGCCGAGGGGATTTTGAGCCGAATCGAAGCCGAATTTTTCGACGCGTGTCCGTAGACACGTTAGAAAAATTTGGCAAAGATGCAGG
>OBEQ012771921.1_pt1 | contig 16593 bp, 19 predicted proteins | sample 1670901 | NCBI WGS metagenome assembly OBEQ01 (sample SAMEA104232315, study PRJEB22302) | groundwater metagenome | biome: forest; feature: aquifer; material: groundwater | place: USA | collected 2011-08-07 | depth 5.4 m
GTCCAGAGGGAGCAAGCAGGCAAACTTCAGCCAGTGGCTGAAGGCAAACTGCGCGGTAGTGAATGAACTCGCGGTATCGATGCGGGATGATCGACACCGCGAGTGAGTGCGAGTGCACATTTTTCGCGTAAGAAAAAATATTAGTTTTTGGTGATAGCGCCACAGGCGCGCTGAGGGGGAGGCTCCATCCGGCTTTGCCGGTGGAGGGGGCGACGTGAGCCCCTGTAATCTCCACGTGCCCCCGGCGGACACTACCCCGGAAGGCAACGAAGTGCCGCAATCTGGATGCACAACTCACAGGTGGTTTGCCCACACGTCCTAGTGAACTCTTTATCCCCTATTCCCTATTCTCCCGCATCATCACCAACGCATCTTCCACCGGCTGGTCATAATATTTCCGCCGTCGGGCGATGACGGAAAAACCGGCGCGTTCGTAGAGACGTTGCGCGGCGGCATTCGAGGCGCGGACTTCCAGGAAAATTTGTGTGACGTGCTTGCGTACTAGTACGTGAATACATTGCTTCACCAGCGCCATCCCAATCCCGCCGCCGCGATGTGTGTCGTGTACCGCAATCGTCAGAATTTCTGCTTGGTCGGCGGCGACACGCACGAGCAGATATCCGACGATCACCTTTTCTTGCAACGCCACCCAGCCGCACGTTCCAGGCGCTTGCAGGGCACTTTCAAACATGGCGGCATTCCACGGCGCGGAAAACGATGTGGCTTCAATCGCCAGAATGGCGGGCACGTCGGCGGTGGTGAGTGAACGAATGGTGCGCTTCATCAGCGATAGGCGGGAAGCGCGGCACGACCGGGATACGTGGCCTTTCCGGCCAATTCTTCCTCGATGCGCAGCAGCTGGTTATATTTCGCGATGCGATCGGTGCGACACAGACTGCCGGTTTTGATTTGCCCCGCACCAATCCCGACCGCCAGATCCGCAATGGTGGTGTCTTCGGTTTCACCGGAGCGATGCGAAATCACGCACGCGTATCCGGCGCTGCGCGCGAGTTCCACGGTCTTCAACGTTTCGGTAAGCGTGCCGATCTGATTGAGTTTGATGAGAATCGCATTCCCCACTTTGTGCGCAATGCCTTCTTGCAGTCGCACCGGATTGGTCACAAACAGATCATCGCCGACCAATTGGATTTTTTGACCCAAATTTTCGGTGAGCAGATGCCAGCCTTCCCAATCGTCTTCGTCCATACCGTCTTCGATCGAGGCGATCGGATAATCGGTGGCGAGTTCGCGATACCATTTCGCCAACTCCGCGCGCGACATGGGCTGGCCTTCCGCCTCCAGATGATATTTGCCGTCGCGAAAAAATTCCGAGGCCGCCGCGTCGATCGCGTAGACGACATCTTTTCCGGGCGCGAATCCAGCCTTCTCGGTCGCGGCGACAATCAGTTCCATCGCCTCGCGATTCGATTTCAAATTCGGTGCGAATCCACCTTCATCGCCCACGGCGGTGACATATTTTTTCTCGTGCAGGATTTTTTTCAGCGTGTGGAAAATATCGGCGCCGATTTGCAGCGCGTGCCGAAAATCGCGCGCGCCCACCGGCATGACCATCCATTCTTGAATATCAACCGTGTTGTCCGCGTGCGCGCCGCCGTTCACAATATTCATCATGGGCACGGGCATGAGCATGAGCGTGTGCCCGCACAACTGACCGACGTACTGGTAGAAGGGAATTTTGTGTTCAAGCGCCGCCGCCTTCGCGACCGCCAGCGACACCGCGAGAATCGCGTTCGCACCGAGTTTGGATTTGTTGGGTGTGCCATCGAGTTCGCACAAAAAATGATCGATCTTCGGTTGATCTTTTATATCCATGCCCGCCAAACCCGTGTGAATCACGGTGTTCACGTGCTTCACGGCCTTCAACACACCTTTGCCGCCGTAGCGGGTCGCGTCGCCGTCTCGCAATTCGACGGCTTCATGTTTGCCGGTCGATGCGCCAGACGGCACTGCTGCGCGCCCGATCACACCGCGTTCGGTGATGACTTCCGCTTCCACCGTGGGAAATCCGCGCGAATCCAAAATCTCGCGGCCTCGAATCGTTTCGATGTGCGACATGGCGTCTCCTTCGCGTAAAAAAAATCGGCCCGGTGCGTCGATAGCACCGGGCCGAATCATTGAGCAACGAAGTTATTTTGTCTTGTGCGGATTTTTATTGCCGTCTTTAGTTCCTGGTTTGACACTCTTTGCGGTTTCAGCTGGCTGATGGGCCTTCATGAATTTTTCGACCTGACGCTGCACCGCCTGCTCGCGGGCAGAGTTTTCCATCGCGGCGGCGTCGGCGCCACGCATTTGCGGGCGCTGCGCCTCGAGTCGTTGCAACTGCTTGCCCAGCAACTGCCCCAACAAGGTATCGTTCGACTGTTGCGCGGCCGAGAGCAGGCCATTCAATTCGGCGACCTTGGTGTCGTAGGTAGCTGCGGCCTTATTCTCGGCCTCGATACGTCCGGTAAAAAAATCGGTCCATATTGTGGTGATGTCATCATAGCAGAGCGCTTTCGTAGTATAGATGGCCGTCGCCGTCTGCTGCACCGCCTGCAGCGCCACCGTATCAATCAACTTGTCCAACTCCCCCGGTGATTTCTTGCCAAGCTCCGGGGTGTCGTGGAGCAAATCATTCACGGCGGTGGCATACGCCGCTTGTACCAACTTGCGTTCGTTTTTGCAGACGGCCACTTGTTGCATCAACTGTCCGACACCGCAACCGGGCGACACTAACGCCTCCACATACGGCGATTGCGATTCAGTGACGCGGGCGGCTGCGATCTTCACGGTTTCGTTCAACCGTTTCACGGCCTCTGCAGTGGTATAATTCTCAAATCGTTCATTCGCACATTTTCCAACATACTCGCGCCGCACGCGAATCGCCTGTTGTAAACAGTCGGCAATGTCCGCGGCCGTTGCGTTAAAGAGTGTATTGCAGGCCCTTCCCATCGTCGTTTCAAATTGTGTCGACTTCGCATCGCCGTCGATACAATCCTGTTCGAACTGACAGGCGGGTGTCAGCGCAACGTTCGGTTCAGAGAGGCGCCGAGTCGCGTCCGTTTGACAAATCGCGCTCATGTATTTGAGGTCCAGCGGGGTCACATTGCGGATCGGTACGGAACTCGGGGGAATTTTGTCGTCACCCATAATCATCTCCTCGTTGGTTGCGCCATTGCGGAGCAACGTCCAATAAAATATTCGGAGTGCGTATAATTTTTTAAAAGAACGGTCAATATAAATCATTATCCGCAATAGAAATTTGCGTATTCAGCCGCCCTGTTACTTCACATTAAGTAAAATGAATATAAGTCTGATTTATAAATATTTTTATCGAATAATCCGTTCGATGAGGCCGGTAGCGCTGCGGGGGGGGAAGTAGCAGCGCCACGGATTTTTTTGGTCGATGTGAGACTGAACAGCTAGGACCACATCGCCATACAACCAAATGAGGTCGATGGAAAATTGCATGCCGCGCATCCAGACGGGCCAGCGCGCCGCAAACGGAAACTGGAAAATCATACCATCGATTCCCGCACAGTCGGCGAGCGAGTGTCCCGCCAATCCGCGCGCGCGTGCCCGCCACGAACGGGCGGACCACAGGCGCATGCGCTGTTCACCACAACACACAATTATGGTCGGCGTTTGGATTGACACGTCTGCTCCAATTCCTGCGCTCGCAGCGCAACACCACTCAGTGCCGGACACAACCAGCGCATCTGTTCGTACGTGCGTTGCGCCGCACGGCAATTGCGTTGCAATTCAAAACGCCACGCCGCTTGATCCTGCGCCGCCACCAACAATTCGGCCACGGCGACACCGCAGGTGGCCTGGCCGGATTCCACGCGGTCGAGCGCGGGACGCCCGGGCAGCGGCCAGAGCAGACACAACAGACCGCAGACGAACACGCACCACCACTCATATCGATGAAACCATTGTTGCCCATTCCATTTCAGACGGAACATGCTGCGACCTCCATTGCGCCCGACCCACTCTCAACAGGCAGCGAGAGATCACGAAATTCGCAGGTGATCCAATAACCGACGGGATTGGCGCCGGTCTCCAGGCGCGCCACTGAAATAGCCAGCGATTCGTTGGCGTGCACCATGGACTGATGTGCGCTGCGCTGGGCACTGCTGTGCAGACCATCTAACAATTTCACCAACACTGCGCCCCATGGCAGCGCCTCGGCAAGGTCGAGCAGATGCGGTCGCGCGGGGAGTTCGCGCCCGGCAAACCACGCGCGGGCGGCGGCGTTCATCATGACCACGCGCTGTTGCGGATCGAGCAACAACACACCTTGCGGCATGAGATCGGCGGCTTGCACAATCCATTCGCGCACCACCAGTGGCGACATGACGTGCGGCGTTGCGGCGTTCGCGGCGTGTTGCGCAGACGATTGTCGCCACAACCACACCCCGCCCGCCCCCCACGCGCCCAGTTGCATCAACCACGCAGCGAACAGGGCGACACGGCCCGGCTGTAATTGTTGGCGCAGCACCGAGCCATCGATCGACACCGCCACACACTGCACACCGCCGGCGATCGCATGCGCAGACGCTGACCAACCAAGTAGCTGGTAATTTGCAACGGGCGTCGCACGGTCGTGCACCGCATTCGGCACGAGTTGCTGCACGCACGCCGCGGAAAGTTGCGCGCGCACCGCGACATCGATTGACGGCCAAGCCGCGCGCACTGTGCAGTTCCCGTCCATCAACACGATCGATTGCACGCCCGGCTCCACGCGCCAGCGCAACAACCATTGCGCCAACGCGGCCTCGTCGGTGCGCACGAGTTGCTCTGCATCGCGCGCCATCGCCGCCAAGACGACGTTCGTATGCTCGACCAAGAACGTCGTGCGCCGCGTGTGACTCGCTGACCACAACATGATCGGAATCAATGTGATGATGAGACCGGCCACGCACCAGAGAAAATAAATGTGCCGATGTGCCGACGTGCCGATGTGCCGCAACAGATTCATAAAAACACCCCGTGCCAACCGTGTTGCAAGACGCGTACGACGAGTCCACCGAACACGAGCAGAAAATTGGCGGGCAAAATGCAACACGCAACGGGCAATAAAATTTTCTGGCTCGCCAGCGCACCGGCGCGTTCGGCGCGTTGCAGGCGTTCGGCGCGCACACTGTCGGCCTGCAGATGCAAGGTGTCGGCGAGCGGCGTCCCGAGTTGTTGTGATTGCACTATGAGCGCGAGGGAGCGCGTAATCTGCGGCACAAGCAGACGTTGCGCCATGCCGGTCCACGCCGCGGCCATTGGCTGTCCGCTGCGCCATTCATGTTGCACGCGGTGCAATTCGTGCGCGAGCAGCGACGGCATCATGGCGTCGGCCACGCGCGTCACGGCGCTGCCAAATTCCACGCCAGCCTGCACGGTGAGCGCAAACAATTCGATCATGGTGGGAAAGTCGCGCAGGAGCTGACGTTGCAGGCGACGCTGTGCAGACCAGGCCGCGAGCCACGGAAAAATAAATCCCGCGCACGCCCCGCCCAGCGCCAACGCGCGCGGCGCCACGGGAGCGATCGTGGAGAGTACGAGTGCAGCAATGGTCATCCAGAGCACTGCGTGCGCGAGCAACAAATCCGCGATTGGAGCGGCCTCGCCGAAAATGCCCAAGCCGAGCGCACGAGAAATTCCGGGCCGCACACGGTGCCACACGCGCAGAGCGCGTGCCTCGCCCAACCAGATCGCCAGCGGCGTGGCGGGCAGCATCGTCCATTGCAAAAAAATACTGCGCGACCAGGCGTGGGCGACATCGTCCGTGCTGATTTGCGATCGCGCGGCCTGTTGCCAATAGTCCGCACCGGTCAGCAGATACCAACTCGCGACACCAACCATGACGGCAAAGAGTAGCGTCATGGGGCACCGTCCGCGGTCATGGCATATTCGATTTGTTCCGGCGCCGCGATCGTTCCCCCGAGTGTGAGGCGCATGATGTGCAACGTGGGAAAAAATGTTTCCGTGGGTTTTTCATCGAGACAATATGCGCCCGATCCAGTGACCGTCACACCATCGGCGCTCACACCACTGAGTTGATATTGTTGCGTCGTGCAATCCGTCGCAGTGCGCGGCGTCGCCATGCGTTGCCAATGCACCGGCACCATGCGGCCATCGTCGAGTGCCAACACATAGTCTGCTGACGCAATGTGCGAATCGGCAACCATCGGCCAACCCAACCAGCGCACCCGTTCCCAACGGACGAGTGCCACCGGCTCTTGGGGATTCCAGAGCGGCACTGCGAGTGGAGATTCCGCCAACGAGGTATGATCGCGCAGATCCCGCCGCGCGCGCGCGATGTGCGCCACGGCACCGCCCGCTTCGTGAAGCAGGTCGATGTGTCCCACCCACTGCGCCACAAAATCACCGCGCTGTAACGTGGTAGCGAATTGCCATTGCGCATGCGCGGGCAGCGGCGCGATAAAACAAATCAACAACAGCACTGCGCAGAACGCGCGCGTGTTTTTCATATCGGCACCTGCACAATTTTTTTCATCCAGCAGAGTCCCGCGATTTGCAACGTGACGGCGAGGCCGAAAATCACGAAGCCAGGCAGTGTGGTGAAGAGTGGCGTTACGATTTGTGGCATCATCAGTGACATGATCGCGAGTAACAACAGCGGCAGACAGATGATGATGACACCACTCGCGACCCCTTGCGTAACGAACGTGCGAATTTTTCCCTGCACGCGCAATCGCTCGTGGACCGCGTGATTCACACCATCGAAGAGTGCGATCAAATTTCCGCCCGCGTCGAACAAGACCGCAACGGCGTAGCGCAAAAGCGCCGCCTCTTCGCCGCCCACGCGTTGACTGAGTTGCGCAAACGCGTCGGTCAGGCTCGCACCCATGCGCACGTCCTGGCGAATGCGCGCGAAATGTTCCGCGATGGGAGCCGGCCCATGCTCCGCCACAAAATCGACCGCGCGTTCGAGCGTGAGTCCGGCGCGTAATGCGTTGGCGAGCAGCGCGACCGCGTCGCCCAATTGCGATTGCGCGCGGCGTTGCGCACGACGCTGCAAGAATTTTTTCCACCACCGACCGATCATGCGGCACCTCCCAGTGCGACATCGCATGCGCGCACCTGCACGCGTTCATCGCGAAAAAATATTTCACCGATCGCACCGATTTCACGTTGCCCCGTGCTCGTGCGTTGCACCTGCACCACCAGATCAATGGCGGCGGCAATCTGCGCGTGAATGACCGGCAGCGGCAAATCGAGCCCGGCAAAACAGACGAGTGTGGCCAGGCGATGCACGGCCTCGGTGGGATTGTTGGCGTGGAGTGTGGTGAGCGAACCGTCGTGACCGGTGTTCATGGCCTGCAACATATCGAGCGCCTCGGCGCCGCGACATTCGCCGACAATAATGCGATCGGGTCGCATGCGCAGTGCGGTGCGCACGAGATCGCGAATACTCACCGCGCCCTCACCTTCCAGATTCGCGGTGCGCGTTTCCAAGCGCACGACGTGCGGTTGTTGCAAACGCAACTCGGCGGCGTCTTCGATGGTAATGATCCGCTCGTCGGGCGCGATGCACGCCGAGAGTGCATTGAGCAACGTAGTTTTTCCGCTGCCGGTGCCGCCAATCACGAGAATGTTTTTTCGTGCCGCGACCTGCGCCGCGAGCCATTGTGCACAGGCACTCGAGCAGCTGCCTTGCGCGCAGAGCGCGTCGAGTGTCCAGGCCCGCGTGCCGAAGCGGCGGATGGTGACGAGCGGTCCATCGACCGCGAGCGGGCGCAACACGATATTCACGCGCGAGCCGTCGGCAAGTCGTGTATCGACGATTGGTGAACTTTCGTCGACGCGCCGCCCACCCGCCGCGACCATGCGATCGATGGCGCGCCGGAGCCAGGCTTCGCTGCGAAAATGCAAATCGGTGGTGATGATACGACCCGCGCGTTCGAAAAAAATCGGCCGCGTCCCGTTCACCATGATCTCACTAATGTCCGGATCGGTGAGCAGATATTCCAGCGGACCCAAGCCCACCGCGTCTTGCAAGAGATCGGTGAGCAACCAGGCGCGATCGACATCGCGCAACAAGTGCGGATCGGTCTGTGCAAGGAGCGTGAGCAAAATCTGTTCGGCGCCCTCGCGCGTGGCCGCGGCGTCTGGTGTGTGTACACGTTGCACGTGCGCCAAATATTCCTCGAGCAATTGATCCCGCACGGCGCGGGTGTCGGCACTCGCGGTGGGAAACGAAGACGCCGACATCTGCACCTCTGGCGCAGTCGCCACGGGGAACACGCGCTCGGGATGTGCCACACTGCCACGGTCCTGCCATGCGCGCTGCGCACACCACGCATCGAGTGTGGCCTGAAATTTTCCCGGAGCGCGTCGCGACGACGTGAGCGTTTCGTCGTGCGGCAATTGAAGTCGTGCAACGTGACCTAACGATTGGGAGATACTGCGCGGAATATCGCCCTGCCCTTCACCGCACCGATTCGTGATCCAGCACAGCTGCGCATCGGAAATGAGCGCGCGACGCCACTGCACGACGACCTGCAACGCGCGCCGCAACTCGACGGGCCGCCGACTGGTCACGACGTGCCAATGCGACACATGCGGCCACCACCGCGCAGCCGCCTCCGTACTGCGCGCGCCCGCGTCGATCACGATGGCTGCGCATTGCGGTGCGACGTGTTGCACAAATTGCGTCATGTCGGCGGTGGAATGTTCCGCGGCGGTCACGAACAGCAACGGACAGGATGGCGCACCGACATATCCAATCAGTGCTTCACCATATAATGTCGCACGATGCGCCAGCACATCACTCACAGAGCGCGGCGTCACGTCGCTCAAAAAATCACCGAGCGAATTCGCACTGTGTGGGTTTGCATCGATCAATAGAACGCGTCGCGCGGACTCATGCAGCGCGAGTCGCTGGGCCACGTGCAATGCAACCGTCGTGGTGCCGACGCCATCGCTGGCGCCGGTGAAAAATAAAACTGGTGCTTCGTGGCTCGGCATAGGTCGCTCGTTTATTTCCATGACGCTGGGAGTTGAATAATTTCGTCGGGAGTTTCTGATTTCTTCGCGGCCACATTTTTTTCTGCCACCGGCTCCGCGAGCAATCCGCGTGGGGACATGATGTGTGCTTCGTGATCGCGCGTCTCACGGCGCGTGATTTTTTTATCGCGGCGCGCGTCGTGCTCCGACGCATTCCATTGTTCGACCACCGCGTTCGCGGGATCGGGCCGCGTGGCGATGCGCGGCGTGACGAACACCACGAAATCGGATTGGCGGGATTGCGAATCCTTGGAGAGATTGATATTGAAGAGCGATGAATTGATATCGCCGCCCGCCGGCGCGCGATTGAAGCCGGCGACACGCCCATTGCCCCACAGTCCGCCCAACACCAGACTTTCGCCGGAATGACAAAATGCCGACGTGGAAATATTGCGGCGATCGATCGCGCCATCGACTCCGGCCGACGGTGCGGAAACTTCCACCGCCAATTTCAAATCGACATCTTGCCCCGACGCAATCGGCTCGGCCTTGATCGTGATGCCGATATTCTTGAATTGCACCTGTTGCGCGGATGGATACGGCACTTCCACGCCGCTAAATAATTCTCCGCTCTCACCACTTTTCACGAGCAGTGTGGGATGTTCGAGCACGCGCCCCGCGCCACGCTCATGAATCCAGCGCAATTTCGGCAAGAGGTCGAAGACAAACCCGACCGTGGATCCGAGCAGATCGCCGATTCCCAATCCGCCGCCGCCCGCACCACCACGCGACTGGCGGGCCGCGCCGGGATTCCAATGCACACCAAAACTCTGCAGCGTTCCTTTTTTGATCTCCATGAAGTAGACGTCGAGATAGACGAGCGGCCGCGCGCCCGGCGTGCGATTTGATTCGCGCACCTCGATCTGATTGAGCACGTTCGAATTATAAATCTGCGCGATCTGTTCCGCGTGATGCGCGGCGTCGGCACTATATGCGACGCCTTCGAGCACCAATCGATCCTTCACCAACCGCACCACAATGCCCGGTCGATTGATCGCGCGCTCGACTTGCTGCGCGAGATTTCCCAACGCCTTTGCCCCCACGCGCACGCGACTTTGCAGATGCGGATCGCGCGCGACATAGGCCTCGACTTTTTCCAATGTCTCGGGCGAATCAACTTCACCTTCCATGACGATGTGATCACCGCGCGACACGAAACGAATTTCGTGACCAAGACCCAACGCGCTCTGCGCCTGCGTTTGCACGGCCTGTGCATCGACCGCACTCACGACAATGGGAATGACATCGCGCTTCTCGCCCTTCGCGTCCCACACCGTGAGCATGGCGGTGCCGCTGCCGCGCGCATTCAAATATATTTCGCGATGACTGTCGCGCACGACGTAATCACACACCGCCGGATTCGTAATCGCCGCGTCGCCAATATCGTAATCGGTGTTGATGGTGCCCGAGGTGCCGCTCACCAATTGTTGCACATGTTGTTCGGCGCTGTGCGTGGTGACTGCGGCGAAAATAAATCCGCAGAGCAGGAGTGCGACCAACGTTCTTTGTAATTTTTTCAATTGAGCATCCCCCTCACCCAGCCCTCTCCCCAACGGGAGAGGGATTAGATTACTTCCCGCGATAATCGCGACGTCGCACCAAACTGCTGGAACCGGTGACACTGGCCGCCGTGGCGGGCGTGAGTGGTGGCGGTGCATTTTCTTCCGCCGTCGCCGCCAACGCCACGTGCAGCGCCCCATTGCCGAGCGCGAAAACAATGCGCTGCACATCGTCGGGCGCAACCGCCAACGTCAGCGTGGTCGTGTTTGCGTCATGCGCGCGCGCATCGTTTCCTGCTTCACTCGCATCGCTCGCAACAACATGTGGGCGCACGACGTCGGCAATCTCGCGGCCCACGGCGATCACCGGGACACGTTGCAAAATGGTAAAGACTTGCGGTTGCGCAGTCTCGGCCGTGCCGACTTCAAATTGTGCGAGCAGATCGACGCGATCATTCGGATGAATGAGTCCCGCGACACCAGTCACCGCATTCACCGGAATCGTGACCGCGCGCAGACCAGCAGTCAGCATGGCCGAGAGCGCCGCGCTCGTACTCGCCGCTACCACGCGCGTCGCCGTAATCGGCTCCCCCGCCGCGATTTTGGTTTGCGTGACGAGTCCCACGACATCGCCGATGGTTTGCAACGCACCGGGCGGAACAAACGCGAGCGGCATTTCGTGCACACTGAGTGCAAGGGGCGTGAGCAGAAAATGTTCGGGCAGATCATGCGCAGCCACAACGACGGGAATCATTTGTCCTTGCGCGCGCACATGCGATTCGTAGCGCGCAAACCAGATCGCCGCGAAGAGCGCACTCGCCACCGCCCACACCGCGGCCTTACGCAGGCGGATCATGATGGCACCTTCCAACCCACCGTGATCGCCAACGCATTGAGCGCACCGACCGTGATTTGGCTCAGCCACAACACCAGACCGCCGAAGACAAAGAGTACAAACACCGATTCCATGAGTGCCGCACCGCGCTGCGGATTATTGCAAATATTCGTTGTCATCATCACGCCATCCTTTCGTGTTCTCGTCGGAGATGCGCAAGCCGCGATAGCCCGCCTCGCGATCTTGCAACAAAGTCATTGGCACCAATGTGGCCGCATAGCCCTGGCCGTCGCGCAATTGCGCGTCGATATCTTTTTCATTGGCGGCATCCGTCATCGCGGCATTGTACAAATCGCCACCAAACGGTTGCGCTGCCGCCGAGGCCGCGAGCCAGATGTCGCTAGTCGATTCCGCGAAGGGATCTGCACGGCGCAGGAGTTGGTGGCCCACACCGGGCAGCACGTGCCTGCGCACGCGCACGGCAAACGCGACTTGTTGATCGGGGCCTGCGGCTTTCGCGCGATACGACAATAACTGCCCACCGTTTTCCTGATGACTCGCCGGATTGCCCCACGACGTGCCGCCGTCGGGAAACGTGAACGACAGACGCGGCCATTGCTCGGCCGCCGGATCGACGTAGTCGTCGTAAAATGAAAAGAGCGGCGCGGTGTCGTCGCCGTAGAGTGTTTGCATTTCCGCATCGGGTTCGAAACGATCGACCACCGCCTGCGCGGCATCGCGGGCTTGCGCGTAACCCGTCGCCACGATGTCATCCATGTCGCGGCGATATTCGTCGATGACGTCTTGCCGATGCGCGAGCCGCGTCTTGCCGCCCGCATCGCTTTGTTGCTGTGCGCCCGTGAATTCATTTTTCTGCGCGACAAACTCATGGTGGATCTGCCAATTTTTTACGGCGAGTTGATTCATGAGCTCGGCCAATGTGTCTGCCGCGGCCAGCGCGGCTTGGTCTGCGGTGACTTGCATCTGGGTTTTGGTGACAACCAACACCGCGACATCGGCGACCAGCGCGACCAGCAACAGGCAGAGTGGCAGCAACAACATCATGAGGATCGCGATCTGACCACGTTGATTTGCGAAAAAATTATTCATGGATTGGATTGTCTCCCGTCGTCTCCGCGTGTCCGAGCGGTTGCCGCACATGGGCCACGCGCCCCGCGCCATCGAGTGTGTTCCAGAAGATACTGCGATCCCACACGGCCGTTGCTTCTTGCCGCGCCGCCCGGTCGCGCCGATCCGGATTCAACTGCACACTTGCCGCGCGGTTCGCCATGAAGAGGGCGTAGGTCGCGCGGAGTTTTCCGGTGCAGAGCATGGCCCACCAGATCAGTAGCGCCATTCCCGCCAGCACCAGCGGCGACGCCAACATGAATTCGGTCATGACGCTGCCGCGCCTATTTGCCGTTACATTGCGCATCGGGTCCGCACTCCGTGAGCGGGTTGTTGTTGAACAGTTCCGTGAGCGAGTGAGACAGTTTGCCAATCCCTTTGCCCATATTCGGAATCAGCGCCGACGCGGCCGCGAGCAGGCCCAACACAATGACCGAAACAATCAGCACATATTCGGTGGCGGTTTGTCCGCGTTGATTGCGTCGCATCCACTGCCAGATTTTTTTGTCCATAGTCGCTCCTTTATTTTGGCACGCGCCGCACGGCATCGGCCCCAATCGCCTGAGCCGTGTGCACGTAAATTTCGTAGAGGGAATGGCGCAGCGACGGCGCGGTCAGACTCGCACAGAGCCCGAGCACCAAAACGGCTGCGATTAAGACATATTCAATGGTGGATTGTCCGCGAGGCATGCCGGACACTTTTGCACGCAATGTGCCAGCAGGGATTTTTCGTCAGCGGCAACTGAGGGCACGCTCGCGCGATTTTTCGGGTGCTAAAAATAAAAAGTGTAGCGAAACGCTACAGACATGTCCGTCCGTTGGACACTTTGCAATGCAACATGCAAAATGAAAAATGCAAAATAAGGGCAAATTCAAAGGCAGACCGTTCTTCGTGGGGATTTCATTTTTCATTTTGTCTTTTGCATTGGCATAACGGTGCCAGACACCGCATTTTCCAGACACCGCATTTTCGTCCATGCGGATGGCGCCGACATTCTTCATAACGGGTGACATCGTGGGGGGACCGAGCCTCACTGTGCAGCGTCGGCAATGAGGAGAATTTGTCCTGTGGTGGATGTCAGCAAACAGTGAGGTTTGGTGGGCCCCACGGTGGCAGGCCCCGTCAGCACTGATACTTCGGTGATAATTTTTGGTGCCAGGCACTACTTTCGATATTGCAAAAATTCACTGCCTTTGGATAAATGATCCCCATGAACACAGCCCAAGACGATCCAGAAAACTTGGAGACGTTGGCGAAGGCGTTCGGTTTCGTGAATCAGGCGTTTCTGTCGCTCATTGGTGTTTTTATTGTTGGGGCGTCCGTTGCGTCTTTCTTCCCTCCGCTGAGCCCAGCACTGCTTCTCTTCCCGGTTCTTTTGGTCGTCTGCAATCTCGCCTTTATCATCGCCATCATTTCCCTCGCCAAAAAAACTTTGAACGTCGGCTGGATAACGGCTTTTCTTGTAGGTTTTTTTGGCCACTTCATCACCGCTATCATCTGTGGCAGCATCGCCTCGAAGACATTGAAAAAGCATGGCTACAAAATCGGCTTCGTGCGGGCGACAAAAATTCCAACGAACTGATAGTGATTTTCCATCACAATGTGCGAATAATTCAATAACGCGTCCCCACTGATGGCATTCGCAATCGTAGACGTGTACGAAATCGCTATCGCAGAGGTTTCCCATCCGGCATCAAGAGGCTGTTTAGTTTAATAATTTTGGTGCGAATTTTTGGTGCCAGGCACAAATGCGGGACACACTGGCAAAAAAAACTCTCCCCCGGTTTCCCGAGGGAGAGATTGATCAAGACAGTGACAAAATCAAATTACACGTTCTTCTTCTTGGTTTTTTCAGACTTATCCGCACAGGCCACGAACTTGGCTTTCTTGTGACCTTTGCGATGATGACGCGCCACGAGCTTGGCTTTTTTGTGACCTTTGTGGTGTTTGGCGACCAGCGAGGATTTCTTGTGCTTCTTATGATGCTTTGCAACAACGACTGATTTCTTGTGACCCTTCTTGTGCTTCGCGACCAACTTCGCCTTCTTGCCACCCTTCTTCTTCGCAACCACAGACTTCTTGTGCTTCTTGTGGTGCTTGGCAACGACGTTCGCCTTCTTGTGCTTCTTATGATGCTTCGCCACAACGACCGACTTCTTGTGGCCCTTCTTGTGCTTCATGACTTGATCGGACGACGCGGCCGCGCTGCGTGCGCTGGTCTGCGTGACCGATGCTCCTACGACTGACGGCAACGAGGCGGCGCCCACCAAGGCTCCGACCATTGCCCATACCATAATTTTTTTCATGAACTGCTCCTTTGTTGGACGCTAATTGCCCTGTTAAAAATGGAGAGTCAAATTAATTTTTAGTCATAAAATTATTCGGCTGTGATATGAAGTCACACATGCCCATTCGAAAATTTTCCTGCGTCGCAGTCGCGCTCGTCTCTATCAATTTTCTGCCTGGCACCGCCCACGCCGCGAGTTTATTCGGTCGCGCCCAACACGCCACCACCGCCAATCACGCCACAATTCGTAAGGATTTTCAGATTCCAAAAGGCATCGAAGTCCCGGTGGCGTTTTGGCGTGACGTCTACAGCAAGTATCATCGCAATCAGGTGGTTTTGCACGACACGCAATATCTGCAAGTTCAATATCAGGTCATCGATCTCTCGGACATCGCGCCGTTGGGCGACCCGTTCGCGCCTTTTCCGCCCGAGATCCGCGCCGCGCGCAGCGATCGCGTCGACGCCGCCATGGACGCCGTGCGCACCATGCTGCTCCACCTGGCGACCGATCCGAAACCATCGCAACTCTCGCCCGCCGAGAAAAAAATTGTGGCGCTCTTTGCCAGCATTCCTGGCGGCGCAGAAAAATTTCGGGCCGCAGCTGAAAAAGATCGCTTGCGCAGTCAGACCGGACTCGCGGATCGCTTTCGCGCCGGGATGATTGCGTCGGGCCGGTACATGCCGCGCATCGAGGCGGTGTTTCGCGAGGAAGGCGTGCCGTGGGAACTGTCACGATTGGCGTTTGTGGAATCGATGTTCGATCTGCGCGCGTACTCAAAAGTTGGCGCTTCGGGCATCTGGCAATTTATGCCTGGCACCGCGCGATTGGTGGGCATGACAGCCAATAATATTCTCGACGAACGCAACGACCCACTCGCCGCCACACGCGGTGCGGCGAAATTGTTGCGGAAAAATTTCAGTGATCTGGGCACGTGGCCACTGGCCGTGAACGCCTACAATGCGGGGCCGGGTCGGTTGCGCCAAGCCGTCGCGCAACTCGGTACCACCAACATCGCCACCATCATGATGAACTTTCAGCACCCCGGGTACGGATTTGCCTCGCGGAATTTCTTTGCGGAATATCTGGCCGCACTCCAGACCTACGAAAATCGCGACAAAATTTTCGGCGCCGTGGAACTCGATCCGGCCATGCAGTTTGAAACGGTCGTAACCACCAAGCCCGTCGATCTGCCGCTGCTGGCGCAAAACGCCGGACTCACAACCGACGATTTGTGGCAACTCAATCCGGGTTTCACACCACCAATTTACTCCGGCCGCCTCTCACTCCCCGCCGGCTACACCATAAAAGTTCCGCCCCAAAAATCCCGCGCCATCATGGTCGCCATGGACCACATGACCGCCGCCAATAGCGTCGCGAAGCAATAGCCCTTACTCTTCCGGAATGACCCACGACTGCAATTCGCCCTTCACGCGCAGGCGTTGGGTGAGCGACAGACTTGCCCCGACCGTGAAAAAATCCTGATTCGGATCGATGGTGATCGACAGACCATCTTTTGCCAGTCGCACTTCTTGCACACCCAAGAGCGAGGTGAGACCGCTACCCTCCATCGGGAACAGCACACGCTTCGGAATGTGCAAACGAAACGCGTCGCGATCGTTGCCGAAAATGTTCACGCCGAAATTCATTTTTTCCCGAAAGGCCGAGAGCAGACTTTCGTCGCGCACCAGGGTGCTGTTCGCGCCGGGAGCCATGCGGAAGGCGAGACGCGTCAGGTACGGGTTCGTTTTGAGCACGATTTGCAATTGCGACGGATCGGCGGGGGCAGGCGGGGGGTTGCCCCATTCCCGCGTGGGGAAA
>OBEQ012758764.1_pt1 | contig 16588 bp, 21 predicted proteins | sample 1670901 | NCBI WGS metagenome assembly OBEQ01 (sample SAMEA104232315, study PRJEB22302) | groundwater metagenome | biome: forest; feature: aquifer; material: groundwater | place: USA | collected 2011-08-07 | depth 5.4 m
CCGCCTTCACGCTGCCCGGCAGCTGCAGCAACTGGTGGAACGCGGATGTGGCGCCGCACCGCTTCGCTTCCTTCAAGAGTCCGGGGATGTCGCTGTCGTTGAGCCCCGGAATGATCGGCGCCACGCCGATCGCGACCGGGATGCCAGCGTCAGTGAGCAACCGCATCGTCTCGAACCGCTTGCGAATAGTGGGCGCGCCCGGCTCGATGACCCGCGCGATGGCTTCATCAAGGAATGCGATCGACATCGCCACGCTCGCCCGCGCCTCGCGCTGCAGCGCGGCGAGTAAGTCGATGTCGCGGCGAATCAGCAGCGACTTGGTGATGATGCTCACGGGGTTGCGAAACGCCAGGCACACCTCGAGGCAGCCGCGCGTGAGCTTCCACGCCGCCTCGAGCGGCTGGTAACAATCGGTCACGCCCGAGAACGCGACGCGGTCGCCCCGCCACGACGGTTTGCGAAACGCCTGCTCCAACAGCCGCGGCGCATCGCGCTTCACGAAAATCTTCCGCTCGAAGTCCGTGCCGGCACCGAGCCCGAAGTATTCATGAGTGGGTCGTGCGTAGCAATAGCTACACGCATGAAAACAGCCCCGATACGGATTCACGCTCCATCGAAATCCGACGTCCGGGCTGTCGTTTTCGCTGAGCACCGATTTCGAATGGTCCTCGTAGACCTCGAGCTCAACGACTGGCGGCTCGCCGAGCCACTCGCGGTGCTGGGTCAGATACGGATTGGGCGGGTTCCAAATGCGCTGCGGTTCCATCTTCTAATTATACGAGACATCTGTCTCGTGTGAAGTGAAACCAGCGCGGAGCGAGGATTATTCGGAGGAAGAGTTCGAAACCGGGCCGCGCCGTTAGCACCTAGACGCGGTTGGCGCGCAGGGCCGCGAGCGGGTAGCGCGTGCCGCGCCATGCGATGCCGTCGCGCGCGAGCGTCAGCACCGTTGCGCGCACGAGGATGTAGCTCATCAGCAGCGACGAGCATGGGTGCGCGATCGCGAGCCACGGCCGGAAGCCGTGGTGCCGCGCGTGGTCGGCGTACACGACGAGGATGACGAGCACGGCGGCCGCGTTGAGCCACTGCGCAGCACCGCGCGTCGCGACGAGTGCGATGAACGGCCAGACGTTGAGCGCGCATTGCGCGACGACCGCCAGCACCGTGTTGCGCACGCGGTAGTCCAGCCCCGCGAACGTATTCTTCATCAGGCCGTCCACCAGCGCGCGCAGCGACGGGTACCACTCGACGCGTACGCACGGGTCGCCGAGCACGACTTCGGTGCGGAACCCCGCGCGCTTGATGAGCTTGCCGAGCTTCATGTCGTCGTCGGGCCGCATCGCGATGGCGGCGTGCGTGCCGATCGCGCGATAGACGTCCGCGCGCACCATGTTGAACGCCCCGATGCCGAGGTACGCGGACCGCCGCGGGTCGCGCACATCCCAGACGCGATAGAAGAGCGAGAAGAACAGTGAAAAGCTGCCGAGGAACGCGTCGAGCGCGAGGCTGCGGAGGATGACACCGGGGATCGCGGTGAGGTGGTCGGCCTGCGCCGCGATGAGCGCCGCCACCGCGCGACGCAGCGTCGAGGGATCGAGGATGACGTCCGCATCCGTGAACAGCAAGATGGAGCCCGACGCCGACCGAGCGCCTTGATGCAGCGCGTAATTCTTGCCCAGCCAGCCCGCCGGCAGCTCGTGGAGGTGCACGACGCGCAACCGGGGCGAGGTCGCCGCCATCTCATCGAGCAGCGCGCCGGTGCCGTCATCGGATCGATCGTCGAGCACCACGACATCGTAGTCGGGATAGTCTTGGCCGAGCACCGACTGCAGCGCGACGCGGATCGTCGAGGCTTCGTTGCGGGCGGGAACGATCACGGAGACGCGCGGCCATCCGCTCGATGGCGCACGCGGCGGGACCAGCGGCAGTCGCGGCAAGCGGCGCACGCCTCGCAACAATCGCTCGGCGGCGACCAGACAGAACCCCAGCGTGGCGATCGCCAGCGCGAGCAGCATTAGGTCGCGCGACGTGTCACGCGGTCACGATCATGCCGCGATCACGAGCCACGTGCCAGTCAGACACCAGGCGTGGGTCCCTCGGTCGCGGCGCGCTCGGGCCGGCCTTTGCGGGGCGCATGGGCCATGGGGCCATTGGAGTTTTCGACGTCCATTTCCGACACGCGGCCGCACACATTGCAACGGACCAGCACCACGTCGCGGGTTTCATACGACGCGATCTGTTTCACGTCCGGGGAAAAACAATAGGCGCATTTCATCGGCACCACTCCTCGCGTTGTGCGTCTCCAAGCCCACGCCACCGGGGACGCTAATGAATGCGATCGCCGGACGGACCGGCCGGTTGCGGCTCCGCCGCGGACGCCGGCGCTGCGTCGGACGGCCGCGTGGCGAGCGCCGTGCACAAGACCGCGCGGACCAGGTCGCAGATGCTCATCGTCGAATTGTCCGCTCCATGCTTCTCTCCGACGGCCGTCGACACGCCGACGATTTTTTTATTTATTATCCCACCCCGGAGGGTCAGCGCAAGCCAACCGAGAAAGAAACCGGCCGCCAGGTATCATACCCAGCGGCCGGACGAGTCGTCAGGAACAGGAAGAGATGTTTAGAATTCGTAGCGCAGAATCGCGCCGCTCGAATCTGAATCTTCCTCGCGCGGGTTCGAATGCCCGGGCCGGCGATCCGGCTGCGTCGCATGCCAGACGACTTCGGCGGCCGACCCCACGATCACCGCCGCGCCCTTGGCCGGACCCCACGTGATCGCGGCCAGGTGGCCGTGATCGAGGTCGACTTCGTTCATTTGGTGCGGCACTTCGGCGAACGCGATCGAGCAGCGCTCGACGTCCTTCGGAAGCTCGGCGATCGGCCGGCTCTCCGCGAATGCATCACCGCTCCACAATCCGGTTGCCGCGACCACCAATCCCACCACCCAGTGCATGCGTGCCATCCAGGCCTCCTTCCGGCTCCGACGCCACGCCAATGCGGCGTGGACGCGAGTCCATCGGAAGTATGCCCGTCGCGCGAACCGAGCGTCAAGGCACGATGAGCGCGAGCCGCTCGCTCAATCCATCTTGCCGAGTGCTTCCTCGAGTAGCGGTAGAATCGCGGCCAGCTCTTCCTTCGTCAGCCGGCCGAGCTTCGCGAAGCCCGGCTTGCCTTCGTCGGCAATCAGCTCTCGGCTGATCTGCACCTTCTTCACGCCCTTATTATATGAATAGACTCCTACCGTCAATTTGCTGCCCTGGCCCTGCCACTCCTTCGCGAAAATTTTCTCGTCCAAACTGCTATCGTACGGCATCCCGCTCCTCTGGTTCACGTCCTCGCGCGGCACGGGTGCGGCCGCGCGCTGCTTATCGCATGGGCACGTTGATCAGGCACAGCGACGCTGCCGCCACAGCAAGCGTCACGTACTGCGCTAACGCGCCGCGATCATCGTCCACGGGTGCGGCATGTTGAAGCGCGCGCACCACGGCCACCACGGTAATCAAGATCAGCAATCCTTCGTGCGTCCACGCCCACAACGCGCCGAACACCAGCGCCGCGATCCATTGCTGCCGTTTCGACAGCGCGTGGAACGCGCGGCTGCCGTCGAGCTGCCAGACCGGGGTCAGATTGAACAGCGTCAGCCAGCCGCCGACTTCCGCGAGCGCGGCCCAGAACAACTGCCGCGTCGCGAGGAACACCGCGCCCGCAGCCAGCGCCGTCGCCAGCCCCCCCCACGGCCCGGCCATCCCCACGCGCGCGTCCTCGCGCGACGAGAGCGGCGGCTGCTTCATGTGCACGAACGCGCCGATGCCGGGGATGAACATCGGCGGGCTCGCCTTCAACCCATAGCGGCGGAGTGCCGCGACGTGGCCCATCTCGTGGATGTAGATCGACACGACGACGCCGAGCGCGAACCGCCAGCCCCACGCGGTCCAATAGACGCCAAACGACACGAGCATCGAGAGCAACGTGCCGGCGTTCGCGAGGCCGAGGAGCAGCAGCTTGGCCTTGGTGAGGAGGAAGACGATCGCGGCGCCGATGCCGGCCGCGAGGGAGCCTTTCATGCGCGGGCGGGTCGGCGATGGGGTTGCGGTCGCCGGCGAGGGATGCTGGCCGTCGAGCCGGCGGCTGGCGGCGTCGATGCGCGCGGCGATCACGGCGCGTTGCCGCGCATCGGGCGGCAGCAAGTCGAGCATCCGCCGCCAGGCCGCGAGCGCGGCCGAGGGATCGTTGCGCTGGGTCGCGGCGTCCGCCTCGCGCGCGAGTTGCGCGAGGGCCGCCCCGTGCACGAGCCATCGGCACGACGGGCAGCTGAGCAGCGACGGGGCAATCTGCGTGCCGCACTGCGGGCACGAGATCATGGGGGCAATCCGGCGGCCGGCTTCGCGCGCAACTCGAACGGCCCCGCGAACTCCGCGCGCACGCGCCGATTGAGGCGCCATGCTTGGTACAACGCGAAGCCGATGATGATCCAGCCGATGAGGTTTTTCACACCAAGGAGAAACGGCGCCGCTGATGCGACAGCGTAAATGATGAGCCACCGCACGATGTGCCATCGCGCGCGGGCGAGCGGATCAACCAGATGAGTCGCAACGGCCGGTGTGGAGTCTGCCGCTTGTGGGGAACCTGCCGACGGCGTGGACGCGTTCGGTTGCGACGTTGCGGACTGGAGCTGCTCCGGCGACGAGGGAAACTGTCGCGCGATGGGCGGAACATAGGTCGTCACGATGGCGAGATAGGTCAGCACCGCGGCGAGGATTTGGTAGCCCCAGCCGCCCCGACCGCCGCTTCCCCATCGGACCGCGCGCCCGACGAGAAATCCAACGACGACCGCGATCAGGCCGAACTCGATGCCGGTCAGCATGCTGATGCCGAAATAGAGTCCGGCACCGACCGCGGCGGCGCCGAGACCGGCTGCGAGCGCGCGCAGCCCGCGGACGAACCCAGAGCCCTGCGACCACGAGCCGCTGATGCGATCGCGACACGCGCTGCACACCGCATGCGGCCCGAGCGTGTAATACACGCCGCTGGTCAGCGGCCGGCGGCACGCGGCACAACGCGCCGTAACCGCGGGATCGACGGGCTCCGCCCGCTCGAATTGCAGATCGTCCGCCGCCGGCGACATGCGGATCAGCGACCGGCGAACGATTCCGACGGTGGCAGCACTTCCGCCGGCGTCACGGTCTCCGGTCCGCTGGGACCAAGCAGGAGCAATCCATAGAACAGCACGGTGCCGACGATCGGGACCGCGCCGAGCAAGCAGATGCCCACACTCCACGGATGCACCTTCGCACCCGGGCCCAGGATGTGGCGCACGCGTTTGCTCACGTTGGCGTACCCAAACACGACGGTGGACAGCATCACGATGCCGGAGAGCAAGACGCTGCCGGCCGCGTGCGGGCCCATCGACGCCCACGTGAACGAGCCGGTGGCACCACCGAGAAACACCAGCGCCCAAAACATCGCCACCCACAGCGTCGTCAGCCCGGCGATCAACACGAAAATCGGCTCGAGCGCCGCACCCAAGACGACCATCGCCGCGCCGAACTGCAGCGGGTTGATCGGCATGTCGTGGAGCGGCCCGGAGGTGTGGTCCATGCCCATGACCAGCAGCGCGAACGAGGCGCCCGCGATCGAGGCGATCATCAGCCCGTTGAGCAAAAAGTCGCTGCGGCCGGCCACGCCTCCGAGCCGATAAAACGGACTCCAATGACGCGTGTCTTCCGGAACGTTTGCCATCACACCTCGCTCATCGGCTGACCAGCCCGGGCTGCGCGCGATGCGTCCGCACGCTCGACAGCCCACTCACCCACACGGCCACGTGCACGACGACGAAAATCGCGACACCGACGACGATCACGCGCGGCACCAACCACGGCGCGACATCGCCTCGACGCGCGGCCATGATCATGCCACCGGATGCGCGGCGTACGCGGCCGCGCCGAGCAAGCCGGCCTTCGGCTCGAGGACCACGCGCACCGGTACCGACGCGAGCAACTTGCCCAGCCGCCCCTTGTCGACGAACGCGCGCATGAACACACCGTTCTTCAGCATCGGCACGATCGTCGGCGCGATCCCGCCGCCGATGTACACGCCGCCGGTCGCGAGCACTTTCAACGCAAGGTTCCCCGCCTCAGCGCCGTAAATCGAGATGAACAACTCGAGCGCTTTCACGCACAGCTCCGCGCCGCCTTCGAGCGCGACCTCGGAAATCACCGGGCTCGGGTCGCCGGCGGCCAATCGTTTCGCGAGCCACTCCGGCTCGGGCGCGATCCGCTTCTCTCGCAAGAATTCGTACACCGCCACCTTGCCCGGGCCGGACACGATGCGCTCGTAGCTGACATGTCCATGGCGGTGGCGCAAGTATCGGAGCAGCTCGTCTTCCAGCTCGGTGCACGGTGCGAAGTCGCAGTGGCCGCCTTCGGATGCCACCGCTCGATATGCGCGGCCGTCCCACACGAGCGCGGATTCGCCGAGCCCCGTCCCTGCGGCGATGATGCCGATGGTCCCGCGCGGCTGCGGTTTGCCCGCGTTGAGTACGGCCAACGACTTCGGCGGCAGCGTGAGGACGCCATAGGCCATCGCGGCCAAATCGTTCAGCAATGTGACGCGCTTGATCTTCAGGCGCTGCTGCAGCGTGGACGCATCGATCACCCATGGCAGGTTCGTCGCTTGGCAGCGACCATTGACGACCGGGCCCGCGACGCCGAAACACGCGGCCGTCACTTTCGCGCGCTGTGCGGCGACAAACTCGCGGAGGATGGCTTCAAGGCTTGGGTAGTCCGCGCTCGCGACCCGTCGCTGCGCGACAATCGCGAGCTTGCCGCGGCGCGGTGTCAGCAGCGCGACTTCCGTCTTGGTGCCGCCGACGTCGCCCGCGAGGATCATCACCGCGCCGCTCGCTGGCGCACCGCGCCGTCACGCGGGCCGTCCGTGTCACCATCCGAGCTGGCCTCGATTCCGGGGAACAACGTCGAGGGGACGGAAACCTTTGCGACAACGATCGGCTCCGGCTCGCGCGCCCCGCCCTCCAGCGCCAGCGACGAGCCGTCGAGCGAGACCTCGAGTCCCTCGACCGGCGGCAGCGCCCCGACGAGCACCGACATATCGCCGTAGAGATGCGCGACGTGTCGGATGAGAATCGACTCCAACTTCGCGCGCTTGGCCCAAATCGTTTCCAACGTCCGCCGTTCGTATTCGAGCAACGCCTGCATCTGCACGTGCGCGTCGACCACGCCGTGAATTTTTTGGTGGAACTCCTTGCTGGTCACATAGCCGAAGAGTCGCTCACTCTTCTGCTCCTTCTGCTCGGCCACCGCCTGCGCCTGCGCGATGCGGATCAGCGAGCTGCGCAACAGCTCCGCCACGCCCGCGATCAGCTCGCGCCGCGTCACGAGGATCCCGTCGCGCACGCTGAAATGCTCCACGTCGGCCGGCAGCGCGTGCGTCACGAGCACCGCGAGGTCCGCCTGCTCGCCGCGCTGGTCCTCGCGCAGCTTCGGCAGCCAGCCGTCGCTCCATGTTTTCGTCTGCTTGCACTCCCAGAGGATCGATCCGCACGAGCGGCCAAACTGGTCGCGCACGATTTGCACGACGTCAGCACCCGTCTTGCCGCGCGCGACCGGGCTGACGTGGTCGAGCGGGAACAACCGTTTCAGCGAGGCTTCCAGTTGCTCTTCCTCGATGTCGCCGCGCAGTTGCGCCGAGCCGAGGCTCGCCTTGCGCTGCGCGTCATCGAGATCTTTCTTGAGCGCGGCGATCACGCGGTCGCGCTCCTGCAAGTCGAGCCGCATCGTCTCGCTCGCCGACTTCGACGCGTCGTCCCAGATGCGCTGCGTCTGCTCGGCGACGCGCTTGCTCACTTCTAAGCTCAGCGCCCGTTGCTGCTGTGCCAGCTCCGCCTCGCGCTGCGCCATCGCCTCGTCGCGCTGCTCGTACTCCTGCAGCCGCCGCTCGCTCGCCTGCAACCGAGCCGTCATCTGCCGCGCCGCGTCCGCGCGCACCTGCTCGGCGTCCTTCGCCATCTGCTCGCGCTCTTTCGCGACTTGCTCGCTCACCTGCCGCTTCACCTGCGCCTCGAGCAGCCGCTCGCGCCCGGCCAACTCTTGCTCGCGCGCGAGGATCGTCACCTCGCGCTGCTCGGCCTGCTTCACGCGCAGCTCCGTGGCCTGCAGCTTCACGCGCATTTCCTCAACGGCGCGCTCCGCGACCTCGCGCTCTCGCTCCGCCAGCTTCCGCCGCACGGTCTCTTCGATCTCGGCATTCGCGGCGGCCAAGCGTTGCTCGAACTGCACGCGCTGCTCTTGCGCCGCCGCTCGCTCGCGCTCGATTTGCCGGCGACCGTCTTCAAGCTCCGCCTCCAACCGCCGATGGATTTCGGCCTCGTGCTTCTTCTTCAGGTCTTCGCGTTGCCGCGTCGTGATCTCGGCTCCGCAGAGCGGGCAGCTCACAAGCTCCATCCTCGCCTCCGGCGTTCGCGGCGCATGCGGATCAGGCTCCGTCAGCATCGATCCGTCGCGCTGCTACCAGCGTAGTCCTTCGCAGGCGGCGAGTATAGCAGACGCATGTCTGTGCCACAATCGAAACGTCGTCGACCATCACGTGTCATTGGTCCAACCACAATCGCTTCTTCATTATATGAAAGGTGTCGACCGCATCGGCGCCCTTGAGCCGGACTTCCGGCGGCAACTGGAACAGCGCGTCGCCGAGGTGCGCGTTGACTTTCACATGGCTGAGCTCCGCGACCATCACACCGGTCTGCTCTTCACGTCGCAGCCGCACCGGAAACTGCCGGTCGCGCCAGACCCACGCGGTCGCGACGCCGGTGTCGGTGACGAATTCGTAGACATCACACGGATAGCGGCGGTTCACGACGTCGGTGCCCAGGGAGCGCGCGTTGTGTGCGCGCAAATATGCGGGATAGTCGTCGAGCCCGTCGATGGGCCACTGGATGATGTTGAGCGACGGGACGCGCTCGAACTCTTGCGTGTGCTCGACGTAGCGGAAGATGCCCTCGGCGTTGGCGATGTACACGACGAGCTGATCCTCGCCCGCTGTTTCGAGCCGGACCAATCCGTCGCGATAGAAGACGGTCGAGTGGATCAGCTGGTCGCTGAACTCGACTTCTTGATGGTAGGAGGCCGTGACCGCGGCCGCGGCGCGCGGGAGCAGGAGGAGTGCCGCGATTGCGGCGATCAGCGTGCGGGCACGCGGCCGGATGCGGCGCATCGTCAGTCGTACCGATCTCCGACGATGCGCGCGATCGCGAGGCTCGCGAACGTATACGCGGCAACCGCGTCGACGACCTTCAGCGTCGTGTAGCTCCGCGAGAAGCCCCACCAGTTCGCGTCGGGGACGTAGCTCATCGCGGCACCGACGAGGGCGACGAAGATCCCCGTGCGCACGCGGGCCCAGTAGCTCATGCGCGGCAGCGTCATGAGCAGCCACGTCAGCAGCAAGGCACCCAGCATCTCGGAGCCGAGCCCGCGCAGATAATAGGATCGGTCGCTCGGGCTGACCGACACGGGACGGACGGCGCCGAAGAGCATCGGGCCGGTGTAGTCCTTCTGGTGCAGGCCGCCGGATGGATTCGGCAGCAGGTAGGTACCCGCGACCGGCGCGTTCTCGTGCACGACCTTGATGACCGCTTGCTCGTCGGTGAATTTCAGCAGTGCCGGCCCGTGCCACGGCAGCGCCATCCACGACACGGCACCCCACATGAACGCGATGATGCCGCCCACAATCCCGCCCATCAAGAGTCGCTTCATCAGCTCGCCTCCTCGCCGGTCCACGGTCGACAGCCGCAACGCGCCTCTATTGTTGATTGGCCGCGGGGGATTGTCGATGGAAAAAACGGACGCCTGGCAGCGGTGCCGTCGCCAGGCGTCCGTCGGATTGACGCGCCGGGGTCACGCCTTCGCCGAGCAGCCCTCGATCGTCACGGTGTTGTCGCGCCGTCTTGCTGCGGAGCACCCCGCCACGACTGCAGCATGCCGTTATGGAACACGAGTGTTCGATCGAGATACTTCCACGTCTCGACCATCACGCCGTTGAGCTCCTGCTGCATGATCGACTGTGGGTCGCCGAGCATGTCGTGCGCCTGCTTCTGCGACATGCCCATGGTCAGCGTCGTCGACCGGTTGCCCCACCACAGCTGCGTGGCGCAGCCCGTCAATATCGCCGCACAGCAGCACGCCAGCGCGCCGCGCCCAATCGCCGAGCGGTACCGCGACGAGGCCCGCATGGTCACTGGGTCTCGTCGCCGCCTTGCTGCTGTTGGATGCGCTTCATCATCTGCTGCAGCTGCTGCGGGTCGACATTCCCCATCGCACCCTGCGCGCCCGCGCCGCCGCGCGCCGCGCCCATCATGCCCGCCATGCCCTCGCCCATCGCACCCATGTCCATCGGCTGCACGCCCGCCGGCAGCGAGAACTTACTGTCGTCGATCGGCACGCCGACCTGAATGTTGCTCATCTCCGCGACGATGTGCCCGTCCGGCCCGTTCATTTCCACGCGCACCGGGAACTGCTTCTCTTTCCACACCCACGCCGTGATCGGCCCACCCTTCGGATCCGTGTATTGATACACGTCGCACGCGTAGCCATTGACCGTCTCCGAGCGGATCTTCTGCGCGTGCTGCTTTTGCAGGTACGCTTCGTAGCCGTCGACGTCCTGCACCGGCTGCTGCGCGACGTTCAGCCCCGGCAGCTTCATCGCGACACCCTCTTGCGGCATATAGTTGAAGAACCCTTCGTCGTTGCGAATCATGATCGCCTGCACGCCGTGGACGTTGCTCTCGATGCGCATGTGGCGATCTTTGACATAGACCTTCGAGGTGAACGTCTCTTTGCCGTTGGTCATCGTCTGGTCATACGACGCCGAGTATGCCCACGCGCGCGTCGCGACCGTGACGAGTGCAGCCACCGCGACGAACAATCGAACTCCCTTCATCGTGCCTCCTGTTGATCGACATGTCGGTGAAGAATCGCGCAACCAACCGATAGACTCTACTATCATAGCGCGCCGACAAACGTGAAGCTGATGAACACGCCGGTGCCGAACTCAACGAGCTTCCATGGGACTTGCGAGGCGAACGCGGGCGCGTTCGAGAGCCAGTACATCGAGAGGAACCACGCCGGGGTCAGCGCCGTCCAGATGGTCGGCTTCAGTGCGATCACCGCCGGCAGCGCGAACCCGATGGCGACGAGGGTCCGATGCAGCCACGTGAAATGCTCGCCGTAGCCCTGCGAGAGGATCCACCATTGGAGGATGACCGTCGGCAGCGCGCGCCACCACGCACCGCCGCTGACGAGGAGGAAGATCAACGTCGCCACCGCGATCCCGATCCGCCGCCAATCCGGATCAATCGTCCCCCCGAACGCGAAGAGGATGCCGCAGATCGCCATGTACGCGATGAGTTTCAATTCAGTCACGTGCAAGTTCCTCCATGGTGAACCGCTGCCATTCGCTGGCTACGGACTCGATCGTTCGCCGGAACTTCTGGGTCCATAGTACACACTCCCCGGCGCGATCACGGTTTGCTTCGGAACGATGGCGCCGGCGGCGATGGTGGCTCCGTCGCCGATTTCCACGCCGGGCAGGATCACGGAGTTTAGGCCGATCACGACTTTGCGGCCGATTTTGACCGGGCGCAGGATCAGCTTGCCGTGCTCGAACGAGTGGCAGATGACCGTCGAGTGGCCGCCGATCACCGAGAAGTCGCCGATTTCCAGCAGCGAGAGGTCCGCGCAGAAGCTCGAGTTGATCTGCACGTTGCGGCCGAGCTTGGCACCCAGCAGCCGGAACAACAGCGACGAGAACGGGGTCAGCAGGATGAACTCGATGAACGTCGCCGCCACCAGCAAGTGCAGCGCGTTGGCGATCTCCCACTTGATCGTGCCCAGCGAAAACATCAGGTACTCGCCGGCGCGCAAGTTCAATCGGAACACGACGCGGCAGAGGCCGACGAGCACGATGAGGCTGATGCCGAACACAAAGTAGCCCGCCACCGCCGCGCACGAGAGTGCCAGCAACCGCGGGGCCGTGTCCCACATCGCGGTCGCCAGCCACGCGCGGTACCACAGCGCGGCACCCGGAAAAATCGCCGCACCCAGCACGACCACCGCGACCCCATACATCAGCACGGTAAAAATCACCTGCCCCAGCGTCAGCAACATCGTCTGTGAACTATTCCTCTCGCTCGCGAATCATCGCGCCGGTTGCCGCTATTGCGCCGGCCGCACGCCCACCAGCACGCGGCCATGCGGCGTATACAGAATCTGGTACGCGTGGCCGGGCTCGATCGCGCGAAACCACAGGCCGTGCGGAAGGCGCAGCTCGCCGACCGTCGCGAACGTGACCGACGCTTGCCCGCTGCGATATCCGCGGAATGTTCTCCACACCGTATCGCTGGTCTGCAGCGGTTCCGAGCACAAATCGCGCGCATCGTTGACCACAAACGCCCCGAACCATACCGGAAACGCGATGAAACACGCCATCGCCAGCGCGAGCTTCGCGCGATGCCGCGGTTGGCGCAGTCGCGCGCGGCTCTCCGCGGAGATCGCCAGCTTGATCATCGCGGCGATCAGCAACGCGGCCGCCGGCGCGGCGACTCCGCCATGAAACGCGACGTCACGCCACAACGCCTCGCGCCAGTTGCGCACCGGAAACGGATAGAAGAGCGCCAGCCCCCACAAGGCGAGACAAAAAATCAGCGAGCCGTACCCGAACACGGCATAGCGTGGCGCTTGCTGCACGCTCAGCCGCACCACGCGCGCGAACCACACCGCAAAGAGGACAAACAGTGCGAGCCCAAGGCCGCGCAGGAGCCAGTTCGCCCATACCACGATCCAAGCGAGCTGCTGCATTACGGGGCCATCCGAGAACGGATCAGTGTTTGCTCATGGGGCTGGCGGCGCGTCGAGCCAAATGTCGGCAATCGTCTGGAACAGTGCCGGGTCATCGAAGTCCGCGGGCAGCACATCAGACGCGGGCCGATCGAATAAATTGTAGCCTTGCTTGTAGAAGCCGTCGGCCAGGAGCTCGGAGCAAATCTTCCGCCCCTTGCTGTTGAACCGGTTGCGCAGCCGCAGCATCCACTCGCCCACGATGCTCGCGATCCCGAACCAAATCAGCTGCGGGAAATCGTACCGCAGGTTCGTCATCGTTGCCCACCACAGGGCGACCTTCACCCGGTCCGCGTCGACGACCCACGCCCGCCGCAGCACCTTGAATTCGAAGCCTTGCTCGACGTAGTCTTGCTGCAGGTTCGCCACGCGCGACATCGGCACCTGTCCTTCCACGAGGTCATGGCCACCGATGCTGCCCGCGACATGCGTCCACTCGCTTCGATCGCCATAGCCGAGTCGCTGCTGGACCGCGATCGTCGCCGCGTTGCGCGTCTTGACGACGACCACGTCGCCGACGTGGACCTTGTTCGGGTCGATCCTTCTCATCTTCAGTCCGCGATCTCACCGACAAAAACGCGGCGGCCCGTGATGGACCGCCGCGAAGATGCTTTGCGACTGGATATGGTTCACGTCGCCGCCGATCGTGCTTGACTGGTACCCGCGTATCGACCGCCCCACCCGCAGGCGTTCATTGTACGGGTTCGCGTCGAACCTGTCAGCTGCGACGCTCAGCTGTCCGATGCGCCGTTGCGGATCTCGCGCACGAAGCTCCACGCCTTTGCGACGCCCGCCGGCGTCAACTCGATCGACTGCCGCCCTTCCTTCACCAGCGCCTCTTCGTTGGGAATGATCCGCCGCGTGTTGCCGTCGTAGAGCTTGTGGCTGCGCAGCAGCGCGATCACGGAGCCGCGCGGGCTCTTCGTTTCCTCGAGCAGCACGCGGCGGGCGAGCAGGCCCACGTAGATCAGTCGCGTGGCCGCGTCCATCGCGTTGCGTGCCCGCAAATCCGGTGCTGTAATCTGCACGTGGCCTCGCCGATCGACCTCCGCGACGCCGCTCAACTCGTGCGAGCCCTTGGCTCCGTTCGTCGGCGCCGCGGCCTGCGCGGTTTCCGCCGACACAAACAACCGCATGATCTTCGCGACGCTCTTTCGGTCAGCCTTCAACCGGATCCGCACCCCACCCGGCGCTTCAATTACCGCCTTCACACTCTTCGCCATCACGCACCACCATGGTTATTCAATCGCTGCATCGATCGCGTCCATCTTACCCAGCCTGCGCGCCGGCGTCTATCAGCGTTTCAGGTCGCGATTCCACCAACAAATGAAAACGGCGGCTCTTTTCGAGTCGCCGTTTCATTCGCGCGGTCATTCCGCGATCAATGCAGGAACGGGCCGCGGTCTTCCTCGTGCCGCTTCATGCGAGATTTGTTCGCGATCTCGAACGTCGGAAGCAATCGGCCGTCGAAAAAAATACGGCGGCTCGGGTGAGCCGCCGTCAATTCTCTGTCGCGGACCGCGTGAGTTAGGCGCGCGGTGCGACTCGCGCGCGCTCCGGGATCGCCATCCGTTTGACAACTTGCAGCACGCGCAACATTTCCACTGAAGCGAGTAACGCCACCAGCATCCAGATCGTCAGCGCCGTCGGCGTCACGCCCAGAACCTTGTCCGCATGCGTCGAGGCCGATGAAATCGCTCGCTGCGGCATCATCGGCACCATGCGGTGCAAGCAGCGGGACGTCAGCCAGAGGCCACCGATGATCGACGCGGCCAAACCGCTCTGCGCGAGCACAACCCGCCAGCGCTTCAAGTTGCTGCGGCCGCGGAGCGTCTGCAGCATCTCAAAGACCGGCATGAGCAGCGCGGTCACGAGGTAGAAGAGCCCGCCGATTCCCGTCCCCGGCAATCCAACGTTCATTAGTGGCCCTTCTCGTAGACGCAGAAGCGACGACGCAACACGAGCTCCGTCCAGAATGCTTCGATAAACGACAGCCCGTTGACCATGCGCAGCACGAGGAAGCCGGGCACGCTTGCCAACGCGCGGAGGATTTCCTTGCGCTGCGCGGCCTTCACCAGCACCGGGACGAGCATGGCCGGCGTGTCGATCACATAGCCGAGGAGAAACCACGGGCTCACCGTGAAGGCAAGCACCGGCAGCAGGAGAAAATAGGCAATTGACGCGACGGTTGCGTCCCACATCGACACGGCCACGGCCGAACGCAAGTATGGAATCCCCAGCAGGCCGCGCCAATGCAGGCATACGTTTTGGACGAACCCGTGCGACCAGCGGCGCAGCTGCTTGCGCATGAAATCGAAGTTATGCGGCTCGATCGGGTAGCAGACCGCCTCGGGAACGAAGCGCACGCCGTAGCCGGCCTGGTAGAAGCTCCAGGTCAAGTCCATGTCCTCGGCGAGCGTGCGCGTTGACCAGCCTCCCATTTCGCACAAGGGGTTCGTGCGGTACGCCGAAAAACAACCCGACGAGATCAGCGGTCGATCGTAGTAGTCTTGGATGGGCTTGTAGAAGGTGAACGCGAAGAGATACTCGATGTAGCGGCCGCGTTCCCACAAGCTGCGCACATAGCGCGGCACCACGAAGCCGCATACCGCGACGACACCCGGTTCGTCGATGGCCGCGAGGAGCTTCTCGACGGCATCCGGTGCTAGGGTCGTGTCAGCATCGATGGCCATCGTGAACTCGGTCTTCACGCGCTGCAGCGCGACGTTTTGCGCACCCGCCTTCGAGCCCGTGTTTTTCTCCGGACGGATCACGGTGACGCCTAACGCGCGAGCGACGTCGCCGGTTCCATCGCTTGAACAGTCGTCGACCACGATGATTTCCTCAGGTGGGAATGTCTGCTTCTGGAGGCTCTTGATCGTGTCGGCGATGCTCGCCGCTCTGTTGTAGGCGGGGACGATCGCGGTCAAACCGCTGGTACGGATTGCGCGCTGCGACGGGAGTCGAGGGAGGAGGTTTGGTTCGCGAAGCCGAGCTTCAAGAGCAATGGAATCAGCGACCAGTTCATCACTGGTCGCTGACGCGTGCGCAGGATCCTCAGATTGGACCGGTGTCGCGCTGCCCATTTCTTCGGATGTTATATAAAGTTTTTCCTACTGAACAAAAATAAACCGGAGCGCCGTCCTACTCTCCCAATCCCTTGCGGGATTAGTACCATCGGCCTTGAGGGGCTTAACGACCGAATTCGGAATGGGATCGGGTGTGACCCCCTCAGCAAAGGCACTCCGGAACTTGTAGAGTGACCTGATTGCTTCACCGGCATTATATGCCGATAATTAGAATCAGTCACCCAATAAGTTCACAACTGTTTTGTCTCGCAAAGAATAGGTAAATAAGTGGTTAAGCCGCACGGCCGATTAGTACCGCTTGGCTTTAGGCCTTACAGCCCTTCCACCTGCGGCCTATCAACCTCGTGGTCTACGAGGGGCCTTCAGGGGGCTTGCGCCCCGGGAAACCTCATCTTGGAGGAGGCTTGGCGCTTAGATGCCTTCAGCGCTTATCCTCTCCGGACACGGCTAACCAGCGGTGCTCCTGGCGGAACAACTGGGACACCGGAGGTCCGTCCCCCTAGGTCCTCTCGTACTGTAGGGAGCTCTCCTCAAGGTTCCTACCCCCACATGAGATAGAGACCGACGCGTTGTTACTCTTCAGAAAGCCTGCTGA
>OBEQ012652772.1_pt1 | contig 16587 bp, 13 predicted proteins | sample 1670901 | NCBI WGS metagenome assembly OBEQ01 (sample SAMEA104232315, study PRJEB22302) | groundwater metagenome | biome: forest; feature: aquifer; material: groundwater | place: USA | collected 2011-08-07 | depth 5.4 m
GGGCCGGGAATTTCTTCTGGAAGATGATCTTGAGGGCGTTCTCGTTCGCCATCGCGCCGCTGCTGGTCAGGAACCCGTGCGCCAGGTTCGCGCCTTTTTTTGTTCCGCCACTGTTTCCCGTTCCGGCGCCTTTATCCTTTCCGGCTCCGTCGCGGTTCGCCGCCTTCAGCATCAGGCCCAGCAGCTCCTCGCTCCACGCGTTCTGCTGCAGGTTGCCCTGCATCACAGTGTTCTCCAGGGCCGCATCCACCCCCGCATCCAACAGGGCCGGGTGGTTGTGTCCCATGTAATGCACGCCGATGCCGGTGATGAAATCGTATTTCACGCTGCCGTCGGCCAGCTCCACCAAGGCCCCGCGGCCCATGCCGCTGCCCAGGTAGGGATAATACAGAGACGCCCCGCGCAGCGCGCCGAAGCGCGCGAGGGTTTCCGCGTAGCCTTGGCGCAGATCCGGATCCGCCGGACGGATGCCCGTCAACGCCGCCTGATGATCGCGCAGGGTCTCGCGCAACAAGCGCTTCGCCTCCGCCACCCTCGGATCCTCCGCCATCGCCTTGGCCGCCAGCTTACCCATCCGTCTACGCTCCTTCCGGGGCCCGCGCGGCCGGCCACGCCAGCTCGCCCGAACCCAACCGCATCAACAACAATGCCGCCAGCCGCGCCCGCTCGGGCAGGCTGTCCAGGACCAGGAATTCCTTGGGGCTGTGGATATCGCCGCCCCGCGCGCCCATAGTGTCCACGTTGGGAAGACCCACCACCGCCAGCTTGTTCCCGTCGGACACGCCGCCGCTGGAACGCCATTCCAGCTCCAGTCCCAGCTGCCTTCCGGTTTCCGCCACGGCCTCCAGCAGCGCCAGGGTCATGCCTTCCGCCGGTTTGGGCGGCGAGGTGAATCCGCCGTGGATCTCCAGCGAATAGCCCTCCCGGGCGGAGAATTGCTCGGCCTCGCGCTTCAGCCAGGCTTCAGCCGCGGACTGGCTGTCGCTATCGCGCACCCTTAGGTTGAAGCGCGCCAAGGCCAGATCCGGGACGCGGTTCACGGGGCCCCCGCCTTCCACCTTGCCCACGTTCACGGTCAAACCCGGCGCGAGCCGGCCGTACCGATCCAGGTCCACGATGAACTCCGCCAGCGCGTGGATGGCGTTCCGCCCGAGATGCGGATCCCGTCCCGCATGGGCGGCCCGGCCCCGGACCACGGCGGTGAAATTCCCCGAGCCCTTGCGCGCGCCCACCAGGTTCCCGTCGGGAAGCGCGGGTTCGAACAACAGGCCGAGATGATTGCGCCGGGCCGCTTCCCGCAGCAGCGGCAGCGAACCCGGCGAGCCCAGCTCTTCATCGGGATTGAGGAGCACTTCCCAGCCCAGCCCCGCGGCGAAAGGGCTGGCTTCCAGGGCCTCCAGGGCCTTGAGCAGGATGACCAGCCCGCCCTTGGCGTCGGCGGCGCCGGAAGCGTGCAGGAGGCCTTTTTCCAGACGTACCGTAGGAGTTACCGTGTCCGGGGATGCGTTGCGCGCCGCGCTTGCGGTCGGGGCTTCGGCCGCGGAAGCGTCCGCAGCGGAACCGGAAGCGGCCGCATGATCGCCATAGACGACATCGTAATGGATTCCCAGGAACACCTGCAGGGGCGCATCCGGACGTTTGCGGAAGCGCAGCGCCTTGCCCAATGGCAGGTCGCAACGGTGTCCCAGGGAATCGATGGATGACTGGGGCGCGAGCGCGAGTTCCTCGCAGGTTCCGCCCAAAGCCGAAAAAGCCGGCCGCAACGCCTCTGCCATGCGCGCCAGGCCCGGCACGTCGTGACTGCCCGAAGCGATTTTCACCCAGGCGACGACGAGATCGATCATCCCCGCGGATTGCGCCGTGAGGGAATCGAGATAGGGGACGTAGCGCTGCATGTTCAATTCTGTCCACCGGGGCCGGAAGGCTTCAACCGCCGCGTCCAACCGATCGCGGTCCCGCCCCTTCCTAACTATAATTCCAAAAATCCCCAAGAAAGTCAATCGCGGCAAGTCCTTACAGAGCCAAGGCCAAAGCGGGCGAAAAGGCGATGCGAGGGGGATTACCAGCGGATGGGATTGGGAAGTCCCGATATGGGAAGAGCCCGGTTATTAGCCGAGCCTCCCGCACCGGGTTTTAATTTTATTGGGGAGGTACCGCATGATTATACCCGCCCCAGCGCAGGCCCCTGTCCTGCTCACGAATCAGAGTCTAGAGGGTGGCGGGAAAATCCGTCCAGTCTATTTTACGTTCAAGGTAATGCAATGGAATTCCCTGCGGGATTCCCGCGAATCCGCCCCCGAATCGCTCAGAATCAGACCGCAAACCCCAAATAATTCCCGCTAATCCAAAGGATTTCCGGAATCGGCCGAGGTCCCTGTAGGCGGTTTTGCGCCCCGCCGCTCCGGCCGGATCTCCCGCGCTCCCGGCACTTCCTCCTGGCTGCACGGGAACAATTGGAGGGCCAGGGCGTAGATCCTTTCCCCTCCCGCCGTGCCCGCATCCGCCTCGGACAACTCGCGCACTTCCGCGCGCAATGCTTCGATGCGTTCCAGGATCCGTTCTTTGCCCTGCGAAGAAATCGCGAAGGTCGTCACGTTGAAGTTGCGCGCGGCCGCGGGCAGACGATCGAGATTGTCGAGCGCCAGATGGAGGAATTCCTTGTGGTGATCCCGCGCCGCCGCGCCCCGGAAGGCCTTGCCCGTGGCCAGGTGGCGGTCGTTCACGGCGTATCCATTCGCCAGCTTCTTGATCAGTTTCAACTCGAGCAGAACGCGGATCGCCTCCTCCACCTGTTGCGGCGACAAAGGCGGAAAGATGCTTTTGGCAATGCGGGCCGGGCTGTTATTGTCCTGCCGCAATCCGAAGTAATGCCAGACCACGCTGTAATACCACCGCGCATGGAAGCGTTGCTGCGTCTCGCCCAGCGCGCGCGCGCGCGAACCCTGGAATCGCCCCAACTGTCCCTGGTAATGGCTCTTCTCCTCCGCCGATTTCGACTGGTTGCACTGGATCAGGAGTTCGAAGTATTCCATTTCCGCGGGCTGCAGCCCCAGGGCGCGGCCGAAACGCAGGCGCAGGTTCTGGCTGAGGTTCTTCCGGCCCTTCAAGACGGCGGAGATGAAACTGGAACTGGACAGCGCCAACCCGGGAAGGCGGGCGAAGGTACGCAGGGAGAACCCTGGATCCTCGGCTTTCCGGAAGGAGAAAAAGTCCTCCAGAAACGCCCGGTAATCCTGATAGGCGAAGATTCGCGGGGCTGCTTGCATGGATCGGATCCCCTCTTTCCCAACTTGCTCTCGGTTACGGGAGTGCGCACCAAAAGTACGCACTTTCCCCGAGGATCGGCAACCCGCATTTGCGGGCTAAAATTATGATTTATGGGTAATTCCAATGTCCTGGGGGATGGGTCATTGGCGTTCACAAAACATCGTACGCATTGTTTTCGACTTTTTTTGCGCGGGCCATCCCAGGATTTTGGACGGTTTTTTCAATCAGGAAGAATTTCAAAAGGGAGATGCGGTAACGCTCCAAAGGCGGTAAACGCCCCTCCGCGCCCTCCCCGGGTCAGCGGAAGGCGAGTCAGGCAGCCGAGTCCGGGCCGCCCCTCGGCATCTCCCCCATCTCACCGGGGTCTCCTTCCAGGGGACCCCGGTTTTTTTCGTCTCCGATTACTCCGGACCCGTCGCATAAAAGTACCGTAAGCACCTGAGCGCAATCGCTTTGGGGTCATGTTTAGCCTTGGGGTCATCGTGCACCCGCCGTAAAACGCCAAAACCGCCTTGGATTACTGCCCAACCCTTTACATTGAGTCCCTCATGGGATTCAAAGCTGCGATCAAATCCGTTCGGGATGTGTTGGCGAAGGCGGGGAAGTGAATGTTTAAATCCAGATTGCTGCACGGTATCCTGCTGGGACTGCTGATCGCCGGACCCAAGTCGGTTTGGTCCCTGTCCGTGGCCCGGGATCCGCTGAAGGCCGGGACCGATTTCGACGTGGGTCAGATGGCGGTGGGCAACGAAAAGGATCGCATCACCCAGATGATCCAGCGTACCAGCGTGTTCGTGAGCCAATCGGTGACCGTAGAGGAACGGCTGCGCCTTGAGGTGGAACTGGATGGATTGTTCTTCTACGCCTACCCCACCGGCGATCTCCCTCATCTGCGTCTGCGGAAATTCGCAACCTGGATCGAAAAAGCCTACGGCGTCGAAGCCCTGGGCAACCTCCAGGATCCCTGGGGACACCTGCAATTCGGGTATTTCTCCTTCAAGTACAATCCCGACGCCCGCAACCTGGGCGAATACCTTTACCGCTCCGGGGCGTATCCCAACTACATCATGACCGGCGGGTGGAGCATCATCGACCATGCCCGCGCGCCGCTGGAAGGCCTCAACCTGGAGGTCTACACGGGCCCGGTCACGCATAACCTTCTGGCCACGATCGAAAGCGGCGTCGAACCCATCCATGACATCTCCGGAGCTTATTTCGCTTCCCTAAAGGCCGGCGAGGCTTTCACCTTCGGCGCCGGAGCCGCATTCGGCCATATCATTTCGTCGCGCACGGAAATGACCACGCCTCCGGGCGCCAGCATCAACGATCCCGGCAACGTCCCCATCAACCGCTACAAGGGCGACAGCATCGTCACCGACACCGGCGTGACGGGGTATTCCAACTACACGTTCCAGAACACCAAGCTGATGGCGCGCGCGGCGTTCAACCCACAGACCTGGATCCAAACCGGGATGCTCGGGCCGGAAGATCTGAAGGTCTACACCGAGGTCGCCTTGCTGGGCGTCAAGAACTACCCCTTCTACTACGAGCACATCATCAACCGCCTGCCCGTGATGGTGGGCTTCAACGTTCCCACCTTCAAGCTGTTGGACCTGCTTGCGGTTGAGGGGGAATACCATCAGGCGGAATTCGAGGACGACATTTCCGAATCCTACGGCAACGGGCTTCCCTTGCCCGCCCTGCCCAGGGGCCAGACCTATGCGCAGACCGTGGCCACCTACGATAAAAAGGCCCTCAAGGAGCAATACATAAAGTGGTCGGTCTACGCCAAGAAGACCGTGATGCCCGGCCTCGTCACCTATCTGCAGGTGGCCAGCGATCATATGCGCGGCATCGTTTTCGACAAGACTCCGGAATACGACGTCATCACGAAGGGTCCCGGCGATTGGTACTTCCTTTTCCGGATCGAGCTCGGCATTTAACCCAAGACAGGGGCGGTTATGAACATGAGTATGCACATTTGGGTTCGCGCGCTGGGCTTCGGCAGTATGTTGCTGGGCGCCGCGCAGGCGGAGACCAAGATTGAACGGGCCCCGTTGGAGATCAAGACCAACATCGAATTGGGGCAGATCGTCGACGGGCGGAACGGCTATCGGCAGCCGGATATCAAACTGGAAGGCCAGACCATCCAGCGGACGGGCGTCTCGCTCAACCAGGCCACCACCGTCAACGATCGCCTCACCATCAAGGTGGGCGTGGGCGGGCTATTCTTCTACACCCTGCCGGAAGACCGCACCCAGACCGCGTCCCGCACCACGCAGTTCGGACCGGGCGTGGGCCAGGCGCAAGGCATCTTCAAGGCCGGGGATCTGGCCGCGGAGCCCTGGACCATCCAATTCGGCTTGTTCCCTTACAAGTACAACAACGACGCCAAGAACCTGGGGGAGTACCTGCTGCGTTCCGGTACCTATCCCGGTTACGAGGTGACGGGCGGGTGGAACATCATGAACAGCGCCATGTACATGGCCTCGGGCATCCATGTCAACAAGGGTTTCGGCGGCGGCAAATTCACCGTGGACGCCAACATCTTCATGGAACGGGATATCGAGCCCCTATACGACTTCACCCCCAGCCTGATGGTGAACTTCAAGCCCGGCGAGTTCTTCGAGCTGGGCGGCGGAGCGGTCTTCTCCCATCTCATACCCGTGCACAAGCGGGGCGCGACCCCCAACAACGCCTCCAACAAGTACCGCGGCGATTCCGTCGTCACCCAAAGCGATGACACCCTGCCGGGCAGCTACTATACCTTCAAGGGCATCAAGGTGGGCGCGCACGCCGCCCTGAATTTCGGCTCTCTCATCGACAACGAATGGATCGGCAAGAACAACCTGAAGCTCTACGGCGAAGTGGCCTTGCTCGGGGTCGAGAATTATCCCTACTACTACGAGAAGCCCATAAACCGCATGCCCATGATGGCGGGATTCAATTGGCCCACCTTCAAGCTGTTCGACGTGTTGGCGACGGAAGTCGAGTATCGGCGTTGGGATTTCCCCAACGATATCTATCAGGCCTTCGACTCCGCCCTGCCGATCTGGAACGTGGACCCGACCGCTTACGATCCGAAAAAGCCCGGCAAAGACTACAACTGGAAGTGGACCGTATACGGCAAGCGCAAGATCGTCGACGGAGTCACCGTCTACGCCCAGGCGGCCAGCGATTACATGCGCAGCATCCGCCCCACGGATTTCTCCCCCGAGCGCCTGCCGATCACGCGCACGCCTTCCCAGTGGTATTACCTGTTCCGTTTCGAGTTCAGCATCTAGCAGGGTGTCGGATCACATTTGGGTTGATTGTGATCGTGCAATCCCGTGATGGGCGATCCTTGAGCCTCGGGCTCAATGCGCCATTGGCCCTACGGGGCCAGCTTGACCTTGAATCCCGCCCCTTTTTCCCAGCCCTCCTATGCAGGACCCGGGACCGCCCGATATTATGGAGAAGGGTGGGACCGCGCAAAGGGAGAATAATCGCATGAGTAAACGAATATTGAAAATATCGATTCTCGGCGCCTGCATGGCCGTCAGCGCTGCCAGGGCTGAACTGAAATCGGTCCTGGTGTATACCAAGACCGTGGGTTTCCGCCACGACAAGGGGATTTTGGACGGCAATTTTCTAATCGACTCCCTCGGAAAAGCGCACGGCTTCACCGTAATCCATACCGAAAATCCGGATACGATGAAGTATGCGATCCTGAAGAAATTCGATGTGGTGGTTTTCAACAATACCACGCGGGACGTCCTGCCCCTGGCCACCCAGCAGACCGATTTCATCAAGTACCTGAACGAAGGCGGAGGCTGGGTCGGATTCCACGGCGCCATGGACCACGGTGGATACTGGCAGTGGTATGCGGACCAGGGCGCGAACTTCATAGGGGAGCAGTTTGATAACGCCAACATCAACGTGGACACCGGCGCCGGCGCGAAGAAACCCGAGTATGCCGCCATCATGGCCACGGTTCCCAAGACCACCTTCCAATGGCGGGATGGATGGTACTTTTTCAGCAACAGTGCCCGGCACAATTCGGACGTCTTATTGACCCTTGATGAGAATACGCCCGGTGCGACTTTCGTCAATAAGATGGGGGATCATCCCATCGCCTGGGCCAAGTCCTTTCCGAAGCTGGATGGATTCGCACAAAGCGGTCGATATTTATATGTCGCGATCGGCCACGGCAACTCCGGAATCAACGGCACCCATTGCTTCAAGAACGAGCCCTTCGTGAATGAGTTCGTATACCAGTCCTTACGCTTTACGGGGCATTCCGACACGCCGACGGGAACCAATCGCTCCCGCATCCTCCCAACCATAAGGACCGGCGCCGTCTCCGCGTCCGCCTCGCAGATTGACGTGGCCGTGGGCGAAGATGGCCCGCATTCGGTGCAACTACTCGATATGCGCGGACGTAAAGTGGATGGGTCCCGCGGCAACGGCCCCAGCAGTTATGTCTTCTCCGGACTAAACCGCCAGTCCATCTACGTTGTGAAGGTCTCCGCAGCAGGGCACGAAGTCTGCAAACGCGTGTTCGTGCAGTAAAAGTCGTCATGGAAAACGATATGGCAAATGGGGTATTCAAGCAATAGGGCGGCCATCCGGGAGGGATCCGGATGGAGGCGGTGTACAGTCCGGTACATTGCGACAGGGTATCCGCGCCTTCCTCTCCCGGTTACGTGCGGAAATCCCCTATTGCGTTCTTTGGGTGCGCTTTTTCTTGCGTCCGCTAATCAATACCCATGCAATCCCCTGTGGGGTCCATTTGACCTTGAATAGGCCAATCTAAAACCAAATCCGCTCTGCAAGCCTTCTGTCTTCAAGGTATTCATGAAAGGGTGGGCAAACATCCGGGGGGGAATCGACATGACTAGAGGATTGGGACTTTTCAGGGCCGCCATCATTACCGTCTGCGTGGCCATCGGCGCCGCCAGGGCGGATTTGAAAACCGTACTCATCTATTCCATGACGGCGGGATTCCGGCATACCCAAGGCATCCCGGACGGCAACCATCTGATCGATTCGCTCGGAAAGGCCCACGGCTTCACCGTGACCGTGACCGAGAATCCGGATTCCATGAAGTACGACATCATGAAGAAGTTCAACGTGGTGGTCTTCAACAACACCACCGGCGCGGTCCTGCCCCTCGCAACGCAGCAAAACGACTTCATCAAGTACCTCACCGAAGGCGGCGGCTGGGTCGGTTTCCACGGCGCCATGGACCACAAGGGCTACTGGCCGTGGTATACGGATCTGGGCGTGGATTTCAATGGCCACACGCCCGGCATCGCCGACATCAATATCGACACCGGCGCGGGAGCGAAAAAACCCGAGTACGCCGAGCTCCTCGCCACGATCCCCAAGGTGACCTTCCAGTGGCGCGAGGAGTGGTACACCTTCAAGGAAAACCCCCGCCGCAACTCGGATATCCTGGTCACCGCGGATGAGAAGACGCCCGGATGGAACCCGAGCAACCCCATGGGGGATCATGCCGTGGCCTGGGCGAAGACCTTGCCCAAGCTCCCGGGATTCGCCCGCGGAGGCCGCTATTTCTACACCTCCCTCGGGCACGGCGGCTACGGGCTCAACGGCACGCATTGTTTCAAGAACGAGCAATATGTGAACGAATTCGTATACCAGGCCCTGCGCTTCGCCGCGTATCCCGCCGGACCCGTAAGCGTTAAGGCCTCCAAGGTGCTACCCACCTTCAGGACCGACGCCGTCTCGCAATCCGCCTCCCAGGTGGACGTGGCCGTGGGCGAAGACGGTCCGCATGCCGTGCAGATCCTCGATATGCGCGGTCGTAAGGTGGACGGGGCAAACGGTAACGGACCCAGCAGTTATGTCTTCTCCAGGCTCAACCGCCAGTCGATCTACGTGGTGAAGATCTCCGCGGCCGGGCACGACGTGAGCAGACGGGTGTTCGTGCAGTAGCCGTCGTCGCAAGGCGCAGTGATACTCCGGCCCGCGGGCCGGTTCCATCCATCCTCAGGGGGCAACATGAAAATGCGAAATACTTTTATCGTACTTGCCTTGCTCGGCTTGGCCGTCGGCTCCTCCCGAGCGGCGCTCAAGTCCGTCCTCATCTACTCGATGACGGCGGGTTTCCGGCATGATGGAGCGATCAAGGTAGGTAACGACTTGATCGACACCCTGGGCAAAAAGAACGGGTTCACGGTGTTCCGGACCGAGGATCCCAACGTGATGACTTACACCACCATGAAGAAGTACGACGTGCTCCTGTTCAACAACACCACGGGCCCGGTGCTGCCCACCGCCGCGCAGCAGGCGGATTTCGTGAAATACCTGTCGGAAGGCGGCGGTTGGGTGGGCTTCCACGGCGCCATGGACAGCCACGGCTATTGGGACTGGTGGTCCAACGAAGGCGTCGATTTCGGGGGCCACACCTCGGGTACGGCCAACTGCCGTCTCGACACCGCTGCCGCCATCAAGAAGCCCGAGTACCGGGATATCGTGAAAATCTTCTCCGCCTTGGGGCCCAACTGGGAATGGGACGAGGAGTGGTACGCCTTCAAGCAGAATCCCCGCCGCAATTCCGACATCCTCATTACGGTGGATGAGAAATCCCCCAAGTGGAATATCACCGACCCTTCCCAGAGGATGGTCGACCACGCCGTAGCCTGGGCCCATAAGCTGGCGCCCCTGGCGGGCTCGACCAAGCAAGGCCATTATTTCTACACCTCGCTCGGTCACGGCCAGGGAGGCGTCTTCAAGTCGGAGAAATACGTGAACGATCTGGTGTACCAAGGGTTGCGTTGGGCCGCGGGTGAAATGGACGGCGCCTTGCCGGAAGCCATCCAGGAATCGAACGTGGTCTTCGAGACCGAAACACGGGCCATCAGCGCCATGCCCGCCCGGATTGATGTGTCCGTGTCCCAGACCGGCCCGCATCAGGTGGACATCCTCAACCTGCAGGGCCGGCGCGTGGGCGGCGGCAACGACAGCCATCCCCGCACCTACACTTTCGGCAACCTGCCCCGCGGTTCCATATACCTGGTGCGCATCAAGGCGGCCAAACAGACGATCAGCCGGCGCGTGTTCGTGCCCTAAAAGGCCCGGCGCGCGCGGCCGTCCCGATCCGGTAGGCCATTTTTATTTAGGTTTGTCCTAACGGGGCAGACGGACGCTCCCCGCGGCGGCTTCCGCCACGGCCGAGGACACAACCAATGTTTACCCATCTCGACAAGGACAATCAACCCGTCATGGTGGACGTGGGAGGAAAGATCCCCACGCGGCGCGAAGCCGTGGCCCAGGCCATCGTGCGCCTGCCTCCCGCCGTTCTCGCGCATTTCAAGGACGGGGACATTGCGGGCAAGAAGGGGCCGGTCTTCCAGACCGCCGTCATCGCCGGCATCATGGCCAGCAAGAAGACCTCGGACCTGATCCCCCTCTGCCATCCCCTGGCCCTGGACGATTGCAAGGTGCGCATCCGCCTGAACGAAAAGCAGGAAGCCGTGATCGAATGCCGCGTCTCCTGCCATCAGAAGACCGGCGTGGAAATGGAGGCGCTCACCGGCGCCAGCGTAGCCGCCCTGACCCTGTACGACATGTGCAAGGCCTTCTCCCACGACATCGTAATCGCCGAAGTCCGCTTGCTGGAAAAGACCGGCGGAAAATCCGACGTGCGGACCGACATGAAAGCGGACATTCCGGAATCCCCGCGCACCTTCGATCCCGCCGACTGAGATCATGGGCCACGCAACGGAAAAAGCCCCCGACGGGATCCGGTTTCCCCTGGAGTTCCCCTGCTTCGGCCCCTCGCCGGACGCCGTTCGCGCCGCCGCGGAAGGCCTGGTCCTGGCCCTGGAAGGGTTGCGCCCCGGCCTACGTATCGGCTGGGTTACGGATCCCTCCGGCTCCCCGCATCCGGCCCCGGCTTCCGCGGGCCGCGTCGTCGTCTCCGCCCCCGCATGGAACGCGGACTCCTGGCGCTCCGCCCTCGCCGATTGCGATCTCGCCATCACCGAAGGCCGTCCCAAGCCCGGCCATCCCGGCATCCTGATCCTGCCGGACGGCGCGTCGATGTCCCCGGAAACGTCTCAAGCCGGATCCCTGCTGGCTTGCGTGGCCTCCCAACGCGAATCCCAAGGCGCGGCTTTCGCCAACCCCGGTTTTGCCAACCCGGTTTCCGCGACGCCCGCCGCCGGCCTTCCCGTCTTCCCGCCCTATCGCCTCGATGGCCTGGCCCGTCTCGTCCTAGAACGCGCAGCCGCGACTCTGGCGTCGGTTCCCCTGTACGGACTTGTCCTGGGCGGAGGCCGAAGCGCGCGCATGCGCGCGGACAAGGCTGCTCTCCAGTATCACGGCAAACCTCAGACGGAACATTGCCTCGATCTGCTCCGCGCCCACTGCGCGCAAAGCTTCGTCTCCTGCCGCGCCGATCAGGCGGAGCAACCGGGATTCGCCGGCCTCCCGCAAATCCACGACGCCTTCCTCGACATGGGTCCCCTGGGCGGCATCCTCTCCGCCCTCAAGGTCCACTCCCAAGCCGCCTTCCTGGTCGTCGCCTGCGACCTGCCCTTTCTCGACGCCGCCGGCCTCGCCGCCCTCGTCGCGGGCCGCGACCCCTTCAAGATCGCCACCGCCTTCGCCGGCCCCCAAGACGGCCTGCCGGAACCCCTGTGCGCGATCTATGAACCGAGATGTTACCCCCGCGCCCTGCAACTGCTCGGCCAGGGCCTCTCCTGTCCGCGCAAAGTCATATTGAACTCCTCCAGCCGCATCCTTCCCGCTCCGGATGTCCGCTCTTTGCTCAACGCCAACGATCCCGATGCATTCCGGGAAGCGAAGAAAACGTTGGAAACGCTCAAGACCCATGCGACCTGAAATTCCGCCCGATTCCCGGTTTGGTTTTCTTCCCGGTTTGGTCCTGATGGTTTCCCACACCGTTTGGTCTTATAATGGAACCGATGCCCGATTTCCGTTTCCTGATCCTGTTTCTTTTCTTCGCCGGCTTAGCGATCGCGCCGCTCCACGCCGGAAGCGTCCTCGGGGACGACTTCAACCAGGATGAATCCCACGACTATAACGGCCTGCCCAAACTTCGCCTGAACCTGGAGACGGGTTACAGCCAATGGATCTACAACCCCGACCACCTCACCTCGTCCTACGATAAATACCTCAACACCCTCGAGTCCGGTTGGAACACGGCCGCGGATGTCGTCTGGTTCCCCTGGGCCAAAGGCGGCATCGGCGCCACCTGGATCTGGTTCCTGTCCAAGGCCAGCCAGAACAATGTGCAGCTCGACTCCGGCAGCGCCGCCCTGCACGCGATGCGCGACCGCGCCTCCTACGTCTATTACGGACCGACCTTCATGAGCCGCCTGCAATACGGCCGCTTCGGCCTGCTGGTCGGCAGCTTCAGCGGCGGCTGGATGGACATCCACTACCATTGGTCCGAAGACGGCAAACCCTACGACGTCAAGGCCGGGGAGTTCGCCGTGGTGGCCAACGTGGGTTGGGAATATGCCTTCTACCGCCTGGTAAGCTTAGGGCTCAACGGCCGCGCGCTCCTGTGCAACGTCACCAAGTACACGCTGAACGGCAAGAAGATGGACATCAACGATGCCGCCGGTCCCGACCAGTGGCGCAACATCGGCATGAGCCGCTTCGAAGTCGACGCCGGCATCCGCTTCGGCCTCTAGTCCGGCCTCTCGTTCCGCCGCTAGGCTCCGCCGTCTTCCAGAAATCCGATATCCACGAGATATTTTTCCGGCCGGTTCCTCAAGTAATAGATACGGATTTTCAGCCCCTCCACCTTCTCCGAAGGATCTTCCCAGATGCTCGCGCTCTTGCACACGCGCGTCTCGCCGTCGATGACTGCCTTGCACTCCAGGTAGAACGGATTCCGGTTGTTGACCGACAGCGATCCATTGATCCGGATCTTGAAATCGCCCGTCTCCACCGACTCGCCCGCCTCCTTCACGTATTTCGCGAAGTTCCCCTGGCGGATGCGCAACACCATCATCACCGCCGCCGGCGTCCCGAAAGCCGCGCCGAAAATCCCCAGTATCAGCGCGGTAAACCAGAGTTCCATGAACCCATCGAGCTTTCGCGTCCTCCCATCCTTGGAAACCAGGATCGTAACCGCATCGCCGACCTGATACGCAGGCGGATTGGAACCCACCCTGGACACGAAGCGCTTCCTATCCCACCCTTTGCCCCCGTATTCCACGACCGAATTGTAGACGGGACCTTTCGAGCCCTGGTACTCTTCATTATCCACCACCACGCCCGGAAACCTGTCCGCCGCCTTCACAAAGCCCATCCCCTGCGCCACGGAAACCACCGCGCCCACCGCGCATCCCACGCCGGTCAACAGGAACACCGTCTCGATAATGCGCAACAGGGTCTTGGGCTTCATCCAATACATCCTTCGTTCAATATGTCGATGGGCGGGTACCCGATGCCCAAGGATTCGCCGCCGACTCCCAGACCACCATTCAAATAAAAGGTAAACGATTCCACTAACTACGTCTCCCCAATCACCCCACCATCCCCCAACGCCACCACTCAAACAAAGTTCCCCGAGCCCTCCACTCCCTCCGCCGTCCACGCGCCCAACCTGCTCTCCACTTGCAACTCCGCAGACGCACGTATTAAATAAGCGCTGCCCCCGGCAGTCGCTTGTGTGATATCCGTCTTCTTTTAATGACCCCACTGCCGTCCAGCGCAACGAACGCAGCGACCTCTTCGTTGCGGTCGCTCCGCCGTCCTACGAGAAGAATGCACCGAACTCCTCGCGGCCGCTCGCCGCCCAACGGGTCACAAGCGCCCGTGGCTCTTTGCCATCCGGCGCGCGCCCATGCGGGGTTGGGGGCGCATCGGCGGAGGTGCCCGCGGCGCCGTTAAGCGCGGTGCAGGGACGCGCCATGGGACCCGCTAAACGAGACCTAGCGCATGCGCGTCCCAAACCAATGTCAACGGGGGATGGATAGCTTAAAAGGCGGGCGGACCCAGAGAAATGCAAGCGGGCGCCGGAGCCGTCTAAGCCCACAGCCTCGCATGGGCGCGCGCCGGAGGGCAGCGCGCCCCGCGCACTACATATCCTGCCAAAAGCGGAAGTGCGACGTCTCGATATCGTGCAAAGACGGCATGGGAAAGAACTTGTACTTGTCCTTCGACGCGAACATGAACCCGTGCCGGATCATCTTGAAGGAAATCTGATCCAACGGGCAGAACAGCGCCAGGCCCTTCGACTGCTTCTCCGGCTTGATCTTCATCTGCAGGATGGCATCGCGCAACTTGGAGGGATGCAGGAAAGGGAACGGCGCCTGCATGAACGGGTTCTTCTCGAAATTGGCGATGAACTCGTCCACGTTCAGATCGATCTGCGAGTAGAACAGCTTGGGGCAACCCTTGGTCTGGCGGGGCTTGGTGATGAACTTGCCGAACTCGGGCATGTCGTAGGGGCTTATGACCAGCATGGACAGGGGCGCGATCTCGGCGAAGGTGCGCAGGAAGCCTTGCTGATGCACCTTGTCGTACTCCGCGGGCTTCAGCTCCAACACGTGGGCTTCGGAAGTGGAGATGTACAGGCTCTTGATGGCGTCGAAGTCCATGTGCTCCATAACGCGGTAGGAGCAGATGAACTTGGTGTGCTTGGGGGTGCCGTCCTCGTGGGGGAGCAGCTTGGCCAGGCCGCCTTCGATGTCGAAGTAGGGATCGCGGAAGCCGATGTCGATGTCGGCGAACACGAGCTTGCCGGAATAGTGCCGGATGGACCCGATCAGGTAATGCCGCGCGAAGGCCTCCGGGGCCAACTGGGACGCCACCAGCGCCTGGTTGGGGTAGAGGATTTGATAGAGACGGTTTTGGTATTGCATGATCAGAGCCCCCAGAAGAGTTTGAGCATGGGAGCGATGACCACGGACATCACGCCCATCAACTTGATCAGGATGTTCAAGGAGGGCCCCGCCGTGTCCTTGAAGGGATCGCCTACCGTGTCGCCCACGACCGAGGCCTTATGGGCATCCGAGCCCTTGCCGCCGCCGACGCCGCTTTCGATGGTCTTCTTCGCGTTGTCCCAGGCGCCGCCGGTATTGGACATGAATATAGCCAATGCCACGCCGGATGCGGTTACACCCGCCAGAAAGCCCATCAACATCTGCACGCCGCCCAGGAATCCCACTGCCGCGGGAGACAGAATGGCCAACAGGCCGGGCAGTATCATTTCCTTCAGGGCCGCGCTGGTGCTGATATCCACGCAGCGGGAGTAGTCCGGTTCCGCCGTACCTTTCATCAGTCCGGGGATGGTGCGGAACTGGCGGCGCACTTCCTCGACCATGGCGAAGGCGGCGCGGCCCACGGACATCATGCACATGGAGGAGAACAGATAGGGCACCATGCCGCCGAGCAGCAGGCCCACCAGCACCTTGGGGTCCGTGATTTCGATGACGTCGATGCCCACCTCTTCCTTGAAGGCGGCGAAGAGCACGACCGAGGTGAGGGCGGCGGACGCGATGGCGAAGCCCTTGCCGATGGCGGCGGTGGTGTTGCCCACGGCGTCGAGCTTGTCGGTGGTGGCGCGCACGTTGGGGGGAAGCTCGGCCATTTCGGCCAGGCCGCCCGCGTTGTCGGCCACGGGACCGAAGGCGTCCACGGCCAGCTGTATGCCCAAGGTCAATTGCAGTCCCACGGTTGCGATGGCCACGCCGAACAGGCCGGCCAGATTATAGGAGAGCAGGATGGCCGCGCCCATGGTGATGACGGGGAGCGCGGTGGAGGTCATGCCCACGCCCATGCCGGTGATGAGGGTGGTGGCGGGCCCGGTTTCGCAGGCCTTGACGATGGCGTTGACCGGGCCTTTGTTGGTTCCGGTGAAATACTCCGTGAGCGATCCGATCAGGGTCCCCGCGCCCACGCCGACCACCGTGCACCAGAAAAGCTGGTTGGCGTTGGAGCCGTCGTTGAAGGTCTGGCCGTTGAGGGCGAAGTAGAAGATGGGATAGCTGAAGAGGGCCGCGAGGCCGGAGGCGATGAAGGAGCCTTTGTTGAGGGCGGCCTGGGGGGAGCCGCCTTCCTTGACGCGCACGAACTGGATGCCGATGGCGGAGGCCACCGCGCCGCCGGCGGCCAGTACCAGGGGCAGCAGGGCCAAGCGCAGTTTGAGGATGTCCGACGCGTCGGCGGCGAGACCCAGGATCATGCAGCCCAGCACCGAGGCCACGAAGGACTCGTACAGATCGGCGCCCATGCCGGCCACGTCGCCGACATTGTCGCCCACGTTGTCGGCGATGGTGGCGGGATTGCGGGGGTCATCCTCGGGAATGCCCGCTTCCACCTTGCCCCCCA
>OBEQ010924759.1_pt1 | contig 16585 bp, 4 predicted proteins | sample 1670901 | NCBI WGS metagenome assembly OBEQ01 (sample SAMEA104232315, study PRJEB22302) | groundwater metagenome | biome: forest; feature: aquifer; material: groundwater | place: USA | collected 2011-08-07 | depth 5.4 m
AAACTTTTATTTTAATCGTTCATTGCAAACAATGAACAATTTGACATGGAACATGAGCACGGGAAATTTAACAATTGTTTCAGAAGCAAATCTCAGTCTAGTAACGACAAAAATATATGGCCAATTTTTAAATTTCACAATGCAATATTTTACGATTGATGCAAACTCAAGAATTGATACAACAAGTATGGGTTATCCAAATGTTTTAGGCCCTGGTAAGGGAACATCAAGTTCTCCTTCTGGTGGTTCTGGTGGAGCTTATGGTGGTTCTGGTGGAAGGTCATCTAATAATGTTATGGGCGGTTCTGCATATGGTGATGCATTACAGCCATTGCATTTAGGTTCTGGTGGTGGTGATGGTGAAACGTACGCAATTGGTGGTTCTGGTGGCGGTGCAATTCTATTAAATATTTCACAAGACTTAATTGTAAATGGTGTTGTATTAGCTAATGGTGGGCATGGTTTTAATACAACTGGTGCATCGAATGAAGCTAGTGGTGGTGGCAGTGGTGGAAGTATTTATGTTATTACAAATAATTTAACAGGTACTGGTTTCTTCCAAGCAAAAGGAGGATCAACTGGGCAAAGTGCGTCAGCAAATGATGGTGGTACTGGTTCAGGTGGGAGAATTGCAATCTATTATAATAAAACAAATATGAATTTTGCAACATCAAATGCAACTCGAGGTAATAATTTCACAGCATCAATTGAAGAAACCCAGAGTGAAGGTACATTTGCAGCAATTGATATGGATGATTATACTTTAACAATTCCTTACACATTTGAATTTAATGCAAGTCATGTTGCAGGAACATGGCTCAATATCAAACCATCCATCGGCAGCGCATTTAATTTCACGAATATTACCGTCTTAAATAAATCTGCAATCATTCGAATTGCTTCAGCTGAAGTTATTTTAAATGCATCAATGATTAATTTCAGTACTGCAACAATTAATGCAACAAACCGACGATTAGATTTTCGGTTTGTAAATAATTTCACAGATACAAGCAGTACTTACACTGCAACCTCTTCTCTCTCTCTTGAAAAAATGAATCAAGGAAGAATTGAATGGATCAATCCATTGTCAAATGTAGTTGGTCTTGGAGATTATGCAAATATTACAACTGATGCAAATGTTACTATCTTCGTCAATGCATCTGCATCAAGTGTATTGAATGCAGCTGCAAATCTAACAATTTATGCATTGCCTTCTTTAGTTAGTGCAAAAGTGCTCTACAATAGTACAAACACAATTGCGCGTACAAGCGTAACTTATGCTGATTGTCCTGCATCTATTTGTACAAATTTCAGTTATACATCTTCTTCAGGAATTGCACAATTTAATGTCACAGGTTTTTCTTATTATACAATTACAGGATCAACAAATTATCCTAACTGTCCTGGAGATCAAGGAACAGGTTCTTGGTATAGTAATTCTTTAGTAATACTTGACAAAAATATCACTTGCGCAAATATTACTTTGGGCGCATCAGGGAAAATCCAGCCAGGAAATCGAAGTTGGTTTATTATAACTGCTGAAAATTTAACAATGATTGATGGTTCTTTGATGAATTTTACGGAAATGGGTTCTGCAACTGACGCGGGTATCGCACCAGGAACTTCCGGCGGAACATATGGTGGCGGTGGTGCAGGTTATGGAAGCATTGGTGGAAGATCAACAGGCGGCACTGCATATGGTGGTAGTTATGGGAGTGCATTGCATCCAATTAATATTGGTTCCGGTGGTGGTTCAGGAAGTGATGGTTCTGGTTCAGCTGGTGGCGGTTCAGTAACAATAAACATTTCAAAAAATTTTGAATTAAATGGAAGTATTCTGGTAAATGCAGGAGCTGCAACAAATAATACAGCAGCATTTAAAAGAATGGGTGGTGGCGGAAGTGGTGGAAGTATTTATGTTGTTGCAAATAATCTTACAGGTACTGGTTTTTTCCAAGCAAAAGGTGGAACAAATGGTGATGGTGGGAGTGCCGACGGTGGAATTGGTGCCGGCGGAAGAATTGCAATTTATTATAATACGACAAAATTAGATTTTAGCAAGACAAATGCTTCAAAAGGAGATAATGTAGGGTCAAATGTTGATGAACTGAGCAGTGATGGAACTGCTATTTTTATTGATCAAGACGACAATTACGCTGCAGTTGTTTCAGGAATGTTATTTAACATCACTGACAACCAAGTGGGTTCATTATTCAAACCAACTGCAACAACTAATTTCACCTTTAGCAATGTAAGTTTTGTTTCTCCAACAGTGAGACTTGAAGGAAATGCTTCAATTAACGTCGGAAACATGAGCTTGAAAAATGATATTACAATTATTTGTGATAATCGAAGTTCTGCAAGAATTGCATTCAAATTAAAAGACGATACAGTAATGAATAATGCATTATTAAATTTCAACGTCTCAAATAACCTCTCTTATGAAAATCTTACAACAACAAATTGTGATGAAACAGTCTTTGCATTTAATAGAACAGCATTAACATGGAGTAATCTTACGATAAATATGAGTACAGGTAATCTTACAACAATACTTGGAAGTCAGAATCTTACCTTATTGCGTTCAAAAATTCACGCCCAGCAAATAAATCTTTCTCTGGTAAATTTATTGATTGACACAAATTCAACACTCGACACAATCGGAAGAGGTTCTGCAACTGATGCAGGTATCGCTCCAGGAACTTCCGGCGGAACAAACGGTGGTGGTGGAGCAGGTTATGGTAGTATTGGTGAAAGATCAACAGGTGATACAGCAAATGGCGGTAGTTATGGGAGTGCATTGCATCCAATGAACCTTGGTTCTGGTGGGGGTTCTGGAAGTGATGGTTCTGGTTCTACAGGCGGTGGTGCAATTATCATTAATATTTCACAGGATTTAATTTTGAATGGAAGAATTCTCTCAAATGCAGCGCACGCAACAAATAATACTGCTGCATTTAAACGAATGGGTGGTGGTGGAAGTGGTGGAAGTATTTATGTTGCTGCAATAAATATTACAGGGAGTGGTTTTTTCCAAGCAAAGGGTGGAACAAATGGTGATGGTGGAAGTAACGACGGTGGAATAGGTGCCGGCGGAAGAATCGCTGTTTATTACAATAGAACAACGCTTGATTTTTCAACATCGAATGCTAGCAGAGGTGAAACTGCTGGTTCAAGTGTATCAAATCCAAAAAGTGACGGAACTGCTATTTTTATTGATCAAGACGACAATTACGCTGCAGTTGTTTCAGGAATGTTATTTAATATTTCAGATAATTTTGCAGGCTCTTTATTCAAGCCAACAGCAACAACAAATTTCACCTTTAGCAATGTGAGTTTTGTCTCTCCAACAGTGAGACTTGAAGGAAATGCTTCAATTAACGTCGGAAACATGAGCTTGAAAAATGATATCAATGTTTACTGTGATAATCGAAGTTCAGCAAGAGTTGCATTCAAATTAAAAGATGATTCAACGATGAATAATGCACTACTCAATTTTAACGTCTCAAATAACCTTACTTATGAAAATTTCACAACAACAAATTGTGATGAAACAGTCTTTGCATTTAATAGAACAGCATTAACATGGAGTAATCTTACGATAAATATGAGTACAGGTAATTTCACTACATTATTAAGCAGTCAAAATCTTACTTTATTACGTTCAAAAATTCATGCACAGCAAATCAATCTTTCTTTGGCAAATTTATTGATTGACGCAAATTCTTCATTAGACACAATTGGGATGGGTTATGGAGCAGGTTTTGGTGTAGCAAAAGGACAATCAGCTGGTGTCAGTGGCGGTGGCGGTGGTGGTTATGGAAGTACTGGTGGAATTTCTACAGGAGATGCACTGAGCGGTGGAAGTTATGGAAGTGCATTGCATCCAACTGATTTAGGTTCTGGTGGTGGTTCAGGAAGTAGTAGTGCTGGTTCAGCAGGTGGCGGTGCAATTATTATTAATATTTCACAAGATTTAATTTTAAATGGGCAAATACTTTCAAATGGAGAACATGCCCCAAACAGTAGTGTTGCGTTCACAAGAATGGGTGGGGGTGGGGGTGGTGGAAGTATTTATGTTGTTGCAAAAAACGTAACAGGTACTGGTTTCTTCCAAGCAAAAGGTGGATCAAATGGTGATGGTGATAGTACCGACGGTGGAATAGGTGCCGGCGGAAGAATTATTTTATATTACAATATTTCAACACTAGATTTTTCTCGATCAAATGCAAGTAGAGGTGAAATTGCTGGTAGTTCAAAAGGAACAGTACAAAATGATGGTACAGCCATGTTTATCGATATGGACAGTTATATTTTATCCCTTGGCTATGTATCCGAATTAAATGGAAGTGAAATTGCATCAGTCTGGCCTGATATCAAATCAAGTGTTGGAAGTCAATTTAATTTCACCAATATTACCGTCTTAAATAAATCAAGTGTCATTCGAATTGCATCGAATGAAGTTATTTTAAATGCAACAATGATTAATTTTAGTGATGCAACAATTAATGCAACTAATAAAAGATTAGATATCCGTTATGTCAATAATTATACTGATGATCGAGCAACCTATACTGCAACCACACAATTATCAATTGAAAAGATGAATGTTGGAAGAATTGAATGGCTTACAAGTATGAGTAATCTTGGGAGTGTTGGTGATAAAATTAATTTTACGAATACTACGTATGTACGTATTTTTGTAAACTCTTCTGCAGATTCAAATCTCAATACTTCTGCAAATCTTACATTTTCTGGAGCTCCAGGACTTGCAAATATTTCAATGCTGACCAGTGCAAGCAATGCAGCTCCAAGTTCAGCAACTTTTTCAACTTGTTCTGCAAGTATTTGTTCTTTCTTCAATTATAATACTGCAACTGGAATTGCAAAATATAATGTCACAAGTTTTTCTTATTATACAATCACGACTTCAAACACAGCTCCTGTTGTAACAACACCACAATTAAACACGAGTATTTTATACACAAACAGTGACCTTAATGCATCAACAAATTATACCGATGCAGAATCTGATACTGGCACTGTTTATTTTGAATGGTTTAGAAATAATACACCAATATTTACACACACAGTTTCAAGTGTAGCAACAAATGCAAACATTTCTCGTTTATTAGACGGCACAAATTTCAGCCGTGGTGACACGATTCTCGTGCAGGTCACAGCTTATGATGGCACAGAAAACTCCACAAAAGCAAATTCTTCCTCGATAACAATCACCAATACACCTCCTACTAAAGGAACTTTGATATTTAATGCAACTGACGATCCAAGTAATAAAACAGATGCAAACTTAACGGTTTATACTCCAGCAGTCGGTGATTTAGACAACGATACTGTTTTCTTAACTCATGATTGGAGAATTAATTCGAGTTCAATCGCGATAGCTCATTATCCATTTACTCCTTCGAGCAGTCCTACAACAGTCGCATTGGCTTATGCAACGGGTTCATCAAATGCTGTCGTCTCAGGTGCAACATTCCTTCCAAATAGTGGTTTTAGCAACAGTGGCGCATATAGTTTTAATGGAAATAATAATTTCATAAAAATAAATCCAGTAATCAGTAACGGCACAATTCCAAGTTACATTACGTATGAAGCATGGATCAAAACAACAGACACAGTATTGCCATTAAAAACAGTGATTGGCGGTGATAACCATTTGAGTCATTTAGAAATGTACATTGACAATACAACGCCAATGTGTGGTGTATACAATGGTGTTGAGCAATTTGCACGAGGAAATCCAATTACCTCAAACACGTGGGTTCATTTAGTTTGCGTCTATGATATGGTTGGAAATAAAACAGCAATTTATCAGAATGGAACATTAATACAATCAATTAATGTTGCACCAACATTGACGACAACAGGAAATTTCTTTATCGGAAAAGCAACAGCCGGTGGAGGAAATTATTTTAATGGAACGATTGATGAAGTTTTAATCTACAATCGTTCATTGACTGCTCAGCAGATTAATGCAAATTATAATAACAGAACAGATACAATTGTCAAAGAAGAAACATCTCATGGGCAAGCATGGGCAGTTGCAGTTGGAATTTCTGATCAAACAGAAATTGGTGATTCTTCACTGACAGCATCAATTCAAATTCAAAATACAAAAGGAACAATAACAACGCCTGCAATTATTCCAAATCCAGCATTTAGCAATGATACGCTTACTGGATATTCTCTTTACACCGATACTGATAATGATACAGGCACAATGTATTTCAAATGGTATAAAAATGGAGTACTCCAATTTTCACAGACGCAAACTGCAGTAATCAACAACACCAATGTAACATTTAACCTCAGCAATGGAAATTTCTCGTCAGGGAATTCAATTATTCTTGAGGTGACTGCATTTGATGGCATTGAAAATTCTACAAGCATTAACACATCGAGTGTTACAATCAATAATACATTGCCTGTAATAACTGTTCCAAATCTCTCATTAACGAGAGCATACACAAACGATACAATGCAAGGAAGCACTGTCTACACCGATGCTGACAGCAATGCAGGCACTGTTTATTTTGAATGGTTCAAGAATACAACAATTATTTTTGTACAGACAAATTCTTCAGTGCCAACAGGAACAAATGTAACGAGCAGTCTTTCTGGTTCAAATTTTAGCAGAGGAGATATCATGAGAGTGCAAGTAACAGCAAATGACGGCAATAGCAATATCACAAAAATAAATTCTTCTGCAATAACAATCAATAACACCATTGCACTGCAACCAACACCTACGATTAATGCTCCTCTTTTAGGTTATGTCAATGATTACATCAATGCATCAACAATTGGAACCGATGAAGATGCAGATGCTTTAACCTATTATTTTGAATGGTTTGTTAATGGAAGAGCCAAATTCACGATGACACAAACAACCGTTGCAAATAATACAAATCTTTCCGTTCAACTTGGCCCAAGAAATTTTTCAGAAACAGATTCAATTGTCATGCAAACAACTATTTTTGATGGCGTTGAAAATTCGACCAAAAAGAATTCTTCAACATTTGCAATTCAAGGTTGTACTCCGCCACGAGATGATTTATCCATCAAGACAAATACAATTCTTTGTGGAGGAACTACTTTTATGAACGATACACGGGGGGATGGATCCTTTTTTATCAATGAGAGTAATGTGATTGTCACTTGTAATAATTCAGTTATCATCGATAATGAATCAATTTATGCATTGCAATATGGGTTTATGATTAATAAAATAAACGTAACTATTGTAGGATGCGATCTCTCACACTTTACATACCCTATTTATCTTTCAGATTCTGCTTACAATACAACAATAATAAATAACACGTTGAATGCATCTGTTGCAGGAATTCGGATTTTATCAGGATCACAAAATGTAACAATCAGAAACAATACTCTCAGCAATAATCTTTATGGTGTCGATACTGCAATAAATAATGCTGCAATTTTTTATAATACTTTCTCATCGAATAGCCTCTACCACATCACTTCTCAGAGCAATACTCTCTCTAATATTACAGTAAATGGGAAGCCGCAAGGTAATTCTTATTCTGGACTATCAACATTAAGAATTTATGATACAAATAATGATGGATTTGGGGATGCAGGACAAGATTATCCTTACAACTCGACAAATGGTGGATTAATGTCAAAATCAACTGATTTTGGTCCAATCACTAGTCGAATTGATACAGCACCTTCATTTATCAGTGTAAGTGCCCCATCGTCTGTAACTGTAGGTACAGATACAAGCGTATCTTTTAGATACATTGATAATGAAAATGATACAGGCACAATTTATTTGCAGTGGTTCAAAAATGGAAATATAACTCTTTTTAACCAAACAGTCGAAAATAAAACAAATACTACCGGTATTACTGTAACATTCAGTGCAAGCAATTATACAATTGGTGATGTGTTAGTATTACAAATGAATGCAACCGATGGTCTATTAAATTCAACGCCACAGAATACCAGTAATATTACAATCATTGCAGCCCTTCCTAAAGAGGGTGATCATGGAACTGGTTCTGATGGGCCAATTGGTGGCGGAGGAAGTGGAGGATGCACTGATTGCACACCCCCACCTCCACCCCCACCACCGATCTGTGTACCGCAAGGAACAACCTGTGACGATGAAAGTACGGCAGCATGCAGTAATGGTTATAAAACAATCTCTTGCACCAATGGTTGTGAAATAAAAACAAAAAAAGTAAAATGCTGTGAAGAAAATTATCAATGTGAACAAATAGCAAATCCAAAATGTGAAAATGGGAAAAAGATTACAGAAAAATGTGTTGATCTCAACAAATGTGGAAAGGATAAAACAACAAGTGAATCTTGTTGTGTTGAAGATTTTGCAGGCTGTCCTGATTGGGATGCTGCTGTGTGTGTAAACGGAAAACAAAAAATAATTTGCTACGATAAAAACAGTTGTTCTCCTCCTAAAGAATATCAGCAGACCTGTTGCATTGCTGATTATGGTAGTTGCCCTGATTTTGAAAAAGCAAGTTGCAGTAGCGGAAAAAAAGAAGTTATCTGCAAAGATCAAAATAATTGTATGCCAACCAAAGTATATACAGAATCATGTGAAAAACTCCCTGATAAACCAATAGATCCATTAAAAACAGAACCTTCCTACACGCTCCCAACGGGAAATTTAGCAGGAGCTGCATTTGGATTAACAGGATTTGTGATTAATTCAGGAAATGCTTCTGCAATCAAAAAAATATTAGAGCAAAAATATAATTTAATTATTTTCACGATTGAACAGGATGGTACGATTATTTACAAGGATAATCAATTTTTAGACGATATTAATTATGATACTAATAAACCTACTATTTTAAAAGTAAAATTCATTAATGTTGGTACAGAGCAATTGACAGATTTTAGAATTAAATTTCTTGGACAAGAAATAACGGGAAATAAAGATTTTGTCTCTGATATCTCACCAGAATATTTTAAAACAATAGAGCCAAATGCAATCATTGAATCAACAATAAAATTGCAAAGCAAAGGAACTGGAACTGTTCCATTAAAATTGACTTTAAAGACAAATGAATTCTCGCAAACCTATACAATGTATTTTTCACCAAGAGCAATTGGAAGATTATTTGAGAGGCAAGCACTATTGCGGTTGACAAAAAGAATTGTTCCGGAAATATTTAATGCTGTGCCATTATCAATATGGTGGCTGCTCTTGCTTTCCTTGCCGCTCTTAATATTGCTTAAAAAAAATCATTTTGTCGACGAAGAAAGCTTATCAAATTTAACGCATGCTCGTTTGATTCAAAAATATAAGCAGGTGTATGTTGAACAAGATTTAAAACGAAGATATAACACCGTAAAAAATATTGATGCTCTTTCATTAACAGAGTCGCAAGGAGAAGAAGCAAATAACATCCACAATAAATATAAAGTTCCGAAGGATGTTGCAATGCTAATTGTTGGCGCTCGAAGAAAATATCGCCCAAGAATCTTAACTACAGCAGAAATTCCAGCAGAAGTTCGAAAAAAATATTGGTATATTACATTCGTAAATCCTCGGCAGAAACATCCAGGACATGAAGTTGAAGTTTTCATAAAAAAAGCACGATTCCATGGTTTTGAAGATCATGAAATCAAAGAGCAATTGCTCAAACAAGGCTGGAGTTTAACAGAAGTAGACAAGGCATTGCACATAGTTTATGAATCTCCTGACGACATACTTAAAAGTTATGTTGACCGATTATTTTCTCTTGGTCATAGCGTTGAGGATATTCGTCAAAAATTAATCGCAAAAGGCTGGAAACAGAATTTAGTCAATAGTTATATTGAGAAAAATAAATTAAGCTCTGAGGAAAAAGTAAGAGAATATATTGAACAGCAAGTGCATAAAAAACAAAAATCAATAGTTATTTACAACACATTATTAGACAAAGGTTGGAATACTGATATCATCGCAAAGTACCTCCCTGAAATTGCAAAGCATCAAATCAATGCATTGCACATCATCAATGGCTATATTGATGAGCAAATAAAGCAAGGGTCAGCAATTGATATCATCAGAAAAAATCTTTTGGAAAAAGGCTGGCGAAAAAAGTACATTGATAATTTATTGACAGCGCGATTTGTTGATGCTGCAAATCTGCTCGGAGAATATATAAGAAAACACCTTGAGCAAGGAAATTCAATTGATGAAACTCGTGAAAAATTAATCAGTTCAGGTTGGAAAAAAGAATTGATTGATCAAGCATTAGAGAACAAATTCAAAGAGCCAAAAAATAATCTCTTGCAGTATATCGATAATATTCTTCTGCAAGGTTATAGTATCAATAATCTCGAGAAAAAATTAGTCGCTGCAGGCTATCATCATGAAATTGTCAAAAAATGCATTGCATTACGTCAGGAAAAACCCTTATTGATGATTACAAATTATATCGAACTATTGCTTGAAGAAGGAATTGACATTGCAGTAATTGAAGAGCAATTATTATCAAAAGGCTGGAATATTTCACTTGTTGAAAAAGCAATTACAGCAAAATTAAATCCTGCATTACAGCAAGCATTGCAATTTATTGATAATGAACTTTCCCTTAATATTGATCTCGATGAAGTACGAGAAACATTGTTGCTCAAAGGTTGGAAATCCTCTCTTGTCGATAAAATAATCATTGTAAAAAAGACAAGACTCTATCATTTGCTGGATCAATACATCAAACAGCAATTAACTGCAGGAGTAAATCTCATCACAATAAGAACAATGCTTCTTGAGAAAGGCTGGAAACAAAAAATCATTGACAGTTATCTCTTAGAAAAAGCAGAACAGCCAATGAATATTTTATCCTCTTATATTGACAAGGAATTACATTCAGGAGAAACGATCAAAAATCTCCGAACTAAATTACTGAACAAGGGCTGGAGCAAACAGATTGTTGATGCTTTATTAAATTCAAAATATCAAAAGAATATAGAATCACTTGAAGAATTTATCAAGCAAAGCACAGCACAGGGAAAATCAATGGTTGCTATTAGAGCAGAATTATTGGCGAAAGGTTGGCAGAAAGAATTACTCGACAACTACATTGAATCAACTGTTGAGCAAAATATAAAATCACTGATGAATTACATTGACCAAGCAATGGAGCAAGGCTATGACTTTATTACAATCCGTGGCCAATTACTAAGTAAAGGATGGGATGCGCAGTTTATTGATCATTATTTAAATAAGACGACGGACATAGAAAAAGCAGTGAAATCATTGCATCATTATGTGGAGTATGCATTAGAAAATAATATTGACTTTTTAAAAATAAGAGAAAATTTAATAATCAAAGGCTGGAACAAATCTATCGTTGATAAATTTTTAGTGCTCAAAAATAAAGATACAATAGATATTATAAAGGGCTATATTCGAAAAGAATTACAAAGAGGAAAGTCAATACCGTCAATAAAAAAACAATTACTAGACAAAGGCTGGAAAAAAGAGATAGTTCTTTGGGTATTTGACAGGATAAAAAAATAACGAGAACGAAGATGAGAATAATGAAACGACTTAGCAATTCAGACGTAAAAGAAATAAATCAGCAATTAAATGAATCATATAACCTTACTGATTTCATTACAAAGAAAGATGTTATAGAGTTAGAGGACACCACCCTTTTTATCAATCAAAAAGCAGCTTTTTTTTATCTTGATAAAAAAATAATTCCAACGATAAAAATAATAATGCAACATGAATCTCTTTTTCCACTCAAAAAAGTGACTGTTGATATGGGCGCAGTAAAATTTATGGTATCAGGCGCAGCTGTTATGCGACCAGGAATTAAAGAGATTGATCCAGAAATAAAAGCAGGCGAAATCATTGCTGTCATCGATGAAAAAAATAAAAAAATTCTTTGTCTCGGGCAAGCATTATATTCAGCAGCTGAAATAAAGGCAATGACTTCGGGAAAAATGATTAGAAACATTCATTATGTGGGCGATTCTTTGTGGAAGATAAGTGTATAAATAAAAATAGTATTATTCAATTTAAAGAGAATTTTGAATAATTACTAAATTGTCAAAATTCTCTAAGATAACTTTGCAATTGTTTATACAATGTGGATACCACTCGTCTATTAGATAAGTGGTGGTATCCACAAGCGTCAAGAACCACTCGACGTATCACCAGTGGTTCTTGACATTTTTAGACGAGTTCGAAAAATAAATTTTCAAACTTTCTGATAAAAATACATTTATGCAAAGGTCTCTAAAGATTATTAAATAAAATTATTGAATCAAGAAAATAATTCTCAAAAGAGTTTAAATTGACCCATTCTGTTTAATTTCTCATTTTTAATCGGTGATGATTCAATCAATTCTTTTTTTGCAGTATCAAGATTCTCTTGGTGAGTAACTGCTAATTTTTTTATTGTATCCTTAGATCTTTTTCCCACTCGAACTGTTTTTTCATGGAGTCCAGTTAGTCCTGAACTATTGAGCATATCATGAACTGGATCCTTATCATTTATTAACATTATATGAGAATCATCAGCATCAATTAATGAAAGATCATATTTTTTAATATCTTCTTCAGTTATTTCTGCTAATTCGTTATGCATTCTATGTGAATCAATTAATGCTTCTTTAAACGCATGACTTGTCCTCTTAAAAATATTTTTCTTCCCTATCTCATGAATTACACCTGCTCTATCGAGGAGTTTATACACATTTGGCTGCACTGTTGATAATAAGATTACTCCATTTCTATTCTTATGGTGGTAAATGATTGATTTAAATGCAGCAATTCCGCTTGCATCAATAACACTCACATATTTCATTCTGATTATTTTAATCGGTTTGTGGGAACCTGGTGTATTCGATAATTCTTGCTCTAATCTTGATGCAGCTCCAAAGAATAATGGTCCGCTAAATGTGTAGATGCTGATATCAGGGTGATGAAATTTTTGAACGATTTCTGAAGTAATTTTTGATTCATCAGGATCATTAAACATATGTTCCTCAATTTTGTATAAATCACCCATACGTTTCATAAATAATAATGCAGCAAATATTATTCCTACCTCTATTGCAAGAGTTAAATCAACAAGTACAGTCAAGAGAAATGTCAAAAACATTATGGTAATATCACTTAAAGGAGTATAGAATGTCTCTTGAATGAGATGCCATTCGACCATATTAAATGCAACAAACATTAAGATTCCTGCAATAACCGCTAATGGAATTAATGCAAAGACAGAGCCTAAGGCTAACAAGATTAGCAATAATATTAATGCATGAATAATTCCAACTAATCTTGTTTTTCCTCCATTACGAATATTCGTTGCAGTACGAGCAATAGCGCCAGTTACAGGAAGTCCTCCGAATAATGCAGATGCAATATTTGCAAGTCCTTGTCCTCGTAATTCTTTGTTCGAATCGTGTTTTCTGCCTGTCATACCGTCTGCAACAACTGCTGAAAGAAGTGATTCAATTGCTGCTAATGCTGCAATTGTTGCAGCTGCAGGGAGCACAAATACAATTAAATCCCATGTCATTGTTGGGATATGAGGAATCGGTATGCCTTGCGGTATTGCGCCAATATCTCCGACAGTTTTTAAATGAAGTAATCCTTTAAAGAAAAAAGCAACAATTAAACCAAGAATAACTGCAACTATTGATCCTGGAATTTTTTTAGAAATCTTTTTCATATATATTAATATTAATAAAGTAATAAATGTCAGAATGACTGCATAAATATTTGCATTAATCAATTGTGAAAAACTAATTATTGTTTTTGTGAGAAATCCTGCATCATGGGGGTATGTTGGGTTAATACCTAAAAAATTATTTAACTGCCCAAAAAATATTAAAACTGCAATTCCTGCTGTGAATCCAATAATTACAGGATGAGGAATGTATTCTATTGCTTTACCAAGTTTAAATAACCATAATAATAATAAAATAATTCCTGCGAGCAATGTTGCGAGAATCAAACCATCAACACCATATTTTGAAGAAACACCGAGAATAATAACAACCATTGCGCCCGTTGGCCCAGAAATTTGAAACTCTGATCCACCAAATATTGATGCGATAATCCCACCAATAATTGCAGCGTATATTCCCATGATAGGTGGTACACCTGATGCAATTGAAAATCCAATTGCTAAAGGCAGTGCCACGATAGCAACAATTAATCCAGCAATAAAATCGCTTTTAAAATGAATGAATTTCTCTCCTAACCACTTTTTAATTTTATCCACCTTTTTGTTGAAAAAAGTGATAGTTAATAAATAAGTGTAGTGGTAATTAATACCGCAAGATTTATATAATTTGGCTTTTTATGTTTATTGTGAAAAGATGAAACAAGAAACATTAGAAAATTTAGGGCTTAAAAAAAGTGAAATAAAAGTCTATTTAACATTATTAGAATCAAATTCTGCTTCAGCATCGGAAATCTCTGAAAAATCAGATATGCATCGAAAAAATGTTTACGATGCCCTCTATCACCTTCATAAATTAGGATTAATCGGCTATTCTCAAATTGAAACAAAAAGAATATTTCACGCAACGGATCCTCAAAAGTTAGTTGATATCATTGATTCAAGAAAAAAAGAAATGCAGGAGATTCTACCAGAATTAAAGGCATTATATCGTTCACCTTCATCAACAGATAATGTAACATTATTTACAGGAAAAGAAGGATTAAAAACTATTTTTGAAGATATTTTAAATTCTAAGAAAAATTATGATAAACTGGGTACAGAGGAAAAATTTAAAGAATTTTTGCCTCATTATTATTCTCAATATCAAAAAAAGAAATCAGAAAAAAGGATTCATTGCAGAGCAATCTATAGTGAAAATGAGCGAAATAAAGATTTTGTAACTGAATTTAGCGGTGAAGTTCGTTTCTTGCCGAAAAAATTCATTAACCCAGCAACAACAATAATTTATGGACATAAAATTGCAATAATTATTTGGAAAGAAATACCAATCGGGATACTCATTGATAGCGAGGGTGCAAGTGAAAGCTATAAATATTACTTTGAAACATTATGGATGATAACAAAATCTTAAAAAATAGAAAAGATGAAGAAAACTTCCATGTTAATTGTTAAGTAGTAATTTATTCAAAACATTTATAACAAAGATTAACTCCTCTCATGTATGGCATTAGATAACATAGTCTTATCAGATAATGCTCAATATATATTGTCAAAAAGAGCTCTTGATCATACAGAGCTTGCTGTAATTAGAGAATTAACAGAGCTTGTAAAAAAGTCTCCATTAATTAATTTGCCATCAGACAAACTTGAATATCTTGCAAAGCAAATAATTAAACCAACACATCTTTCTTATTCAGAGTTAGCGGTAAAATATATAGCATTTGGCATTGATCGTGGTATTCGAGGTTATGCGCATAAAGAAAGAAAAGATATTGATTTCAATGGAGAAAGAAAACCAGCTGCAACACATCCTTATAAAGTTGCAAAAATGCTTGCAACATTTAGTGCTCGATATGTTTCACTTATCTCAGGTTTTCTGCATGATTTTATTGAAGAGCAAGCTGATAAAAAGCCGTTGGGAATCTCATTTGACTTGTGGAGTAATCAATTAATAAAGGATTTTTCCCAGCAATATGATCAATTTGGAAATAATTTATTTAATTCTTTAAAACAAAATCCCCCTGAGGGAGTTCGATACTTGTACCCTGATGCAGAGTTCTCAGCTGCAAAGCCAATTATTTGCAATGTTATTCTAAGAATGACGCACAATAATGAGAATGGAACTTATTTTGATTATTTATCACGCCTTTTGGGGATTGGAGATTCAAGCAGAAGAAATAAAAAATTAAAAAGAAAGAATTTAATTATTCAAGAAAAAGAAAGGCAAAGTAAAAAGCAATGGGAGCTTACAAAATTTGAAGCAATTGCAAGAAGTTCTACAATAAAATTAGTTGATATGATCGATACAATTGATGATTATACCGAAAGTGTTTTAGTAGGAAGAAATAATTTTCCACCTGGGCAAATAGCATTTGCAATCTTTAAAATTCTTACCTATTGGAATTATGCAACGCATAAAATAAAATTCATGTCTGAAGAAAACAGAAGGTCATATCTTTACACTCGTTTGCAGGATGTAACGCAATTATTGCAAGAAATTGCTGTGTATGATTTTGGCAGAATTATTAATTATTATGACGAGCAAAAATTGCTGACTACTGAACAACAGAAAAGTATAAAACATGAAGTTTTAGAATACATGAATACACCAGAGTCATCAAGATTCTCGACAACAAATCAGCATGATAAATATGGGGGATTAGTATTAAATCAATATCTTCCAGCATTTACAGGTAGAAAAGAATTAGTCACTAAAAGAAAAGATGAAGAATGTTATCGGGATATTTTTTTATTTAGGGAGTATCTTCTTAAAAGTAAAACACTCTATCCACTGTTTGGATTAAGAACAAAATAATTATAATTGAAGAATTGATCACTCGTCTTCAAGCATCTATTCTTTGAGATATAATTTGCCAATTTTTCAGTTGTAATTTTCCCACAGCCAAGAAAATCATCACTGAAAGAATTATTAA
>OBEQ011089134.1_pt1 | contig 16584 bp, 17 predicted proteins | sample 1670901 | NCBI WGS metagenome assembly OBEQ01 (sample SAMEA104232315, study PRJEB22302) | groundwater metagenome | biome: forest; feature: aquifer; material: groundwater | place: USA | collected 2011-08-07 | depth 5.4 m
CTTCACGGTGCCGATGTTGCTCGATTTCTCAATCACTTCGCGGAAAGAAAGGGTCCCATAACCATGATGATCGTGAAGCACACGCCCCGCAACCGCCCAGGACCCATTCTCACAGTTAAATTTTTCATCGAGGCCAAAAACTTTATTTTCCAATATCCCCGACAGCGTCACGCTCTTGAAGACGGAACCCGGCTCAAAAAGATCCGTGATCGCACGGTTTCGCCGGGCTTCCAATGTGGCCTTGCCGGCTTCATTGGGGTCATAACCCGGAGTGTTGGCCATTGCCAAGATGTCCCCGGTTTTTGGATCCATGACAATGATCGATCCTCCCTTGGCGTTAAATTTTTTACAAGTCTCGGCGAGTTGGTTTTCAGTTAGAGATTGAATCACTTCATCAATGGTCAGGTGAACCGTGTAACCATCCACCGGCGGGACCATTTCCGTTTCTTTGGAAACCAATTCACGCTGCTTGGCATCTTTCGTTGCCAGACGCCAACCGGAGACACCTTTCAAGAAACTATTATAGTGAAGCTCGATGCCTTCAAGGCCGTCGTTATCGATACCGGTAAACCCGACCAGATGACAAGCCATCGGGCCTTTGGGATAAACACGCTTGGATTCTTTCACAAAACCGATACCGTCCAATTTCAATTTACGGATGGCATCGGCCTTTGCCGGAGGAATTTTACGCGCAATCCATACAAAGAGTTTGTCGCGATTGAGCTGGCTGGCCACACGAGCGCGGCTGATCCTAAGAACTCTTGAAAGCTCATCCGCGGCTCGTCCCTTGTTCTTCATCTCGCGCGGCACCGCGTAAAGCGAATCCAGGCGGATATCCAGAGCGAACTCCCGGCCGCTCCGGTCAGTGATACGCCCGCGCGCCGGCGGCATTTCGATAACAGCATGAGACTGCCTCTGGGCAATGGAAAGATATTTGGAGGATTTGAAGATCTGGAGGAACCCTAAGCGTAAAAAAAGACAAAACAGCGCGAAGAGGAAAAAGGAAAAAACAAAAAACAACCGTATTTTAGAAATTTTGCTCGCGGACAAAGGCGGTCCTTGTGAATGTTGGAAATACCTTTAGGTTTCTTTCGCCTCGGCTTGAGCAGTTCCTATAAAAAACTTGGTGAAAAAAGGCGACCGGTTTGTCGAAAACTGCGGTTCGTTCGATCTCTGCAACTCTCTGCCGCTCGACAAGACCAAGGTATTCCATGATTTAGGTGACGCGAGCTCGATGCGTTCGAGTAAAAGTTTCTTTTCCAAATTATTCGGCGCTTTAAGACTGGCAATATTGTACTGTAAGCTGCGGGCATGGTCAAGCGCGCGTGCTTTTATTTCTTGCTGTTTCCGGATTTTGTAACCGGTCTTGACGGCCTCCACTTCCTCATAGACGTAGAAGAGGCTTGCCAACGTCGCTATGGACAGAAAAAAAACAAAGCGTTTCACAAAAAATGTCTCCTTTTCACAGCCTTTCAAAAACACGTATCTTCGCGCTGCGAGACCTGGGATTCATTCGGACCTCCGCCTCGCTCGGAACCAAAGGCTTTTTCGTTAAAACCCTGCCCTTTTCCTGCCGGGCCCATTCACGAAAGGTATTTTTCACAACGCGGTCTTCGATCGAATGAAATGAAATGACCGCAAGCCGGCCGTTTTTAGCTAAAGCATCGGGCGCCGCCGGCAGAAAAACTTCGAGAGATTCGATTTCACGGTTCACTTCTATGCGGAGCGCCTGAAAAATCCGTGTGGCCGGATGCAGGCGACCGTGACGATAAAAAGCCGGTACCGACTCATTCACAAGATCTGCCAACTGACCGGTGGTTTTAATCCGCTTTTTGGTTCTTTTGGCCAGCAATCTCTCAACAATTTTTCGCGCAAAGCGCTCCTCGCCAAAGCTCCATAAAACCCGAAGGAGCTTTTCTTTTGGATAGGCATTGACTACTTCTTCCGCCGTGAGCGAGGCCTCCGGATTCATGCGCATATCCAGCGGGCCGTCCATCCGAAAACTAAAACCTCTCTCGACGCGGTCCAGCTGCATCGAAGAAATTCCCAAGTCCAAGAGTATCGCCTGAACATTGCGGACATTCAGACGCTCCAAATGCTGCGTGATATTCTTAAAATCGTCACGAATCAACATCACTCTGTCTCCAAACTTCCCGAGAACTTCTTTCGCTATTTTTAACGCCTGCGGATCCTTGTCAAAACCTACAAGCTTTCCGTCGGGGCTTGAGCGCTCCAGGATCGCTTCTGCATGTCCTCCAGCACCAAGCGTGCCATCAACCACGGTTTGGCCCGGCTGCGGCGACAGCCATTTTAAAACTTCATCCAGCAAAACACTTTGGTGAGGCTTAACCATGCCGCCACCGCTAACGATTTCTTGACTTGGCTTTCGTGATAAAAATAAATTCCCTGTTTTTCTTCGCGTCCACAAGCCGCTCAAAAAAAAGTTTTGAATCCTCATCAACGGAACCGAAGACCGGCAGCGCTTGCCTTCTTTTAAAATTTTCCACGTTCGAATCAAACCTCATGAGTCTCCGCAGCGAACCTTTCATGATGGCGGAGCATCCGGATGTCCAAGGAGCTTCTCCGCGATCTTCTCAAACGAATCTTTGGTATTGTTATAAAACTCAACCCAGTTTTCCTGGCTCCAGATTTCCATCCGGTTGGAAACACCGACAATCACCACGTCACGCTTGATCTTGGCAAACTCTTTCAGATACTCCGGGATTAAAATCCGGCCCTGCTTGTCGCAATTCACCTCGCAGGCCCCCGAAAAATAAAGCCGGTTAAAGTTTCTGGCTTCACTGTTTGTGAACGAAAGCGATTTAAAACGGGACTCCTGTTTTTTCCATTCATCTTCTGTGAATACAAAAAGACACGTATCAAGACCGCGAGTGATGAAAAATCGCTCCACATAATTTTCTTTGAATACCTCCCGGAATTTAGAGGGGATAATGAGCCTGCCCTTGCGGTCGATACTGTGTTCATGCTCTCCATAGAACATTTCTCACTTCCCCCATTTTCCACCACTTTTTGGGTGATTATGGGAAAAGTGTACATTATTTACTCCACTCTGTCAATAGCAATAATTAATCTTTTCTAACATATTTTTTATAATATTTAGCATTCTTAATAAAATAGGGCTTTATTTCTTAAGCTCTCTTTCCTTCAGATTTTTTGCCATTTCATTGATGACATCGGCCAGCTCCTTCAGTTCGTCGTGTTTTCTTAAAACAAGATTTATTTCAAAATCACCGTCCCCTATTGATCGGAGTGTACGGTAAATTTTCGGCATAGGCCCCGCGATGCGGTGGGAAAATAAAATTGATCCCCAAAAAATAAAAGGCAGGATAACGGCCATGTCCGCAAAAAACGCGAGGTACACGGGTTTAACGATCGCCGCAAGCCGCCCTTGCGGGTACACATCCGCCAGGCGTTCCCCAAGAATCATAAACGTCGTAAAAAAAACAGTCACGCCCGTAATAATCGAGGCGATAAAAACAAAAAGAATGACAAAACGTGCGAAACGAAGCTGGAGGCCTCGCTCGATAAAATATTTTTTACGGCGGAAAGTAGCGGGCATAGTTATCTCCTAGCTAAAAGAGCCGAGCGGCGGATCGTGAATGCAACCTTGTCACCCGGAGTTTCCAAGATCAGTTTGTAAACTTTTTTAAGCGGCATATAACGCGTCGCTACGCCGTTCACGTGTGTCACAAGGTCATTTTCCTTTAAACCCACGGCATCTGCGGGACTGTTAAGCCTCAAATGATCCACAATAAGCCCGTCATAAACCAATTTAAGATCGAACCCAAGGTCTTTCATGTTTTTTACATCCGCCTCTTTGGACACAAAACAATCTCTTTCAAACCCGAGCGTAAAATTGGAATAATGAGGCAAAAGAAGATCCTTGACCACAACCGTGGTGCTCAAATAACGCAGTGACTGCGCGTCGATGGAAACAAGCCGGTCTCCCCTTTTTAAACCACCCGCCGCCGCCGGTTTTTTTATGCCGACGGATTTGATACGCACCCAGTCCCCTTTTTTCTCAAGCGTCAACCCCAGCCCGTCTTGAAGCAATTTGGCCCGCTCAATTTCCTGGCCTCTGGCAACCGCTTCCATCGGGCGTCCCTGCCCCCATGAATCATACAGCGTCTGCTCTTTTTCCATTTCGCTTCTGGGGCCTTCCGTACTCGAAGCCCAAAAACGGTTCCGGACACCGGCCGCCGCGTCTTTCGCCTCGTTGAAATCCGGGTTAACATCCAGCGCTTTTTCATAATAAGCCAAGGCCTCTCCTAATTTCCCCTCCGCCTCGTAGGCCCGGCCGACCTGCATAAAATTTTGCTCGGGATTATCGTACTTTATATTTTTGATGCCTTTTAGAAGAATCGGGATCTCGCCTTTTTCCGTGCTTAAAATGATGCGGTCGGCATGCTGCTCAACCACGAGTCCCTTCAAATCTTTTCCATTCTTCAGCGTGATGGTATCCGCCGAAAGTCCGGGGCAAAGAAAAAGGGAGGGTATGACCACCCCTCCCATAATTACCGAACAATTTTTAAACCAAGGACTTAAGCCGATCATGACTCCTTTACAAAAAGAAACACTGACTTTCCCGCGGTACCAGCAGATTTAAAAGCGGGCTTACGTATAATAAAAACAGTTAAAATTAGACTGTTTTAGAAACGCTATATGTTGTATGCTAACAAAAAAGAGCATACTACGCAACAAATTTCGAACTAAAAATCAGTAGGAATAAGAAGCCGTGTCGGCGGACTTCTCTTCGGATCGCTGATACGCGCCGAGTTTGGTGTGGCTGGTGGATTTGTAGGTTTGCTCGGGAGATGAAAAACCCAGGTCAATGTCGCCGGAGACGCGATTTAAGCTTTCGGCGGCGCTTTCTTCATCCGTTGCAACAACAAACAGGGTGTCGTCCTCCTTTTTTTTCGGAGAGGCTTGCTGCGCCGGTTGCTTGTCAAGCAGCGGATCTTTGTCTTCCGCAAATGAAAAATACGATTCAGATAAAAAAACGTAAAAAATTCCTAAAAAACTCAGATAAATCAAAATATATTTTTTCATAGACATATTCTCAAAATTGGGTCCCATCCTCTTGGTTTAGCCAAAAGGATGGGCCTTCTCTTTGCAGATCTGTAAGCCGGGTTCTGTCCCCCGCTGCTTCGCTTTGCGAAGCAAAGCGGCGGGGGGATGATCATTCATCTAGCCTGATCATTACTGATCAAGTCAAGCGGTTCACCCGGGAATCAACGAGAGAGTCGCTCGTCCCCCGCTTCTTGCTTTCGCAAGAAAGCAGCGGGGCGTCTTCCCCTATTTAACCTTGCTCCGCGTGGAGATTGCTCGTTTCACCCCGGTCTTTTTCAAGGCCGGACTCGTCTCTGTAGCTCTTATCCTTCCGCCAAAACTTTTGACGGAGATGGGTGTTACCCACCACGCTTACCCATGGAGCCCGGACTTTCCTCCCCCGCTTCTTGCTTTCGCAAGAAAGCAGCGGGGGCGACCATCCGATCTACAAAAAAAATTCTTGGTCGAGCGCTTTATTGGCCTCTCGGTCCGCAAGCTTATTCTGTTCGCGAGGAACGTGCGTAACCGTGAGGCTTTTAAAACCCCGCTTCAAATGCGAAGCGAACAAAAATAAAAGTTTAAGCGAGTCCTCTTTTATTTTATATTCCCCGTTGAACTGTTTGGCTAAAAGCTCGCTATCCGTGAAAACACTCAAGTTTTCGATGCCCAGCATAAGCGCTTCCTGAAGCGCAAAAACAAGCGCGCTGTATTCTGCCGTATTATTCGTCGAAAATCCAATCTTTGCCGAAAGATTCTTCACGACCGCGTGCGATTCATCCTGAAAGACAACGCCGATCGAGGCGGGCCCCGGATTTCCCCTCGAGGCGCCGTCGATAAACACCTTTAGCCGAGAAGTCTTTTTTTTCACGGCATCCAGTAAAGGATACGTGCGCAGGATTCGCAGACGATCCATTTGTCCTGCATCTGAATCTCGTTCACCCTCTGGGGCGGAAGCTCCATGTGGCAGCCGCCGCAGGCGTTATTCCTTACGGGCACAATCGCAAGCCCGTCGCGGCTCTTCAAAATCCTTTCGTATTGCGTAAAAAGTTTCGGCTCGATGTTGGGGGTATAACTTTTCCTTTTTTCCTCACGAAGCGCAATGTCCGCCAGGATTTCTTCCGATTTCTTCTTAAGCGCTTCAACATTCGTCTTGAATTTTTTGTCCTCCGCAATAAAGGCTTCTCTCTCGCTTACCACTTTTGCCTTCTGGGCGTCCACACTGTCCAAAAACCGGAGGATCTCCTCTTCCAGCACTGATTTATCCGCTTTCAATCCTTTAATCTCAAGCTCCATCGTTGCGTATTCTTTGTTGCTCTTCAACTGATAGAGCTGCCCCTGCAGTTTTGTTATCTTGTCTTCTTTTGACTGAAGCTCGACTTCTTTTTCTTTCTGGGTCATCTGAAATTTTTTAAATTCGTCTTCAATCGCCTTCAGCCGGCCCTTTTTTTGCTCAAAATCAGCTTCATATTTTTTTTGAATTGCAGGATATTCCGCGAGCTCTTTTTTGAGCTTATGGATTTCGAAATCGATTTTCTGAAGTTCCGCCAAAATTTTTATCTGTTCAACAATCGCTGTGGGCATAAAAATGGTCTTAACCATCCAATCTTAATCTAGAAATCATGGTGGGCAATACTGGGTTCGAACCAGTGACCTTTCGCATGTGAAGCGAACGCTCTAACCAGCTGAGCTAATTGCCCTCAAGTGTACAATTCTCTGGGCCTGCCTGGATTCGAACCAGGGACCCGCTGATTATGAGTCAGCTGCTCTAACCGACTGAGCTACAGGCCCCAATATCTTCCCCTCAGCCCGCGCTCGCCGGACAGACCCGCCGACGCAGGGCGGGCATTATGAGTGAGCTGCTCTAACCGACTGAGCTACGAGCCCGAATTTTAGGATTTTAACACAAGGATTTTTTTAGCGCAAAGAAAAGAAACTTGAAAACACGAAGGCTTTTAGAAATCAAATTCCTCGCCGGCGCCGAGTTCCAAGAAAGTTTTGAGCTTCCGGGAACGGGTCGGGTGGCGGAGCTTCCGGAGCGCCTTGGCCTCAATCTGACGGACGCGTTCGCGGGTCACGCTGAAAATGGACCCGACTTCCTCAAGCGTTCGGGGATAGCCGTCATTGATGCCGAAACGGAGCTTAAGCACTTTGCGTTCGCGGTCAGTCAACGTCGTGAGGACTTCGTCCATCTGTTCTTTCAGCATTGCGTAGGTGGTCGCGCTCGAGGGTGAAACCGCGCGTTTGTCTTCGATGAAATCCCCAAAATGCGTGTCGCCTTCGTCGCCGATCGGCGTCTGAAGCGAGATGGGCTCCTGGGCAATTTTCAAAATCTCCCGGACCTTTTCGACGCCCATTCTCATGCGCTGGCCGATTTCCTCGGGTGTCGGTTCTTTGCCGGTTTCCTGAACCAGCGTGCGTGACACACGGATGAGTTTATTGATCGTCTCGGTCATGTGCACCGGAATACGGATGGTCCTGGCCTGATCGGCGATCGAAGGCGTGACCGCCTGACGGATCCACCACGTCGCGTAGGTGCTGAATTTATAACCGCGGCGGTATTCAAACTTGTCCACCGCTTTCATCAGCCCGATATTGCCTTCTTGAATCAGGTCGAGAAATGAAAGACCGCGGTTGGTGTATTTTTTGGCGATGCTGACCACCAGCCTCAGATTCGCCTCGACCAGCTCCTTCTTGGACCTTTGGTATTTGTTTTCTTTCTTTTTAATGGCAAGATACCGTTCTTTCAAATCTTCGGTGCTTTTCTCGCCCAATGTCCGGAGCAGCTGTTTTTTCTCTTTGAGAAGCTTGGACAGCAGAGCGCGCTCTTTTTTCTTTCGGTTTCGGTCGATTTCTTTATCAATTTTTTCAAGACGCCAAAGCCCGGCCCGGATCTCGTGGAAAATGTCCTCGACGATCCTCGCGCTCACGCGAAACTGAAGCAAAAGATCAAGCGTATTCGTGTTCTTCTTAGCGCCGCGAAGGCGGCGGGCGAGAATCGTAAGGCGTTTCAGTGTACGCGGCGCGTTTTCGCGGAATTTGAATTCCTCGTCGATGTATTCCTCGATCTCGTATTCACGCGTCAAGACCCTGTTCGTAAAATCAAGGATGTAGGCCCTTGAGAAAAAACATTCAAAAACCATTTTCCGGAACTCAAGCTCATCGGCCTCGATACGTTTGGCGAGCTCCAGTTCCTGCTCGCGAGTCAAAAGCGGGATCTGCCCCATCTGGCGCAGGTACATCCGGACCGGATCGTCCATCTGCTCAAGGCGGCCCGGCGAAATGGCGACAGCGGCTTCGGGCTCCTCTTTCTTGGGCTCCGCTTCTTCTGCGGCGCCTTCCTCGGCATCGGAGGCTTTGCCGTCCGCATCCGCTTCGGCTTCGGAATCCTTTTGGGCGTCGTCCGAATCCACCACCTCGATCTGCTTGGCGTTGAGGCTTATCAGGACATCATCGATCTCTTCGGATGAAGTCACGTGGCTCGGCAGAATGCGGTTGATGTCCTCGTAGGTCAGGTAGCCCTTTTCTTTTCCGAGGACGACCAGCTGTTCGATCCCTTTGGTTTTCTGAGCGTTGTCCGGCGTCTCCGCCGGCGTCGCGGCGGCGGGCTTCTTGTTTTCGACGGCCGGTTTTTTCGCCTTGGGCTTTTTTATTTTCTTTTTGTTCATTTTTCTTGCGTTATTTTTTCTCATTGATTCTCCGGATTCCCTTATTTAATTCATTAAAATTCACCAAAAGCTGGTTGATACGATTCTTGTCCCCGAGTCGCTGGGCCACGGCGATCTCGGCCGTAAGATTTTCCCTTTCCTGCACGGCCTTCAGGCGTTTCATCCATGAAAGGCAGTCCGAAAGCGTTTTTTGCTTATCCACCACCGTATCGGACTCCGCACACGCGGTCGCGACGATCCGGGCGCCCTCGGGATCGTCCTTGTAAAGATTGATAAACTGCGCCGCCGAAAGCGCCGCCGATTCCCGGCTAAAAATACGGCTTAAGATCTGTCTTGCTTTCTCGTTCTGAAAATCCTCGAGCCTCACTTCTTCCGTCACGCCGGCAACCCAATCCGGATTTTCAAGAAGCAGCCCTATCAAAAATTTCTCGGCGGAATTTAAAACACTTTCCGCGCGCGGGGCGCTCACGGCGGCGGCCGGAATATTCCGGAACCGTGAGCCGCCTTTTTTCATTTCTGAAAGAAGCGCCTCTTCCGACAGCGAAAGCTCCCGCGCCAATTCCTTGAGCCACGCGTTTCTTAAGATTTCATTCGGCACCTTCGCCAGGAGAAGCACCATTTCATTGGCGATTTTGACTTTTCCCTCGAGAGATTTCGCGTCAAACTGCGTTTTGAGAAGCGTCAGGCGAAAATCAAAAAGTGTTTTGGCTTTCCCGAGTTCCTGCCGAAACTTCTCCACGCCGAACTGCTGAATGAATGCATCCGGGTCGTGTCCCGTCGAAAGCCGGACGATCTTCACCTCAAGGCCTTCTTCCAAAAAGAGCTCGAGGCCTCTCAAAGTCGCCATTTCCCCGGCCTTGTCCGCGTCATAAAGGATAAAAACATTTTTCGTGTGGCGCTTGATGAGCCGCACCTGTTCGTTCGTGAGTGCGGTGCCGAGCGACGCGACGACATTCTGGACGCCGGCCTGATGGCAGGCGATGAGGTCCATGTAACCTTCGACGACGATCACCTGATCCGTGTCGCGGACCGCTTTCCTGGCCTGAAAAAGTCCGTAAAGATGCCGGCCCTTCGAATAGATTTCGCTTTCCGGCGAATTTAAATACTTCGGCAGTGAATCATCCAAGACCCGGCCGCCAAATCCCAAACAAGCGCCTTTCGCGTCCAGGATCGGAAAAATAATCCTATGGCGAAACCGGTCGTAAAACCCGCCGTCCTTTTTGGACAGGATAAGCCCGACTTTTTCAAGCACCGCCTCAGGAACTTTGCCCTTCACGGCGCGGATGAGCTCATCCCAGGATTCAAGCGCGTACCCGAGTTTAAATTCGTCTATCGTCTTTTCGAGTATGCCGCGCTTTTCAAGATAGCCTTTGGCCTTCGCGGCCTCTTTCCTTTTTAAAAGAACATCATGATAAAAATCCAGTGCCAGCTGATTGGCCTTCAAAAAAAGCGCACTTCTCTCAAGCTGCTCGGTGCTTAAAGTTTTATCTTTCGGAATTTCAATCCCGACGCTGTCCGCGAGGGTTTCGACCGCTTCGCGAAAATCCTGTTTCTCCGTCTTCATCAGAAAACTGAACACATTGCCCCCGGCGCCGCAGCCGAAGCAGTGAAAGATCTGCTTGTCGGGACTCACCATGAAAGACGGCGTTTTTTCGTGATGAAACGGGCAGTTGCCTTTAAAATTGCGGCCGGCCTTTTTCAGCGGCACATACTTGGATACCAGCTCAACGATGTCGACCCTGTCCTGGATTTGATTTAGGACAGCGTCGGGGATCATAATTTTTTACTCTTCACCGCCAGTTGCGGAGACAGGCTTGACATAAAATCAAAAAGCGTCGGCGCGATCTTCGAAATGGGCGGCCCGGCCAGCGAGCGTTGGTTGATGTCGTGCTTCAAAGTCGTGCCCGGAAGCTCATTGATCAGCATGAACGCGACGCTGAGGATCACCCCCCAGCGGCACACGCCCAGCAGCGTGCCAAGAATCCGGTTCACAGCGCCGCCCGAGCCCACTTTCAAAAGTTTGAGAATGATCAAGATCACAAGCCTCGCGATGAGAAACGTCCCGAGCGCGACGCCTATAAAAGCCGCCACCGTTGCCGTGGAAGAATTTAAAAAAGTTTTGAGCGTGATAAATTCGGCCACCGGCTCATAAAAATGAAACGCGGCTATCGCCGTGGCGATGTAAGCGACGATCCGCAAAAGCTCCGGAAAAAAGCCTGATTTATACCCGACGTACATCCCTCTTAAAGCGGCGATGCAAGCCAAATAATCCACCCATGTCAATTTCGCGATGAATTCTTTCAAAAAAATTCCATGCCCGGAAGAAAATCCTCCGGTTTCTAAGATATTATTGTCGATGGATTTAAAGAATTATTAAGACGTGTCTTTTTTAAGAAAGACTCTGGAAGTATACCATCCATATTATAAGTTGTCAAAGATAGCACCCGATTAGCGGGCGGCGGGTGACGCCGAAGGGGAGTCCTCTATTTTATTCAAGAAGGATTACTTGAAGAAAATAGAGTCCCTTGAGGCGGCAGGACCCGCCGCCCTCCTATAGTAGAAGCTGATCGCCGAAACGGCATAAAGCGCGGCGGTCTCACTGCGTAAAATAAGCGGCCCCAGGCCCACCGGCAGCGCCCCATGGGACAGCGCGAGTTTGATTTCTTGGGCGGTAAAATCCCCTTCCGGCCCGATCAAGAGAAGGATTTTTTTCGCGTCTTTTATTTGGAGCGCGTCATGAAGCGAAGCGGTTTTTCCCGCTAAAGTGGGCATTAAAATAAGGCCGAAAGAGCCCGCCTTCGCAAAAATATCTTTATAAGCGCGAGGCGTCTCAACGGCCGGAGTCTTTGAAAGTCCGCACTGTTTGCAGGCTTCATGAGCGATTTTTTGCCAGCGACCGGCCTTGGACTGGCCTTGTTCTTTGGTGAGCTTGACGACACTCCGCTCGGTCAAGATAGGCCAGATGCCGGTCACCCCGAGCTCGCAGGATTTTTGAATCAAAAAATCCATGTGTTCGGCTTTAATCACCGACGCGGCCAGGACGATTTCAACCGGCATCGACAAATCCTTTTGCGAACGCTTATCCAGAGAAACCTCAACGCGCCCGTCTTTGACGCCTGCCACGACCCCGCGAAAACTCTTTCCTTGCCCGTCGATGAGGTCCACCACCGCGCCGCTCTTCAGCCGCAAAACCGAAAGCGCATGCCGGCTGTCCTCTGCGCTTAATAGAATGGTATCTTTTCCGCTATCGTTTGGATCCATGTAAAATCGCGGCATAACAATATATGTTATCACACAGCGGCCAAGCCCGATAAGTAAACGCTGTATGAAATGCTCCCATGCAATTTCCTCAAATTATTTTGATTTTTAATCAAGCTTAGTGTAAGCTACTTCAAAAGGAGGGTCTATGAAAGGGCTCGGAGAACGCGTCAAATTTTTAAGGAAATCCCGCAAGCTCACGCTCGTCGAAGTCGCCAAAAAAACCGGCATCGACCAGGCGACTTTGAGCCGCATCGAAAACGGCGTCATGGTCGGCACGCTCCATTCCCACATGAAGATCGCAGAGATTCTCGGCGTCAGCCTGCCGGATCTCTATAAGGAAGCGTCCGACAAACTGAACCAAGCCAAGGAAAAGGCCGCCCGGCAAAAATTCGAATCTTTCTCCCACTCGAGCGGCGCCGTCTCGGAACTCTTGACGAGCGGTGTCCTGCAGAAAAAAATGATGCCCGTCCTTTTGAAACTCAAACCCAAAGGCCGCACGGAAACCGAGGAGCTTCCGCCCGGCGTGGAAAGATTTGTTTACCTCTTAAAAGGAAGTTTGGAAATCCGTTTGGACAATGAAAAGAAAATCCTGAAAGCCGGCGAGTCGTTTTATTTCAACGGCGCGCGGCCTCATTCCTTTAAGAACCCATTGAACTCTGAAAGCTGGAGTCTGTCTGTCACCAGTCCCGTAGCGTTGTAGTTGGGCAAAGGTAAGGAGACCGGTGTGGTAGTTAGGGAAGGAAAATTGGTGGCTCCGTCATTGCGAGGAGTCCGCCAAAGTTTTTGTGGCGGACGACGAAGCAATCTCATCATGGTTCAATAAATGCGCAAGTCTGGTTATGTGTATATGATGACAAACAAATTTAACTCAGTGATATATACGGGAGTTACTAGCAATCTTAAGAAACGAATCTATGAACATAAACAAAAACTGGTTGACGGATTCACCAAAAAATATCGTATCGATAAATTAGTCTATTATGAATGCTGCGATTCAATCGAAAACGCTATCTTGAGAGAAAAACAGATAAAGGCCGGATCAAGACAAAACAAAATCGATCTGATTCAAACAAAGAATAGTTTGTTTAGGGATTTATATGTCCAGGTATGAGATTGCTTCACCACGTCCCCGCTTCTTGCTTTCGCAAGAAAGCAGCGGGGACCACGTTCGCAATGACGGTTATTTTACGGCATCCTTACCCTAACCCAACTATAAGGAGAAATAAACATGTCTCTAACTCGATCCAAACCTATCGTGCTTGTATGTGACGACGAAGAAGGCCTTCGCGAATCTTTTAAACTCATCCTTTCGGACACCTATGAACTCAAGTTTGCCTCCAACGGCCTCGAGGCCATGGAGATCCTAAAAACTTCCACCCCGAGTGCGATGCTTCTGGACATCAAGATGCCGAAGCAGAATGGCATGGACACCTTGAAGCAGATCAAGAAGCTTAAACCCTCCCTCCCTGTCCTAATCGTCACCGGTTATCAGAGCGTCGAGATGGCCCAAGAAGCCCTGAAGCACGGCGCGGCGGATTATATCCCCAAGCCGTTTGATTCGAAGAAGATTTTGGCGACGATATCCAAAATCATAAAATAGCTTGAATTTATACTCTCTCCCCAACTACTTCGTCTCCATCTACACTCTCTCATTGGGCGTTTTCGTCCTTGCCTGTAATCACAAGGATAGGAAAAATCAAATCTTTTTCCTGCTGGCGCTCGCGACGTTTATTTGGTTATTTTTCTATGGGCTGTCCTACTCCATCGAGGATTATTCTAAGGCGCTGATAACCCTTAAGATCGGCCATCTAAGCGCCGTATGTCTAACGCCGATCGTCTACTTTTTCATGTTAGAAATACTGGGCCGGTACAAAAAGAAAATTGATATCCTCCTGGGGTATCTCTCCCTTTTACTGGCCGCTCTTTGCTTTATTTTTATAAACGTCGATTCCATATATTTAAAAAAACTAGTAAGGCATTATTGGGGTTATTACCCCATAGGCGGGCCGTTGATGATCGCCTATGCGATGTTTACATTCACAATCGCATTCAGAGCCGTTTACTTATTCTGGGATGCGGCCAAAAAAGCAAAAAAAGAATTGGATTATGATTCTTATCAAAGATTCAAATATTACTCACTATCGCTCTCGATATTTGTCCCCGCATCGGTGGATTATCTGCCGAAATTTGGACCGGAAATTTATCCATTCGGCTATGTGTTTGTAGTAGCTTTTTCATCTCTTGTTACCTACGCCATAGTCCGCCACAAATTGCTGGACGTAGACATCGTCATCCGCCGAAGTTTTGTTTATTCATTGCTTATTTCTATCATCACCTTTATCTATCTGTCCATTATCCTTATCAGCGAATTTATTTTCAGATCCTACTTTGGCTATCAGTCCATCCTGATTGCCATCATCGCTTCTTCAATTATTGCTATCACATTTAATCCGTTAAGATTTCGTCTACAGAAAATCATCGATAAATATTTTTTCAAGATAGATGCTGATAAATTAATCAAAGAAAATTTTCAAATGAAGCAGGAACTCCAACACCAAGACCGCCTGAAAGCCGTAGCTACACTCGCGGCCGGGATGGCGCATGAAATCAAAAACCCGCTCACCTCGATCAAAACATTTGCCGAATACCTTCCGACCAAGTACGACGATCCCGAGTTCCGGTCAAAGTTCAGCCGTATCGTCTCGGACGAAGTGGACCGCGTGAACAATATCGTGAAGCAGCTTCTTGAATTCTCAAAACCCGAAGAGCTTGTATTAAAACCCTGTTCTATCGTGGCCGTCCTCGACGAAACACTGGGGTTCTTAAGCAATAATCTGCTGGCCAACAAAATTGAAGTGACAAAAAACTACGGTGGAAATCCTGTGCTGAATCTCGACAAAAACCAGATGAAGCAGGCGTTCTTAAATATTTTCCTGAACAGCATCCAGGTCATGCCGAGCGGCGGGACTCTCACTGTCAACATCGGCCGTCCGGTAGGGGCGATTCATGAATCGCCCCTACATGGTTCGAGAAATCATGTTCGCAATGACGAGGTAATTATCTCAATAAGCGACACCGGCCCCGGCATCCCCAAAGAACATCTCGCCCATATCTTTGATCCTTTCTTCACCACCAAAGAATCGGGGACGGGGCTTGGGTTGTCGATTGTGCATGGGATCATCACAAAGCACGGCGGGAAGATTGAAGCAAAGAGCTCGAATGGGACGGGCGCCACATTCCATATTTATTTAAACAAAAAATGAACCCCTACGCCCTTATCAACGGTCTCAACTCCATTCTTTCACTTTCAATAGCCGCGGTTATTTTCTTTCGAAAAACAAAAAAACCTATTCAACTGACCTATGCACTGTTCTCTCTTCTGCTTTTCTTTTGGGCCTTCTTTTATTTTATATGGGGATTCCAAAGGGAGAAAGAGCTGTCGCTTTATTGGCTCAATATGCTCGAAATTCCCGTCTGCTTTATCCATATCGCTTATTTCCATTTCATGCTGATATTTACCAATAAAGTAAAAGCGTATAGAAAGCTATTAGTAATGGGTTACCTTTTAAGTTTGGTTTTAGTGGTTCTTGAAATAAAAGGTGCTTTTTATGATCTCAACTATATCCGCAACAGAGCTCCCTTTCTTTATTGGCCTCATGCCAAGCCGCTTCTTTTTCTTTTGATTGGAACAGAAATATTTTATTTAATTTTCAGTTTTTTTGTTTTGGCGAAATCCATAAAAGAAGCCGTCGGCGATCAAAAATTGCGTCTAAAATACTTTTTATTAATCGGAGTGATCGGTTGGAGCGGAGGCCTGATCAATTGGTTCCATTTCTTTGATTCGACGCCCATTCCTCCCATCGGTAATCCTGCGATCACTTTTTACCTTTTAGGGACATCTTATCTAATTTTTAAACATGATATTTTTGGACTTAATCTAGTGGTAAAAAAGACATTTATATACGCTCTTCTCACACTTTTTATCACGTTAATCTACACCGTCTTCATCATTCTTTCTGAAAGATCATTCCAATCCTACGTCGGCTACAAATCCATTATCGCAACTATTTTAGCCGCGGTAACCATCGCGCTATTATTCAATCCACTGAGGGTTTTACTTTCAAAACTTATAGACAAAAGCTTCTTCGGCGGAGACATTCAGGGATTATCTACCGAACGATCCCAAATGAAGGCTGAATTGGAAAAACAAGACCGCCTGAAAGCCGTAGCTACACTCGCGGCCGGGATGGCCCATGAAATCAAAAATCCACTGACTTCCATCCGGACTTTCGCAGAATATTTACCAAAGAAATACGACGACCCCGACTTTCGCCACAAGTTCAGCAAAATTGTCGTGGATGAAGTGGACCGCGTGAACAATATCGTAAAACAGCTGCTTGAATTTTCAAAACCCGAGGAGCTTGTATTAAAACCCTGTTCGATCGTGGCCGTCCTCGACGAAACACTGGGGCTCTTAAGCAATAATCTGCTGGCCAACAAAATCGAAGTTGTCAAAAATTACGGAACGGGCTCGGTAGGGGCGATTCATGAATCGCCCCTACTTAAGATCGACAAAAATCAGATGAAA
>OBEQ012734057.1_pt1 | contig 16582 bp, 11 predicted proteins | sample 1670901 | NCBI WGS metagenome assembly OBEQ01 (sample SAMEA104232315, study PRJEB22302) | groundwater metagenome | biome: forest; feature: aquifer; material: groundwater | place: USA | collected 2011-08-07 | depth 5.4 m
AAAATGAAAAAAATAATTATTGTAGGTGGTGGAATGGCGGGGTTATCTTTTGCTTATGAGTGTCTCCTTCGCAATTATGAAGTGATGATAATTGAGGCAACTCCCTCGGTCGGAGGGTTGGCTAGAAGTATATATCATAATGACTGCTATTTGGATATTGGAGTTCATATTTCGTATCTTAAAGATCATCAAGTATATGAAAAAGTTAAGGAAATAGTGGATAAAAAATATTGGGTAAAAGTAACAAGAAACGGCAAATTATATATAAAGGGTAGGTATATTGATTGGCCATTAAAGTCTACAGCTCTTTTTCAACTGCCACCATTGATGGGACTAAAAATAGTCATCGACCAATTAAAGAAAAATAGCTATAAGAAAGAGGGGTTAAAAAATTATGAGGATGAATTGCTGTCTTTATACGGACCGACGCTTTATTATTCTTTTTTTCAGCCTATAACTTACAAATTTTTGAAAACTGATCCCAAAAAAATACACCCTGACTGGGCTTATTCTACACTGCGTTCGTCTACTAAAATAGAGGATAAATCATTCATTAAATCTCACAAATATCAGAATACGGATATAGATGAGGAATCAAAAAAGGATTTTAATATTTTCAAATTTGTGTTGCAATCTTTAACTGCGAATACAAAGGATGAACCATTTTATTATTTTAAAAATGGTTTTGGCATGTTAGTGGATGAATATAGAAAAAAGATTGTGAAAATGGGCGGCATAATTAAGACGAATACAAGAGTTACCGGATTTAAGATAAGAAATGGATTAATAGAAAAATGCGTGATAGACAAAAAAAATTATGATGCGGACAAAGTAGTATGGACGGGTGATCCTTTTAATTTATGTAGTCTGCTCGGAGTAGAGAGTCCGACACTTCAATATTTAAACACAAAATATGTCTATTTTTTCTTAAGAAAATGCAATAAAGACTACCAAGTATGCTATTATGCCGATTCCAATATTTCTTTTATACGAGGATCTATTTTCTCCAATCATTCCAAAACAATAATCCGAAATAAAAATGTTAGTGACGTTTTGTGTATGGAATATTCATTTAGATCTAAAAATGAATTATTTGCAAATTCGGATGATCTAAAAGAGGGGGCAATAAGAGACTTAAAAAAAGTAGATATGATAGATGAGGATAGCGATATTGAGAGTGTCTATGAAGTGAATGTACCCAATTCATATCCGCTTCTGACACTAGATTATAGAGGAAAGTTAGAAAATCTCAGGAAAAAATTGAGTAGATTTCCTAATCTAATTATGTTTGGTAGGCAAGGTACATTCAATTATAACAATACGGATATCATCATTAAGGAAACGCTGAATCATCCTCTGTTTAGATAACCAAAATGAAAATTCTGGGAGTAAATATAGTAAAAGTGAGGTACTTATTGTGGATACTGCTTTTTTTAGAAACATTAGTACTTATTCGGAACTTAGACGCCACAATTAATCCTTTTAAGTCTGAGTGGAGCAGAAATAGACTTATCCAACAGCAGTTTAATGGAGATGAACCAAGTTATTTTATGTTTAATTTTTCTTCTCTCCATACAGTTTTGGATAATTATCGAAGTCTGGGATTGCCTCTTTTTATACGTTTTTATAATTTATTTTATCATGGGTACCAGTTTTGGCCATTTTATCTATTTGCTATATATATAGCATCAATTTTTTTTCTTTTTTGGGCTCTTCTTAAATTCGGATTTGATGAAATTGTATCATTTATATTTGTATCAGCTTTATTAGGTAATATAGAAACAAGTTATGGGTTGCCCTGGTTTCATTTATATAAAAATTTAGCTTACATTGCCTCAGAAGTACCGAGTGTTGCTTTTATGTATATTTCACTTGGTTTTATGCTTTTGGCGATCAGATATAAAAATCTTTTCATATATTTAGTTTATGCTTTATCATTATTTTTTCTTTATCAAATTCGTCCAAATCTGACTTATATTGCTATACTGGCTCCATTTTGGGCAGTAGCTCTTTATTTAGCGCAAAAGACCTTTACCACTTCTAATCTGAAACGTGTTTTTTGGTACTTTGTTCTGACTTCTTGGGTACCATTATTGCTTTTTGGACTGCTACGTTTTGCAGTTTTGGGTCAATTCGGTTTTGCGACGATGACAGGCGGGACTCTTTCTGGGCATGCGGTGCATTATTTAAATGAAAATAATGTCAAAAAATTATCCGGAGAAAGTAGATTGATAGGAGAGGAAATTTTGAGGAGGAAGAGAAAATTGACTCCTCCTTGTAATATGACTCCTATACCTTATGGACGGGCGGATGTAGAGGCTGAGTGTTTTGGACCGAATTTGATGGTAGCATGGCAGGTCGTGATAAAATATCAAACGGGAAAAGAACCTCTTGATGATCCGCAAAAAAATATTGAAGCTTGGAAGCATGTCGTAACTCTGGCACCATTTCATATGACGTACTATCATGTTTCAACAGACAAAATATTAATGAGGTTTACAAGTAATATTTTACGAGTAGAATGGAGTCGGTATTTTCAGTGGATAATAGATGGAGGTATGTATGGTTTGCGATTTCTCCTATCAGATCAGGCGATGAACGTGTTTTATAAGCTTTGCTTGTTATTGGCCGTTGCGGTGCAATTTATTATAAGGAAAGAGCCTCTTAATCGACTCCAAATTAAAAGGTGGCAAAGACAGATACTGGCGATCACATTTGTTGCACTATCAAACTTTATTGTAGGATATATTTTGCTATTATTATTTAATTATCCTTTTGATCGAATGTTTGTAACTATCACTCCATATATGATTCCTGCTCTAGTATTATGGGTGATACCTCCGTTTTGGAGTCCATCACTTTGAATTGAGAATAATTAGCAATATTAAAAATTATATATAAAGAAACCTACTCCTTGTAAATGATGTTAAAGCATATTCCCAATTTAGTTTGATTTAAAGCTCCACACCTTTTTTCATATATTTGTATATTTTAATACCCTGATTGGTGATAGGGGTGATACTGATTAGGATGTGTGATAATGTGATTTGTAAATGATTTACAACAAGTCTGGCAGCATAGTATTATTATTTATGAGACTGAAAGCTGATTAAGAGAAAAATAATAAGAGATGTATGAAACGACGCCATGTACTTTTTTTTATTTTAAATGCTGTGATAGTCTCCTGGGTGGTAATGCATTTCGTGTTGCCTGAACAGTATATTTATCACTCACTTAGTTTTTTGCGTCAATGGGAGCCAGAATTTAGTTATTATGGTGCTTTTACATTCATATCAAATCTACTACATGGAGGTATAGCCCTCTGGGATAATTATGACCAGATGCCGATGACCTTTCTTTATGCTATAGGAAATGTAGTACCGATTAATGCTCTTTTTACAGGATTTGTTTATCTTTTAACTGTAAGACTCTTTTCTTCGCCGGCAGAGGCTTTTCATATCATTTACTCACAAGTATATTATCTGCCATGTATTTTTATAGCTAGCGTAGGTTTGTATCTACTTTTTAGAAGATTTACACAAAATTGGATACTACTTTTTTTATTAATTATCATTTCTTTGACTGTAGGTTTGCCCCATTACTATCTAGGATTCCATGCTGCCAGTCTCTATGCTTTTTTTCCAATTATTGCTCATTTTATACTTAGTTTTTTTGAGCAACCGTCGCTTGAGAGTTTATTGCTTGGTATTTTAACTTTAAGTGTAGTTGTAGCCATGGATCCTGAGCATACGCTGAGTTATTTTTATCAGGGCGAGCATCTATTTTTGATGGCGGCTTTTATTTGGTTTATTTTCTTTCGCTTGCGTCATCATAAAATATTGCAGCTTGGGAGCCTAATAAATAAATTTCGTAAGTCTCTCGGCAAGATTATTTTGTGTTTAATAACCATGATTCTTCTGGTGGGTCCTTGGATATACCTTCTCAGATTAACATATCATGATTATGACTTTGCTAATGAAAGCAGCCGTTTTGCAAAGATAAAACTGTTTGATCCGAGTGTTTATTTTAACCAGTTTAAAGGTGAGGAAACGCATGCAGCACAAAATGAATTTCTTTACAGAATGATTGATTTTAGCAATAACGGCTGGGAATATACCTGGTTTTTTTTCGGTTCAACGGTTGTTTTCTTTTCTCTGGCGGGTATTTTTCTTTCTAGAGACAGCCGTCGGTTTGTTTTCATTCTGACCGCATTTTCTTTTTGGCTTTTAAATAGCGATAGGGTTAGCCAGGGTTGGGTTTCTTGGATACACTGGATAAACATTTATACCAATCCATTCAGTTTTATCGTACGCAGTTTCCATATGACCGGAGCATTTCTTTTATCTTATGTACTTCTACCAATTATGTCGATTGGAATTGCGCAAGTTTTCAATATACATAAAGAGAAACTATCTGTTGCTATTTTAGTACGACTGGGAGCAACGGTTGTTACTTCAATATTTTTTCTTTTGCTGGTAACGCCGACTGTACCAGCGAATGTAATTTTTTCAACGCGATTATCTTTTTTGATATTTATACTGATACTTCTCTTTTCTTTTATGCGGATTTTTCCTTATTATATCCGGATCCGGATATCGGCAATTTTGCTTCTAATTCTTGTTGGTTATGACCTCAAGCATTCTCGTGAATATATTATGAAAATGCTATCTCGATATTCAATTCAATCCTATTTTATCCCACCACAGAGCATTAGTCATATTCTCGATTTCCAGAATCCGCTAATTTTACCGCTTCGTCGTTATATTTATACAGGTCCAAAGCGTGACGGATATATTTTTGAAGAACCAAACAATTTTCAAGGTCTGTTTTACCGTTACTCTAATTATTCCAAGTATTTTACTCTAGAGACGGAACGTAGACCGAGTCATATATCTTTTTCAGCATTTTCACGCGATTTAGAATTGCAACGCTATGTCAGTTCGGTCAAGGAGATGATGTTTTTTGCTGATACTGCGATACCTGATACACCGGGGATGCTATCTAGAATTTTATCGAAAGGACTGCAACAGCAAGTTATATTAATCGACCGGGATCCACAAAAAGAAGGATTTTTTTCGAATACACTCCCTGATATCCCAAGTTTGGTGCCGGTTCCACCCATATTGTCTAATGAATATAGAATATCCTTAGTAAGGGGGAAAAAACTGGTTAGACCCAATGTAGATATATATCTATTTCCTCTTCCGAAGAATTTTCCCGTGAATATGACTACAGGTGTCTATACTGAGGATAAAAACTTACTAGAGGCAACAATCGGTGATCATACACTTTCTGCCGAGCAAGGTGATCTTGGCAGCCCTTGGACATTTGATGTGCAAAATTTTTCTACGGGTATGCTGGCTGTGGGACTACCTCATGATGCGATCCCCACTGGAGATGTTGTACTTCGATACCCTAGGACTATTTTTCCTTCTGTTTTAGACATGGGGAAATATACTACCGATTCAGTCGGGTTTAATTACCGAGCTGACCATAACGGATGGTTGGTATTTCATTATCCTTATGATTCTAAATGGCAAGTGAGTGTGGATAATATGACTTCTTCTTTATATCGCGTAAACCGGAGTTTTATAGGTTTTCCTCTTACTAAAGGCACTCATAAAATTCAGTTAGATTACATGCCTTTTCCTTGGCTACGGATATTTATTGGTTTATCGGTTCTACTTATATTTATTCTTCCATATACAATTGTGTGGATTGAACTCACTAGAGAAAGTAAAAAATCATGAAGGTTATGCAAGATGTCATATTTGGGAAATCTCTAAAACAATTGGTTTTTCCAATAGTTTCCGTTTTATCCATACTGGTTTTGATCGGTCTGTCAATTTATGAAAATATGGATTTTATATTTCCATTCCATGAGGCATATTTTTGGATGAAATTCAATTTAAGTAATGCCAGTTTGTTGCAAAAAATTTTCGATTACCGATTTACTGAGACACTTGATCCACAAAAAGTGATGCGATTTAGAGAGGTTGCAAGTTTATTTAATTTGCTTGATGTGCAGTTTATGTACCGTTTAGCCCAGATTGGTATGCCGCATTTTCTATCGGCTACATTTTATATATCGGTTGTTGCCATTATATCAATGAATATATTATTTACATACAAGTATATCTCCAAACGATTTGTCTGGCTGTCATTACTTCTTAGTCTTATCTATATTACATCCCCGACGATATTTTGGGGCGGATTCTATTTCCGTTCTTCAAAGATTCTTGCTGCTTTGGGTATATCTATTATGATGTGGATGTTGTTTTTTGCAAAACGCGCTTATATGGGTGGTAGAAAGTTGCGTTTTGGATTGATTTTTGGATTATGGTTGACAGCTTTATTATCCATGCTTGCCGATGAACAGTCTATTTTTGCGGTGTTGATTATTTTTACCATAAGTTCTATGTATTTCTTTGGTACGTTAAGCAAAACATTCTACAAGACTAGTGCGGCACTTTTTTTGGCGGGGATTGGTGTCATTTTATACAGAACTATTATTGCTCCCTGGATTATTTTGCGGGTTGTTGGATCTCTTGCGCCAATATATTCTGCTAACGACCCGAGAATCGCTAATAATCTTTTAAATCCCGCCCAAATATTTTTGACACTAAAATTGTTCCTTAGATATGCTGCTACTTCTCTTGGTAATATACCCACGTTTGCCGCTTCGATTCCACTGCTTGCTATGGTTATTTTAGCCAGAAAGAGTGAGAGGATGGAGGATAAAGTGAGAATAGAGGGAAAATTGAGATATTGGCGACTTTTGCTGATTAGTCCTTTGGTAATCACGCTGACAGCACTTGTGGGAATTTTCTGTTTTTTACATGTAGCGCTTCTTAAAAGTAATTTCAATTTGATGGCTAGACCTTTGGATAGTCTTCGATATTATCCAACTCCGACGGTCACGGCCTGGTTTATCGGGGCATCGTTGATTTTGTATAGTTTTGTCTCCAAATACTCGAGAAGTCTGGTCGTCCTTGAATTTATTCTTGTTGGTATACTTTTGCTAAATATTGCGGCTATTCCTGTCCATAAACGGTTTCTTATTATTCCAGAAAATATTAATGGGACCAGATACGGTGATTCGTGGCGTATTTTGGATGCTATAAAATCACCGCAAATACCCATTGAATCATTTGGACTAGATTTTCAGGCGATATTAGTGGCAAATGTTATGAGGGAAAAACTTCATCAAAGATAAGTTGGTAAAGAATCCACGAAAGCATCAAGATATGCAAAAATTAAGAGTCTATCTGAATAAAAGGAATTTTTATGCATTCTTTTTTATCATTTCTGCATCAGTTATTTCTTATTTTCTTATGTTTTTGATATTCCCGGATCTTTTTTTGAAGCAGAATTTCAGTTTTATACGATTTGAGGATACGGAGCATAATTATTATGGTATTTTTACCTTTTTATCCAATTTCTACCACGGAGGAATACAACTTTGGAATAATTACGACCAGATGCCTTTGGCATATTATTATCTGAGTGGAGGATTAACAGCATGGGCAAATTTATTGACTGCATTTGTATATGTTTTATTTCATAGGTTCTGGATATCACCAGCTGAATCTTATTTTTCCATATTTACACTTTTTTATCATATCCCTTCGATTTTTATCAGATCGGTAGGCGTTTATCTTCTGGTTAGGCGGCTGACGAATAATAATTTAGTGACATATATGGCAATGATTCTGATTAATACCGTATTAGCGCCTCAATTTTATATGGGACTAAATTCAACTAGTCTTTTCAGTTTTTTTCTTATACTTATTTACTTTATACTCAAATTTTTTGAAAAATTTAAACTTTCAGATTTCTTACTTGCTCTTCTTACAATGACAGTTTGTGTAGCAATTGATGCAGAATTGGCTTTGGGATACTTCTATCAGGGGGTACACTTTGTGATTCTACCAATAATTATTTGGTCATTAGTCATTCATAGGTCTCTCCTTGGCGGAGTTTTACCTGCTCTGAAAGCGAAAATTAGGAATATTGATAGAACTGCGACCTTTAAGATAATCTCGGTAGTAAGCCTTTGCATCGTGTTAATGATTCCTTGGGTATATATGCTCAAAGAAAATTACCATGACTATAGTTTTAATACACCTACGACCAGGTTTGATAATTTAAATTTACTAGATTTTGGAGCCTATTTTACGAGAGCTACTTATAATGCACCACAGGAACAACTATTTAATAGGATTGTTAATTTTGATCTTAACGATTGGGGATATACATGGGTCTTTTTGGGTTATACGGCCTTTTTTTTAACCCTATGCGGGGCAATTCTTTCAAGGGATAGCAGGAAGTATAATTTTATCGGTGCAATAGTCTTTTTCTGGTTAATTAATAGTCCTAGGATTTCTTCGGGATGGCAGTCTATCGTTCATTGGATTAACTCTATTACCAATCCTTTTAATGTTGCCGTAAGAAGCTTTCATATGACGGGGGCTTTTCTTTTACCATTTATTCTGTTACCTCTTATGGCTTTGGGATTTTCTGCTTTAATATCTCCTAGTGAGGATGATCAGAATATAAGCCATATGAAAGCAGGTGCATTATTTTTGTTATCTATTATTTTTTTCTATTACGTCAATCGATTTACATCTATTTCTTCGCTAGTGAGGGCATATTTACAGGTAAGTTTATTTCTTTCTCTAGTGATTATTTTTCTATGGTGGAGAGCTAAAATATCGGGGGAGTGGGGAAGAAAAATTATTTTTGGGATATTAATTATATTATTTGTTTTTGATGGCTATGGCATGAGCCGTTATGTTCGGGCAGTTTCGCAAAATGTAGAGATAACTCAACACAAAGTATCGGAATCGTCATTATCAGTTTTTCTCGATTATCAAAATCCAGAAGTATTACCGCTTCGGAAATTTTACAATACTCAGAGTCTGCCAACGGTATCTGGGTATATAAAAGTCAATCCCAATAATATGCAAGGACTTTTCTATCGGTATACGAATTTAGAAAAGTATTTTACACAGGGAGATATCTATAAGCCGCGGCATATATCTTATGACAAATTAGCCTTTGATGCTAACCTTCAGAAATATGTACAAGATGATTTGCATCTTATCTCTTCGGCAGCAATTGGGGTGAGGCAGGAGGAGGGAATGCTCAAAAGGATAATTGATAATCACCTAGAACAAGAGGTTATTTTAGTCGATACAAATCAGGTCAAAGATAATTTATTGACCGATAGTTTACCAAATAATTTAGTAGCTAATAAGAATAGTATCAATGATTTAAAAACACAGGAGGCTGTTTTCCATTTTAACCAAGGGAGGACGATTATAAGAAATGGACTGCGATACTATTTATTTCCTTTACCCAAAAAATTTCCATCCTATTTGACAACGGGAATATTTACAAATGATATAGATAATCTTTCGGTCTCGGTTTCTGGAAAAGAATTTAATCCAGCTCAAGGAGCGCTTATTCATCCCTTTACATTTGATGTAGGTAATTTTGCCACTAACACGCTATCACTTGGTGTGCCCATAGACTATGATGTGAGCCAAAAAGATGTAAGGCTCAAATATCCAGATAGGTATTCTTCTAATATTTCAGCCATTTGGCGTAATGAAGCGGATAACTTGGGATTTGATTATGAGGCTGACTCGAATAAATGGTTAATATTTCATGAACCTTATGATACTAAATGGAGTATAAAGATAGATGGTAAAGCACAAAAGATATATCGAGTAAATTATAGTTTTATAGGTGTTCCTGTTAATGTCGGCACACATAAGATTTTGTTATCGTACTGGCCAGATACACCTCTTAGACCACTGATGGCAGTATCAATTGGGTTGATAGTAATACTTCCATTTGTTATTATGTTTCTGGCAATTGATGGGGAAAATGAAGAAAGAAAAATAACTTATGGGTGAAATTAATTTATTAAAAAATTATCCTAAAAGTAAAAGAAATCTTAAAATCCGTGCTAGCGATAAGACTCCCGAAATAAGGAGAGTGGCAAGAAAGTTTGGCAAAGAGTTTTTTGATGGGGATAGGATGTACGGTTATGGGGGTTATAATTATAATCCGAGATTTTGGCGGCCGGTTATTCCGGATTTTGAGAAATATTATCATTTAACCAATAAAAGCAGAGTATTGGATGTCGGGTGCGGAAAAGGTTTCATGCTTCATGATTTTTTGAAATTGATTCCTGGAATCAGCGTTGCAGGAATAGATATTTCTTTATATGCAATTAGAAAGGCGATGGTTGATGTAGCGCCCTTTTTAAGAGTTGGTAATGCAAGGAAGCTACCTTATAAGGATAGATCGTTTGATTTGGTGATTTCAATTAATACGGTTCATAATTTACCACTTAAGGAATGTCAAGCGGCTCTTCGAGAGATAATGCGGGTGTCTAAAAAATATGCGTTTATCACTGTGGATGCATATAGAAATAAAAGAGAGAAAGAGAGGATGGAGGCATGGAATCTGACTGCGCTTACCTATATGAGTGTTCCCCAGTGGAAAAAACTTTTTGATAGAGTAGGCTATAGGGGAGATTACTGGTGGTTTATACCATAATGTTTTCGTGATTTTGCTGAGGTCGGCATATCTTTTTTGCGCACCTCCCAAATCGGAGGGGTGGGCGTGCTCAAAAAGACATGCCTTCCCGCAAAATCTTAGGTATTTTTAAATGCGGACAAAAGCTGCTATTTTATTTGAGACAAATAAACCATTGATTATTGATGAGGTGGAAATACCCAAGCTTAAACGCGGTCAAGCTCTGGTTAAAATATTCGCAAGTGGGATTTGTCGGGCCCAGTACAATGAGATAATTGCGTTGAAAGGCCCTGATAGATACCTGCCGCACCTTTTAGGGCATGAGGCATCAGGAGAGGTAGTTGAGGTAGGAGAAGAAGTAAAAAAAGTAAAAAGCGGGGACTTCGTGGTTTGTACATGGATTAAAGGAAAAGGTTTGGATGGTATTGCAACAGAGTATTCCTATCAGGGAAGAATAATCAATGCTGGTGGAATTACTACCTTTAGTGAATTTGCAGTTATATCTGAAAATAGATTAGTGAAGATTTCGAAAAAAGTTCCTCCAGATGTGGCTGCGGTTTTGGGCTGTGCTATTCCAACAGGTGTAGGGATTATACTTCGTACGCTTAAAGTACAAAAAGGATCAAGTATTGCTATTTTTGGGGTCGGGGGTGTGGGATCAAGTGTAATACTTGGTGCAAAAATGGCAGGGTGTAGCAGTATTATTGCAGTTGATATTGCTGAAAGCAAACTTGCATTTGCAAGGATACTTGGCGCAAACCACACGATACATGTTTTAAAAGAAAATATCGCAGAGAGAATAAAGAAGATTACCGGTAAGGGAGTAGATTATGCTGTCGAGGCATCGGGTAATAAACAGGCTATGGAGAGCGCGTTTGAAGTACTTGTTGATAAGGGAAAATTGGCAATTGCAGGGAATCTCAAAAAAGGAGAAAAAATATGTATAATTCCTTTTGATCTTATAAAGGGTAAAAAAATTATGGGGACGTGGGGAGGGGAGACGAAGACGGATATAGATATACCATATTATGCTAGGAAATACTTATCTGGAGACTTGAAAGTGGATAAACTTATTACTCAAAGATTACGATTTGAAGAAATAAATAAAGCATTTGATGATATGAAAGAAAATAAAATTAAAGGAAGGGCTGTTATAGAATTTATATAATGTTAATCGGATATTATCGGTTGTGTTATATTGATGGCTAAGTATTTCGTATTAATATTTCTTCTTTTTGGTTTTTTTCTTCGGTTTTCTCTCGCATCCTTTGCTCCAGAGAAATTTATTTGGGATATGGAGACGTATCGGGAGGCAGCACATGAAATACTTTCTGGGAGATTATACGCGGAATGCTGTAACCATAACGCGGGGTATGGACTTTTTGTGGCAGGTGTTTTTTCCCTTTTTGGGAGGGATAATCTTTGGGCTCTTCGAATAGTGCAGATAGTGATTGATCTTCTTAATGCATTACTTATATACGAAATCGCTACCTCAGTATTCGGGCGGAGGATAGCATCGGTATCGTATATACTCTACATCTTCAATCCGATTACTGCTTCGTATGCAGGTATGATGATGCCGGAGGTAGTAACCATATTTCTGATAGCTCTTGTAGCGTATATCGTTTCAAGGAAGTCTTTTGCCAACAATCATTGGCTATGGTTATCTTTTGGTCTTTCTTTAGGTGGCTTACTTCTTACCAGAATTGCTTTCTATTATTTTATATTTATTATTATGGGAATTATTGCTATTATCAAGTGTAAGGGAATTGCAAAATTTTTTTGTATCGTTGTTAGCTTATTGGGATTTTTCATAATTTCAGCTTACTCTCTTCTTTCATATAATACGACGTATGGTGTTTGGTCCCTAACACCGCCATATAGTTTAGGATCTGCAGGTTTGTATCTAAATTTTTACACAGATTATAGGTATCCGGAACTTATCCGAGATTTTCCCAATTTTAATCCAGAGTATGCACGAATGGTTGAGGAGTATTATGCAACACCACTTTTAAAAAAGAAGGAATTTAACAAGCGATATAGAGCATTATTTAATCAAAAAATGAAGAAAGATTGGCCATTTTTTATGGGAAATATTATGCGCAATGCGATTTGGATGTGGGATAAGAAAAGTTTATACACCTATGAGGATCCATTTTACCCCAGGGACACGTTCATTTTGAGGATATTTAATATTGGAGTATTTGCGTTTTTTGTCGTCGGAATGTTAAAGTATAGTATTAAAAAATTAAGGAAAAGTATGGTGCAACCAATATTTGTTTATTCGGTGTTATTATTTTTTTATATAACTTTTGCATTTACGATTGTTTCTAATGAGACGAGACATTCTTTACCTTTTTATCCGCTATTGTTTCTTTGGGCCGGCTATGGTATAGGAAAGTTTATCTATGGCAACTAAAATTTTGATTATAGGAAGTAATTCTTTCTCTGGTAGCGATTTAATAGATTTACTGCTGGAGGATCGCAGTAATGATGTTATAGGCATAAGTAGATCAGCGGAAAAAAGTGAACTTTTTTTGCCATATAAAAGGCATAAAAAGCCTCGATTTTCTTTTCAGCAGATGGATTTAAATAAAGATATGCCATCTATTCTTCGATTAGTTGATTCTTTTAGGCCTGACTATATAGTCAATTTTGCAGCGCAAAGTGAAGTGATGCCCAGTTGGTATTACCCAGATCAATGGTTTGAAACCAATATTGTGGCGCTTGCTCGGCTGGCCAATCATTTAAAGAAAAAATCTTATTTTAAAAAATTTGTCCATATATCTTCTCCAGAAGTATATGGAACGACACGGGGGAAAGTGAAAGAGAATGCCACTATCAATCCAAGTACACCGTATGCTGTATCGAAAGCAGCGGCAGATTTCTTTTTATATACATTGTATAAACATTACCATTTCCCGCTGGTGACAATACGCTCTACCAATGTATATGGGGCGCACCAACAGCTATTTAAAATCATACCAAAGACTATTATTACTATTAGAACGGGAAAGAAGATTGGTTTGGATGGTGGAGGCCGAGCGGTCAAGTCATACATTCATGTACGAGATATATCAAAAGCCGAATTAAAAGCTATCAGTAAGGGTAGAATCGGTGAAATGTATCATTTAGCCCCAAATGAGGGGATAAGTATAAATGATCTGGTAAAAATGATTTGCAAAAAAATGGGAGTTAACTTTAGCAAGGTGACAAAAGTTGCACCTGAGCGTCTCGGACAGGATATGGCCTATATAGTCGATTCTTCCAAAGCAAGAAAGGAATTTAGTTGGAGGCCGAAAGTGGGGATTGATCAGGGAATCGAGGGGGTGGTGAAATGGATAGATGATAATTGGGCGGTTATTAAGACTTTACCACGCGAGTATATACATAGACCTTAATAAAAAGTCAAAAGTCAAAATTAATGATCTATATTTTTATAAGTCTTGTTGTTTATGTAATTTTTGTGGTGATACATGTTTTTCTCCATAGGCTTTTGGCACGATGGAAGATACTGACTTTTAAAACTACCCTTATTTTTGGATTGGGGGGTCTTTTGGATGTTTATCTAGTTTTGAATATTTCTCGATTACTTGAGATACCTCAATTTAGGGCTAATTGGTGGAACATAACGCTTCCTTTGTCAGCCGTGAGTTTTTATATTTTACTTGTCGGTATACATACTATTTTTTATACCGCACCGGCTTTTTCTTATGTGAGTCCTTCGACACAACTACTATCACTATTAGAAAAACAGGGCAGAATGACTTACCAGACAATACAGAGGTATTTTTCTAACCAGCAGATGGTTGTGGAGAGGCTACACGATCTTAAAGATGCGCATCTTATCGAAATGGAAAATAGTACATGCCGAATAACACCGGGAGGTATAAGAATTATTAAAATTATGGGTTATTATAAAAAGATGTTAGGTTGGCATTGGAGAGGGTAATGGTGGATATTTTAATACTTATCAATACTCTTTTGGGGTTTATCACATACATGGTAGTACAGGTGATCGTTTTTAGAAAAATCAAGCAGACAGAAGTGCTTAGGGGTTTGTTTTCTGTGTACATTATTTCAGCCTTAACACTTGTTATCGTAAGCCTATCAAGTTATTTTTTTTCCATTGTGCAGGAATCTTTTGCTATTATTTTTCTCGGGTTAATAATATCGTTTTTCCTGTATACAATTTTGATCTTAGGCTATATTATGGTGATCTTTGGTATTACGGAATCATCAGTAAGAATTCGGCTTTTGAGAGAAATTAGTATCTTTGGTAATGGAATAAAAGTGGCGCAGATTTTAAAAATATATAATAAAGATGTGATTTTAGAAAAGAGGCTGAAGCGATTTTTGGCTGCAGGAGCAATAAGTTTAAGAAATGGTTATTATCAGAGGGAACGGGGCTTCAGCGCTTATACATTACCAGATCTCGTGATTCGTTTCTTTTGGAAATTATATGGTGGAGTTTCTTCATGAAGAAAACAGAAGGTGTTAGTATCATTATTCCGGCGTTTAACGAGGAAAGAAATATCCGCGCTGCAATCGGGAGTGTGGTTAAAGCTGTTGCTAAATTAAGCCCCAGTTATGAAGTTTTGGTGGTTAATGATGGAAGCAGTGATAATACCAAATCTGAGGCGGCAAAAGAAGAATCGAAGAATAAAAATGTAAGAGTCATAGACTTAGAAAGGCATATGGGCTTAGGTTATGCAATACAAAGAGGAGTAAAGGAAGCGAGGTTAGGTTATACGACAGTTTTTCCTGGTGATAACGATATGGATTCATTATCTCTTACAGATTTACTTAAAAAGAAGGAAAAGGCAGATTTAGTGGTAGCATATATGGGGAAAAGTGATACGAGAAAATTTATGAGGCGATTTGTATCGCTAATTTATGTAGGTTTGGTGAGTATTCTTTTTAAATTGAAGTTGGAATATTACAATGGGCCTTTTATATGTAAGACGAAATTATTAAAGAAACTCACGTTCATTTCTTCCGGATTTACCATATATGCAGAACTAAAAATAAGACTAATAAAAGCAGGGTATTCTTATATAGAAATACCATTTGTACATAAAGGGAGACAGCATGGTGCATCTAAGGCATTGACTATTCCATCTATCATCAACGTGTTGGGGGCAACATTTCTCATATGGAAGGACATGAATTCCAGATGAAAATATGAAATCACTGGTCAGCGGAGGTGCTGGATTCATCGGAAGCCACCTAGCAGAAAAACTTTTAAAAGACGGACATAGGGTGGTGGTACTTGATAACCTTTCAACGGGTAGAGAAGGGAATTTGGCCCATTTGAAAGACTCAAAAAGGTTGCAATTTGTCAGAGCCGATATAAGCTCATATGAGAGGATAAAAAGATATTTTAAGGGGATTGATTGGGTGTTTCATCTGGCCGCTTTGGCTGATATTGTTCCGTCAATTGTAGATCCTCTAAGTTATCATAAATCCAATGTTGATGGAACTATAAATATACTGGAAGCAGCAAGGATGGCAGGTGTTAAGAAATTTATATATGCCGCATCGGCTTCCTGTTATGGAATACCTGATAAATTTCCCACCCCTGAGGATGCACCCATAAGACCTCAGTATCCTTATGCTTTGACTAAATATGTAGGCGAAACCTGCGTTTTCCATTGGGGACAAATATACAAGTTACCTGTTGTTTCTTTGCGACTATTCAATGTCTATGGGCCAAGATCGAGGACATCAGGGACGTATGGAGCGGTATTTGGGACATTTCTGGCGCAGAAATTGGCGGGGAGACCATTTACAGTTGTTGGGGATGGGAAGCAGACGAGAGATTTTACATATGTTTCTGACGTTGTTGAGGCGATGATGATAGCGGCTAAATCCAAAGTTAGCAATGAAGTTTTTAATGTGGGAAGCGGGAATACATATAGTATAAACCAGCTAGTGAAACTATTGGGCGGCATGGTGACATATATTCCTAAAAGACCGGGTGAGCCGGATTGCACTTTGGCGGATATATCAAAAATAAAAAGAGTTTTGG
>OBEQ011803655.1_pt1 | contig 16580 bp, 21 predicted proteins | sample 1670901 | NCBI WGS metagenome assembly OBEQ01 (sample SAMEA104232315, study PRJEB22302) | groundwater metagenome | biome: forest; feature: aquifer; material: groundwater | place: USA | collected 2011-08-07 | depth 5.4 m
AACTCCAGTCTTGTTAATCAAAGAAAAGTTATTCTGAGTGATGTTGAACCTAGTGCAATTCCAACAGATCACGCCATTTGTCAAGTTGCTAAAATTGTTAAGGTATATTGTAGAATTAGAGCCGTTTACCAGAAATATTGCTGCAACAAAGTAACCGTAAGTGCTTGAGTAGTTTCCATTTGTAAAGTTGTTAACCGTAATATTCGTAATATTAAAGTAAGTTGAACTAGATGGCGCGCTGCTGATATTCATAACAATGTGGTAGAGGGAATTGTTTCTAAAGGAATTGTTCCTTATATCAAGATTGCCAACTGGGCTTACAAGAGTAACATTACCGCCAGTCACATTCAAACCAACTGTGTTGTTAATGAAAGTAACATTAGCAATTGTTAGATTAAACACTTTCGCGTTTACTAGTATTCCAGCGCCAGTGGATGAATAGTTCCAATTGGCAATAGTGCAATTCTGAATGGTAATGTTTTGAAAAACGTAAGTGGCACTGTTAGGGGTAAAGTTAATTCCAGCAACTCCCGCGGTGGTTTGATTGCCTAAATTGGTAATAGTGTGATAAGCACGTCTGTTTGCAATGTCGTTGTTAATCCAAGCAAGTTGAGGCGTACATTGTAGTGTGACGTTGCTAGTCATAATGGAAATGCATGCACCATTGTGAATTGCAACTGATTGCAACCCAACAACTTCAGCACCACCTATAAGACCTGAACGGTCATTAGAGACATTGAAAGAATATATGCCAGGAACGTCAATGCCAATAGTGTCATTTGCACAACCGGTTATATTCATGTTGCCATCTGTGGAGTAGCTTACGCCACTGTTAAAAGCATCAGCGCTTACTAACTTTACAGCATTAGCTGGCAAAGCTGCTAAAACTAAAAGTAGAATGGTGAAAATGCCAACTAGCTTACTAAAGTGCATGTTTATTGTCACGCAGAGGGGGTATATAAATCTTTTTTTTCAAGCGGAAAAGAATTTGGATTAAAAATAATTATAACCAAATTAAAATCTTGTTAAAAAAATGAAAGGTTTTACAAAAAAAACTAAATCTTCCACTTTAGCTTAGCGGAGTTATCCATTTGTATAATTCAAGCGAACCACCATTTACACTGGCCATATAGAGGTAGTTGTTCAATTCGCTTATGTAGTTTATTTCATCTGCTGGTGGAACAATGAATTCGTCAGTAACGGCGCCAGCGCGGTTTATTGACCATACTTTACTGCGGTCCACTGCGCTAGTTGCAAAGTATAATTTGCCATTGCTTGCAGCGTAGAAACCTTTAATGGCAGTTACTTCTGGCCCAAACGACCTGACGGAAGTAAATGTAACTCCGTCTATGGTTGAATAAATTGACGGTACTCCACCAACTAAGCCGCCGACATACACCCGATTATTATACGCAACTGCATCGTCAACGCGGTCTCCAAAGTCGCCAACAGGGGTGTTTACTTCGCTGCCATATGGATACGCAATGCCGCGGTAAACTGAACCGCTTCCAGTGAAGTAAAATGTGTAGTCGTTGCCGCCTGCGGTTAAGCCCGCAATTTTTACAACTCCTGAATCAAATGGGTTTGACATCAAATAACCGCCGCCATCAAGTGTCCAGAAGCCCCGGCTTTGGGAAGGTGGAACAATTCCGTCACTTCCCCATTGCAAGCGGCCCCATATTACATTAACTGCAGTTATTTTGTTTAGATATGGAACAACTTGCCAGAGTATACTCCAGGTTGTTCCGCCGTTTTGGCTGTAGAATACAGCTGCCTGCGCTGGCCCATTTACAGGATCACGCCAACCTCCGGTGGTTGCGTATATCCAGCCGCTTGGATCCGCGTACATTGAATATATTCCTTCAATTGGCGTGCGGTCAACTCCGCGAAGGTAAATGTAATTTATAGATTCAACGGTTTCCCAGGTTGTTCCATCATAGGAGCGCTGGATTGTTCCGCCGTAAGTCATAGGCGCTGCACGCGTACCTACGAAAAGTGCAGGCGGTTCAAAAGGCGGCGCGCCTATTGTGCGTTGGTAATTTACCAACCCTCCGAAGGCATAGTCTGAAAACGTATGCGCAACAACGAGCGGAGAAATTGAAACTCTGCGGTCTTCACTTACGCCCACTCGGCCCATTAGGTCCACTCCGCTAACGTGAAAAGTGTAAGTATCTGGCTCTAGAGGTATGGCGGCCTGGTAGTGCCTTGCGTCCACGCGGGACATTGGAATTGTTGTTTCCATTCCCATTGAATTTATAACCGCTGCATCTGCACTTGAAAGATCCGCATTTGACTCAACTAATACGTTAACTGGAGAAACCGCCCAGCCGCCGCTTAGTGGCGTTGGCGGCGTTACAAATGTTATTACCGGACCCGGAACAAGTACGGTTATTCTCCGCGTTTCACTGCTTCCAAGCACTCCCATTAAGTTAATTGCATTTACTGAATAAGTGTAAGTTTCGGGCATAATTGTGGCGGTTGTTTGAAAGTGCCTTGCATCTACCCGGGACATTGGAAGCGTTGCATCTCTGCCCATTGAATCAACTACCGTGAGGGATGCGCTGGACAAATCCTGGCTTGACAGAATTGCAACTGTAAAAGAACCTTCAATGGAGACATCGTTGGCTGGAGTGGGCGCGATAAAAGTAATCACTGGAGCTCCAGTTGCAATCGTTATGCTTCGCGTTTCAGTTGTTCCAGTTAAACCTTCTACGTCAGTGGCAGTTGCGCGGTAAGTATAAACGCCAAGAGCCAAAATAAAAGAAGCTTCATAGTGGCGGGCATCAATGCGCGTCATTGCAGCGGGAGTAACGCGGCCCATTGCATCAGTTATGCTTGCAGTTGCACTGGATAAATCTTTGGTTGATTCAATTGCAATTCTCAACGGGCTCTCAATTGTAGCTCCATCCATAGGCGTAGGCGGTGCAAAAGTCAACACTGGAAGAACCGGAGCGGGGTTTACAGTCACTAACCTCATCGCTAATACAGGCGTATAATTTTGGTTTCCTTCATACGAAGCAATTACCCGGTGTCCACTCACATCATTAAAGATATAGGTGCGCGAAGCTTCAGATAGCCCGCGTGCAATTTCAACTTCATCTATAGATAGTATAAGCACGCCAGTATCAATGCCAAGCATCCTTAACTGCCCAAGAATGTCAACGGAATCGCCGCTTGTTACAGTTACATCACGAGCTTCTCCATTGAGGAATAAATTAACCGTAGGGTCAGCGCGGTTTACTGTAAGCGTGCGCGTAGCCATAGTTGCAGCGGTTTGTTCGGTTTCAGCAACATTGCAAGCATAAGTGTAAGTTCCAGCGCCTAAATTTTCAGCATCTGGATTTACAGCTGGCCGGCCATCAATAGTTAAAGTTGCAGGCAAATCCCCTAAAATTGGATCACGGCCTCTACACCCTATAGCAGTTGCTTCTCCATAAATTGTACTTACTGGGCCCGAAAAAACAACACTGGGAGTTCGCTTGTCAACAGTTATGAACTTAGTGTCCATTGCGCGTTGTGTGCCAGTACTTGCAATTATTGACAAGTTATGCCTAGCGTCGCCTGGCATTGGAATAGGGAGGAGAAAACTGCAAGGTTCACCACGCCTACAGGTAGTTGTACGAGTTAACATGAAGTCGTAGTAAAAGACAGTAGTAAATTCCGGGCTGCTGCCATCAACAACCGCATCTACTCTAACAAAGCCAACTGGATCATATTCAACAACCGCCCCATCTGGAGGCGCAATTATGTTAACATCAACATATTCTCTTCCGTTGCCAACATAGGTAAACGTAGTTAGCACAGTTTGTGACCTATGTGTTACTGCAGAAGCGCTGGTCACTTCAACGTCATAATTTCCAGGTTGAAGCACATCATCAGCGGCAGTAGTTAAAGTGTGCCTTCTTGTTTCAGCATGGGCTTTCAAAGAAACTTCAAAGGGGCTTTCCATGTGCCTTAGTTCAACGCTGGAATCTGCATTTATCCCCGTTGCCCAGGACACCGCCACAGTTCTATCTGCATTTTCACTTACTAGCACATTGTTTAGGTTTATTGCGTCGCTGCAAGCGTAAGCCCTGCCGCGGACAACGCGGGAGTTAGCATTCACAATAGGCTGAGCACGATTACCCGGAATAGGATTTACAGCCGCACCAGCCCAATTAGGAGACTGCGACGTCCAACAAAAAGTCGACCGCACATCAGCCCCCACACTACGGCACAAGTCAAAAGTACGCACTACATCCGCAGTACCATTACGAGGAGAACAAAAACTCCCGTACGTCATGCCTTCAAAAAACGGGCGACTATTAGGCCACAAAATCACAGCATGCCCACGCACAGCATGATCAGCTGAAACTAGAGGGAAAAGCGGTATAACTGAACTAAGAAACAGGGCGAAAAGTGCAACCTTCCAGGTAATGTGAATTGCCACTAAATAGTTCTGGAAAAAGCTCTATTTAGCTCTTTCGGTTGGGTTTATTTTTATCCTTCCTTGGCGCAACACAGCCGGCTGTTTTTCAGTGCAGTCCACTATTGTCGACGGCTTTTTGCGCGGCAATTTACCAGCGTCAATTATCAAATTAACACCGTGCAGTTGCAAGCCGCGCACTGAAAATAAAGAATTCTTTCCGGATAAGTTGGCACTCGTAGAAGTAATTGGCTTGCCTAACTTTTTGGAAAGGGCGGCTGCGAACTTATTGGAAGAAACACGAAAGGCAATTTTTCCATTTGAAGAAATGTTTTTTGCAAGCCCGCTATTGCGGCGGAGTTTCACAACTAGAGTAAGCGGAGCTGGAAAAAACTTTCTTGCTAATTGTTTGGCAAGCGAAGTGAGCAGTGCATATTTTTCTACCATTTTCAAATCCGCAACTATTACTGGCAGGGATTTTTCTCCCGAGCGTTTTTTGATGCGATACACGCGCGCAACAGCGCGCGGGTTAGTAGCATCAGCTGCCAAGCCGTAAGAAGTTTCAGTTGGAAATGCAACTACTCCGCCAGCAGCCAGCACTTCAACTGCCGCTTGCAATCCATTTTTATCAGCTTTTACTATTTTCATTTCCCATCACTTTGATTCTCAGATTTTTCTCACCAGCAAACGTGCGTTACGTCGGTGCGCATGCGTTGCCGCGGCATTGTATCTTTTGAAACGCACCTTGCATCAAGCATTTTCGCCCCAGTTAGAGCAATCATTGCAGCTTGGTCGCCGCTGTAAATATCATCAGTAACTGCAAAATTTATTTTATGCTCGTCACACACAAGTTGCAACATTTCCTGCAGCCGCCGGTTACGTGCGTTTCCCCCACATAGGAGGATTTCTTTTTTCTTCGTGTGGCACAACGCGCGTTCAGTTGCTTCGCACAACATTGAAAACGCTGTTTCTTGCGCGGAAAAACAAACGTCTGCTGCTGATATTTTCTTTTGCTTAACCAGCGGAATCAACTTTTTTTCAATATATGTCTGCAACCCGCTGAAAGCCAAATTCATCCCGCGCACAGTGTAAGGCAAAGTTATGAAGTTAGCTGGTTCTGCCGCTACACGGAGAACTCCAACTGCATCTGGAGGTGAGAGGGCAAGCCGCCTGCCTAACACATCTAAGAAGTTTCCAATGCCAATGTCAATTGTTTCACCGTAAACGTGATAATAGTGTTGTTTTTTGTCAAGCGTCATTATCTGGGTGTTTCCGCCTGAAACGTAGACTATCAGTGGGTCGCGCGTTTCACAGTTGAATGTCTTTCCAATTTCAATGTGCGCAACGCCGTGGTTTACGCCAACAAGTGGGACTTTAAGGATGGCGGAAAGAGATTTGGCAACAACATAGCCAACGTGCAAACAGTGGCCGATTCCGCTGCCCTGTGAAAAAGCAACTGCACCAATTTCATTTTTATTTAGGCTAACTTTTGCATCTACTAGCGCTTTTTCCAGCACCTGCGGATAAACTTGCGCATGATGGTCAGCTAATTTCCATGGAATATACCCTTCAGCCGTAGACGGATACTTGTCAGCGGCATTTGACAAAATTGAAATTTTATTTCCCTTTTTTTCAGCAACTGCGATTGAAAAAGTATGCGCGGTGCTTTCAATTCCTAGAATTTTCACGGTTTTCACAAAATTCTTCATAGTAGTTCAACTCGCAAGACTACACTTCAATTCATTCCCGTTCCAACTACAAGCAAAACGCTAATTGCATTATAACCCGCGTGGGCTAAAATAACTGGCCACAAACTGGGATTTTTGTATTTAACCCACCAGCCAAAAACCAACGCCGCTGTAAAGGCTCCGACTAATTCAGTTGTTGAGCCAAAGGAAAAATGCAGCGCTGAAAACAGCAGCGCGGTCAATATAACGCCGACTTTTTTCTGCAGGAAACCGCGGAAAAAAACTTCTTCTGCAAAAGGCGCAATGGTTACAGCAACAAGCATCGCTATAACGGATAGTTTTTGTATTACCCCTGCGACTTTCTCAGCATCATTCACATGTGCAACTGAAAGCAGCAGCGCCTCAAACGTGAGAAGAAAAAAAACTAATACAAGTAAAAAAACAGCTTCTTTGAAAGTGCGGGAAATTGAAAACTCGCTAATCTTTTTAGGAACTACGCCAAGTTGCTGCAATGCCTTTTTCCACTGTTTAAGCGGAAGGGTAAACCCAATAGCGGCAACGACTAATACAAAATAGAGTAAAACAGATTCGGCTATGCCTAATAATAGTAATAGTGATGATAATGACATAAAATTAAACTAATGAGAAGCGCGGAGAGCTATAAACTTTGCTTTTTACTAGGCGGATAAACTGAACTCACTGCAAGAATTACTTTTTAATAGTCTCACTATAACCGCACTTGCCGCATGACGAACGATCTTTGTGCGCGGCTAACCTAATACCAGTTCCGCACTTGGGACATGATCTGCCTGGCTTGTATGGTTTTCGTTTAGCTTTTTTCTTTTCCGCCATAAAAATATAATCACTTAAAGTTCAATTTTTCATAATACTGTTCATGCAGCTGCAGGGGTTGCTTCTTTTGGTTTTCCGCGTGCAAATTTATAAGCAGGCTCTACTTTCTGCGCTGCTTCTTGAGAAGGATAAACACGTGCGTTTATTTTTACACTTTTAGATCCAAAGGGCTGATCAATTTCATTAATAACAACGGCACCAATATCACAGCCAACTTCTTTTGCCAATTCCTTTGCAACTTCCATTCTCGAAGGAGTCGAGGAATAATCACTCGCAGTTGCAGTTACATCAATGCGGTCGAACAATTTATTTTCCTTTTTTGAATCAAGTTTAATTTTCATTTAAATTTATTCACCATATTTTACAATCATTTTTATTTTGATTTTTTTATTTCTCGCCACCATCTATTTTATTTTCAATGCATATTTTCCAGGAGTTTTGGCTCCGATTGCCGTTGCAACTTCACTGGCATCTGGATTAACAACTAAAATATAACCTTCCCACGTTTTTGTCAAGTAGTCTCCTGTGCCACATAATGCACAAGTGGATTCCGATACAATTGACCTGCAATTCCTACATGCTTTTTCAGTTGTCATTTTGCTAAACCTTCTGTGCGCATTGTAAGCGCAATTTTACTATTTGGAATAGTATCTTTGAAACTAACAGTTGCAATTTTCGCGCGTACCAATTCTCCCTTTGCAAGTGATTTCTTTGAATTCTTTCCAACCAAATTTCCAGTTCGCTTGTCATAAGAGAAGTAATCATTTGCAATTTGCGAAACGTGAACCAAGCCATCAATTGGGCCTAACCTAACGAAGGCGCCGAACTCAACTGTTTCGCTAACGCGGCCTTCAACAACTTCATTTGCAACTGGAGTAAACACAATTGCGTCGAATTCAACGTCGCAAAAAACTGCACCGTCGCCATGCACAACTTTTCCTTTTGACTTAATTCGCGCATCGCTTAGGCTTACAATTATTCCATGTTGCCTTGAAACTGTTCGCTCGTACTGTTCGCGAAGCATGTCTAAAGCTCCTTCTGAAACTTTCTTGCCGAATAAATTCGGAGGAATCCTAACAACTTCCTTAAACGTTACCAATTTATACATATTTTAAACTAAACCTCAAAAATTATTAAAAAGAATTGAAAATAAGTGAAAATAATTGGGCAAAACACCTTTAAAAAAGGCGCGCTTGGACTCTGCTTAGAACGCACTAGCTCTCCTACAGCTCATTGCACTATACCAATCCCAAGTGCCCTTTGTCCCGCGAAACGCAAACTCGGCCGCCTAATTTTTTCAATCTATCCCTTAGCCTGCGGTCATTAGTGCACACTACTGCCCTCGCACCTTCACTCCCAACAGCAGCACACATTTTCACAATCGCTGCATCAGCATTGCCTTCAAAGCCGCCTTCTATTTCAAAACTTTTCGTCTCAATCAGCGCAAGCGCAGCTCTAGCTGCGGGAGAATCTTTCCTCTGCCTAGCAGATAAGCCTTTCAACTCGTCAAGCGTCTGTTTTACAACGACGAGGTAATGTGGCTCTTCAAGTAGCCGTTCAACTTCGCCAAATACATCTACTCTGCGTTGGAACGGAAGTAGAAGAAAGTTGGTGTCGAAAACAACAGGTATGCCGTGGTTTGGTTTGGTTAACTCCATGATATATAAAAGAAAACGATTCCAAGATATATGTTTCTAAAAAGGGCCCGTAGCTCAGCTTGGCCAGAGCAGCTGGCTTTTAACCAGCTTGTCGTGGGTTCAAATTGCCATCCTTTTCTTTCTTTAAAAAAGAAAGAAAAGTCAGGCGTGACAAAAGAAAGAAAATTTACATTGTGTTTATTTAACGTTTTCTTTTTTGGCGCCACGCCTGGCACCTTTTTTCTTTCGTAAAGAAAAAAGGGGCATGGCCTGAGTATCCCACCGGGCCCATAAGTTTAAAATTTGGAATTGTGATGCACCACCATTGATAATTTTGTTAATCGGAGCGCCTGGAGCTGGAAAAGGAACTTTAGCTCAAGCATTGGAAGCCGAAGGCGAGTACAAGCACATTTCAAGCGGCAACATTCTACGCGCTGAGATTAAAAGCGGCAGTGAATTTGGAAGAGAAATTGCCAACATAATTGACGCAGGCAACTTAGTTAGCGATGAACTAGCTTTGAAAATAGTCAGCAATGCAATTGAAAAGGAAAAAGTCGTGGAAAAAATTTTACTTGACGGCTACCCGCGTAACTTAAAGCAAGCGCGTGACCTTGAAGAAGAGTTAAGAAAACACGGCAAAAAAGTTGACCTAGTGATAAACGTTTTTGCAAGCAAAGAAGTTATTGAACAGCGACTTGTGAACCGGTTAACATGCCCCGTTTGCCATGCAGTTTACAATATAATAACTGCGCCTCCGAAAAATGACAACAAATGCGACAAATGCAACGCTACATTAATTCACCGGCCAGATGATAGTTTAGAAGTTGTGCGCAAGCGGCATGACATTTACCAAAAAGAAACTTTCCCGCTAACTACTTATTATAAAGAGAAGGGTCTTTTGAAAGACATAAAAAGCGGCGAAGTTGAGAAAAGCGTTGCAGAGGTTAACTTATACCTCGCGAGTCGCCGAGGTATAAGGCCTTAAACGAAGCTGCAGCTTCGTTTAAGTTAAGAAGTTGGTCCAACAGCTCCATTAGATGCTGAAGATGCAGTCGATGCTGCTGTTGACTCGGTTGCAATTCCATTTGGGCTAACTACGCCGTTTGTTACAGTTGTGTAATTAACATTTTGTAGTTGATCTACAGCGCGAAATACAAATGCACCATCAGGTTCAAATGAACCAACTTGTGACCAAGCCGTTTTCAAACTTGCATAAGCGCGTGCTTCTTTTGATAAAATTACAGTTGGCACGCGAGTTAGGTTATACTGTCTTAGCAACGCAGCGCCTTGGCTGCTTGAAGCATCCACAGTTGTTTCATTTGCGATATACAGTTTAAACTGGCTTACAAGCACATTGCGATGAAGAGTGGCATTGTAGCAAGTGCGGCATACGTTTGCCGAAATATAAGTTAACTTAACTAACCCCTCGGTGTTTCCATTTGAAAGATTTTTATAAGGTGCAAATAAGTTATTCAGCACTAGATTTCCATCCGCTTCAGTTGAGCCAATTTTAGCCCATTGCTGGGCAATTTCCGAATATTCGAGTAAATCCGGAGAAAATATAAACACCGGAAGAACTGTCAAATGATATTTTCCTATTAACTCAACTGCGCGACTGTCAGTTTCTTGAAAACTATCAATCCTTTGCAGGTTAACACCAATACTTCCAAGGCCGCCTAATACGTCAGAGGTCGCAACGCACTGGCTGCAATTAGCTGGAGAAATTACAGTTGCATTTACCACTCCCTTTACTTTCCTATTGCTAATATCATAGTAAGGCGGAGTAACTGTTTCATAAACCAACGCACCAGCTCGTAAAGTAAACTGCTGGACAACTTGCCCCGCTGCTTGTTCAGTGAAAAGACTTTGGTTTGAAACTATCAACGCTGGCAATTTCCGTATTGAATATTTGGAAACTAACTTGTTGAACTCTTCGCCGCTTGTCACATTGCGCATTGGAATTTTGAAAACAGCTTGAGCTGAAGCAAGTGAAATGCACTCGGTGCAATCTGCAGCTTGTAGTAGAATAACTTCTTGTTTTGGTTGCGATGAAAACGAAGGTAGAGAAAAGCCTGAGCCGCCAATTGAACTATATGCAACAAACAAGCCAAGCGCTATGACTAGCACAATTCCAAGAATTACAACCCAAGGAGTGCCTTCTGGCTTTTGTCTTTGTAGTTCAATAGGCAAATTAAATCAACTTCAATATATGCGATAGATGCAAAAGATGCATAGTTCAATTGCTTTGTTAATTGTTCAAGAAGTTAAGCTTTTTAAAATCATCGCACTTTAAACGGAATTGGCTTTCCTTTGCTATTGTAAGCGCGGAAACTATCACTTGTAAATGGGGGAAATGCAATCACATGAAAAACTCCATTTGTGGAAAAGAAATTCAAATCCTGCTGCGAAGGCTCCCCCCGACCAGATGGATGTGAATGAAAAGATCCAATTATGTCGATCGAGAGGGGCAAATGCCACGGGTTAAACCCCGATGAATGCGCGCTGTAGTCAGAAAAAGGCGGGATAATTAATTCCGTAATTTCAACGTTTTTCTCTTCATTCTTTTTGGCTATTGGTTTTTCAGCGCCGCGGAACAACGCAATAAACTCATTTGGATAAACATTCCGCGCTCCCTGTAAGGCGCTTTCAATCACTTTGCGGTCAAGACTGATCATTTTTCTAATACCTTCGGAATAAGTGTGCAACCGATGGTTATTATAATTTTTCCGCGCTTTTGTTTTATTATTAATACACGATAATTGGTTTATATGGCAAGTTTAACTTGGCTTGGTCACGCCAGCTTTGAAATAGAGCTCAACGGAAGCGTAATTTACACTGACCCGTGGTTTAATGTCAAACCTAGAGAAAACGAAAGGCTAGTTATGCCATCGGTCAAAAGTGTAGACTCGATTCGCAAGGCAGAGGTTATCCTAGTTAGCCACGAGCATTTTGACCACTGCGACGCTTATGATACAACGCGCATTGCCCAACGTACATTCGCAACCGTAGTAGGGCCCGAAGAAGCATTGGCCAAACTTCACGATATTTCCCCGCGGGTAAAAATGGTTGTAAACGAAGGGGATTCTTTTGTACTGCATGGCTTAAACATCCGCGTAACTCCAGCGCGGCACCCGCAAAGCGTTAACCCCGTTGGATTCGTTGTTGAAAAAGGCGGAAAAAGCGTTTACTTTGCTGGCGACACTTACGAGTTTCACGACATGTCCAATATCAACGTAGACGTTGCACTAATTCCAATTGGCGGAACGTACACAATGGACATACTCGGAGCAGTTGGTGCAGTGAAGAGAATGCAAGCTAAATTCGCCGTTCCAATGCACTTCAACACATTTAGCCAAATTAAAGCAGACCCGCATGAATTTGCCCAACGCTTAAGAGGCGGAAAAACCGAAGTAAAAGTGCTTGAAATAGGGCAAACGCTAAACTTTTAGAGCTCAAAGCCCGCGTAAACAACACGCGGTTTAATAAAAATTAACTCACAAATAACTTGTCAAAGTTGATAAAATGGCACATGTAAATTATGATGAAGAGGCAGACGCGTTGAGCAGGTTCCATGGCCGAACTCATCCATAGGATCCGCATCATTATTAACAAAATCATATCCATCTACAACTTTTGTACAATTTGCACTGGTTATGTTAGTTGTTCTATTGCAGCCTCCAAGAGCAGGGTGAGTATAATTTATTCCACTATCAACGACGCAAATTGTCTGACCGGCACCCGTTGCCCCTGCTAAACGAGTTTTGTCTGCATTTATCAAAGGGACGCTTTCACTAAGTACCCCAAAAGCAATTGGGCGATTTGAATAAATGGCTTTGATTTTAGGATTTTTTGATAACAAATTCAAAATCTTTCTATCAATAGTAGTTGCAAACCAGTCCTGAAAAACACCGCGATGCGTTATTTTTTTGCCCTTTAATTCTCCCCCGATAACTTCTTCCAATAGCTTTCTATTTTTTCCAGCTGCGCTGGATTCTATCTCAGCTACTCTTAGAAGATCTCTGATGTTTGCCTTGTCATTTAGGTTATCACTCGGGTAAACCTCTACTATTACAGGCGCTTCATTTTTCTGCTCAAGGTCAGAAATTACAACAGGGTCAAGATATGGCTCTTTAGCAACAGGCGCAGCATTAGCTACTGAAGAAAGCAAAAGAGCTAAAAACACAACTAACAAAACATATTTCCTATTTCTCATCTATTCCGCCCCCAAACCTAGTAAAGTTAACCAGTTCCAAATAGAAGTAATTCGAAAGTGCATAGGCAGTTTCCTGTGAACTTGCATTTCTACGCAGCAACGCATATACGGCGTAGGATTCATTAAATTGCAGCGGATAACACGAAATGCCACAATGCAAACTTTCGTTCATGCAAGATCCGGGATTTTCAACCTCCTGGCATGATCTTCCATTACACGTACCACCAGCAATGGGTATTGAATCTTGCGGCGATAAACCATTAGACAACGATAAGCCAGCACTCACATAATCAAAGTAGCAGCACCCGCCTGGACAAAACATCCCTGGCCCGCTACTTACTACACTTGGCACGGCTCTGCCACGTACAAATATAAGCTTGCCTTCCAAACTGCTTCCAGAAGCTAACAACTGACTAACATTCAATGGCATTATTTTACTCTGATTAACCGTTTGGTTCTTCAAAGGCACAAAACCATTACTATTCAAGCATCCAAATAGCAAAACGGCTATACCAAGCAAACCAATCAACAGAAACTTTCTTTCCATTTTTTTCAACCCACTTTTTTCTGACCCTCTAAACCATTTAAATCCGCCGTAACGCCTATAGTAACTTCTTGCGTGTCTGCAGCGTTTTGGTGGATTTCAACCCAGTGATCATTAACGCTTACTCTGGCAGAAGCCAAAGAGGGTAGTAAACCTAATAGCAAAAAACACAGCAGTACGCTTATTACCTTTGCAAGAATTTTCCCTTTTGACAAAATAGTTATGCTCATGGATTGCATGTTCTCCGTTCGTATGGGTCGACTATTCTTTCACACCAAGTTGAATTCTTGTCAGCGTACGCTTTAGTATCGAAAAATAGATCCTTGCACTGAGTCTGGTTAAAGAGACGCTCAGGCTTCATTAAATTGCAAAAAGTTTCATCAGTATATTGATTAGCCATGAAGCGAACTAATTCGCGTTTACAAAGTGTTTTGGTGCGTTCAGAGCTTAACCCGTCGCAGTTTTCAAACGTCCAGTTAGCAGGCGGGTAGGAGGTTGTACAACTGTGGCTTATGCAAGCAACTGGTAGCGGTCCAAAACCTCCACAGTGATCAGAAGCAAACTTACTTTTATCAGCACAATGTTCATAATAAAACTTGTTCCCCACAAAAACACCCGCATTCTCGCAGATACAGTCTTCATCAACATTGCAAGCATAGCGGCTTTCCTCTGGCACGAAACAAAGAGCTATAGTGTCAAGGGGGTTCTCCGGTGCCTTAGGCACAAAAACCGTAGAAGTGAAATTAGGGGAATTTACTAGAGGCTGTTGCAAGCATCCAAATAGCACCAGTGAAATTCCCAGGAGTAAAGCGAGTTTAATTGAACGACCTGATGATAGAAGAAGTTTTTGCAAAGCCGAATCTACAATACTTATAATTCCCATACAAACGCCTTCACTGCCGCCCCTAATTCAGACAGTGCCCTTCAACACTTTGCCGGACAGGAATATATATTGCTTTGCCCGTCACAAGCCGACAAAACGGAAAAAAACAAGTTAAAAAATGTCTGAAATGCATACTTTCTAGAAGCATCAGCTCACGGTGATATTAAACTTAAAAGTAATCTCTATCTATTGAAACAAAAGATCGTACCCAATTGTACTCTAATAGTAGTATAAGGCAAGAAAATGCATATGAAAAATAATTTCAGCCAAGAGTATTAGATAGAATGAAACAAACGAAATAGCGTTTTTCTCTCCAAAGACACTTTTGGCCAACCTTTAATACACTACATCAAAAGTGTAGAAAGGTTTTCGTGAAAGACACAACTGAACACCAAAACGCAGATAATTTAAACCCCTTTGTTTCTATTTTTTCATTGAAATTCTATTAATTTGAGGTGTTTTGAAAGTGATTACTGGTGGAAAGGTTACAAAGGTACGCGCGGAAAACGTGAAAGATGCAAAACGCGAAAATACCCAGATTAACATTAACATTTTGAATGTTAAAGCTGTGAAAAACGCACTCACAATACAATACGAATATGCTATTGTTTACGAGCCAGATGTCGCTACAATGACAATTGAGGGCGAACTCTATTTAGAAGAAAAAGACAGCAAGTCAATTCAAGAAGCTTGGGAGAAAAGCCGCAGGCTTCCAGACGACATTGCATCCGAAGTACTTGGCGGAATAACATTTACAGGAAGCGCCGTAGGCACCTTACTAGCATTTGCAATCAACGTACCAGCGCCAATATCGGTACCTCGAGCACAACTTGCACCAGCTGAACAAAAGCCAGCGGCTTAACTTTCTACCGTTTGAAAATCTCATCATGGTGGCCGAAGTCGTAGAAAATAATCAAATCTTCGGACTGAACGTAGCGAAAAGTAAGCACAAAACTGGAATCAATATGCACGCGTTTTAAATGCTGCAGCGGAACGCGCAGGTTCTTGTAATGATTCGGATCCTCAGAAGTAAGTATCTCCTGCATTTTCTTCATTATAATTTCATAGCGCTTCCTATCGCGTTTAAACAGTTTCTTAAGGATTTCCTCTAATTTTGGCTCTGTTCGGAACTTACGCATGTTCAATCCTTGCCCGCAGCTCCTTCAGAGAGGAGTATTCCCTAAACTTTCCGCGCCGCTCTATTTCCTTTATCTTATGCACAAATTCGGGCCTAAGCTCAGGCTCTAAAGTTTCTCCAGCATATTCTTGCACGATAAAGTTAACTGCCTCATCCTTGCGTTTGAAGCCATGCTTTGCCTTCACAATATTCAAAACCCGATCCACGTAATCAGTTAAATTAACAACAGCTTGCACCATGTTACACCACGTAATAAAACGTAACGTCGCATTATATTAAGCTGCCGCTAGGCTCAAAAATAAAAAGTTGGGCAGCAAACGCTGCCCAATTAAAATATTTAGCCGAACAGACTTGCTAGTCCAGCTGCAGCTTCTTCTTCTTTCTTTTCTTCGCTCTTTTCATCTTCTTTTGGAGCTTCTTTCTTGCCTTCCGTAGATGCTGCTGGAGCTGCGGCAACAACTGCTGCTTGCTTTATAGCTTGTTCAATGTCAACGCCTTCAAGCGCAGTTACAAGAGCCTTTATCTTTAGATCATCTACTTTAACTCCGGCTGCGTGTAGAACTTTCTTGACATTCTCTTCGTTTATTGGCTGTTTTGCACTGTGCAATAACATTGCTGCATAAGTGTATTCCATATTTCATTTCACCCTCAATTTTTTTAACATTTTTTAATTTTTTTATCAATTTTATTAATTTCTATCTTTTTTATTTATTTTTTCAAACTTTTTTCAAAACATAAAACAAATTTAAATCAATTATTTAATTTAGCCCGCGGTTCCCTCAGGCGGAGGCGTTTGGGCTTCTGCGGGGGTTTCAGGAGCAACTGCTTTTTGCTCATCTGCAACTGTAGGCATCTTTGCTTTCAGCGCCTGCGCTTCGCGAGCTGATTTCATTAACAGTATTTCAATTGAAACTGAATTGAATATCTCAGCATAAACAGCCAAGTTGACTGACTGTTGGTGTGCTGTGCGTATGTCGTCTAGTATTTTTGCTTCGTCGACATTGAGTATTTCACCAGGGTACATTGTGCCGTTGTCGTAAGCAATTTTAACGTCAATTCCAACTTCCATTGGCTCTATACCGAGCTTAGATAATACACCAGCTACTTGTGGCGTTATTGGCTGACCTGCTTTTGCAACAACAGTATCTCTTGTAATGACAATTTTTGGCCCTTGAATTTTTGCATCTATTTTTGCCTGTTTTAGTTCTGTAAGCACTGGA
>OBEQ012340046.1_pt1 | contig 16580 bp, 10 predicted proteins | sample 1670901 | NCBI WGS metagenome assembly OBEQ01 (sample SAMEA104232315, study PRJEB22302) | groundwater metagenome | biome: forest; feature: aquifer; material: groundwater | place: USA | collected 2011-08-07 | depth 5.4 m
AGGTCGGCGATCCAGTCGTTCTCCAGCAGATGTGGCTGATGCCCGGAAGTGGTGGACGCGGCAGTCCCCCGCCGATCCCTGCGCCGCCGATCACCGTGACCGTGACGCTGCCTTCAGGGGAGAAGGTGCAGGGACGGCTCGATCGCGTGGACGACTTCGTCGTGAGCCTGACGGAGGACGACGGTACCCATCGCACGTTCCGCACCGTCGGGACGTCCACCAAAGTCGAACTGCACGAGCCATTGGCGCCGCACAAGGAGCTGCTGCGCACCTACACGGATACCGACATCCACAACGTCACCGCCTACCTCGCCTCCCTGAGATGATGCAATGAAGAGATTCCTCATTCCGGCAGTGCTCGCCGCCGCCACCGTCGTCTCGGCCGCGCAGGGCGTGGACCGGTCCCTGTTGCTCAAGCCGCTCGCCCAGTCATGGCCGACGTACTCAGGCGACTACTCGGGCAAGCGGTACAGCTCGCTCACGCAGATCACGCAGGCGAACGTGAAGAACCTGACGCTGGCGTGGACCCGACGCCTCGCCAATGGCCCAGGGCCAAGCGGTCCACCCGTTCCGGGCGGACCCACCACCATCATCGGTGGCGAAGGCACCCTGACCGCAGGCGGAGCCACGTCGGTCAAGGGGTCGATTCTCGAAGTGGATGGCGTGCTGTACGTCACCACGCCTGACAACACCTGGGCGCTCGACGCCAACGACGGACATGAGATCTGGCACTACTTCTGGAGGACCAGAGGCGGCACCCACATCGGCAATCGAGGCGTCGGGATGTGGGGGAGCTATCTCTTCTTCGTCACGCCGGACAACTACCTGATCTCGCTGGACGCGCGGACCGGACGCGAGCGATGGCACAAGGAGCTCGCGAGCTTCCAGCAGCAGTACTTCCACACGATGGCGCCGATGGTCATCGAGAACCATGTTCTCGTGGGGTCGAGCAACGATCTCGACATGCCTGGATTCCTGCAGTCGTTCGAACCCGAATCAGGGGATCTGCAGTGGAAATGGTACGGGACGCCGCAGAAGGCGGGCGACCCGGGGCTCGACACGTGGAAGAACCTCGACGCCGCCATTCACGGCGGCGGACAACCCTGGGTGCCGGGTTCCTACGACCCTGAGACCCGTCTCTACATCCTGGGCAGCGGGAACCCGACCCCGGCGTATACGTCGGCCACTCGAGGAGAAGGCGACAACCTCTTTACCTGCGCGCTCGTCGCGATTGCTATCGATACGGGCAAGATGGTGTGGTACTACCAGACCTCGCCGCACGACACGCACGACTGGGATTCTGCGCAGACGCCAGTGCTCGTGGATGGCCAGTTCGGAGGCCGGCCGCGGAAGTTGGTGCTCACGGCTGCCCGCAACGGCTATTTCTTTGTCGTCGATCGCGTCACCGGGGAGCACCTGCTGACCAGCAAGTTCTCGGACTCCGCGAACTGGGCGACCGGTCTCAATGCGAAAGGACAACCGGTACGGAATCCTGAGAAGGACTATCACATCGCCGGCGCGCTCGTGTCCAACGCCAATCAGGGCGCCGCCAACTGGCCGCCTCCCGCCTACAGTCCAGACACCGGTCTCTTCTACGTCCCGACGGCCGATACGTATGCGATGTACTACCTGACCGAAGCCGATCCGCGAGGCGCGCTCGGACTGGGAGGCAAGGACGAACGGAGCGTCGGCACCGCTGGCAGCTATCTCACAGCGATCGACTACAAGACGGGCAAGGTGGCGTGGAGGCGCCGCTACAGAACGACGGCTGACACCGGGCTCGGCACCGGCATGCTTACGACAGCCGGTCGCCTGCTCTTTGCAGGCGATGTGTCCGGCAACATTGCCGCCTACGACCCTGCCAACGGCAATCCGCTCTGGCACGCACAGCTTGCCCAGGTCACGACCAATGCGCCGGAGACCTACATGGTGGACGGCAGGCAGTACGTGCTGGTGGCGGCCGGCGACACGCTCTACGCGTTCGCGTTGTATTGACCTGCGCCCCACCGGCCCCAGCCAGGCTCTCGATCCACAGGCTCTCGATCCCTCTTGCGTCCCGCTACATGTCGTGCTAGCCTCTGCAACCGTTTACATAGCCTATTGCAATCGGTTACTTGCAAAGGTAAGCAGAGGAAGGAGTGCGACATGTCCGCTGTTCGGTGGAGCACCTGTTTGGTCGCCTGTTGTCTGATCCTTCATGCCAGCGCTTTCGCCCAGGTGACCACCGCCGACGTTGTCGGGCGCGTCACGGACGGCTCGGGAGCTGTGCTCCCCGGCGCGACGGTCACGATTCAGAACGAGGGCACGCATGATGTGCGTACCGTGCCGACGAGTGACTCCGGCGACTACGTGTTCAACCTGCTGCCGATTGGGACATACACCATCACCGTGGAGCTGCAAGGCTTCGCGACGCGGACCGCCCGTATGGCCCTCTCCGCAGGTGACCGCGCCCGCTTCGACACGCGCCTGCAACTGGGCACGGTCGCCGAGAACATCACGGTGACGGCCGATGCGGCCCTGCTCCAGACCGACAGCGCCACCGTCGGCGCGCTGATCAACCTGAAAGAGGTGCAGGACTTGCCGGTGAACGGCCGCAACTTCGTGCGGCTGGTGCAGGCCGTCCCGGGAGCGAACGAAGGGCTGCCGAACTCGCTCGCGAGCGGTACGCGTCCGGACGACCGCCGCCAGACGTCCGCGATCTCGATCAATGGTGCACTCGACAATCAGAACAATCACCTCATCGATGGGATGGACAACAACGAGCGCGCGATCGGCACGATCGGCGTCAAGCCGTCGATCGATGCGATCGCCGAAGTGAAGGTGCAGACGAGCAATTACACGGCGGAAGCGGGCCGCACGGCAGGCGGCGTCGTCAACATCCTGACCAAGTCGGGGACCAACCAAGTGCATGGGACAGGGTTCGAGTTCGTCCGCAACGCCCGGTTCGACGCGCGGAACTTCTTTTCAACGACGAAGCCGCTGCTCACGCAACACCAGTTCGGCGGCAGCCTTGGCGGTCCTCTCAAGACGGATCGGACCTTTTTCTTCGCCGACTATGAGGGATTCCGCCAGCGGCAGGGCGTGACGAACCTGATCACGCTGCCGACGACGAGGATGCGCGCCGGAGACTTCTCGGAACTGGCAGCGCCAATCTATGATCCGCTCACGAGCCCGCGCACGCCGTTCGCCGGCAATCAGATCCCGTCGAACCGGTTCGATGCAATTGCGGTCAAGTACCTTGGGCTCTTTCCGGCGACGACCAACGGCGGTCTCGCGAACAACTACGCGAGCACGACCCTCCGTACGCAGAACAGCTCCACGGCCGACTTCCGGGTCGACCACCGGTTCAACTCGGACAATGCGGTGTTCGCGCGCTATTCGTACAACAACGTTCACACGTTCACGCCGGCGGCCTGTGCGGCCACGAGCGACGGCATCGAGCCTGGATGCGGCGGCGGTCTGGCGTTCCCAGGACCGAACACGACCAAGGCGCAGGGCACGCAGGTGAACTACGTGCGCGTCTACAGCCCGTCGTTGATTTCCGAGATGAAGTTCGGGTACCTCAAGGCCGACATCGAATCGCTGCCGCTGAACTACGGGAGCAACCTCAGTCAGAAGTTCGGGATTCCCGGCGTGAACTTCGACGCGGTGACGTCCGGACTCGCGCTCATGACGCTGACGGGCTATGCGGCGCTCGGTGATTCGCAGTTCGTGCCGCTGATTCAAATCGACAATACCTGGCAGGTGAACGGTTCGGTGACCAAGACGCGCGACGCGCACAACATCAAGATGGGCATCGGCTACATCGCGCGGCAGTTCACGGTATTTCAGAGCGCGTCGCCGGTCGGCAACTTCACCTATAACACCCAGCTCACGGACAACGGGGCGGGCTCCGGCGGGAACGCGATCGCGTCGTTCCTGCTCGGGTTCCCCTCACAGGTGGCGCGCTCCCATTCATTGATCTATCCGCACTATCACACGAACGAGCCGAGCGTCTTCGTGCAGGACGACTGGCGCGCGACGTCGCGGGTGACGCTGAATCTCGGCCTGCGTTACGACGTCTTCACCCCGTACACCGAGGAAGACAACCAGGTCTCGAACTTCGACGTGCAGAACGCGAAGATTCTGGTCGCCGGCCGTGACGGCGTGTCGAAGAGCGCCAGCGTGAAGACCGATTACGGCAACATCGCACCGAGGCTCGGAATCTCCGCGACCCTGCCGCGGTCGATGGTGCTGCGCGGCGGGGCCGGCATGGCGTACTTCCCGGGCATCTACATGTCGCAGTCGCTCTTGAAGAATCAGCCGTTCGTGAGTACCTACGGCCCCGTGTTGAGCGGCGGTACGACCGGAAGCGCCCCCTCGCTACGCCTGGCGGACGGTCTCCCGTCCCCGGTCGCGACCGACTACGTGAATCCCAGCGGCGCGGTGATTGGCGTCGCCCAGGGTTTCAAGTCGACACGCGTGCACCAGTTCAACGTCACGTTCGAAAAGGAGTTCGCGGGCAATGTCGTCGCCGCCGGATACGTGGGATCGCGCGGCGATCGTGTCGCGTTCGTCGTCGGAGACATCAACCTCGCGCCGATCGGCGCTGGTGCCGTTCAGCCGCGCCGCCCGTACGCGTCACGCCTGCCAAACGTGACCAGCATCGGGCTATTCAGGAGCGACTTCGAGTCGTTCTACAACGCGATGCAGCTTGTCTTCCAGCGTCGGTATCATGACGGCCTCTCGTTCAACGCCAACTACACGCGCGCCCACACCGAGTGGACGCAGCCCCTGCCGTGGGATGTGAGCCGCACGGAACGCTTCGACGCCGACAATGACATGCGGCACCGCGTGGTGTTCACGGTGAACTACGAGCTGCCGTTCGGCCGTTCGCTCACAGGCGCCGCTCAGCACGTGCTCAGCGGGTGGCAGGTGAACGCGGTGGGGGGATGGCAGACGGGGTTTCCATTCAACATCACGAATGCCACCGCGCGCGTCAATACCGGGGGCAACGATCGTCCGAACCAGGTCGGCGATCCCGTGCGCGACAATCCGACGATCGGCCAGTGGTTCAATACCGCCGCGTTTGTGGCGCAGCCGGCGAATACGATCGGCGACACGGTGATCTCGCGCAACCCCCTTCACGGCCCGTCGCAGCGCCGGGTGGACATGTCACTGTTCAAGGACCTGCCCTTGAGGGGTCAATCTCGTCTCCAGTTGCGCCTCGAGGTGTACAACGTCACGAACACCGCAAACTTTTCGAACCCGAACGGGGCGCTCGGCAACGCGGCGTTCGGTACGATCAGCAGCACGAACGGTACGCCGCGGCAGATGCAGTTCGCGGTCAAGGTTCTGTTCTAGCCGCGGCGAGCACGGATCGCGATCGTCGCTGACCGTATCTGTGACAGAATTGCGAAGGCGTGGTGCAATGGATTGCATGCACGAGGTTTGACCATGTTCACACGACGTGACTTCGGCAGGCTGACACTCTCAGCCATCATGCTGCCGCGCCTCGCCGCCGCCGGCATCGACTCCCGTGTTGCGGGCGTGCGCCTCGGCGCGCAGTCCTTCAGCTTCCGTGACCTCCCTCGGACGGTGGGCGGCGATGCGGTTGACGCGATCATCGAGGCCTTCACTGACGTCGGTCTCGGCGAGTGCGAGCTCTGGGCGCCGCAGGTCGAGCCGGCGCTCGGCCCCGCCGGCGGGCGCGGCGTACCGGCGACTGCGGAGGTCGAGCGGGCACGAGTGAAGGCGCGTGAGGACATGCGTGCCTGGCGGCTCGAGACTCCCATCGATCACTTCCACGACATCAAGCGGAAGTTCGACGCGGCAGGCATGTTGATCTACGCCTACAACTACAGCCCCAACGCGAGCTTCACCGACGCGGAGATCGACCGCGGGTTCGAGATGGCGAAAGCACTCGGCGCGGAGATCATCACGGCATCGACGACGCTGGATGTCGCGAGGCGGATCGTGCCCTTTGCCGAGACGCACCGGATGGTGATGGCCATGCACGGCCACTCGAATCCCTCGGGCGATCCCAACGAATTCTCCTCGCCGGAGAGCTTCGCCGCGGCGATGAGGATGTCGAAGTACTTCAAGGTGAACCTCGACATCGGCCACTTCGTGGCGGCCAACTTCGATCCGGTCGCCTATATCCGCGAGCATCACGCCGACATCACGAACCTGCACCTGAAGGATCGAAGGAAGAACCAGGGCGACAACATGCCGTGGGGGCAGGGGGAGACGCCGATTCGCGAAGTACTGCAGCTCCTGAAGCGCGAGCACTGGCCTATCCGCGCGTACGTCGAATACGAATATCGCGGCGTGTCCCCGATCGAGGAGGTGAAGAAGTGCGTGGCATATGCCAAGCAGGCGCTGGCGTGACGGGCGCCCGTTGATGCGACGTCTTGGGATGGGGCTAGTCGGCCCCGGGTTCGCGGGCATGCACCATATCGACGCGGTACGCCGCCTTGGTTTCGTCGATGTCGTTGCCGTGGCTGATGGGAACGAGACGCTGGCGCGGCAGAAGGCGGATGCGCTCGGCGTGCTGCAGGCCTACGGCAGCTTCGAAGCGCTCGCCGCCAACCCGGATATCCATGTCGTGCACAACACGACGCCCAACCATCTGCACGGCCCGGTAATTCGCGCGGCGATCGCCAACGGGAAACACATCATCTCGGAGAAGCCGCTGGCGTCTTCGGCCGCGGAGGCACGCGCCCTCTGGGCCGCAGCCGCGGATGCCGGCGTCGTCCACGCAGTCACGTTCAACTATCGGGGCAATCCTCTCGTGCAGCAGGCCCGCGAGATGGTCGCCTCAGGCGACATCGGACCTGTGCATTTCGTCCACGGTGCGTACCTGCAGGACTGGCTGCTGAAGCCCACGGATTTCTCGTGGCGGCTGGAGCCGGACAAGGGCGGCAGCAGCTCCGCGTTCGCCGATATCGGGTCGCACTGGTGCGACCTGGCACAGCACGTCGTCGGGGCGCCGATCGTCGAAGTGCTGGCGGACCTTACGACCGTCATTGGCACACGGTATCGCCCGGTCGGGTCTCCCGAGGCGTTTGCGTCGGATGAGACGCGCCCCGGCGAGTCATTCCGCGTGAAGAGCGAAGACCTTGCCACAATTCTGGTGCGGTTCGAAAACGGCGCGAAGGGATGCACGACGATCGGTCAGGTCTGCGCGGGTCACAAGAACGACCTGTGGCTCGAAGTGAATGGGGCAGACTCGTCGTTGCGGTGGCGGCAGGAGAACCAAAACGAGCTCTGGATCGGACATCGCGACAACGCAAACGAGGTGCTCTCGAAGGACCCGTCACTCATGATGACCGGCGCACGCCGGTACGCGCATCTCCCCGGTGGCCATCAGGAGGGGTGGTCGGACGCGTTCGGAAACGTGATTCGCGACATCTACGCATCCATCGTGGAAGACGGACAACCGGCGGACGGACGGGCTCCGGCGTTCGCGACGTTTGAAGACGGCTATCGCGTGGCCTGCCTCGTCGATGCGGTGCTTGAAAGCCATCAACGCGGCGGTGTCTGGACGAAGGTGCATGCGATGGAGATGGTCGGGGGAGCCCGGTGAAACTGGGAGTCTTCACGCCGGTCTTCAGCGGGCTCGATGTGCGAGCGATGCTCGCGAAGGTGAAAGCGCTCGGCAAGGTGCAGGCACTCGAGATTGGCACCGGAGGGTGGCCGGGTCGCGATCACATCGATCTCGACTCGCTCCTCGGAGACAAGTGTCGCGTCCAGGAGTACCGCACGATGATCGAGGACGCCGGCCTGACGATCAGCGCCCTGTCCTGCCACGGCAACCCGCTCCACCCCGATTCAGACCTCGCTCAGACGCACGACGAGTTGTTTCGGAAGACCGTGTGTCTCGCCCAGCGTCTCGAGGTGCCCGTCGTCGTCACGTTTGCGGGGTGCCCGGGCGATTCCGACGATGCGAAACACCCGAACTGGATCACGACGCCATGGCCGGCGGAGTTCCTCGACGTCCTCGAGTGGCAATGGGAGAAAAAGGCGATCCCGTATTGGACCGAGGCCGCGCGTTTCGCCGGCAATCACGGAATCAAGGTGGCGCTGGAGGCCCATCCCGGCTTTCTCGTCTACAACGTTGACACGATGCTGAAGCTACGGGCCGCCGTCGGTCCGACCATCGGCATCAATTTCGACCCGAGCCACCTGTACTGGCAGGGCGTGGACATGCCTGCGGCCATTCGTGCGTTGGGCGACGCAATCTTTCACGTCCACGCGAAAGACCTGGCGTTCGATCGTCAGAACGCCGCCATCAATGGCGTGCTCGACGTGAAGAGCTATCGCCGCATCGCGGAGCGCTCGTGGCTGTTCCGCAGCGTCGGCTGGGGTCATGACGAGCTCGAATGGAAGCGCATTCTCAGCGCCCTTCGTCTCGCGGCGTACGACTACGTCGTGAGCATCGAACACGAGGATGCGCTCGTGTCGGTTGATGAGGGACTTCGCTCCGCGGTCGATCTCCTGAGCCGAATCATCCTGACGGAGCCGCCGGTCGACGCCTGGTGGACATAACTTCGGAGTTCAGCAGGTCATGCCCGCCGCCGCGACCGCGCCAGCCAAGATCATCGATCGACATGCAGCCTACGACCGGCCCCGGTTATTCCTGGTCAGCGCGCTTGCGCTGACGACCGCCGGCATCGCGGCCTCGCTGCGGGCGAACACGGCGACTGACATTCAGCGGATCTTTCTCGATCCAATCGACAAGGCGCACTCTGCGGAAATGATCGGCGCCATTCTCGGGATTCCGTTCCTCGGGTTTGCGATGACGATCGCGATCGGCAGCCCTCTGCTCGACGTCATCGGCATGGGCCTGTTGCTGCCGCTGGCCGGAGTATGTCTGGCCTTGGGCAACCTGATCATGGTGTTTTCGGAAGATCTCGCGGCCGGCGCCGAAGTCTACAGCGTCCTCTGGGGAGGCGCGCTCGTCATCGGGATCGGCTGGGGACTGGTCGAGACCGTTATCAACCCGCTGATGACGAGCCTGTATCCCGATGAGAAGACCGCGAGGCTCAACACACTCCATGCGTGGTGGCCCGGCGGCCTGGTCATCGGCGGTTTGCTCGGCGTCGCAATGGCGAAAGCGGGGTTCGGGTGGCAGGCGAAGCTGGCGCTGGTGGCGCTGCCCGGAATCGCCGTCGCGGTCCTCTGCGCCGGCGTGAAATTTCCGCCCACCGAGCGCGCCGCGGCGGGCGTCTCGATGCGTCAGATGTTCCGGGAGCTTGCCAACCCGATGTTCGTCGTTCTGTTTCTCTCGATGTTCCTCACCGCTGCGTCCGAGCTCGCCCCTGGACAGTGGGTGGACTTCGCGCTCAGCCGCACGGTGCACATGCCGGGCATCCTGTTGCTGGTATACGTGAGCGCGCTGATGTTCGTGATGCGACATTTCGCCGGTCCACTCGTTCACAAGCTGTCGTCGACCGGGTTGCTGTGGGCGTCGTGCCTGATGGCCTCACTTGGGCTGCTCTCCCTGGGCGTCGCGAATTCGCCAGTGACGGGACTGCTCGCCGCCACTCTGTGGGGCACCGGCGTCTGCTACATGTGGCCAACGATGCTTGCCACGGCATCGGAGCGATTTCCTCGGGGAGGTGCGCTGTTGATGGGACTCATGGGGACGGCTGGCACGCTGTCGATCCAGTTCGTGCTGCCGATGATGGGCGCGATCTACGACCGGACAAAGATCGCGGTTGCGGGTGGAGATGGGGCGTTCAACTCGCTGCAGCCCGGCGGCGCGGAGCTGAATCGCGTACTGGGCATTGCAGCGCAGACGTCGTTCCGCGCCGTCGCAGTGTTGCCGGCGATCCTGTTACTCGTGTTCGGCGCGATTTGGCTGCGCGATCGGTCGACGGGCGGTTTCGGCGCGCAGAAGATCTCCTGAGTTACCGCGCCTGGACGGTCGTCGACTGCCGCCGTTCGGTGAACCATTCTGCCGGCGCGTCGATGTACGACCGATCGAGCGCTCCGACCGACTCGCATCCCAGCAATCGCATGGTCCTGACAACGTCCGTGCGGAGAATGTCGATGGCGCGATCGACTCCAGGGCCGCCTGCTGCGCCGAGCGCCCACGCATACGCGCGTCCTATGAGCACCGCACGCGCGCCGAGGCAGATCGCCTTGACGATGTCGCTGCCGCGGCGAACGCCGCCATCCATGAGCACCTCGATGCGTCCGTTGACCGCCGCGACGACTTCGGGCAATGCGCGGAGGCTCGCGGGCACGCCATCGAGCTGCCGCCCGCCGTGGTTCGAGACCACCACCGCGTCCGCGCCCACGTCAATCGCATGCCGCGCATCGTCGCCCGTGTGCACTCCCTTGACGACGATCGGCCCCTTCCACGCGTCGCGCATCCAGCGGAGATCCTGCCAGGTGACGCTGGTTTTTTCGAGAAGCACGCCGACGTCGCCGCACGGCATTGCGCCTATGCCAGGCAACTCGACGTTCGGAAACACTTTTGGCGCGCCGTCGGCGAGATAGTCGATTACCCAGCGCGGTCGTGTCACGAACTGCCAGGCGTGCGGGATGCTCCCCCAGATGTCGCCTTTGAGCAGCGGGCGCACGCCGTACCGGAAATCGCGCTCGCGCATCCCCGACACCGGTGTGTCGATCGTGACGACGAGGGCAGAGTACCCCGCGGCACGCGCGCGCGCGATCGTCGCCTCTGCGACGTCGCGTCCGCCCGGGACGTAGAGCTGATACCAGAGCGGACCGCTGGTGCCTGCCCGCACCTCCTCCAGGCGTGTGCCCGAAAAGGTCGACAGGACGTAACCGGTCCCCGCGGCGTTTGCCGCGCGCGCGGCATGCACTTCGCCGCGCGGGTAGAACATCCGGCAGAAGCCGACCGGCGCCAGAATCAACGGAACATCGAATGTGGTCCCGAGCACAGTCGTCCGCAGATCGCAGCCGGGAACCGCGACGCACTGGCGCGGACGGAAGGTGATGTCGGAGAAGGCGCGGCTGTTCTCGCGCAGCGTGTTCTCGTCGTCCGCTCCACCGTCGATATACGCGAAGACCACAGCCGGAAGCCGGCGCTGCGCCAGCCGCCGCAGGTCGCTGATGTTGACGACGCGCGGAAAGCTGACCGAGCGCGCGAGGCTCCGGTCGGACTTCATTGCCTAGTCGGCGAACACAACGGTTCGTGTGCTGGTGTGCGAGCGCAGAACGTCGGACGTGAGCTGCTTGCTCAGATAGACCTTCGACTCGCGGTTGTCGTACGGGTTGACCTCGTACTTGATCACGTTGAACTCGAGCTGGTCGAGCGTTCCGCGCATGTCATAGAAACGGTTCTTCGTCTTCACCACCACTTCGTGGTACCCCGACGAGTGCGCCCACGCCTCGGACTCCTCGGTGAGCGCGCGGAAGTGCCCCTGGCCGCGCCAGTCGCGCCGCGTGCCGCCGATCCAGCTATAGAGCACCTTGCGCCCCTCGAACCGCACCGCGTTCCTCAGCCTGGCGACGAGATCGGTGAGCTTCGGCTCGTCCTCGCGTTCGCGCAGTTCGTGGACGATCTTGTACGACACGGGCACGACGAGCCCGGGGTCGGAGGGCAGCGGCGCTTCGGCCATCAAGATGAGGGAGTCGCGCTTGCGCAGGCGGTTCATGATCTCCTGCGCGGTCTTCTTGCGCGGGAATTCGCCGAAGTGCTCCTCGATGTACTGAATCTCCAGCGCGCCCGTGTCGAGCGGGTATTGCTTGATCAGATACTCCAAACTCGCTCCATGGTGTCCTGCTGAATTCTATAATGCTCCGCCGGATCCCATTCTGACCTATCCCTCCGACGAACTCACCCGCCGCACGCGTCTCTGGTGGGAACAGCATCCGATGGATTACCTCGGGCATCAGGGGCGTCCCGATCTGTCCGACGACGAGATCGCTCGCGGGTTCTTCAGGCGTATCGATGTCGAGTTCTATCGTGCCGCCTGGTTTGCGCAGCCGGCCGGGGAGCCGCTCTTTGCGAGGCTGATTGACTACCGTTCGCTGCGCGAGAAGCGCGTCTTGGAGGTGGGATCCGGCCTTGGCGCCATCTCCGCCACGCTCGCTCGCCACGGAGCGCGCGTGACGGCGCTTGATCTGACGTGGACGGGCGTCTCGTCGACCGCACGCCGGTTCGAGGTCGACGGCACTCACGGCTCTGTTGTCCAGGGCGAGGCCGAACGGCTTCCGCTCGACGGATCATTCGACTTGGTATGGTCCTGGGGAGTCATCCTGCACGCGCTGAATCCGGCGCGCGCGATCCGCGAGATGCACCGTGTGCTGCGGCCCGGCGGTGAGGTGCGCGTGATGATTTACAACCGCCACTCGTTTTACAACTGGCTTGGCATCATCGCGCGATACGGCGTTCTGCGCATGCAGTTGCTGCGTCACTCGGTGCAGGAGTTGTGGAACCGGTACTCGGACTGCCGCGCAATCGGGGGCTGTCCCCACGTCGGCTATTTCAGCGCCGCCGAGTTTCGATCGTTCATGACGGCCGCGGGCTTCGATGTGTTGGAGCTGCGCGCATTCGGGCAGAAAACCGCCCTGACGCATTTTGTGCCTTCGTCGATGCGGCCGGCGATGGAGAAGATGATCCCGGACGGCCTGATGCACGCGCTCTTCGGGCGGTTCGGGATGTGCTGTACTGCCGCGCGCGGAAAACCACGTCGTCCGCCTAAAGGCGGACGCTACCGCGACATAGAAATAGCGCGAACGCCACCGCAAGTGTGCTGACTACGATTCCCCCTTTCAGCGTCGATGACGCGAGCTCGAAGACGACGGTGTGGCGCCCGGCGGGGACAGCGACGCCCTGAAACATCACGTCGACGCGTTGCACGGGCACGATGCGGCCGTCGATCCGCGCCCGCCATCCCGGGTACTGCGCTTCACTGAGGACCATGAAGCCGCCGTTGAGGGTTGAAACGTCGACCGTCATCCGCGTGTCCTCGACCGAGACGAGACGCGCGTCCGTCGGACCCGGCGTGAACGATGGTGCGCCAGCGCCTGGCTCGGTGAGCGCAACCCGGATCGGATCGAACGGCCGGCCATCAGGAAACTGCGCATAGCGGACCGTCTCGATGGCCCGGTCGTTGGGCAACTCGGCGGTGGTGGTCGCGACCCATACGCGCGGCAGCGCGTGCAGGTTCTCGTAGACGACGTAACCCTCTTCTCCAGCCCATTCTTCGTCCGAGCCGCGGTCGGTCTGGCGCGATGTGCGGTACTGCGAGACCTTCCGCCACCGATCGGTGTTCGCAAGGAGCAGCGATCCGAGCGTCTGCGGCATCGATCGACCGGCTGAATCGATCATCGTCAGGCGATCGATCGTGAGCCAGCCGCGCATCGGCGCCGTGCGAATCGTCATGCGCCCGCCGCGAACCGCCTGCTGCAGTTCGACCCTGGCGAGATAGACGTACGGCGCGACGTTGGGATCATCGAAGACTGCCGCAAGGCTGTGCTGCGCATGCTGGCGCGTCTTGTCGTCCTTCAGTCCCTGGTCCGCGACGTCGACGCCCACGCGAATCGGACGCCGGTACTCGATGCCATCCGGTCCAGTGACATCGATCGACGCCACCTCAGTGCCCTGCGGCACGTTGTCGGCGCATCGAAGGTGGCCGACGATGGCGATTGACGCGACCGCGGCCTCGGCAGGCAGCGCGAAGGACGCGGTCCGTTTGTACTCGGGGCCGCAGTCCGATCGCCCGATCGAGAAGTCGAGCGGTGGCTTCGCCCACGTGATCCCTGACGCCTCGAACGTTTCGGGCGGCGGAAACTCGTCGTCATGGACGATGATGCGCCGAACGGCGAGGAGATCGAGCGAGCGATCTTCGGACGCGAGCACGTCGGGATATACGTCGCCGGGGGAGCCCATCATCGCCAGCGCCGCCAGCCTCGCCGACATGATCGGGCTGTATCCGCCCGCGGTCGGCATGTTCCACAGCCGCGCAAAGCCGGACGGAAGGGTCGCATCGCGTGATGAGCCGCCGATCGCCAGCAGTCGTTGCTGCGTGGGCGCGACGGCATCTGCGAGCGCGCGGGCATGCACCGAAGGCCGCGTGTCCTCGGGACGAATGACCGTCAGCTGGAAGCCGCCTGCGGTGACGGGGTACTGGACGTGATACAGGAGATCCGCCGCGACGACTGTGGTGAGCAGCGCCGCAACGAGCGCGAAGCGCTTCGTGCGCGCGAGCCAGAGAATAGACGCGGTGGATACGACGCCGAATCCGAGCTGGACCATCAGATTGATCTTCAGCAGGAATGCTGCGACACCGACGACCGCGATCAGCGATCCCAGAGTCGCTCCGATCGCTCGCATCGATCGTTCGCGTCGTTGGATCTCTGCGAGCGCAAACCCTGCGAGGACTGCGGTCGCGCACGAGAGGATGAACAGGATGCGCGAGATGATGCGGAACTTGTTCCACAGCGGAACGTGGAAGACGAGCCAGGCAACAGGCGTCGCATCTCCGGCCACCAGCAGAACTGCGAGAACCGCCGCGCACGCCCAGACACGCGCACGCCACGCAAGGCGGCGTGACGCCGCGCCGAGGATCGCAAGCCCCAGCACCGCCAGGCCAACGTAGAGCGACACTGGCTTCGACGGATCGTGCAGCGGCGGAATCAGCAACCCGGCGATGACTTGCGCGGCCGATGGCTCAGGGTTGATGAACCACGCGTAGCTCACCTCGGTCCGCGCCATGTACCCGGACACTTCGACGAAGGGCAGCGACTTCACCGCCGTCATCGCAATCGCGAGGAACAGCATGCCGATCGCGCGGAGATAAAACGTCCGCGGCGCTTGTTCCGCGAGCGCGCCGACGACCGCGTAGACCACGCAGAACGACACGGCGTAGAGAATCGATTGCGGATGGCCCGAGAGAAAACAGTTCGCGGTCGCGAATGCCCCTATCGCCACCCATCGCCGCAACCCTCCCTTGATCAATCGATCGACGGCCAGCACCATCAGCGGAAACCACGCGGTGCAGTGGACGATGTTGATTTGCGCCTGCTTTTCGAGCATCGCGTGCGAGAGCCCGAACGCAACACCCGAAAAGGCGGCCGCCGTCTTCGACCGCGTCACCGTGAAGACGTACGCGTACGTGAACGCCGAGCCGAGCACGTAGGCGGAGATGACGTAGCCGGTCCAGGCGTGCAGCACGTGCGCAAACAGAAAGTGGAACACGTAGGCCTGGGAGTCGCTCGTGTCGGCGAAGAGCGGAAGTCCGCCGAACATGTCATGCGACCAGGTGCTGATCGGCGAGAGGAAGATCGGCAGGAACCAGTCGTACAGATCGCCTTCGGCCATGTAGGTGCCGTGGACGATCGGCTGTGAGAACAGCCAGGTGAACAGGGCGGAGTACCCTGCGACGACAACGAGGGCGTGCCGCAGCGGCCCCGCCGCTGATGAGCGCATCAGGTGGATATCCTACCCGACAGGCATTGGGGCACATCCCTTGCTGCCGCACCCCTCCTGCCGATTGTGCGATAGACGATAGACGGGCCGGCCCCCACGTACGAATCGTTTACACAGGGGCGAGCGAGGGCTCGTAGGCGAGATTCGACCCGAGCCATCGCTCCGCTTCAGTGACGGGCATGCCTTTGCGCGCGGCGTAGTCCTCGAGCTGGTCGCGGCCGATGCGGCCGACATTGAAGTACTTCGCGTGCGGATTCGAGAAATACAGGCCGCTGACCGATGCCGCAGGAGTCATCGCACAACTTTCCGTCAGCGAGATGCCCGTGCGGTCCGTCCCAAGCAGCGAGAACAGTTTCCACTTCTCGCTGTGGTCGGGGCACGCAGGGTAGCCGAATGCGGGACGGATGCCTCGATATCTCTCGTGCACGAGGTCATCGGCCGTCAGCCGCTCCTGTGCGCCGTAGCCCCAATCCTTTCGTGCGCGCGCGTGCAGATATTCGGCGAACGCTTCCACCAGCCGGTCCGCAAGCGCCTTGACCATGATCGCGTTGTAGTCGTCATGGTCGGACTCGTACAGCGCTACGAGCTCCTGTGCGCCGACGCCCGCGGTCACCGCGAAGGCGCCGAGGTAGTCGGCGACACTGCTGTCGAGCGGCGCGATGAAATCCGCAAGGGAGCGATTCGGTTTGCCGTCTCCGATGTCCTCCTGCTGTCGAAGCATGTTGAATCTGAGCAGCTCGACGGGATTCGGGACTGGGGATTCGGGATTCGAACGAGCGAGTCCCGAGTCCCGAGTCCCGAGTCCCGGTTCGTACACCACGATGTCTTCACCATCCGTATTCGCCCGCCAGAACCCGTAGACGCCTCTAAGCGTCAGCAGCCGGTCGCGCACGATTCGACCGAGCAGCTCCTGTGCATGCTCGTAGAGCTCGCGCGCCGCGGCGCCGTATTGCGGATGATCCAGGACCGCCGGGAATCGTCCTTTCAACTCCCACGCGGAAAAGAAGAACGTCCAGTCGATGAACGGCACCACGTCTTCGAGTCGCACGTCGTCCAGCAGGCGTGACCCGGTAAATGACGGCGTCGCGATGGTGTCCGGACGCCAGTCCAGCCGAAGCCGGTTGGCTTTCGACGCGGGCCATGTCAGCAGGGGACGGCGACGAACCGCGGCATGCTGTTCGCGGAGACG
>OBEQ010575191.1_pt1 | contig 16579 bp, 16 predicted proteins | sample 1670901 | NCBI WGS metagenome assembly OBEQ01 (sample SAMEA104232315, study PRJEB22302) | groundwater metagenome | biome: forest; feature: aquifer; material: groundwater | place: USA | collected 2011-08-07 | depth 5.4 m
ACCGGCTGCAGCCCGGGTAGCGTGACCGCGGTGGCCAAGGTGGTCCAGGATCCTCGCTCCGACCTGGAGGTCAGGGGCGAGATCCTGGTCGCGCCCTCGACCGATCCCGGCTGGGTCTTCCTGATGGTGGCGGCCGCCGGCCTGGTCGCCGAGAGGGGCAGCCTGCTGTCACACACGGCCATCATCGGGCGCGAGCTCGGCATTCCCACCGTGGTCGGAGTCAAGGACGCCACCCGGCTCATCCGCAGCGGCCAGCGCATCGTGCTCGACGGGGTCAAGGGCACGGTCGAGGTGCTGCCAGAGCCAGGTGCTGCGGCGCCGCCCGCCGACGTCGTGGCCGCCGATCAGAGCGTGCGCCCGTAGAGCACGTACTCGCGCGTCGGCTCGCCCAGCTGCTTGCCCAGCAGACCTTCCACCGCGAGCGCGACGATCAGCTGGTCGTAGCCGTCGATGCGCAGCTTGATCAGGCCGCATTCCATGAGCGCCATGGGCACCGGCGTGGTGCGCACCTCGGGCCGCAGCGCCAGCGTGTGCATGATCATGCGCTTGGGCATCGGACCGTTCATCCACCTGGCCCAGCCGGCGGCGTCGCCGGCCAGCTTGCGCGCCTCCTCGACGTGATCCGGATACATGAACGCGCAGCCGAGGTCGCGGCCTTCCTCGTGGTAGAGGCACAGGTTGTAGCGGGTCATGACCGCCAGCGCGCCACCGAAGGCCTCGCCGAACTCGGCCAGCGACAGCGAGGCGTAGCCCACGTGCCCGTTCCAGAAGTCATCGAGCAGCCCGTGCAGGCGGACCAGCGTCGCGGGCAGGTCGCGCGGGTCCATGGCCTCGAGTCGTCCCGGCAGGGGACGCGCGTCGACGACGCGGCCGAAGCGGCCGGCCAGCTTGTCGATGGCCGCGGCGTCCAGCTGGTACGAGAACCAGCGATGCGCCGGCCGCATGCCCCAGGCCTCGAAGAGGCGCGGGTAGTAGGCAGGGTTGCGCGGCTCGAACAGGAATGGCTCGCTGGCGAAGCCGCGCACCATGAGCCGGTGCAGACGGTGCGCGCCGCCATTCATGGGCGCGAGCAGCTGCCGGCAGCCACGCTCGCGCAACCAGGCCGCCCCGGCCTCGAACAGCGCCGTGGCGACCGTCTCGTCGTCGACGCATTCGAAGTAGCCCAGCTGCCCGAGCGGCGCGCCCGCGCTGTCGGCCAGCTTCGAGTTCACCATCGCGGCGACGCGCCCGATCATCTGGCCGTCGCGCTCGCACACGAACAGCTGCTGCTGCGCATAGCTGGCCAGCTCGCTGGCGCCGCTGAGCTCGAACACGAGCTGCTGGCGCAGGGGCGGCACCCAGGCAGGATCGTCGCGCTGCAGCCGGTAGCCCAGCTCGATGAAGGCGTCCAGGCCCTCGGGTCCGATCGCGGAGATTCGCATCGCCCGAACTATAATGCCGCGCAGATGCCCGAGGTCACGCAGGTTCTGGATCGCCGCACCGGCACGGTGTTCGAGGAGCGCATCTTCGGCGGGCGCACGCTCGAGTTCCTCTATGGCGACGCGCGCGGGCGCCTGCTGACCGATCGGGTGCTGAGCGGCACGCTGGCGCACCGGCTGTATGGCTGGTGGCAGCGCCACCCCAGCAGCAAGCGGCGCATCCCCGAGTTCGTGGCTTCCCTGGGCGTGGACGCCAGCGAGGCCGAGCATGCCGTCGACGCCTACGCGTCGCTCGACTCCTTCTTCGCGCGCCGGCTGCGGACCGGCGCGCGCCCCATCGATGCCGATGCGCGCAGCCTGGTCTCACCCGCCGATGCGCGCGTGCTGGTCCTGCCTCGCATCGGCGCACGCCGGCTGCGCGTCAAGGGCTGCGACGTCACCCTCGACGAGCTGGTGGGCTCGCCCGAGGAGGCCCGCCGCTACGAGGATGGCGCCGCTCTGGTCGCCCGTCTGGCGCCCGCGGACTACCACCGCTTCCACTTCCCCGACGGTGGCATCGCCTCGCCCGCGCGCCTCCTGCCCGGACGCCTGCATTCGGTGCACCCCATCGCCCTGGCCGCGGGTGCGCCCAGCTTGCGCAACCGGCGCATGGTCACGGCCCTGCAGTCGGATGGCTTCGGCCGCATCGTGCTGGTCGAGGTGGGCGCGCTGTGCGTCGGCACCATCGTGCAGACCTACCGGCCCGGACGGGTCGAGCGCGGCGCCGAGAAGGGCATCTTCCGCTTCGGCGGCTCGACCGTGATCCTCCTGCTCGAGCCGGGGGTCATGGCCTTCGATCGCGATCTCGTCGAGGCATCGGGACGCGGCCTCGAGACGCTGGTACGTATGGGCACGCGCATCGCGCGCGCCGGGAGCGACTCGTGAAACCTGGACCGTACTGCCCATTCGTCATCGCCACGCGCCTGGCCGCGCTCGCGCTGGTCGTGCTGGCCTGGCGCGCCGGCTGGCCCTGGGGGCTCACCCTCGGCACCTTCGGCCTGCTCGGGCTGGGTCGCGTGCCGCGCCGCAAGCTGCTCATCGAGCTGGCGGTGGGCCTGGCCATCCTCGGCCTCGCCCACGGCTTCGCTGCCGACGTCATCGACCGGCTGCCGCTGGGCGCCGCTGCGGTGGCGCTGGCCGCGCTCCTGCTCGCCCCCGAGTCGGGTCTGGTCAGGCTGAACGGCATCGACCGCTTCTTCGTCATGCAGGACAGCGACGACACGCCCACCAACTGCCACGCTCGTCTGGACCTGAGCGCGCCGCTCGATCGCCAGGCGCTCGAGCAGGCTGCCTGGGATCTGCACGTCGAGGTACCCATCCTGCGCTCGTTCATCCGCGAGGCTGCATTCGGCGTGCAGCGCTTCGTGGCCCGCCGTCCATTCGCCACCCGGCTGGTGAGATGGCAGGACCGGCCGCTGGCCGACGAGGATCCGGTGCTCTATGAGCGCTTCGACGCCGGGCGCGAGCCGCCCTTTCGCTTCTACCACGCACCCGATGGCGCGGGCGGCGCGTCGCTGTTCTTCACCTGGACGCACGGGACGGGCGACGGCGAGGGTGGCATCCTGGCGCTCGACTGGCTGCTACGCCGCTACAACGACTACGTCAAGGGCAGGCCCAAGGAGCCATTCCCCAGGACGCAGGAAGGATTGCGCCTGCGCGACGTGGTCAGAGCCCGCGGCAAGGGCTACGGCTGGATGTGGCGCATGGCGCGCCGTCACCTCAAGCCCGCCGGCAAGGTCGGCCAGCGCAATGCCGAGCTCTATGACGATGTGAACGCGACGGGCGGAAGCTTCCGCAACCATACCTCGTGGATCACGCCCGAGACATTCGAGAGCCTGAACCAGGCCACCGACTCGGGTGCGCTGACGCGCAACGACCTGCTCGTGACCGCCGCGCTGCGCGCCGCCGATCGACTGCGACTGGCTAGCGGTCGCGAGGACCGGCCGTTCCGACTGACCATCTCCGCCAACCTGCGCCGCCAGCTCGGGCTCGAGCCGGCGATGCAGAACTTCCTCGGCACGCTGCAGCCCCTGTTCACCGTCGACGAGGTGCGCTCGCGCGACCTGGCCAAGGTCGTGCACGAGCGCATCCAGCACGGCCGCGAGCTGGAGGACATCGTCGAGACGCCCATTCATCTGGGCATCATGACGCTCCTGCTGCCGCCCTGGCTCATGCGCAAGGCGCTGCGCAAGCTGGAGACGGCGACCGACGGGCCCTACTTCTCCTTCCTGTACTCGTCGTACCGGCAGCCCGAGATCCGCGCGCCCGAAGGCACGCAGATCCGCAACAGCAAGGTGCTCCACGCCATGCCCCGCCGCCCGCCCATCGCGCTCAGCCTGGGCCGAGACCGCGGCGCCATGCGCATCATGGTCATCTACCGTCATCCCATGGTCAGCGACGCCACGGCACAGGCATTTGCGCAGGGCTTCCGCGCCGAGGTGGACAGGATCGTCGCCTCCGCCGGCAGCCCGGCCCAGGCGGTGGCACCATGAGCCGCGCGCTCGCGCTGTACCCGGGCTTGCCCATCGTCGGCGTGCTGCCCGCGTTCATCCGCGATCGACTGGCACTCTTCGGGCGCGTGCGTGCGCATTGCGGCGATCTGGGCGGCTTCCGGCTGCCCGGACAGACCGTGGCGCTGGTGAGCTCGGCGCAGGGCGCGCGCGAGGCACTGCTGGAGAAATCAGAGGCCTTCGAGAAGAGCCCCATCCTGCGCCGGCTGGCGCGCCCCATCCTGGGCGACGGCATCGTCGCCTGCAAGAATGCCAGTCACCGGCGCCAGCGCCGCTTGCTTGCGCCCGCGTTCACGCCCCGGCAGCTGGCCAGTTACGCCGATCGGATGGTCGAGTCGACCCGGCTGCACCAGCTCGACTGGCAGGATGGTGCGCGCATCGAGCTGGTCGACGAGATGACGCGGCTCACCCTGCGCATCGTCGGCCAGGCGCTCTTCTCGGTCGACTTCCTCGCCGAGGCCCGGCCGCTCGCGCAAGCGGTCGAGACCGCCATCCGCCACATTGGCAGTCTGGTCACCCAACCCCTGCGCGCGCCGCTGTGGGTGCAGACGCCCGCCAACCGACGCATCAACGCCGCGGTGCGCTTTCTCGACCAGACCATGCTGCGCATGATTCACGAGCGCCGCGCCGGCGCGTCACCGCCCAATGACCTGCTGACCTCGCTGGTGCAGGCGCGCGACGACGAGACCAACACGCAGCTGTCGGATCGTGAAGTGCGCGACGAGGTGATGAACCTGTTCGCCGCCGGGCACGAGACCACGGCGGTGGGCCTGTCGTGGACCTTCCATCTGCTCATGCGCCATCCCGCCGCGGCAGAGCGGCTGCGCGCCGAGGCCGTCGGCGTGCTCGCAGGTCGGGCCGCGCGCCACGAAGACTTCGAGCGTCTGCCCTACGCACTGGCCGTCTTCAAGGAGGCCATGCGACTTTACCCGCCCATCCACTCCATCAGTCGATCCGCGGCACAGGACGTGGAGATCCTGGGCACGCACATCCCGCGCGGCACCATCGTCACGGTGAGCCCGCTCTTGATGCACCACCGCGGCGACTACTTCAGCGAACCCGACGCGTTCCAGCCCGAGCGTTTCCTGGGCGCGGCCGAGAAGAGCATCGACCGCTATGCTTATATCCCCTTCGGGGCCGGGCCGCGCTCGTGCATCGGCAGCCAGTTCTCCTTGCTCGAGGCCACGCTCGTGGTGGCCACCCTGGCCCAGCAGGTGCGCTTCGAGCCCGTCGACAGCGAACCCGTGCCCGCCGAGGCGCTGTTCAGCTTGCGCCCGGGACTGCCGGTCGCGGCCATCGTGCGGCGCCAGCCCGCGCCGAGCTAGCGTCTCGACGGATCAGATCCCGATGGCCATGCGCGCGGTCTTGTCGCGCTCGCCCAGGCCCAGCGGGTAGTCATGGGGTAGATCGCGCCAGTCGACGTAAGTGCCGAACAGCCGGTCCCAGAATGCGAAGGTCGAGGCGTAGTTGCCGTGCGGAGCGCCCGCCACATAGGCATGGTGGCGGCGGTGGTTCTGTGGCGTCACGAGGATCCATTCGATCGGACCCAGGGGCACGTGCAGGTTGGAGTGAATGAAGTACTGCATGAAGATGCCAAAGCAGGAGATGAGCCCGATCTGCACCGCGCTGAACTTGAAGACGAACAGGCCGAACACTATCTGCGGCACAGCGAACAGAAATGCATGCACGAGGCTGGTGCGATTGCCAGCGAACCAGTAGAGCTGCTCGATGGAATGGTGCCACTTGTGGGCATTCCACATGAGGCGCGTGTGCATGAAGCGGTGCACCCAGTAGATGGACAGGTCGACGAGCAGCGCGGCGACCACCAGCTGCAACGCTACCGGCCAGCGATTCCACGACCCGGACGCCAGCCGGACGTCCAGACCCGACGCACGCACGGCCTGCTGGATGCCCAGTCGCGAGGCATTCACGCCCACGATCAGCACCAGCAGCGCCAGCGCGTCACGGCGCCAGTCGGCCTTGCGGCTGATGGCATGGGCCGGGCGGCGACTCTCCCACACCGAGAAGACCACGCCCAGAGTCCAGACCGCCGTGACCTCGAAATCCTCATAGTGCTCGAACAACATCGTCACCCTCTCAATACGAGTACTTCACGAACGCGAATGCGCCGCGGTTGTGGCGGTAGTAGTGTGCCTGGCTGTTGTCGGCGCCGTCGAGCACCAGTGCTCCTGCGCCGATCACGGTGTCTTGCCCGACCTTGGTGGTGATGCGCGGGACCAGCAGGTACGAGCGCGGGCTCACGCCGACGACCGCGCGTAGCTCGAGACCGATGAGCTCGTCGCTCCAGCTCCAGCGCCACAGCGCTCCGATGGCAGCGTTCTGCTTGTTCACGCCCAGCAGCTCGCCGTCGGGCGGGACCTTGCTCGACAGCTGCTGGTACCAGGCCTCGAGCAGGAAGGTCCTGCCCACCTCGCCGGTCTGGTACTCGGCCGCGCCGACCACCTGGATGGACGGCACGGCGATGCCGGTGAAGTCGCTGCGCCGCGTGAACACCATCTGCGAGTCGTACGCGCCGTCGAGACGCACGACCCAGCGCTCGCCCAGGTTGGTCTCGATGTCGGCGCCCTGGTGGATGCGGCGCACGTACTCCGAGCGCGACGGGCGGATGCCGGTGTCGATGAGATCGAGCACCGGTTTCAGCGACGCCGCAGTGGCCATGTTGAAGTCGATGCCGGCGAGCGCCTGGGCGAACTGTGGGTCGACCGAGGTCAGCGGCGTCGAATCGAGGCCGTACTGCAGGTAGACGTTGCCGTCGAAGCCACCCGCGTTCCAGCGCAGGCGCAGGCCGCCGCTGGCTGCGGAGAGATCGTCCTCGGGCAGATCGGCGGTCTGGCCCACGATGGGCTGCAGCGCACCTTCGAGCGTGGGATCGGTGATGGCCGTCTGCAGCGACATCAGGCCCCGGTAGGGCGCGGGCGCGTCGAGCTGCAGCGCGGCCCAGTTGGAGCCGTAGAGATCGAAGCGATCGGGACGAAAGAAGGGCACGGCCACCGCCTGCAGGCCGATGGCGCCCGCGTCCAGATCGAAGCGCAGCGCGAAGGACGGGATGCGCTGCACCTCGGCCTCGCCCAGCACGGGGTCGCGCAGGTCGCGGGGATTGATGATGTCGTTGGGCGCGAACATGTCGCCCTTGCCCCAGGCGATGCGCTGGTTGCCCACGCGCAGGTCGACGATGGGCCAGAAGAAGCCCACGTAGGCCTCGCGCAGGGTGGCCTCGAACTCGGTGCGCGCGTGCTGGCCGTTCACCCCGATGAAGGGCACGAGGTACTTCGAGTCCTCCTCGAAGACCCCGTAGCCGAGCAGGCCGGAGGCCACGACCTCGTACTTCTTGCCCCTGGCGTAGCGCAGGCGCAGGTGCATCTGGCCCCGTCCGACCACGCGGTCGTGCGGAACCGCGAACGGGTCGGGCGCGTCCGCGTAGCGGCCGACGCGATCGAGGCCGAGCTCGGTGCCCACGCGCAGCCAGGCGCGCGCCTCCACGCTCTCCTCGAGCGGAGCCGCAGACGACGGCGTGGGCCGGGGCCGCGCGGTCGGCGCGCCGCTGCCCAGATCGATGCTCTCGGTGACGTCACCGCCGTCGGCCGGGCCGGCGTCGGGCGCGTGGGCCGCACGCGGCGGGCCGAGATCGATCTTCTCGACCACGTCGCCGTCGTCGTCGTTCTGCGCCAGCGCCAGCGCCGGAATGACCGCCACGAGCGCGCAGCCGAATGCGACCCAGGCGCGCGCCCTCACGTTGGCTAGTTCTTCTCGAGGTTGCGAACGCTGAATTCGCCGTCGTCGATGTCGGTGCGCGGGATCAGCTCCTCGAGGATGAGCTCGCTCTGCCGCGATTCGGTCTCGCTCTTCATGATCGTGCGCGTCACGTACCAGCGGCCGTCCTGCCGCTTGACCTCGAGCGTGGTCTGCGTCTTCAGCAGCACGCCCGCCTTGTTGTAGTACTCGGTCTTGAGCGGCAGCTGGTTGTCCTGGCGCACCCAGACGATCAGCTTGGCGTAGATGGCGTCGGGCCGGGACGGCGTGACCTGGATCTTCCAGGTGTCGTACTTGCCCAGCTTCTCCTCGCCGAGCAGGGTGGCGCTGGAGTAGCGCAGGTCGGCGCGGTCGAGGTCGGCGTAGACGAAGTCGGTGCCCATGAAGGCCGACGAGCGCATCTTGCCGGCGATGCGGCGCGAGCGCGCCAGCTCGGGCAGGTAGAGGTAGCGATCGTCGTCGCCGTCCTTCTTCTGGATCTGCAGGAAGCCCACGCCTTTCATGTCAGCGGGCTTGGAGAAGCGCACGATGGCCTTGGACAGCGGCGGATCGTGCTGGCGCGAGCGCGCCGTGTAGGCCAGCTCACGCGTGGTCCCCGCCTTGTCGGAGACGATCACCCGCCCCTTCACCTCGGCACCGCCCAGGCCCCAGGGATCCGAGTCGACCGCCTTGGCGACGATGGCGTTGGCGTCGACCTTGGCGGCCGCGGCGGGAGCGTCCTTCTTCTTCGATTCCTTCGCGGCGGCCGGGAGTGCGACGAGCGCGAGCGCCGCGCAGACGAACAAGGCTCGGGTCAGGGTCAGGGCACCTGGAAACATGGCGTGCTGGACTATGTAGCACGGGTGACGATTCACCTCGGTAGCGAGGCACACAGCGGTTACGCCTCCGGCCCGACCGCGAGGCCAACCCCGCGAAACCATTTGCATCAGGACCCTCCTCGTGCTTCTCTGCGCGGTCGATGTTCGAAGTATTCGAAGAGGAGCGACCCAAGAAGGCGATCGTGCTCGCCGTGCACCTGCCCGGCGTCGACGATACCGACCTCCAGCGGTCGCTCGCCGAGCTGCGCCGGCTGGCGCGCACGCTGGGCGTGGAGGTCACGGGCGAGATCACGCAGCGGCGCGACACGCTCGAGCCGGGGCACGTGGTCGGCAAGGGCAAGCTCGAGGATCTCAAGCAGCTGATCGAGACCGAGGTCGGCAACCTGGTGCTGGTCGACCACGAGATCAGCCCGTCGCAGGCGCGGAATCTCGAGAAGGCCACGGGCGGCGACGTGCTCGACCGCACCGCGGTCATCCTCGAGATCTTCCACCGTCATGCTCGCTCGCGCGCGGCGCGCGCGCAGGTCGAGATGGTGCGGCTCAAGTACCTGGCGCCGCGCCTGCGTGAGCAGGGCAAGGCCAAGGGCGGCGACCGCGTGCGCGGCGGCGTGGGCGGCAAAGGTGCGGGCGAGTCGGCGCTCGAGCTGGACCGGCGCAAGATCCGCGATCGCATGGCCGAGCTCGAGCTGGAGATCGAACAGATCGAGGAGGAGCGCAAGACCCAGCGCTCGCGTCGCAAGGAGCTGTCGCGCGTGGCCCTGGTCGGCTACACCAACGCGGGCAAGTCGACGCTCATGCGCGCGCTGACCGGCTCGGAAGTCTACGTCGCCGACAAGCTGTTCGCGACCCTCGACACCACGGTGCGCGTGCTGCATCCGCCCACGCATCCGCGCGTGCTGGTCTCCGACACCGTCGGCTTCATCGACAAGCTGCCCCACGACCTGGTCGCCTCGTTCAAGAGCACCCTCGACGAGGCGCTCGAGGCCTCGCTGCTGGCCCAGGTGGTCGACTGCTCCGACCCGGCCTGGGAGCGCGAGCTGCAGGTGACCCTCGAGGTGCTGGCCGAGATCGGCGCGGGCGACATCCCGCGCCTGACCATCTTCAACAAGATCGACCGCCTGGGCGACGAGGCCGCGCAGGAGGCCAAGCGCGCCCAGCTGAGCGAACGCTTCCCCGGCTGCATCGTCATGAGCGCCAAGCGCGACGAGGACGTGGCCCGGCTGCGCGAGCACCTGGTCGAGTTCTTCGCCAAGGATCTGGTCGAGCTGGAGATCCGCCTGGGCTGGAACGAGCAGTCCAAGCGCGCCAGCATCTTCGAGCGCTGCCAGGTGCTGGAAGAGAAGTACGACGAGGAAGGCGCGCTCTTGCGCGTCAAGGCGCCGCGCAGCTTCCGGATCGACTAGCTTTCGACGGTTGAACCGCGCACGTCCGGGTCGGTATGTTCCCGGCATGACGAGATTCACCCTCTCCGCGCTCGGGCTCGCCCTCGCGCTGCTCATGGCGGCGTGCGGTCCACCCGCGCACATCGACTCGCCCGCCCAGCCCGCTGCCTCCGCCGGGTCGCCTGCCGACGCCGAGTTCAGCAAGCAGGCCGAGGCCTACTACTGGGCCCACTTCGACTTCCGTCCCTCCGAGGCGGTCGAGCTGGGCTGGCACAAGTACGACGGCAAGCTGCCGGATCGCTCGCCCGGGGCCATCGCCGCCGAGATCCTGCGGCTGCACGCGGCACGCACCTGGCTGGACAAGATCGACCCGGCCCAGCTGACCCACGAGCACGCGCTCGAGCGCGAGGTGCTGCTCTACCTGACCCGCAACGAGCGCTTCGTGCTGGAGGAGCTCGACGCGCCGCACAAGAACCCGGCCTCGTACATGGGCGCCATCAGCCCGGCGCCCTACATCGTGCGCGACTACGCGCCGGTGGCCGAGCGGGCGCGCGCGGTCATCGGCGAGTGCCAGGCGCTGCCCGCGTACCTGGCGCAGGCGCGCAGCAACGTGGCCAAGTCGGTGCCGCGCACCTGGCTCGAGCTGGCCATCCTGCAGGCGCACGGCACCGCGACGTTCATGAACGACGACGTGCGCGGCGCCCTGGCCGGCAAGCTGGGCGACGCCGCCCTCGACAAGCAGCTGGGCGCGGCGCTCGACGGTGCGGTGGCCGCGCTCAAGGAGCACGTCAGTTACCTGGAAGGGCTGCGCCCGGCCGCCAACGACGCGTTCGCGCTGGGCGAGGCGCGCCTGCTCGACATGCTGGCGGAGACCCAGGGCGTGCGCATCGACCTGGCCACGCTGGAGAAGATCGCGTGGGCGGATCTCGAGCGCAACTCCAGGGCCATGGAGGAGGCCGCGCACGCCATCGATGCAAGGAAGCCGGTGCGTGACGTCGTGCTCGCCGCCGCCGAGGAAGGCAAGCCCGCCGCCGACGGTGTACTGCCGCTGGCGACCACGCAGGCGCGCGAGCTGCGTCAGTTCCTCATCGATCACAAGATCGTGACCATCCCCTCGAACGACGTCGCCGAGGGGCGCGAGAGCCCGCCCTTCCAGCGCTGGAATGCCGCCTTCCTCGACGGTGCGGGCGTCTTCGACAAGGACGGCCTGCCCAGCTACTACTACATCTCGCCGCCCGACCCCAAGTGGCCGCTGGCCGAGCAGCGCGCGTACATCCCGCCCGCGCGCGACCTCTTGTTCGTGACCGTGCACGAGGTCTGGCCGGGGCACTTCCTGCACGGCCTGCACATCAAGAAGAACCCCTCGCGCATCATGAAGTCATTCTGCACCTACAGCATGAGCGAGGGCTGGGCCCACTACACCGAGGAGATGATGTACGACGCCGGCGCCGCGGGCGCCGACCCGCGCGCGCGCATCGGCATGCTCAAGGAGGCGCTCCTGCGCAACGTCCGCTTCGTGGTCGCCATCGGTGAGCACGCGCACGGCATGACCGTCGAGCAGGCGACCAAGCTGTTCCAGGACAAGGCCTTCGCCGACCCGGGCAACGCGCGCCAGCAGGCGGTGCGCGGCACCTTCGACCCCATGTTCCTCTCCTACACCGTCGGCAAGCTGATGATCACCAAGCTGCGCGAGGACTGGAAGGCCAGGCAGGGCGCGGCCTACACCCTGGGCGGCTTCCACGACGCCTTCCTCGGCTTCGCCTGCGCGCCCATCCCGCTCATCCGCGCGGAGCTCCTCGGCCGCGACGCGGGCAGCGCGCTCTAGGCATCGGAGTACCCATGCCACGCGAAGATTTCTGGCTGCCGCCCGAGCCCGACGTTCCCGACAGCATGCGCGCCACAGCGAGCAGCCACCTGCGCTACGAGGACATCGCGCAGGACGGACGCGTGCTGCTGGGCGCCCTGCCCCACTCGGTCGGCCTGGTGGTGTGGCAGAAGCTCTTGCAGAACCACGAGGGCTCGCGCGCCGCCGCGCGCGCGGGCATCGTCTCCATCCTCAGCCGCCTGGTCGTCGAGGGCACCGACGCGACCCTGTCGGTGCGCAAGCCGGTCGACTTCGGCGGCTGCTTCCAGTTCGCCCACACCGTCGACGCCGCCGGGCAGGTCAACCGGATCGTGCTCAACATCTGGACCCACGCCGAGGGCATCATCGGGCGCACCTACGGCACGCCGCCCGCCGACGCGGGCCAGCGCGCGCCGGTCGGGCGCGTCTTCGCCGAGCACACCTTCACCAAGCTGTTCGCGCCGCCCGCCGAGCGCAAGGTGCTGCGCGTCGATGTGCCCGGCCTGCCGCCCGTGCCGCCCGATCGCTACGACTGGCATGCTCCCCACGCGCTGGCGGTGCCGCCGCCGGGTGCCGTGCTGCTCGACGCTGCGCTGGTGCCCGACGACATCGCCTGCGCCTTCGGCCTGGCCCACACCGACTCCAACCAGCACGTCAACTCGCTGGTCTACCCGCGCCTGTTCGAGGAGGCGGCGCTGCGACGCTTGGCCGCACGCGGCCGCAAGACCAGCCTGCTGGCGCGCACGCTCGAGGTCGCCTACCGCAAGCCGTTCTTCGCCGGCCAGGCGTCACGCATCGTGCTGCAGACCTACGAGCACGATGGCCGCCTCGCCGCCGTGGGCGCCTTCCTGCCCGAGCCCGCGGACCTCACGCAGCTCGCGCGCGCCCACGCCTTCCTGCGCATGACCTTCTCGTAGGCGTCGGCTAGGGAGGCGCCCAGATCCAGCCGTCGACCGCGAACACGGCCCGCTCGGCCTCGGGCAGCTGCCAGCCGTCGCGCGCCCACAGGAAGGCGGTATAGGCGCAGATGACCGCGTCGAAGCAGTGATCGTTCTGCAGGCACTGCTCGCGCGCCATCCTGGAGCCGCGCGCGAACTCGAGCGTGCCTTGCAGGGCCTCGAGGATGCCGGCGCGCGCTTCCCACGTGCCGGCGCGCCGCTTGTAGCGACGCGCCACCTGCGCGCCCCACAGCTTGGCGATGGTCGCCTTGGGGTAGACCTCGAGCATGTTCTGGTTCAGGCGGTAGCCGAAGCGAGCCAGCGCGCGGGTCAGATGCGCGGCGCGCGCGGTCAGCGGACCCATGCCCTGGCCGAGCGTCTCGCGTGGCATGATGCCGTGCACGCGGTGCATGTGCACCTCGGTCGCCCGCTGGGTGTAGGGCGTGATGCTCGGCTTCTGCATGGGTGGCACGGGCGGCGCCGTGGACGGCGGGGTCGGCCTGACCCGACCGCGGCCCATGGGCACGGCCACGATCTGGTCGCGCTCGTCGGGCTGGGCGCGGGCGATGAGCTCGGTGCCGACCGTCCTGAACCAGACCACCGCCGGGTCCACACAGGCGGTCATGCCCGGGCAGACGTCCTCGCGGCAGCGCACACAGGCCGTGGTGGTGAGCGGGGCGTCGATGGCGAGCGCTGCGCCCTCCGACTGTACCCCGAGGTAATCAATCAAGTTTTCGTCGTACCACGGGTCCTTGCCGGCGCGCGTGGTGCCGACCTCCATGACCTCGAGCGCGCCGCTCTCGGAGATCTCCAGACGCGCCACGGCGGTGGTCTTGCCTTTCCCACCACCCAGGTCGACGCCCAGAAACCTGCGGTACATCCGCTCCATCTGATCTTTTGTAGCACGACGCGTGTGATATGACGCGTGTGGTATAAGCACCGGCGGAAGTCGCTTTGTCGCTTGGATCCGAGAGGACCGAGACGAGGAGGTCGCGATGTCTGGGCCTGGAGAGATTCTTTCCCGCAGCCTGTTCAAGTCGAAGATCCACCGAGCCACCGTCACCCACGCCGACGTCGAGTACGAAGGCAGCGTCACCATCGATGCTGACCTGCTCGACGCCGCGGACATCCTGCCCCACGAGGAGGTCCACATCTGGAACGTGACGCGCGGGACGCGCCTGAGCACCTACGCGCTCGAGGGCGAGCGCGGCTCGGGCGTGGTCTGTATCAACGGTGCTGCAGCTCACCTCAACCAGCCGGGAGATCTCGTGATCATCGCGACCTTCGCGCATGTGAGCGAGCGCAGCGCCCGCCAGCATCGCCCCACGGTGGTGCTGGTCGACGAGCAGAATCGCATCAAGCACCCGAAACTCGTGGAGATACCCGGGCCTGCCCGGCGCCACGTCGCCTGACCAGCGCTGGACGTGTAAGCCGCGGCGGCGGCCATCGTTTTCCTCCTCGACGCCTCGTGCGTCCCGGAGATGCACGCTTGAACGCCGCCCCTGACGTCCTTACTATGCGCGCCTTCGCCGTGGACACGCGGCGCACGAGGCCAGGCATGGGACGCAATCGCATCGAGCAGCTGCAAGAGTTCATCAACAAGAGCCCCAACGATCCGTTTCCTCGTTACGGCCTGGCACTGGAGTACAAGAACGGCGGCCAGCTGGAGGAAGCCAGCCAGGCGTTCGACGCGCTCCTGGCCGCCTTCCCCGACTACACGCCCGCGTACCTGCACGCGGGCAACACGCTGGTCGCGCGTGGCCTGCGCGCCGAGGCGCGCGCGCTGTTCGAGCGCGGCATCGAGGCGTGTGTGCGCAAGCACGACGGTCACGCCCGGGGCGAGATCGAGTCGGCGCTGGCCGAGCTGCAGGACTAGCAAGGACGACGTCGCGTCAGCACCACGGCGCGGTTCTCGTGAAGCAGTAGCCCAAGTAGCAGTTAGCGTTATCAAGGAGAGATCGATGAAGAAGAAGATGCTGATCTGGATCGGTGCGCTGGCCCTGGCGACGGTTGCGGTTGCCTGCAGCAAGAAGAACGCCGGCACCACGCCGGTCGAGAACAAGGGCGAAGCGGCCGCTCCGGCCGGTGGCGACGCCTACGGCGGCGCCGCGTACGGCACCCCGGCTCCCGAGGCGGCTCCGGCCCCCGAGCCCGCGCCCCAGAAGTAAGCTCGTCTCCGCCGCCGAGGCGGAGTCAAGCAGGCCAGCGCCCCGCTCCGGCGGGGCGTTCGCTTTTCGGGGGCTACGCGTGCTTCTCGGTCACGATGGTGAGCACGCCGGCGCCGAGCAGGAGCGCGGCGTAGGCCAGCTGCAGGGTCGGTCGCTCGCCCAGCAGGGCGACCGCGCCGGCGGCGGCGAACAGCGACGTCGAGGCGAACAGCGCGCCCACGCGGGCCGCGCCCAGCTCGCGGAACGCGCGCACCATGAGCGCCAGGCCCAGGCCGTAGCCGATGAAGCCGATGACCAGCATCTCGACGGCCTGCCGGGTCGTCCAGTGCTGCCACCAGGGCGAGCCGCGCAGCACCAACGCCAGCAGCAGCACGAGCGGCGCGGCGAGCGCGCCCTTCATCATGGCCACGAAGAGCGGATCGAGGCGAGCCACGCGCGTCGACAGGTTGGAGTCGAGGCCCCACAGCGTGCACGCCGAGGCGACCGCCAGCGCGCCCAGCGTGGTCGTGGTGGCGGCGTCGGTGCCCTCGCCCGGCTTGAGCCCGACCAGCACGACGCCCGCGAGCACCAGCATGCCGCCGAGGACGAGGCGACGCGTGAGCCGCTCGCCGAACATGGCCACGGCGATGAGCGCCGTCGCGGGCGGCTCGACCGCGATGAGCAGTGACACGGCCAGGCCGCTGGCGTGCTTCTGCCCGTACATCATGAGGAAGGGTGCGATCGCTGCGCCGACGATGGAGGCAGCGGCGAGCCACTTGAGGTCCGCGCGCACCACGGGCGCGCCGCGCGTGCGCACGACGGCCGCGCGCGCGCCCAGCAGCAGCGCCAGCCCGATGGCCGCGCCCGCGTAGAGCAGGCCGGCGGCCTCGAGCGCGTCGACGCCCTGGTCGAGGATGCGCTTGCTGAACGGATTCGAGAGCCCCCACAGGCCTGCGCCCGCGAGCGCGCAGATGGCGCCGAACAGCTTCTGGGACGGCTTCTGCATCGAACGGCCCGCACTCATAGCATGCACCTCGCGCGTCGTGCCAAGATGCTCGCGATGGCGCAGCGCTACTGGTTGATCAAGAGCGAACCATTCAAGTACCCGTGGCGGCGCCTGGTCGAGGACGGCAAGACCTTCTGGGACGGCGTGCGCAACTTCGAGGCGCGCAACAACCTGCGCGCCATGCGCGTGGGCGAGCTGGCCCTCTTCTACCACTCGAACGAGGGCCGCGAGATCGTTGGCATCGCCCGCGTGGTCCGCGCCGCCTACCCGGATCCGACCAGCAGCGACGACTGGAGCGCGGTCGACTTCGCGCCGCTGGCGCCCCTGGCGCATCCGGTGACCCTCGAGGCCGTCAAATCGGACGCCACGCTCGCCCGCATGGCCCTGGTGCGCCGCTCGCGCCTGTCCGTGGCCCCCGTCGAGGCGGCGGAGTTCGCGCGTGTCCTCGAGCTGGGGCAGACCACGCTGCGCGCCCGCGCGCTGCGCGGGTGACGCGGACGAGCCGGGTTGGCAGGCTGTCCCGGCTCGTCGCCGGAGTACCCGAATGGCACAGGGAGGGGTCTCAAAAGCCCCCGTCCGTAAGGAATTGCGGGTTCGAATCCCGCCTCCGGCACCTTCGCTCCGTTTCGACCGGGTCGCCGGTCGTCTCAAAAGCCCCCGTCCGTAAGGAATTGCGGGTTCGAATCCCGCCTCCGGCACCTTCGCTC
>OBEQ011370665.1_pt1 | contig 16578 bp, 11 predicted proteins | sample 1670901 | NCBI WGS metagenome assembly OBEQ01 (sample SAMEA104232315, study PRJEB22302) | groundwater metagenome | biome: forest; feature: aquifer; material: groundwater | place: USA | collected 2011-08-07 | depth 5.4 m
ACAACCGCTGAACTTTTGGCGTATGACACGGCATACGGACCGTGCTTTCCATTACGCACGATGCGGGTAACGACCGCGAGTATCTGCTCGTCATTCATACCTGTTCCTCCCTTTCGCATTGAGCTTTGCCTCTTTTAAGATCTCAAGCGCACTATCCTTTGCGCGCGTGCCAACTTCAACCTCCGGTTCAGTATCAATCGAAATGTCGTGGAGAATCTGTGGTTCTTCTCGCGGCACAACGGTCTCCGTGTCCTTGAGTTGCACTTCGCCCATTTTGGCAAGAGCGGCAAGGAGGGCAAGCACTCTATCGGCTTCCTCGCAGTCTTCGGCACGAAGCAGGCTCCGCACCGATTCAAGCCTCTTCAACACCGATACATGATGCACCCTGGCAAGCGTGGCAATCTCTTCGTAGTGTCCCCGCATGATCATGTGCGCATCTTCCCGGACCTCATTTTGCAGACGTTCAATGAGGCGCAACTTCTCTTCCACAACCGAAACTACTCCTACCAGATCAATCTGGTCAGATTCGGTCGCATGGGTAAAAATCTGCTCCGGCTCCGGCTCTTGCACCCGCGGTGGCTCCATTGGTAACGAGGTTTTGCGCCGCGGTCTATAACTCACCGAGTTCCAAAGGTCTTCTAAACTTCTGGATGCCTCCGGAGCATCTTTAACGAAATGGACAAGACTCCAATCTGTTTTCCCCCCTTCAACTATCTCGTTTTCAAGGATGTGGGCATCCCGAAGCGGCATGAGCGCGCGCGTAACCGAGCCGGAACCGCTTGCCATACCGAAACGGACCGACACTTTTTTAAACAGAGACCGAACCTTGCCGTGGAACGTATCCACCAGCTGAAAATCCGCGTTTTCATTTCTCCAAAGTTCGTCGCACACGAAGTGATAGATCGCCAGCTGCCGCGGACCCCACAGAGGATTGGGAATGGTGGGAAGCTCCTTGGTATTTTCATCGGTTTTGGTCCTCCGTCCCTTGACAACGGAACCCCATATCTCCTTGGGCGTTAAAGAAATCAAAGGCACATTATCCACGAAACTCAAGATCCACCAACCATCCGGTTTCCCGTTCAGAAATTCCTGCTTCAGGACATGGTACTTTTGCAATGGCTTTATGGCATCACCGACAAAACCGGATGCGACCTCAAAATATTTCATGAGTTTCGGATAGAGCCCATAAATCCTACCCTGGAATTCATCCTTTAGCTGATAGGTAGGATCTACCGACTCATGATTGGGATCGGTGCCGCTCCACAGTTGGTCGTGTAAAAAGCAATAGACCGCCAACTGCCGGGGACGCCATATCCCCGCAGGAACATGATGTAGCTGGTTTACCGCTCCAACAACGCTCTGTTCTTTCATGACCGCCTCCTCTTGCGTGGTAAGAATATCCTCTTTGCCAACCGCCGCCACAGGTTCGTCATGGATTGAAAAATCAATGACGGGAACTTTTTCAAGTGTCTTCTTCTCAATCTCACGGAAGATGTCCGCTTCCTTAATGACAAAGGATGGGGCAACATGCCGCACCGTATCAATAATCTCATCAACACACGCGGATAAGCTCCATTCTTTGTTTGGCGTGATGTCAAACAGATACTTTTTCCGCTGGTAATATAATTCAACAATAACTCTCCTGCCGTTGCCCTCCTTAAACGCGACCGTCTCGGGATGGATATTACTCGGTGGTTCATGCCGTATCCGCATGAAACGCACGGACCAGACCGATTGACACGATTCAATCGCCTCGCCGAGTTCGCGCACGACCGCGGGAAGCCGGATGTCCTTGGCCACGAAAAACTGATCGCCCACAATCTACTCCCTCTCTTGGTTTGAGTGATATTCGATTGTTCATGAGCTGGCAATACAATAGCATATTTCACTGATTCTTACAATACCTCCGCGCTCTCTTGCAGTTCCCCTCTATTTTTTTGAGCACGATGACCCACCCCATGCAGTACTATTCTTTAAACAATCAAATAAGCGCCGGCGGGAAGCGCTTATTAATGACCGGCGAAAATAGGAAAAGAGACACCTCACGAACCACCCTTTTCCGCCAGAAGGCCTTTGACGAATTCCGAGAGTTTTGCTTCGGCGACGCTGATGACCTTATCCGCACCGCCGTAGTAGACGATTAAGCGGTCTCCCATGACCACCGCGCCGCAGGAGAACACCACATGAGCAACCTCGCCTTCCTTTTCGTAGGGCATCTCCGGCTCAAGGATCGGATCTTCCGTCCGCGCGATTATTTTGAGAGGATTTTTCCGGTCAAGCAAGACGGCGCGCAGATGATAATGATGATCCTGCCGCTTTGAGATACCGTGGTAAATCAGGAGCCATCCGTATTTGGTCTCAATCGGCGGCGCGGCGATGCCGATTTTTTTACTGTCATGATCCCCCGGCCGCGGGCTCATCAGCACCTTACCGCCGATCCACGCTCCTTTGCCAAGACGCAACGAATCAACGAAATCAAGCCAAATACTCAAGCCGATGCGATGCAAAATCGCATACTTGCCTTTTATTTTTTTGGGGAATAACGCCGCATCTTTGTCATCTATGCCGGGAGGCGAGATGAGAACGGGACGGCTCCACTTCTTCCATCGCTTTGCCAAAAAATCATTGACGCTGATAGAGCTCAATGCCACGCGCGGCAGATTGATACCGTCGTATGCCGTATAGCACATGTAAAGCCGCTGACCGATTTTGGTAATGCGCGGATCCTCACAGCCGGAATTGCCTCCGGCAACACGCTTTTGCTCAAACTCCTCGCGCGGAACATAAATCGGTTCCGCAAGCCTCTGGGTAAGCGTAATGCCGTTCCTGGTTGCGGCATATCCCATGACGGAGGTGTTGTCGCCTGAAAGCGCGCGATAGACCAAGTGAACCTGATCTTTGGCGATAAACGCCGCAGTGTTGAATGTCGCCCGCGCCTCCCATGCATGATTGGGGTTGGGCTCGATAATCGGACGCAAAACGGAGCGGCGCAATAAAGGCGGTTCGTGCGCGAGACGGATAGCCCGCAAGAGCCCCGCGAGAGGAAGGGTCGCACCGGCACAGGTCGTATCCGCGGCACCGTAGTAGAGGTATGCTTTTTTATTGCGTATCAGCAATCCCGACGGAAAGATAACATTAGGCACCTTCCCGAATCGTTCGTATCGCTCTTCAGGTACAAGGAGCGGATCGCGGGTACGCCCTATGATACGCAAAGGATTCGTGAGATTGAGCACTGCGGCTTCGATACCGAATACGATCGGCGGAGAGAAGTAATTTTTTATGTACGCGTAGAAAAATAACCAGCCGTCTGCCGTACGCACCGGCGGGGTACCCACCTCGACATGATCGCGCATATCGCGGCGCAGGGGCAGGACATGTGCGTCGCGATTTTGATACCACCTCTCCCAATAGGATTGGGACCAAATATCCTTAATTGAATCAAACAAAGCCAGACAAATAGTCGCCGGAGGCTTATCCGTATGCACCGAGAGCAGGGCGGCGAACCTTCCTTTTATCTTCTCCGGAAAAAGCGTCATCGCCTTCGCGTTAAAAGGCGTGACGAGATGTTTTTCAATGGTGATAAAGTCTTTGGTAACGGCGACGGCGACTTTGATCCCGTCGGGGGTGAAAGGATAGGCGGAGAGCGCGGTATAAAAAATATAATATGTATCGCCGAGTTTGGTAATACGCGGGTCTTCGCATCCGAAGCGCTCCCAGTCGTATTCCGGCTTGATAAGCTGACGGCGATCCGTCACATGGACGCCATCGGTGCTCCGACCGTAGCCGATGGTGGAGAGCTGCAGGTCATGACCTTCGTGTTGGTGCGTGGACGAAACGGCACGGTAGACGAAATGAATAATGCCGTCATCGCCAAGGGCCGGACAACCGTTGAACGTCGCTTCGGCTTGCCAGTCGTCCTGCGGAACGGGGGCGATAAGGGGATTTTGTGTCAGCCGTTGCGCTTCCATATCAATCGGAGATTATAGACCGTGCGCATGAGTGCAGGAGAAAAGATCATTAATGGAAAAGGTTTTACGATAAACGCGGCTTGCGAACCGCCTGCAACTGCGATTGCTTTTTATTCATCAATGCCTTGAGAAACTCTTCCAAATCGGCGGTCGCGACACAGGCAACCGTATCGGCACCGCCATAGTAGACAAACAACTGGTCACCAATGACTACCGCGCCGCACGAATAAATGATACCCGCCTTGTGACCCTCATTTTCATACGCTTCATCGGGCATCAGAATCGGTTTTGGGGAACGGTATAACACTTTGGTCGGGTTTTTGAGATCCAAAAGCATCGCCCCGATTTTATATTTATGGTCTTCTTTTTTCTCCGTTGCGTGATAGAGCAGTAGCCAGCCGTGTTTTGTCTTAATGGGCGGCGGCCCGGCTCCTCTCACAAAATTGTCCCATGTCTTCTTTCGCTCAACGCGGGCATAACCGCTTTTAATGAATGTTTTTTCATCAAAATGATCAAACGTGTCAAAATAGTCTATGAGAATCTTCGGTGAGATGCTGTGCAGAATCGCATATTTGCCGCCGATACGCTCCGGAAACAAAACCCAATTTTTGTGTATTTGCCCGGGTGGCGAGATCAGCACCGGATGCGTCCATTTCCACCGCTTCCGCAAAAAATCATTGAGCTTGATCGAAGTAAGCCCGATGCGCACCGACGCCCATCCGTCAAAGGCGACAAAGATGACGAATATTTTATCGTCAATCTGCACCATACGCGGATCCTCGCATCCTCCCCAGCCGCCTCCCGATTCATAAGCGATGCGAAAGGCGACCTCGTCAAAACCTCCTGAATCTTCCGCTTTCGGTGCGGTATACACCGGCTCCGACAAACGCTCGGTAATGCCGAGTCCGTCACGGCTTGCGGCATACCCGAGGCGGGAAACGCCATCCTCACCGAGCGCACGGTACAAGAGATGGATTTTGTCACCGCTGTACAGGGCGGCGGGATTAAAAACCTGGTACGACTCCCACGGATGCTCCCCGTGCGGCTTGAGAATCGGATTTTGTTGCGATTTTTCCAGGGATGCCCGCGAGGAATTCGTTTTCGCCGGTTGCCGCCGAGGGACGGCGCGCTTTTTCGGTTGAGGTCTCCGGACAACTTTTGATTTTAACGAACGAAGTTTTTTTATCTTGGATTTTGAGGAAGATTTTATCAGACCGCGCTTGCGGAGAGGCACGCGTTTTGAGCCCTTTTTACCGGCACTATTATTTCGTTTTATCACTTTCTTGCGAGCCATGGAAAGTTTGATGCTTCTCTACGAGTTTTATTATTTCATGGCGATTTATCACAACATTGTCCCCCCCCACGACCCAGTATAACCAAACTGAAAAGAAAAAACAACAAATGGGCTAAATGTTGCCAGTAACTCCGTATGAGAAAAGTATACCATGCCTGGAAATACTAAACCACAAGCCATCTATCGTGCCGCCATTAATCTCCGGTGCTCTTCGGTATTCAGTGCGCCGCATTTTTTATATTTGTTCGTGCATCCACAGGGATAAAAAGAGGAAAAAGCTTGCAATAATGCTCCGCCTGCTCGTCTGCTAAGCCGCCAAGGGAAGGGGGTGAAATCGGGTGTTTCCACACGAGATCGGCTCCGTTAGGGGCTTGGCAGGCGAGCGGTTGCATCTCTGCGATTTTTCAAGGTTCAACGTCATTATGTGCTTACTCCTAACGCAGTCAAGCTGTCGGAGTGGATAACTCCTAACGCGCCGCAGCGCGCTTTTTCTTGGCGTACTTCTCCTTATCTCGCTTGTAAATTTCGTGCACTGTGGACACTTTCAGACGAAAAATCCGCGCCAATTCGCGGAATGAATAAGTCTCGGGATCCTTATCCCGAAGCTGGACAATCTGCTTGTTTCGCGTGGTGTTCGGCTGCATGCTTACATAGTAAAGCCACACTCCGAACGCGTCAATAAAAATCAGTGCGCCATATGGGGATAAGTCATATGCCCTTGAATTGCCGATATCGCTGTTCAAGCTCCCGATCGGTCATCATGGTATAGACCGTAGTGCTCTGCACCGTGGCATGGCCGAGAATGTTCATAACATCCGCGGAGGATCCACCTTGCTTGATGATATCGTGCCCCATGTGGTGACGGAAACTATGAGCGTTCATATTCGGTATTTTTGCTTTGTTTGAGTAGCGTCTTAGCATCTCGCCTACTCCTTTCAAATTAAAACGCTTTCCACTTCGACCATGCACTCCGGCATTGCAGATCGAAATGAAAAGCGCATCAGGTTCATCAAAATTCATTTTTTTCTTAAGACTTTCTCGCTTCTCGAGCCATCGCTTCAAATTCTCATCGGTTGTTTTTGTCCAGAATATCTCTCGGATCGGCCGGCGGCCTCGCGACTTCTCGGTGCGTATAACTGCCTTCGTCACATCAGGTACGAGATCGGTTGTATTAAGTGACAGGACCTCGCCGTTTCGAGCTCCGGTATCCCAGAGCAAACTCACAATCGCGAGATTCCTAATGTGGCGCGGGTCGTTTGTGTTGATTGGAATCGCATCAAGCAGTTTTTGATAATTTCCCTCATCAGCCACGCGCGGAATTTTGTATTGCTTTGTCGGAATCGGAATGAGCCACGGATCAACCACCCGGTAATTTTGTTTGTGATAAAATTCAAAAAATTTCCGAAGAGCCATGGCCTTCGGAATAAATGAATTATAATCCCAATTGAGTTGTTGCATGAGTGCGAACCATGTAGTGATATCTTGGAGGCATATCTGCTCAATGTCGCAATTTCTCACATACACACAAAATTGCCTCAGAATCATGTCATAGCCCTTCACCGTCCCCGGACGTACTTTGAAGCCGCGCCAGAGTTTGAATTGTTCAATGGCATCTTTAAATGTCATAAACACAAATCCCGCCGAGGCAATCAGCGGGGAATTGTGCCGTGTCCGTTCCCTCTTGCGAGGATCCGGGCGTAGTCCGCCAGCTGGCGGTGCAGGACTTCTCCTGCCATGAGAACCATAGCACAAATCCGTTGTTGCCTCAACCCCGAATCTGGGGATGACCCTATTTAAAGGGCAACGAGTCTGAAAGTTAAGTTGTTGTTTGTATCTTTACATAGGTAAGCTCTGCTGTCAAGGTACGCCTCCCACAGCTTCCCCACACTTTTTCTTTCAAAAAACTACCTATTTATGGTAACGTACCGACCATGTCAACGATCAAAATCGATCCATTTTCAACCATTCGAAAAAACGCGCACATCTGGCGCGGCGAAAGAGCATTGATCTGGTATCAAGAACGACTTGATGGTTCATTCACGATCCTCACGCTCTACGATTTCGGTGATACCAAGCGCCGACTTTTTCTTGAGATTGATGACAAAGATCAAAAAGTGGAGTTCAAGAATGATGAGTTGTCAGCAGAAGCTTATCAGGAACTAAAATCCGAGATTGAAACAATCGAGAATATGATGGATGGCTCAAAATAAAAAGATTTCTGCGATTCTTGTACAATTAGATATCTAGACCCATATCATCACGATATAATTTATAGGAAGTTGACAGCTCGAAGTTATGCACATACTATTTTCAGGTACCCCTGTGGTATACTTGAATTGAAAAGGAGACCCTTCAAAAGAGTCTCCAATTCTCCTCTAAAATGGCCTTATCTTGTTATTTCACAAGGTTTGGCTGTTTTAGTTGTGGCGAAAATGGATTTCTCGCCGGAAGAGCCTGCGGTGCTTTTAGCGCCTTAATCTCTTCTGCCTGTACTGAAGCAAGGGTATACAATTGCTGTACGGTTTGCTTCAGTTGAGCAACTTCTTGGTGCAGAATGATCCATTGGATTGCTCCAAGATCATTCAATGCCCACAATCGTTGTGTATCCATAGGATAAATAAAGAGGACTTATTCTAGCTATCTGTATTTGTAGTATGCAGTTTTTCTGCGAAGTCGAACCGCTTCGTAGCCATTGAAAAGCCGATAGCACGCTAAACGGGAAAAGCTGCCAAACAAAAACCATGTTGGCAGAAAAAGAGAAAACCCGCGTTGAGTTGTGGGACTGGCGGGTTCGGCCACTCTTTCGAGAAGCCATCCCCCACACAATGTGGGAGTAGGTAGTAAATTACCAGTTCCCACAACTCAAGGCAGGTTTATTTCTGCCGAACCACTTTTACTTCGGTTACTACGCCGAAGGTTCTATATTTTCAAGCGATTTCATTATATCTTTGCGGATGTTTACTCGTCAAGTATTCTCCTGTGCATAACTTCACGCCTGACCTTGACAGCCTTCCTTTTATTTTGGTATACTTACCCCATCGATCCTTGGCGAAGGCCTGCCCTTTTTGGCAGAGATTGGTCCCGCAAGGGAATAGCCAAGGTGCACACCATAACGCCCCTGTTTTTCAGGGGTTTTATGATACCGTAATGTCTCGGATATAGCCCTGCTTTTCAGCCCGCTTCAGCAGAGCTTGAGCATCCGGATGCTTGAGTAGGGCGGCACGCAGACATCCCGCCCACATATCTGCAAGGCGTATCAATGGCTCGCTTTCATCTCTCCTGCTTTTGACGAGCCGCAAAGCGATCTTCCGTGTTCGGAGTGCGTTGGTGAGCTCTTTTGCTTTGAGGCGATCAATGCCGTCTACATAGATGGTGGCGCGATATTTCTTATCCCCTGCCGCTGTCTTAATCGCCTTTTCAAGCATATCAATCATGGGGAAGAAAAAAGGAATCGGCTTGCGGTAGGACCCGAAGTATATCTCGCCAGAGGCAACTTTCCGCTCAAGAAGAGAGGTCAAGTATCGGATTCTGTTCTCGTTGCGTACCTTGTGCCACTTTTTGCGATTGGTTCCGGCGAGGCGTTCAAGATCCTCAAGCTTGTTTCGAATGGATTCTTGTTCTCCTTCAGTGATAACCGCGACCACAACAAAAAACTCCGAAGACGGATCCTGACCTGCTTCATCCACATAGCAGTAGAATTTTTGCATAAGAGTAATTTGACCATAGCAAATTTATTGATTTTTGCCAATCAAAAGACTCCATCGTCCAATGGAGTCTTTTGTGATATTTCGATCTTCCTCCCTCTATGAGGGAATACCCATCATAAGGCTCTAAGCCAATACAGAAATGATACGAATCCAGAAACAGTGTTTTCAGGAGAGAGAAGAATGATTCTCCACTCAACCTTTCGGCAGGTGGAGGATTCTCATCTCACACCGCCGCTAGATCCGATTCTGATTGACTCAAGAGCCTTATGATGGCTACTTGTTTTTCCCTCTGATGAATTCACTACCGCCAGTATAGCGTAATGAATTCATTTGAGGGAGGTAGAATCGCTTCTACCTCCGGTTATATCTCTTCACGCATGCCTGTGCGAGGCAGTGTGATTATCGTGGTGTGCCCACGGCCGGATCGGGATTTACCGGCTAACCAAAATTTACAAATTCGCTAACAAATCATCCAACTCTCCGAGGCCTTCCACGATCACCGCTTTTTCGGCGGCGATCTTCGCCTCGCGAGCTCGTTGCTCGCTTTCTTCCTGCGCACGCCGAGCAGCATAGCGTGTCGCCTCTTCCTGTTCATGGCTAAGCTTGGCTTGCGCTTCGCTCAACCATTGAGCATGCGCCTCTCGTGACGCGAGTGTGACTTGGTCGTAATATCTGACCCAGCCACTGTAACCCTCGCCACGGTCGCGCGACACACGGAGACCTTCGTGTGTTATCCGATGCTGAAACTCCGGAGGAATCGCAACACCGTCAAACATGGTTTCGAAATCTGCTTTGGCTTGTGTCTCGGCGGCTTGGCGGGCTTCGTACTGCTCGCGCCACTGCCGCTCCTGCTCCTCTTTCGCAAGCTTCGCCTCTTCCTCTTCCCAAGCTCTGCGAGCTTGGTCTCGGGCGACGCCTTCCCGCACGGCCTCGGGTGTCGGCTCGTAGCCGAAGACTTGCCGGAGCAATTCGTCCCCGTCATTCAACAATTGGGGATCAAACTGCTTTCCGTTCAGAAGGTACTGGATCGGGCCCCCTGGCCGATACCCGCCCTTCGACATGGCCGACTTGCCGTAGTCGTGCCCGCCCTGCCCGCTTACGCGAAGCAGAGCACGAGACATGAGAGCTTCGGTCATGATGCGAGAAGAAGATTTTCCGGCGTAGCCGCTTACGCTGACGCTATCCGGAAAAACATCCACACTCCAGCCGCTTTGATAGCCGCCTGATCCCCAGGTACCCACAAGGTACCAGAGGCCATGCATACCACGGTGCCTATCAAGGGCGTTGTGGCGACCACCCTTGAGTGTCCAGTACTTCGGCTTGTCGTCAGTAAACTCTCGGGTGGCCATCGGTTTACTCTCCTCCTAATTTTACAATCAACGCCTCAGGAAAAATCGAGAGGATGGACTTTCCGGCTTTTTGTGCCCAATCTGTATCGGGCTCAACCGGCCAGCCATACTCCCTATATTCTCGCAGGCATTCGCTCACTTCGCGCGGACCCGGTTGGGTGGAGCGGGACTCGCCTTTGTTACTGCCAAACCCCTTCCGCTTCCCGATGCCGTAGGTCTCGCGGTCAAACTCACGAACCGCCCAGTACCCGTACGCCAAGCCTCCAGTCATGACAACCGGATTCCCTGTATCGGTATACCGCCAGCCGGTGAGGATAATCCCCGACGCTTTCGCACCGTTGATCAATCCGCGGATGGCTTCGGTTTTCCGGCCGGTCTCTTCCTGCTTGGTCTCCGGCGCTTCCCACCGTACTGACCAGCGCAGATTGCTTTTACGACCGACGAGTTGGACTTCGAGCGTTGATTCGCCCTCGAACTGTTCGTTGCCATAAGCAACATTTTCGAAGACATGTCCGCTCGGCTTGAACTCAACTCGCTCTTCCAAGATCGGGTCATACTTGTACCCAACACCAGAGATACTTGGGCAGTACGCACCGAATGTGAATCTGCGGTAGGTGCGCACTTTGTACGGCGCGGCAATGTGCGCGTGGAAGACGTACTTCGCGGCTTGTCCGTATGGACTTTGGCCACCTTCCGTCTCCGCATATACGATACTGCACGGCAGGGGTTTCCCACCACTTTGGCCATACTCTTTCAGAAACTCTTGAACGTCCTTTTGTTCAATTTTCTCCTCGACCTCGATGGTCTCGGAGCGCAGACGCTCAATCTCTTCCGGAGCGGGCAACTCAAAGCCATTGAGCCACTGGATCGCAGCCCACGCCGTTTCCGGTGCCCGCTCGCGCATCACAGCCGGTGCCAACTTAACCGTTGGCAAACCTTCCGTAATTGACGCAAGTGCCGGATGAATCACAAACTGTCCGCGACCGACACCGTAGGGCGACCAGCCAAGACCGCCGTATCCGAGTTCCTTAAACAAATCTTGCATCGCTCTCGGAACTTGGTTCGACCAATCCGGCTTCACACCGTTCGGCCACTCCGATTCATCAACGTCAGCCACATTCACGAAACCCAACAGGCCAGCGTTTTTCATCCGCTCGCCGTAGGATTCGTGCGCGACCACAAGTCCGTTGATCCAGTCGAGATGTTCTTCGGGAATTTCAGGCACGTAATGATCGATTTTTTCTGGTTGCTTGCGACCGTAGTCACTTACTTTCCAGTCGATCTTTCCCTTGCCCGTCTCTTCCGTTTTGAACTCGACAACTGTGACAGTCACCGTTTCCTCGACACCGTTGAGACCGAAGGAAACAGTCGCGGTCAGCGTGTTGTCCTTCCGTTCCCACCCGAGGAAGCGAACCTCCCCGATGTAGTCCGCGAAGAACAGCTCGCACCGGCCGTAGTCAGTTACGACCACAGCAGTGAGCTGCCGCCAGTTGCTCGGATCGCGCAGGTACACTTTCTCCACACTCAATTGAGTGTATGGGAGAACCATCTCAACCTTCTTAAAGGTTCCGGTGTTCCCCAAGTACTCAACCTGCGGCTCAATCGTGACGACCAAGCCTTCGGGTTTTGTGGAAAAAGTCGCTGCCTTCGGCCGGAGCGCCATCGCGATCAGATCAAGCTCAAAGGAATGTTCTCTCACATTCCATTGACTGAATGAATCCAGCCAGCTTTGAACTTTGACGCGCATTGCCTGATGCCCCTGCCAACGATTCTGTCGTTCCAACTGTTCGGCGTCTGCGGCCTGCCGACGTTCAGCGGATGTGCTAACACGCGTAAGACACTCCAGAAAATATACCGAACCAGCCGGATTCTCTCCAATAACCCCCGCCTGCCAGATGTCGCCATCTTGAGGCTGGGTGCCTTTGCGATCCGGAAATGCATACCGACCGCCGATTTTTTGGTTGGCTTTAAGGCCACGGCGCCCTTGGTATGTGTCTTCGATAAACTGAACTTCCAACGTGGTTCCGATCAACGTTGCGGCCATGTTCGGCCTCCTATCTAAACTATTGTTTTTTCAAAGGGCTCTCCCTCTGCTGGAACTCACCTCGTGTGAGATGGGTTCAAGTGAAGGAGGCAAACATTGCTGTCTGCGCTCCAAGTTGTATCTCTCCATAAATGTTTGTGCAAACATTATGGTTTTCATGGACGTGCTATCCACGGCCGGTGCGAGATATACCGGCTAAAGAACTTTTTGACTACGAGGTGATCGGGACGACCACTTCGATAGTCCAGTAACCGCCATGCATCCCGGGCGAGTGGCGTGAGGACAGGACTTTCGCACCCTCCGGCTCAACCACCACGGGACTGTACCAATTCGGCTCATATTGACCGGCGGTTGGCGCAACAACGACCGTGCGGCCGTCGCTCGCCTGGGCGGACTTGGGCTTCTCCCAGTACCCCTCGCGAATCGAACGATTCGTGGGAGAGCCGAACGAGATCACGACCGTTTCGGTCTCGTGGCCATCGGCCTCAACGGCGAGAGCAAATTCTTCGAGCTTGTCGAGTCGCTCTGCCGTACCTTTGTACTCGGCGCGGACGATCGCTTGCGCGACCTCCACCGGAAGACCAAGCGTCTCGGCAACCTCTCCCCACGAGGCGATGGTATCACCCCAGGTTCCATGCATTGGGGAGATGAAATACAGCGGCCGGACACCGGGGACGAGCTCCAGTTGGTAGGTGGTATTCGACCACTTACCATTTTGCTGGTACCGAGTGGTGGCAACCGCGCAGAAGCCGGACAGGTTTGAACCTTCGAACTTCTTGACCTCGCCACCCTTGGCGAGATACAGGCGAGGACGACGACCGGCAGGTTGTTGCAGACCGTTGTTGTATTGGTACATTTGGTACCTCCGTTTTCGTGCTCGGGGCCTGTGGCCGTGAGCGTGAAAAATTACAAAGAACTTTCCTCCTCTGAACCCGCCACGATTCAATCGTGATAGATTCATTTGGAGGGGCGAGGAAATAAATCACTCGCCTCCTGTTTTTATCCCTCCCACTATGTCTGTGCGAGACAATTGTGGTCTTCGCAGTTTGTGCAAACTGCGGCTGGTGCGGGATATACCAGCTAATCAAAATCATAGAATTTTTACTTGAGGTGGCGGCTAACCACCTCGACGACCTGATCGATCGTCAGAGGGCTTGTCTCGCCCTGGGTGGAGCCGATCACAACTGGCGATCCGCCCCAGCCTGGCTCCAAGGTGCGGAGCTCGGCCAGCGCTGCTGCCAAGTCCACGTAGCCAGCACTATACTGGCATACCGTGTACTTGATGTGCGGTGGGAGCTTACTGTCATTCCCGCGAAATTCGCGGTTAACGGCAACGACCACAGGCGCGTGGGCATAACCCACTGTCGTGGCAGCCCGGTGTTTGGACTCAACAGCAGCGATGCTGCCATGTACCAGCACCAGGGCCTCACCAGACTCGTACGCCCGTGCGGCATCCAGCTGAGCCGCGACGTAGCGGTCGCGGTAGCCCGCGGGTTCTGCGCCCGTGAGCAACCACTCACGCGCCATCCCCACTCGCTCAGCAGGTGCTACCTTGAAGTCAGCAACCGCCGCGGCGATTGCGGCCAAGGGAGCAACTTTCGCCGCCTCCTCAACCACGCTCACCGACAAGTCGCGTGGTGCCCACTCGTCCGTCCGCGCCTTATCGGCCGCGGCGACGTAGGCAACACGGCAATCAAACTTGTACTGTGAGTTTTGGTCCTCGCACAGAGCTTGAAATGCCCCGTCGGCGCGCATGGCAATGATCGCCATCGCACCGAACGCGTCCATGTCTGGACGCACTGTTGCAATCGTCGCCCCTTCGAGTGGAAGCGGACAGGTCAACGCCGCTTCAATGGCGGAGAGTTGCGATCCGCTGCCATCGTGCTGGGGATCAATGTTCCCCAATGTGCAGCGGCTCGCCAACGCCGGCACCGTGACCTCGATCCCCATGACGGGGAGAGGTGTACGGCCGGTGCCGCCGCACTCGTGGCACACCTGTCTGTCCAACTCTCCGCTGGAATGGAGACAAATGCCGCAATCCGTGGAAAAAATCTTCTCGTTGGCCGTTTGGGCAGCCGGGACGGAGCGGGGGTCGAGGATCGCAAAATTGTACTTCGTCATCGAACTCTCCCTTATGCAGGCATGCACTTTTGGCAGCTGCGAGGAGAAATCTTCGTTTATGCCCGAAGACAAGGCAACCGCGCTTTTCTTTTCAGCGAGGCATTCAAGATACCAGCAGTTGATATTCTCAATGCCTCGCTGAAAAACATTTCAGAAAAATGATTCTATGATGTTGTAAAGAACTTCGATTCATCTCTGAACCGAGATGGGGTTGCAATTCTCATTCCTTCCCCATCTCGACCCGGAGGCCGAGAGCACTAATGTTTGAAGTTCGTCTGACGCTCCCTTCCTAAATGCTCCGTTTGCTCTCTTCTTACCACACTTACCGGCTGTGGTGCCGTCCGGCTCTTTGGAGTTAGGGCTCCTTGGAGTTGTTCCGGATCAGAGCGCGCGAAGCGGGTTACATCATGACGCTTCTTGATATGGTCATTGAAGCTTATCTCTCTCCTGAATCATTCACTAAGATTCAATGCATATCGTGTAAAGAACTATCTTGAAAGAACTGTGCTCCCTCCTTGCTGATTGATTGTCCTGAAATGCAATCGGGGAGAAGGATGAAGAAGTCTTTCTATAAGTATGATGTCTGTCCGGCCACATATATATTATTTAGTGCCGCGTCATCATAGTCGCCCCCCTCCTCCATCCTTCTCACAAATTGCTATCAAAAAAGCGGTTAGGAGATAGCTTCTGTTTAATACTTCAGAAGATATATCCCAACCGCTCAAAGCATTTTTTTCCTAAACCCCAAGTATTAGTCGGAAGGTTAAGGCAAATACGCCGTTTGCTAGTTGGATATGATATACTCTCCTGAAATAAAGTATCTCGTATCCTTGCTTTTTATTGTTTTGTAGGGAACTTGCCGATTTCTTATCCTATGCTACTATTATACACTTTACTATCAATCTTGTCAAGTCCTGCTGTTTTTCCTTGTTCTGCCGGCCATTTCGTTTCTGCCTGTCTTATTCTCACGCCTCAATGATAGCACACTATAATAATCTTGTCAAGTGCTCGGACTGGAGTGATGAAATAAGCCCGTATATAAGCCATTTCTGTGTATGCCGACCCTCCCCTTAAAACTGCTGTCTTGGGTTGATACGGAAATAGATTGCGAGCAGGCCAAGGAGCGTATCGAGATATGGAAAGTAGGCTGGAGGAATTAAATCGCGGGTGCTTGGAACGCCATTAACCAGTACCAGTGCTATGATCGTCCAAACCGTACGTGATTTCAATGCCTGAAATATCTTCATCATGGTTGTTTTTATGTGAGGATCCTCTGCGACCTTTATGGCAAAGGTGCCTTTTGCCTCGTTTGCAAATTGAGTTTGATTTTCAGTTGCGTGATAAATTGCTGCATCAGATCAATCAGAGTTTTCTGCAGCGATTCAATTTGTTTTGCTTTTTCTGCATCATCTGGTGCTTTGACCGGAGGGTTTACCAGTAGGTACGCCCAGTCATCTGCAAGCAAGGAACCCCAGCATGATTTTGGTGCAAATTTGCGGTGGGGAACGATAAATACTTTTTCATTCGGAATGCTGTATTTTTGCTGCCATTCTTGTATTCGTTTCGTAATTGCTGCGAGCTGGGCATCGGTCGGAAACTCCTGATCCCCATCCCCTGCCCAGCAAAAGGCAAGTGAATTGAGATTTTGACCCTTCGTGTGCGCTCCTTCTTCCCAATCCTCGCGATAGCGGAGTTCCACGCCGTCCGGTTCAATAAAGATATGATAGGCGCCGTAGTATCCCAATGTTGACGAATAGCCGAGGTTGATATTCGGGCTTTGCTCATGGTAGCGGTTCACCGCAAAAAACTGGCGAGGCACATTTGCTCGACTTACAGCCGTGTGATGGCCGATGATGAGAATTGGTTTGTTGATAGATCGTTCAATTGGCATAGGTCAGTTTTGATTCTCTTTCACCAAGTGGTCTCGTACCTCGCGTAGAATCTCGGTATTGAGCTTGATATTGTCGCTCGCCTCCTTGATGCTGTTTTTCGCTTCAACCAGAATCTCCGTTGTCTTGTGATTGTTATCAGCCACATAGTCGCGGAAGGCCTGTTCCCGCTGATTCAGCGCGTCAAGCGCCAGCTTGAACGAAAA
>OBEQ012735507.1_pt1 | contig 16574 bp, 16 predicted proteins | sample 1670901 | NCBI WGS metagenome assembly OBEQ01 (sample SAMEA104232315, study PRJEB22302) | groundwater metagenome | biome: forest; feature: aquifer; material: groundwater | place: USA | collected 2011-08-07 | depth 5.4 m
ACCCTGGCGTTTCTGAACAGCAAGTGTTTGACCAACTGAGACGATTAGTGGGGTTGGAAGGCTATATGAAGTCAGAAAGATTAGCCACTGAAAATACCTTTCCCCAAGGAGCAGATACTCGTAGGGATCAGAAAGAGGATACTATTTGTTCAAGATACGATGAGTCTGTTCGTGAAAGAGGACAAGAATACAAAGATGTCAGGGGAGAGTTGCATTTATCTAATAGAGCACAATTTGCAGTAGCCTTTAGAATGTCGGATACTGAAATAGAGATTGCTGACCCCAAAGTTCCCTTCATCCATTTCACTCTAAATGGTCCCAATATCCAAGGACAAGAAGGAGTTAAACATGTCTATGTCCGAATCGCTGATTTAACTTCCCAGCCACAAGTAATGGGGGTAGTTCCTGAGGGTGTAACCCCACCTAACGGTCCGGGATGTGGATCAATTGTCGGTCCTAACTGTGAGCTAGCCCAACCAGTTCCCACTCAAGAAGTTCAAGCAGCCCAATCTAGTGGTCAAGGTGGGGGACAACCAGAATCTGTTCCTCAACAACCCCAACCATCTCAGCAGCCTCCTATTGAATCACCAGCGCCTAGTAAAGTTCCTGAAAAGACTCCTGAAAACACTCCTCCAGGAGCGACAGATACACCTATTCCTCAAGCATCATCAACACCAAATGTTCCCACTCAAGTACCTCCCCAACCTACCGCAGAAATAGCTACTCAACAACCTGTGGTTAACACACCTGTACAGCCTAGGGCAACAAATACACAGAGGCCATAAAACTTATGAATACCAAAACTAAAAAAACACTGTCCATCATGTTATCAACCCTACTTATTGGTGTGTCATTGATATCTTCTCTATTCTTGGGGGGGTTTGTTGGTTCTAATCGAGTTTTTGCGGCGGCTAACTTTGCTGGCGGTAATATTGTCGATGCTAAAAACGTAACTGCTGGTAATCCTTTGTATATTGATCCAATCTCAGCTGGTCAAAATGACATAATCAGGTTGCGGCTTCAGGTTGTCAATCTAGGTAATAGTGATGCTACGAATACTAAAGTCTCCTTTGACTTATCTAACCCAACTTCGCCCAAAGGATCTATTTCAGCTGACGGAATATCCGCCATAACCGATTTTGTAAATATTAGTCCTTCAGGAACATCTCTGGATTTTATCGAAGGATCAGGTTCAAAATACGGCCCAGGATGCCAGTCGGGATGTGCGGTGGGAGATGAAATAGTGGGAGCAGGGCACAATTTAGGGACGGTTTCTCCAGGTGACCCCAATGGATATCAAATTGGAATAGAAGCCAAAGTAGTTGGTAACCCTGGCGTGGGAGAGAAACCTCAGTTTAGAAGTGGAAATATTATGGATGCTGGGAATAGAACAGACGGAACGGTTGCTTGGGAAGACCCGACATCAGCAGACCCTGGAGAAGTAATTGAGTTTAGAGTCTTAGTTCTCAATGATGGTCCGGTTACAGCCAGAAATACAGTTGTCAGAGCCGAGTTTTCCGAGACTGACGCTAAACCAATCGTGGCTAAAGCGTTTGTGTCAGCCGAAGGAGCAGATATAGTTTCAGACACGGCTACAGTAAATATTTCAGGGAACCGGGAACAGAGATTATTGTACATTCCTGGACACGCCAAAAAATGGGGTCCAGGTTGTGTCAACGGTTGTCCATTGCCTGACAACATCAGTGTTGAGGGAGCCAATATTGGTAACGTAGAGCCTGGAACCACGAGTAGCTTTCAGGTCACTTTCAAAGCGCATGTCAGTAACATTGTTTCACCGTCACCCACCCCAACCCCTACTCCAACTCCTACTCCAACTCCTACACCAACACCCACTCCCACGCCAGGGGTTACTCCCACGCCTCCACCTACTCCTACTCCAACACCGACGCCAGAGTCCACACCAGGTCCTACACCTACCCCCACGCCTACACCTACTCCTACACCTACCCCGACTCCAACCCCAGTTGGAACACCTGGTCCTAGTCCTACACCCCAGGTCTTGGCGGCTGTAACCCCCAAGACTGGTTCTCCGTTGTGGTTAATGGGACTGGGCTTAGCGGCTTTAGGAACGACCGGCTGGAAGATGCGTAGAGCGGCAAAGAGCTTTTGGATGTAAACTTTAGTCAGTGAGATCGGGAACTTTGTATAAACACGGTGGCAAAAAATCGGGAGAATTGAGTGTTACCTGGTTGGTCCGGAAATTAAAAGCCGTGGCCTACTCATTACGTTGGGTAGGTTTAGTATTTATTTTAATTGCTTTTGGTGGAGGAGCCTATATCTACACCCCATTAGTTAGTGAAGAAGTCAGGTATTATTTCCAAAAACCTCAACCCGAAAGTAAATTAAATACTGCCTTGCGAGATTTACCCAATTGGCAACCGCCAGACAATAACTACTCGTTGTATATTCCCAAAATCCAAGCTAAGTCAGTGGTGATTAAAGACGTCAATGTAGCCAGTGAACCAGACTATTTAACAGCTTTGAAACAAGGTGTGGCTGAAGCCCGCGGTCTAAGCCACCCGGGTGAAAATGGCACAACTTACTTATTTGCTCACTCCACTGATAGTCCCTTAAATTATGCTCGTTATAACGCCGTCTTTTACTTGTTAGACAAGGTAGAAGCGGGGGACAGAGTGGAGGTCGTATATCAAAACAAACTGTATAAATACCAAGTGGAAAAGAAAGAAATTTTAGATCCTAGTGATTTGAAGTACTTAACTATTGGCCAAACCCCAGAACAACTGGTACTGCAAACCTGCTTCCCACCAGGCACAACTTGGAAGAGATTGGTAGTTGTAGCCAAAAGGACTTGACAGGGGAGAGGTGGGTGCTATACTTCCCCCTAGATTCCTTCTGGATCGCTTAACTGCAACTTTTGTTCTGTAATTTCCTTGTGCAAATTGTGACCCTTTAGCTTCTCATATATGGCTGACGATAATTTAGATCAATCTGTGGATTCACAATATGATGCCACTGTTAAACCTGGAGTCCGCTCTATGATGCGCCCCGGAGTGGTTAAAGTGATTGGTAAAGTCACCCCTCGGGGAAACTTTCCCCGCCGCATAGGGTCAGGCCGACCGGTACCGATGGCCCAAGTAGCCCCAGTCGCTCAAGATGATTTTGATGGAGTAGTGGATGATCGAGTTTTACCCGACGCTGGATTGCCTACTGAGTTTATTGAAGGCTTTTTAGATGTTACACCTGACGGTCATGGTTACCTAAGGCCAAAGATGATCCCCTCATCTAAAGATGTGTATATTTCCTCCTCGCAAGTGCGACGTTTTTCTCTGCGACCCGGGGACTTAGTGGGGGGCCAAGCGCGGGAACCTAAAGAGAACGAAAGATATTGGGGTTTGTTAAAAGTGGAGAAGGTAAACGGTCAGACGCCTGAAGAAGCCGCCAGTCGCCCTAACTTCGACCAACTTACTGCCATTTTCCCCGACAAACAAATCATCTTGGAGACCAAACCCGAAGTTCTCTCCACCAGAATTATTGATTTAATATCTCCCATTGGTTTTGGCCAAAGAGGCCTAATTGTCGCTCCACCTAAAGCCGGTAAGACTTGGCTACTGCGAGAAATTGCTGAAGCTTTGAGTACAAACTATCCACAGATGCATGTGATGGCGGTTTTGATTGGCGAACGGCCAGAAGAAGTGACTGAAGTCACCCGCAACTTAAAAGGCGAAGTCGCAGCCAGTCATTTTGATGAAGCGCCCATTGAACAGGTCCGGATTGCTGAGTTGGCATTAGAGCGGGCCAAACGGTTAGTAGAGCAAGGTAAGGATGTCTTTGTACTGCTCGATTCTATTACCCGGCTGGCTCGGGCTTACAATCTGATTGGGGGGACTTCCAGTCGCATGCTCTCGGGTGGTTTTTCTGCCGAGGCTATCTATCCGGCCAAAAAAGCTTTTGGAGCGGCTAGAAAGTTGGAAGAGGGTGGATCGTTAACCATTGTGGGAACAACTTTAGTCGATACTGGATCGCGTATGGATGACTTGATCTACGAAGAATTTAAAGGTACTGGGAACATGGAACTGCACTTGGATCGCCGACTATCCGATCGCCGAGTCTATCCGGCCTTTAACTTACTCATTTCTGGCACTCGCGGTGAAGAAAAACTCTTGGGTGACCGACTCGAAAAAGTTTTGCAGTTAAGAAGAATGTTAGACTTGCTGGGCCAAGACGAGCGAACTGAACTGCTGATAACCCGCATCAAAAAGAGTAAGACTAATGACGAGTTCTTAAATTCCCTGACTAAGTCTTCTTGACAATAGAGTGTACATAGTGTACATTGAGATTATGGATACAATAATCAGTGCTACTGAAGCTAGAAAAAGATTTTTTGAGATTATTGACTGGGCCAGACTCACCGAGGGCGAGATAGTGGTTGAAAAAAATGGTGAACCAGTCGTGGTTATCTCCGGTGCCCAGCCGGTAAAAACCAAAAAAGAGATAAGAGAAATAATCGCCAACTTTAGGAGAGTAATGAGTAAATATCCTAGAGAGACTCTAGTGTTTGATACTCCTGAATGGAGAGAAAAAGACAGAAAGTATCTAAAAGATATATCAAGTGGGAAACTAAGAGGTGAATAAAAAGGTTGTAATAGATACTGACATTCTAGTGGACTTCGAGCATGCTAAAGCTTTGTGGTTAAGTGAAATACTGGACGGCAAAAGAAAGCTGATTCCAGTCTTGCCCACAATCGTTGTTTCGGAATATTGGGCTAGTCAAAGGATTTCAAAACCTGACGCACAAAAATCAGCAGAAGAATTACTGGCTGTATTTCGAAAGCAGAATTTCACTGAAGATATAGCCAAAGTCATGGGAGAACTGATGCGCTTTAAATCCTATCCTTCGGGAGCGAGCGTGTCCGATCTAATTGTAGCCTCTACTGCTTTGTATCTTGATACCCCTTTGGCTACTAGGAATTTATCTCACTATCAAGGAATTGCTAATCTTAAGTTTTTTAAGCCCTAATGAAAACGAACCTAATTTTGCTGGGTGGAGAGAGCTTGAAAAACAAAGCCTGGATTGAGCAAGTAAGAGACGGTTTGCAGGCTAATTTTGAAACGGAGATTTTGTACTACGACCATTGGCAAGTTGCAGAGGGGAAAATTAGTTTTGCAGTAGAGACTGGAAAGCTATTGCAAATGACTGCCGGCTTAACTGATTTTATTTTATTTGCCAAGTCTGCAGGCAGCTGGATGAGCTTGCAAGCTGTAGCTGAAGGTAAAGTTAAACCGGATAAATTTGTCATCGTTGGCCCAGCTTGGGATTGGGCTATAAACAATGGTTTTAAACCTGAAGAATTAATTAATCAAGTTTCAGTTCCAGTCTTGATAATTGATAAGTCTTTCGATCCCTCACTGGCTTTTGCAGATTTACAACAGATGTTAGCTGATCATAAACGACCCAACCTGCAATTGGTAGAAATACCTGGAGATACCCATAACTATGAGGATATAGTCGGTTTAACTAAGTTAGTGAATGAATTTGTAGGCCAAAGTACTTAAAACTCCAGCTGTGTAGGAGAAAGCAAAGTAGTAAGTCACCGGTAATTTGCTCCAGTCGCGTTTACGCGAGTAGAGCAAGTACAAAGCTAAGATCATCACCGCTGAAAATACTGGGATATCTACTCCTGTTTCTTCAAAAGCTAAGTTGGCAAAGATACCTAAAGCAATCACTGCGGCATTGACTGAAATGAAGATTAAATCCTTTTTACTAGTAGCTTTAGCTTGGGGTTGGTTATACTCCAATAGCATTAAGGCCACGTTGATAGAGATAAAACCTAGGTAGTAAATATAGTGACTAAAACTATCGTCGTTGTAGATAATTATTTGGCAGGCTGAGATTGGTAGCTTGTGATTGTCACAATATCGCCCATGTAAATAATTAGTGACCTCGTGGTCTCCGGAGCCGGCCCCAAATAGATAAATACCCACTACTAGCAACACTCCTAACCACAAGGGGGTTTTAGTAATGACTTCACGCTTGAGTAGGTAGTACAGCACAATACTTAGCAAAGGAATGGGTAGCATGGCATTGAAATCTAACCAGCGCAAAAACTCAAAGGGCTGTAAGTAGCCAGAAGTTAAAGAGGTGAGGCGATTAATAGATAGTAAGATGATGGTTAGCGACAGTCCGGAAAGAATCCAGTGCACCCTACGCATAAGTAAATATTACTACAATTTCACCTAGAGGTATAATTTGGTCATGGCTGATAACTTAGAATTAATCAGAAAGCTCTTTGAGCATAAATTACAAATATTGGAGAAGTCATTACTTGAAGCTAGAATTGCCCAAAGAAATGCCCCATCGGCTATGGAATCTCATTCAGACACTACCCGCTCAGAGATGGAAAAAATGGTCACAGCCTTAGAAATTGAAATTAGGAATATCAAGGAAAAGATAGAATCGATCCCTGCTTCACTGACTCCTCCAAATGGTTCTGTTCAACTATGGCAAGAAGTACAAATTAATAATACTGGCACGCCCATGACAGTGATATTTGTACCAGATGGCATGGGAGGAGACATGATAGGCCAAACTAAGTTGGTTTCAGAAACTACCCGTTTAGGTAGAGCTATGCTTGGTAAGCGAGTTGGGGAAAGCTGCGACATAGATGGTCGGAAAGTTGAAGTCCTGCAATTAAAATGACTGAAGTTTTTGTTCCTCACAGAATGGATGATATTTGACATGTCCTTTAAGTGGGATTCCTCCCATGACTACGTATTGAGCCACGGAATAGATTCTACCAGGGTTTTGCAACCCTAGTTCACATGGAGTATAGTTTGGAACGTGTCCAAAAAAGTCTTCTTCAAATGGATGGTTAAAGCTGGTCAAATGTGGCTGGATTTACTGATTGTTGACTTGAAAATCTTTGCCCGGTTGTGGTACCAGTTCTTGTACAAACGCACCTACCGTTGGTTTAGCCGTTTTGAGAAGGTCAAAGGCTTTTTAACCAGGCTATTGTACCGCCAGCGGGGGAGGTTTAGCCGCCCCTTTGTTCACGTCTCTATGGGCGGTTTGATTGCCTTAGGAGTCACCCTAGCCCCGGTGTTGGCCACATCCTTCCCGGGGGTGGCGGCTGACCCTTTGAACGATGTACCACCTAGTAGTTTGGTCCGGGAAGTCACTGACGATGGCACGGCTACCCAAATTTCTACTAAACCCCGCGACAAAATAGAAGAATACATAGTGCAACCTGGGGACACCGTCTCGGCCATTGCTTCTAAATATCAAATTGATGCGGACACTATTCGCTGGGAAAATAATTTGTCGTCGGTGAATGATATTAAACCCGGACAAACTTTGAGAATCTTGCCAGTTTCTGGAGTTTCCCACAAAGTCGCACGTGGTGAAACAATTTACTCAATTGCTAAAAAATATAGTGCAGATGCTCAAGGAATTGTAGACTTTCCATTCAATACTTTTTCCGATAACGAGACCTTTGCTTTAGCGGTTGGTCAAAGTTTAATCGTCCCAGACGGCAAGAAGCCCAATCAAACTCCATGGTCACCTACCTTAGCTACTCGCCTGACTCCGGACGCTGGTTCGGTCTCAGCTTTTGGTTTGTTTGTCTGGCCGAACAGTGGCATGATCACTCAACGCTATGTGTGGTACCACAAAGGTATTGATATTGCCAATGCTGGTTTCCCCCCCATTTTGGCTGCTGATTCAGGCAAAGTCATCGTCGCCGGCTGGCCGGATAACTCAGGGTATGGTAACCGCATTATTATTGACCATGGTAATGGTTACCAGACCTTGTATGGTCACTTGTCTAAAATCAATGTCACGGTCGGGCAAACCGTGAATCGGGGAGATATTATTGGTCAAGAAGGATCGACTGGGCGGTCCACCGGCCCTCACCTCCACTTTGAAATTCACAAAGATGGTATCGCCGTCAATCCTCTGAACTACTTGAAGTAAACAAAGTTAAATTATCTAGGGGGGCAGTAATTACATTGCTTCAGGGAGTTCAATTTCCAAGATGTCTAGTCCATTGGCTAAAGTTTGGAGAGCAGCAGCTACTAGCCCTAGGCGAGCTTGCTTAACATTTGGATCTTCACTTTCAGTGTTAAGTACCGGAGTGGAATTGTAAAATGTGTTAAAGTTCTTTGCTATATCGTAAACGTGGCTGGCCAGAATAGATGGATTGTTTTCAACTTGGGCAGTAGCTAGAGCTCGAGGATAAGCAGCCACTGCTTTGACTAAGTTTCGTTCTGGTTGAGAGCCAAGTATTCCTTCGGTTTCAGAAAGCGGGTTTTGAGCTAGTTGGTTTGAAGTAATGCCAGATTTTTCCAGAATTCTCTTGGCTCTTACTCCAGCATATTGAACACTAGCCGCTGAATAGCCTTCTAGATTTAAAGCTTCGTCCCAATTAAAAGTAAAGGATCTACGCGGACTTTTGCCTAAATCACTCCATTTCAAAGCCCCAATAGCAATTTTCTTAACTACAGAATCGATCTGGTCAGGGTTAACAAAATCTCCCTTTCTACTCTCAAATACATTCTTTGCCCGTTTTATGCCTTCATTGATTACATCTTGAAGTAAAATGGTTCTGCCTTTACGAGTGGACATCCTGCCTTCTTCAAGTCTGATCATGCCAAAATAAATGTGTTTGCTAGTTTTGCCAATATGCCGTCCCATTTTTCTTAACACCCCAAACATTTGTTGGAAATAGTCTTTCTGGTCTTCACCTACTACGTACAAGGCAGCTTCTGCCCCTAGTACATCTTCGCGATAGATAGCACAAGCTAAGTCCCGAGTCATATATAGAGTACTACCGTCAGATCTTAAGATTACAGCTTCTCCTAAGCCTTCGTCTTTTAAATCTACAACCAGAGCCCCGTCTTTCTCGTAGCCAATTTTTTTTCTTTTTATCTCTTTAATTACGGCGGGCATCTTGTCTTCATAAAAGCTTTCGCCTAATACTAAATCAAAATTGACCCCTAAAGCATCGTAGACGGTCTGAAATTCTGGCATAGAAACGTTGACTGCCATTTCCCACAATCTTCTCGCCGTGGGATCACCTTGTTCTAGTTTATGGAACCATCCTCGGCTGTCTCGCTCTAGGGGAGTGTCTATGATTTTAGCCAATGCGTCTGCAGTGACTTTATTCTCGTCTACCTCTTCGCGACCAATATTCTTCTTTTTCATTATATCTGCTATCCTAGCTTCTACAGCCTCCTCAAGACCGTCAACAGCAGCCATCCCGGTTTCTTTAACCTGTTTTAACTTATCTGCCACCAGTCTTTCTTTTTCCTGTTTTACCGCCTCGTGATACTTCTCATATAGTTTTTGCAAAGTGCCAACAGGGTCATCTGATTTTTTAATAGTCTCTTCGTCGCTCCATTTGTTAACAGCTGTGAATATCTCCCCAAATTGGTTACCCCAGTCGCCTAGGTGATTATCGCGTAAGACTTTGTAGCCTCTAGCCTCGTATAAATTGGCAATAGCTGCCCCAATAACCGTAGAGCGCAAGTGGCCCACACTCATCCTTTTGGCGACATTAGGAGATGAAGTATCGTCAACAATTGTCTCTCCATGGCCCACGTTGTCATGGCCATATTTTTCTCCCAGGGCAAGAACCTGGTTGATTACTTGTGGACCTACGGAGCCCATTTCTAAGGTAAAGTTAAGAAAAGAATCAAGAGAAGTAGTTGTCTCCAGCCAGGCAGGCTTGTGTTCAAATATTTTCGTCCCCAATAAAGAGGCTAATTGCGTAGGATTCATTCCAGCCTCTAGTGCCACGGCCGAAAGGTTTATACCATAATCAGCATCAATTTTAGGTGGAGCAGGAGATAAAGTTACTAGTTTCTCTTTGCCCAGTGTGCGGCGGATTAATGCTTGAGCATCAGCCTCAATCTTGTCCAGAACATATCTGTCTATCTCCATTTAAGTGGCTCAAATTTAATGGCGGATGCGGATTTTGTCAAGTTAAGGTCACTTTATTTAGGTATCACGAGACATAGTCTTCAGAGGGGACTAAGATGATGACATTGTCAGAGGTTGTGACTTGAGCATACTGTTTACGCATTTCGGTGGGATAGCTCATAATGACTCTAACTGGCTGTCCAGGGTGTAATTCGCCATTCGTCTTGAAGGCTGATGATTTACCTAAGAACTCAGCAGTATCAGGTTCCAGATAGACCCCGTCACTTATTCGAAATCGGGTTGAGACTATGAGGGCATTGGCAACTTGGAAGTCTTCGGGATAGCCAATCACTACCTCTCCTGTTATATGAGGGATAGGCATTTCAACTTCAGACTCGACTCGAGTGTGTACGACTGGACTAGTAAGTCGCACCAAGTCAGGAATTTTGCGCACATTAGACCAAGTTTTATCAAGACCTTCCCAGCTAGTATAACCTAGAGAAACCATCACCTCGGCTGAGGCTGGAATAATAGTTGCGCCAGGTTTTAGATATGAAGAAAGATGATTAATAATTCGATATTGGGGTTCATCAAACAAGCCATTAGATAGGTTTTCTGAGACCAGAATATCGGCTTTAACATCACCAAGGTCAACTTGGGTAGCATCGCACTGGATTACCTCAATCCACTCAGATAAGTTTAAGAGTTTAACGAATTCCATCGCTGTTCGGGCCGTGTGCTCATTTATTTCTAAGGCATGGACTTTGGCACAACCGGCTGCAATTAGGGCCAAAGCTAAGATGCCAGTACCTGTGCCAGCATCAATGGCAACAGGTCGTTCGATCCCGGATTCAATTTTACTTTTAACCACTTCTGTAATACCTTTAATCAGAGGTCGAGTACGGTTGACATCCACAAGACAGCGGAAGGCATCCATACTGTCCATACCTGGAGTATTGCCAGAAGGATCTAAATATTGGACGTCCCAGAAATTCTTGTCGGTCAGTTGGCCCAGTAACTCCTCTCCATTCCAGTTGTGCAACTGGGCATAGACTTTGGCTAGAGTGAATAAGGCCGCATTTGATTTCGATCCAGTGACTTCGTCTACCAAAGCTAAGAGAGCTGGTAACGCTTCCATTAATTTGTTTAGAGGGATTCTATTTCCTAAGCTATTAATTGTCAAGAAAAGCCCAGATTTAAGTCATATTTGACATCTATGGAAGTTTTTTTGTAAAATACAATTACAACTTGCAAAAAGCGTTTGAGTCTACCGCAGTAGACAAGCTGCGTAGGAGAAAGTCAGCAATGACATTACTACGCCGGAAGTCCACCGTTAAATAAGACAAGGCGTGTCGGCAACGGAGCGCTGAAATACAGATAATTAATTATTTCAGTTATTCCGCCGTAAGGGCGGTTTTTTGATGCAAAAAATGAAAAAATTGTGGCAGAAGAGTTGGACTTTAGACAAAACTATCGAGTTGTTTGAGACTCGAGGCGATTTAGTTTTGGACCAATTATTGGTTAAGTACGACGTCTGGGGATCTTTAGCCCAAGCTGCAGGCTTAGCCAAAATAGGCATTCTTACTGAGGCTGAACTCAAGCAAGCTAAGTTAGGGTTGAAACAAATTTTAAAGTTGAATGAGCAAGGCAAGTTTAAGTTAGAAATGGGGGACGAAGACGTCCACACCAAGATTGAGAACTACTTGACTGTCAAGTATGGGGAAGTGGGCAAAAAAATTCATACTGGACGATCCAGGAACGACCAAGTGTTAACAGCTATCAGACTATTTACTAAGGATAACTTGCTGGCAATTTGGGGTGATACCTTGCAGCTGATTGAGGTGTTACTGGACTTTGGTCAAAAGTATCAGCTAACGCTTATGCCCGGTTACACCCATATGCAGCAGGCTATGCCCTCATCAGTAGGGATGTGGGCTCTAGCTATAGCTGAAGGCTTAATGGACGATCTTGTGCTTCTCAACGCCGCCTACGAGTTGACCGATCAGTCACCACTAGGCTCTGCAGCCAGTTATGGAGTGCCTTTGCCCTTAGATAGAGAATACACGGCCAAATTGATGGGATTTAGTAAAGTGCAAATAAATTCTTTGTACAGTCAAAATTCGCGAGGTAAGATTGAGGCAGCCACGCTGGCTGCCCTAACTTCACTTTTAACCAGTATCAATAAATTTGCCAGCGATGTCCTGTTGTTTACTACCTCTGAGTTTGGTTTTTTTGAAGTAGCCCGGGAGCTGTGCTCTGGCAGTAGTATTATGCCCCAGAAGAAAAACGTCGATGTGGCAGAACTGTTAAGAAGTAAGGTTCACGTGCTTTTGGCCAACTATGTCCAAGTTTTAGGCATGGCGACTAATCTTGTCTCCGGCTACAACCGAGATTTGCAAGACAGCAAAAAACCCCTGTTTGAAAGTCTGGACTTAGTGGATGAATGTCTCAAAGTCACCACAATTTTGGTGCAAAACCTTACTCCCAAACCCGAAGTCATGCAGCAAGCTTTGGTTCCCCAAATTTTTGCCACTCACAAAGCCTTTGCGCTGGTTGATCAAGGGGTGGCTTTTAGAGAGGCTTACCAGCAAGCTGGAGCGCAGTTGGACCAGATACAGAGGTCGGACATGCAATCACTGGTTAAGCTATCAAAACACCTGGGAGGACTAGGTAATTTAGGTATAAAAGAGTTGCAAAGTTATTTGAAAAAATTAACTGAACAGTTTGAGAAAAAACGGCAATTATTTACTACCGCTATTGCAAAGTTAACTGATTGACTGTGACTAAAGCCTTTAATTATCAAAAAGTTTCATCGTATGAAGGAAAGTTAGGCGAAGTTAAAAAAGTGTTGCTGCTGTACTCAGGAGGTTTAGATACTTCCGTCATCTTAAAATGGATTCAGGACCACTACCAAGCCCAAGTGGTGACACTGACTTTGGATATTGGTCAGCAGAAAGACGATTTAGAAGCCATTCGTCACAAAGCTCTCAAGTTTGGAGCAGTGAAGGCTATTGTCTTAGATATTAAGGAAGAATTTGCCAATGCCTATTTAGCTAAAGGCATTAAAGCTAATGCTAGCTATCAAGGTGACTATCATTTATCTACTCCCATGGGTCGAGCAATTTGTGCCACTAAAGCTGTAGAAGTTGCCCATCAAGTTAAAGCTGACTGTATTGCTCATGGTTGTACTGGTAAGGGTAATGATCAGGTCCGGTTTGAGGGCTATATCCTAACTCAAGACCCGCATATGAAGATTATAGCCCCGGTAAGAGAGTGGGATATGGATCGCAATGAAGAAATAAAATATGCCCAGAAGCACGGCATTCCCGTACCAGCCTCTATTGACGTTCCGTATAGTGATGACGACAATATGTGGGGCATGACTTGGGAAGGGGGAGAGATTGAAGATCCAGAAGTAATTTCCCCAATCGAAAAGTTCTTGACGACTTACACTTTAGCCGAAAAAGCTCCTGACAAAAAAGAGTTGGTTACATTGAAATTTGAAGAAGGTATCCCCATTGCATTGAATGGAGAAAAATTAAGTTTAGCCAAACTTATTGCTAAGCTTAACAAACTTGCTGGCAGGCATGGAGTGGGAGTGGCCCATATGTTGGAGGATCGTTTGGTAGGAGTAAAAAATGGGGGGGTATACGAACAGCCAGCAGCTCATGTCATTATCGAGGCTCATAAAGCTATAGAAAAATTTGTCTGCACTAGAAATTTAAACGAGTTAAAGTCGACACTAGACACAAAATGGGGTTATTTGTGTTATGGTGCTTTATGGTTTGATCCAGTAATGGAGGCCATCAATGCTTTTAATGACAATATTAACGCTAAGGTAACAGGAGAAGTTACCATCCAACTCTATAAAGGGAGTACTACGGTGGTAGCTTTAAGCTCGCCATTTGGATTAGATCATGCTTCTTTCAATAAAATTGGTGGTTATAAATTTAACGTCAATGCTAGCCCGGGTTTTATAGAAATTTATAGCTTACAAATGAAGATTGCACATAACATTGCTAAGAAATTGAAGAAAAGAATGGTCTAGAAACTGTATGATATTATAGGCTATGGAGCGCCAAACTATTAGCCAGTCTCGAGAATTCTTTGCTAAACTAGCCGCCGACACTAAAGCCTCTGTCGTCTCTGTATTATGTGGCCTAAAGCAAACTGCTGCACTTGTCAAAATAAATTCTCAGGGCCAAGAAATAACTGGTCTGTATCGCCCCGAACATGGGGTTAGAATTAGTCTAGATCCCCGGATTCCCAAACCTCAAGAATTAAAGCGGGATATTGCCTACCACTTGGTAGATTCAGCCTTAGGATGGAATCTTTCTGCCCCGGTTAAGCAGTTAACACTTGGTCCTGGTGATTCGGGAGTAGTCAGGCCCTATTGGCACCAGGCCCAGAGTTTGCCAGTGTTTGATCACCACTTAGATGAAAGGGTCGGATTTTGGAAGAAAGTTGCAGTTTTAGATTATTGCTGTGGGGTAGTAGATAGAAACTTAAATGATGTCTTATTGGTTGACGGAGAAATACTGGTAATTGATAGCGGTTTGTCATTTGTTGAAGGCAAAAACTTTACCGTACAAAACTCTTTTATCCGTGATCAACTGCAAGGCCAACCTTTAGGAGAGGAAATAGTTCATGATCTTGCGGGGCTAGCTACCTTAGATCTCATGTACAAGCTGGAAGATTTAGTTCCCAGCTCTTCAATTTCGTCTTTAATCCAGCGTATGCGGAACTTAGTAGAATCTCAAGTAATTATTTAACCCTGTTTACGGCCTAAACTTGACTAATACTCACACTAGTTTTAGAATGGCATGTCAATGACCTCCGAAGCTATTCCAGGAATAGCCAATTTCTCACCTCGTGAGAGAATCACCCACGTATTAGCTGGTGCTCCAGGGCCAGAAGCCACCTTTGGCCGCCTTATCCCTCCCGAAAAATCCCTCTTTGAACCTAACTCTGATACTGCTGACGTTTTGGCAGCCAGAAAAGATCATGACCGTATGACTCAGGAGTTCAGAAATCGAGGAATAGAAGTGTTCAATATGCGAAATATTATTGGAATTAAGTTGGCAGAAGTTATGAAGCATAAGTTCGATACCCCATTTAAATTGTTGGCAGAATTGGTGCGCCGAGCCGAGCAGTTGAAAAAAAGCTATGGTTTAAATGGTTCGATGGACCAGGTAGCCGGAGAGCTAGAAAGTTTACTAAAGTTAGACATGGAATCTATGGGCATACCTGCTGCCTTGGCAATCAACTCAGCTTTAACTAACTGTATGGACATCCAAACAGGATTAGAAAGACCTTTTAGTTACGATGATCCGCCTCCAGCTAACTTTTTGTTTTGGAGAGACACACTGCATGTTACCGGTAACCAAGTCGGGTTGAACAAAATGTTTTATCCTATTCGGCAACAGGAAGTAGCTCTAGCTAAATTAGGGCTAGATCAGCTGGGAGTCAATTACTCTAAGATTGCTAAAGGTTCCATTGAGGGAGGGGATGTAATGCCCTGGGAGATACAAAACACCCGTTTTGCTGCTTTAGGGAGAGCTGAAAGGACCTCGCCGGCGGGGATGAAGAGTTGGTATGAAATGCATGAATCGCTATTTAGCTTCTCGGGGGAAGGATTAATTCCAGTGGTGATAGAAGGACCGACTTCAAATACCCAAGACCAGATGCATTTAGATACTTATATGGCTCAAGTGGCTGCAGAAGCTATTATTCATTGTCCAGAAATTACTGGGCAAAGGCAGATTAGCTATTTAACCCGTAGACATGGGGAAATAGTTAAAATTGATACCCAAAATTTTGCCTACTGGATTGAGGCTAACGCCTTGCATGTATTTAACATGAGTCGCCAAGCTCAGTTAGCCTACGCTCCCAACGTCTTAGTCGACCGCGATATCGTTTATATAACTCGAGATGGTACTCCAGAAGTGACTGATTTTATAAAAGAACATGCGGTGACGGTGGAATTGCACTCTAACGAGCTGACCAAATTTTATGGCGGAGCCCACTGTGCCACCACTGAAATCAGGGCTTTCTAATGGGAATGTGGCATATATCAGGAATAGGCAGTATGCTATAATGCTTCTAGATCTAGTCGTAGAACCTCCTTTCGGAGCTGAAACGTATTAGTCTCGAGGAGGTGACTCTAGTAAATCATGCAAGACAAAACTTTAACATGTAAGGACTGTGGTAAACAGTTCGTCTGGACTGCTGGCGAACAGCAATTCTACCAAGACAAAGGCTTTACTAACCCCCCATCTCGCTGTCCCGAAGATCGGGCTAAAAACAAAGCCTCTCAGTCTGGTCAAAGACAAGAATTCACCATTACTTGTGCCAACTGTGGTAAACAAGATACGGTGCCATTCCAACCTCGGGGGGACGATGTGCTTTGCCGAGATTGTTTCAAAGCCAAGAAAGCTGCTCATTAAAGACAGCTTTTGGCAAAAAAAAGACTCCCGCTTTACCGCGGGAGTTTTTTGTGGTCCCGCTGAGCGTGGTGGACCCGAGGGGTAACGCTCCCCTTTCTCATCCATGCCATGGACGTATTCTACTAGTGAACTACGGGCCCGTGGAGGCTAATTATACAGTGGACTTGCCGGGAATTGGACCCGGAACTCAGTCATGCGAAGACTGCAGTATACCGTTTACCTACAAGCCC
>OBEQ011970589.1_pt1 | contig 16572 bp, 6 predicted proteins | sample 1670901 | NCBI WGS metagenome assembly OBEQ01 (sample SAMEA104232315, study PRJEB22302) | groundwater metagenome | biome: forest; feature: aquifer; material: groundwater | place: USA | collected 2011-08-07 | depth 5.4 m
AGGGGTGAGGGTAAAAATATTGAAAATATCACTGTAATTCGGCATATTTTACTCTACTAACTCCGTTGCCCTCACCCTAACCCTCTCCCAAAGGGAGAGGGAACTGGTCCGTGCTATTTACTAAAAATGCCCTATTTTATGCGCTAAAACGAGATGTGTATAACGATTTGCGCAGGAGCATGGGAACGAGAGATATTGTAATATACTCTATAAAAGTCAGTTAACATATGGCTTGGCAATTTCATTAATTAAAGCGGTCAGTTTGTTTACTTCTAGAGGTTTCGTGAGGAGTCCCTCACAGCCTGCATTTTTACACGCCTGGATCGCATCATCACTGTCGTCGGCAGTTAAGGCATAAATAGGTTTGCGATAACCCTTGGTGCGTAATGCTCTCACGGCCGTCATGCCGTCCATTACCGGCATCTGCATATCCATGAGGATGAGATCAAATTCGTGTGCTAGTGCTTTCTCCACTGCTTCAACGCCGTTTTCCACGACCTCGACGCTGGCCTTGGCTTTTTTAATGTAAAGCGCAATCAAGCCTTGGTTATCCAGATTATCTTCCGCTAATAGGACGCGAATGGGGTTTTCTTTAAAAGATAACGAAGGAACCGTTTTATCGCCAACAGGCAAATATTCACACATGACGTCATAAATCGCTTGTCGATCGATGGGTTTGCGTAAAATCCGTTTGAACCCTGCGGTGTTGAATTCTTTAATTTCTTTATCTATCAGTGTGGCGGTAAGCGCGACGACGGGCAATGCGGCGTTTTTCTCCAGCAATAATTTTGTCAGCTCAACACCGTCGATAATCGGCATTCGCACATCGGTTAGCACTAAGTCAAACGTTGTAATGGCGCATAAATCTAAGGCTTTTTGGCCATTGCTGACGACGGTAATGTCGGCGCCGGTCTTTTCCACAATAGCTCTCACCAGACGTTGATTGTCTTCGTTGTCTTCCGCATACAGCACATTACCTTTGAGTGTAGGGACGACTATCTGAGAAAGAGGAGCGGCGCCAGGCAATTGGTTTAACCATTCGGTGTTTTGCAGCGCGGCCGTGGCAACGGTAAAGATGAACGTGCTGCCCTCACCATACACACTGCTAACCGTAATATCCCCGCCAAGTTGTTGCGCGAGTTGTTTAGCCAGGTGCAGACCTAACCCACTGCCAGCACGGTTGCGCGTAGTGGTCGAATCCTCGCGCGCGAATAGATCAAAGAGATCATTGATCTGTTCTGGCCGCAGGCCAACGCCAGTATCTTTTACCGCAAAACGGAGTGTTTGATTTTCTTTACTACAACTGACCTCAATGGTGACGCTACCCTGTTCGGTAAATGTGATGGCGTTGCTGCAAAGATTTAGCAGCACTTGTTTAATACGTGTTGGATCGCTGGTAATTAATTTTGGCAGTGGGAAAAGGTAATCGATTGCAAAGCTCAGCCCTTTTTTTTCCACCAGTATCTGAATGCTGTCTTTCACCTCCGTTAATAATGGCAACAGCTGAACTTGGAGTTGTTCTACCTCGAGCTTTTGTGCTTCTACCTTGGAAAGATCGAGAATATCGCTGATTATCTGTAATAAGTTTTTGCCGCTATTGTGAATGCGTGCTAAAGCGGTTTTGGCAAAATCGAGTTCAATGCCTGGATTTAAAATCGCTTCCGAATAACCTAAAATGGCGGTGAGTGGCGTTCGCAGTTCATGGCTCATGGTGGCGAAGAATTTTGATTTGGCTTGGTTGTTGGAGATCACCACTAGCTTTTCTGCTTCTGCTTTTTCTTTGAGTTTTCGTTCGGAGATGTCTATGCAAGAGCCTTTCACGGATTCTGGATTGCCTAGATCGTCTCGAATTAAATCCATGGAGAGGGCAGCCCAGCGCGGCGCAGTTGGGTCGTTGCTGGATTGAATCGGTATTTCTAGGCCGTGAATTTTACCTTGTTGGCTTAATAAATCAAACAACACCCCTGTGGAGATTGCGGCGATGAATGTCGAGAATTCGTTATCCGCAAGATCTGCCGCCACCATCGCTTCCATATTCGCAAAACCAAACATAGTCGCCCAGGCTTTGTTGCAGTTGAACGAACCGTCTTTTAACGAATAGGTGAAGAGTCCCAGGGGTAAATGATCATAGAGCTTTTTATAGTTCTGTTGAGATTTTTCACGGAGTTTGCGTTCGGTAATGTCGATCATGGCACCCTCAATGAAGCGCGGCTCACCTTGATTATTATTAACAAGCCGCATGGTGACAGACACCCATAGCTCTTTCTGAGTGGCACTGCTAACAATAGGGATTTCGTGATCGGTTAAATGGCCTTGTTTAAACAACGGCACCACAAGATTCTGGTCGCTCCAGAATTTAGCAGTTTGCTTTTCAATATCACTGATTGTGGCAAGTGCTTCGCTATTCGTGAAGCCGAAAAGTCTTGCAAAGGCATTGTTGCATTTTAGTGAATTGTCTAAGAGATTAAACTCAAAAAGACCCTCGACAGAATCTTCGTAGAGCAGTTCGTATTTTTGTAGGTTGTTGACCGCTTGTTGTTGGATGATGCGGGTGCGTTCGGCTAGTGCAAAGGACAACAATAATGCCTCTCCAAAAAAGCCTGCGTGCATAGACCAGAAAGATAGGCCGGTAATGGGCAATTTGCCATTTATCATTAACATAAAGCATGTGCCACCTACAGTTACACAGACTTCAGCTATCAACAAATAGTATGCTGTTGGTAATCGCTGGCGTATGGCTGCAATAATAATGGCGATATTTAAGGGCAACAAAAAGCTGGCAAACATCTGATTAATAGTAACAGCGTGATTTATAAATGGAGTGAGTCCATTGTGCAGTACGATCAATGCTCCGGCCCATAAGATGATACGATAAATTTTACAGAGGCGAGGAGAGAATTGCAGTCGATCTAATGCTGCCCAGACAAATATTTGGTAAAACAGACAAACAAAAGCTCCATTGATAACTGTTAATCGAAAATTTAGCTGCGGAGAATTGGGCCAAAGCCATCGGAGTGTAGAGCCGTCGATAAATCCACATAAAAAAATTGCATTACCAAGAAACAACAAATAAAAGCCATAAACCGGCAGTTTGAGCGAAACAAATAAAAAGCTGTTATATAAAAATAAGGCCGTCATAATGGCATAAAAGGCTACCATGACATTGCGCTTTTTATTATTGGTATCACTAAATTGTGGACTGGAAAGTAGATAAAAGGGTAGCGAAGCGGGAATCACAGTCTGGCCGTGATCCACTGAACCCACAATAGTGTAGGATTTCAGATTACTAGGTGTATGAAACGCGTATTGATGGCTTGCAATATCACGATGTGTGAATGGTTGTAAGAATCCTGTATCGAACTGTCTAATATTGTTATTTGAGCTTGGTAGCCATAAGATGAGTTTATAGAGTAAGTTGGTGTGATTCGGTATATACAATACCGGCTCCAAAGCCGAAAAATCTTCCTGGTAATTAATTTGAATCCTAAACCAATAGCGGCTTTGGTTATTGCTTCCGATAAAATAGCGCTCCGTATTGCGCTGCCATCGATCTTCATAGTCACCCGTCTGTAGTTTTTCGTAAGTGATGCTGTGGTCTGTGTCTTCGATATATTCTACGTAGGGGTTGAGATCGAAGGGTTCATTGAGATTTTCAATGGTTGCTATGGGGTGTTCGCTGGCGATGGCAATAATAGTCCATAGCCAGAGAATAGTGGTCAACACAATGTTAGACAGGTGCATTCCCACGCGGGAGCATGGGAACGAGGAATAGGATGACCGCTTCTCGTTCCCATGCTCCCGCGTGGGAATGTGATTGCCGTGCATCAGACGTCGAGTGCTAGGCGTCGTGCAACAACAAATTGAGTAGGTATTATTTATAAACATTTCCACACAATAAATCATTAGCCAAAACCGTTAGTTTTGTAGGATGGGAGGAGCGAAGCGTAACCCATCAACGATATTCCTAAAAATGATGGGTTACGCTTCGCTCCACCCATCCTACGGCGATTTATGAGCCTGCAGATACTCACTCAACACCTCAACAATCGCCTGCCGATCAATAGGTTTTCTTAAAATACGCTTAAAACCCACGGCATTAAATTCTTCAATTTCGATATCCATCAAAGTGGCCGTAATCACCACCACCGGTAACTCGGGATTTTTGCCGAGCAGTATTTTAGTCAGTTCAACACCGTCGATAATCGGCATCCTCACATCGGTAAAGACCAAATCAAAATTGTGTTGTTCGCAGAGTTCCAAGGCTTTTTTACCGTTGCTGGCGACAGTGATCTTAACGCCGGTCTGCTCGACAATGTCTTTCACTAAACGTTGATTATCTTCGTTGTCTTCGGCATAAAGCACATGCCCGGTTAATCGCGGTATGGAGGTATCCTGCTGATCTGTCGAGCCAGGAAGTCGTTTGTACCACTCGACATTTTTCAACGAATCGGTGGCGATGGTTACGGTAAACGTGCTGCCCTGGCCATAGGTGCTGCTCACCGTAATATCGCCACCCAATTTCTGCGCCAGTTGTTTGGAGAGATGTAAGCCCAATCCAGTACCGCCATAGTTGCGCGTCGTAGCAGCATCGGCTTGCATAAAAGCGGCAAAAAGTTTGTCGATTTGCTCTGACTTTAAACCAATACCCGTATCATGAATGTCGAAGGTTAAGAGCTGTTTGTCTTTATCGCAACGGATAGCGATGGCTACACCACCTTTGTCGGTAAATTTAATCGCGTTGCCGCACAGATTCAGCAGAATTTGTTTAATACGGGTGGCATCGCTGGTGATAATTTTGGGCAGTGGGAACTGATAGTTAATAACGAAGCTAAGCCCTTTGTTCTCCACCAATATGCCAAGCGTGTCGTTAACTTCCTCCATCAACGGCAACAGATACACCTGGGTTTGTTCAATCTCAAGCTGTTGCGCCTCCACCTTGGAGATATCGAGAATATCATTGATGATTTGCAACAGATGTTTGCCACTGTGATTAATGCGTTTAGCGGCGTTGTTGATAAAATCGAGTTGCACATCATCGCTTAGCGCAGCCTCTGAATAGCCCAGTATGGCGGTCAACGGCGTGCGTAATTCATGGCTCATGCTGGCAAAGAATTGTGATTTGGCCTGGTTTTGCGAAAGTACAAACAGTTTTTCTTTTTCGGCTTCTTCTTTGAGTTTGCGTTCAGTGATATCTGTGCAGGAGCCTTCAATAAAGTCCGCTTTGCCTGTTTCGTCGCGTATAAGCTCCAGGGAGAGGGAAATCCATATTTTGTGATCTGGGTTATTTGCTTCGTGAATCGCTAATTTGGTTTGGGACTCTAGATTCAGAATTTTTCCATTTTGTTGTAACAGCCTGAAGAGCTCGTCATTGGAATATGACCCGATGAGTAAACTGGTGTCCTTTGATAAAGTGCCTCCATTTTTTTGCAGCGCTTCTGCATTTATAAAACCATGCATTCTTGCCCAGGCATCATTACAGGTGAAACAAGCATCCTTAAATGAATAAGTAAATAATCCTTGCGGGGATTGATCGAAGAGAGTTTTATAGTCTTGTTGCAATTTTTCCCGCAGTTTGCGCTCAGTGATATCGACCATGGTGCCGTCAGTAGAAATAGGTTTCCCTTGTACATTTTTGATAACTTGCATGGTTAGGGATACCCAAACCTCTTTTTGCGTGGCTGCGCTAACGATAGGGATTTCATAATCCGTAACAAAGCCTTGTTGAAAAACTGGACCCATAAGATTTTTGTCGCTCCATATTTTCAATGCACGATTTTCACTGTGATTTACAGCCAGGAGCGCCGCTTTGTTCTCGAAACCGAAAATTCTTGCCATGGCTTCGTTGCATTTCATTGAATTATCCAACAGATTAAATTGAAAACGGCCTTTGATGGAGTCTTCGTATAAGCTTGCGTATTTTTCTAGATGAGTGATGGATTGCTGTTGGGCGAGACGGGTGCGGGCGGCTAGAGCGAGTGACAATAAGATTGCCTCGCTGAGAAAACCGGCGTGTAATGGCCAAGTGGTGAAAACAGTGACTGGTAGTAAACCTTGAAGCATCAACAGAAATGTTGTTCCACCCGATATAGCACAAACTTCAGCTATCAATAAATAATTAGCAATAGGTAATCGTTCCTTAATTGCTGTGAGTATGGCTAACAGTAAGAAGGGCATTGTTAGCCCGCCATACAGTTGGCTGAGTGCATTAGCCTGATTCAAAAATGGTGTTATGCTGTTGTGCAATACCACCAGTATTCCCAGCCAAAAAAAATAACAAAAACATTTGCTCAAGCGCGGTGAATAGTGGAAACGATCCAGAGCCGCCCAGATAAATAGGGTATAGAAGAAAGGTAATGCACCACTATTTGCCAAAATTAATCGAAAGTTAATCTGCGGTGTATTAGGCCAAAGTAACCGTGTTGTGCCATCCATTCCAGCACATGCGAATATGGCAGTGCTGAGGAATAATAAATAGAATCCATACAGTGGCTGTTTAAGGGAAACATAAAGACAACCATTATACAGCAGTAACGTAAACATGATGGCGTAAAAGATTATAGCAATGTCTCGGGATTGTTGATCGGTGCTTTCAAATTGCTGTTTAGTCATTATTTTAAATGGCAATAACGCGGGGATTGCTGTGTGACGATTGTCTACCCAACCCACGACCGTATAAGTAGATTGTGTTAAAGGCGTATAGAAAACGAAGCGCTGGTTGGGAATATCATGTTGAGAAATCGGTTGTAAATACCCCGTGTTAATTTGTCGAACTGGTTCAGAAGCGTTTTGTGTATCAGGTATCCATAACAACAGTTCGAGTAAGTTGTGTGGATGAATAGGTAAATACAGCACCGGCTTCAAATCCGAAAAATCATCCTGATATTGCACAGTAAATCGAAACCAATAGCGATTCTCAACATGATGGCCTATAAAATAATGTTCCGTATTGCGTAACCATTTATCGTCATATTCACCGCTTTGTATTTTTTCATAGGTGATAGAGCGGTCAGGGTCCTCGATATATTCAATGTAAGGACTGAGATCAAACGGCGCGTTGAGGTTTTCAATCACCGCGATAAGATGTTCGCTGGCGGTGGCCATTGCAGTCCACACGCAGAGAATAGCGGCGATGATTCTTATCATTCCGTAGGGTGCAATAAGCGAAGCGCATTGCACCAAAAATTTCGGGATAAATTGCCTGGTTTGGTGCAATGCGCTTCGCTTATTGCACCCTACATCGTATCTTTTCTTTTTGTCGGACGAATTAGTTGCCATTGGTAGTGGCCACTCCCGAGTCAAAGTCAGCTTCCAACCATTCAATATTTTGCAGCGAATCAGTTGTTATGCTGAGGGTAAAAATACTGCCCTCACCATAAACACTGGCTACCGTAATATCGCCCCCTAATTTTTGCGCCAGTTGTTTCGACAGATGCAACCCTAGCCCTGTGCCGCCATAGTTGCGAGTAGTAGACGCATCGGCCTGGGTAAACGCCGCAAATAAATTTTCAACCTGGTCCGCTTTAAGACCAAAGCCAGTATCTTCAATAGTAAAGGACATCAGTTCATTTTCTCTGTCACAACTCACGGTGACAGTGACTGTGCCTTTTTGAGTAAACTTAATCGCATTACCACAGAGGTTGAGGAGAATCTGTTTTAAGCGCGTCGGATCGCTGGTGATAATTTTTGGTAACGGGTAGTGATAGCGGATTGTAAAAACCAGACCTTTTTGTTTGGCTAGGAATTCCATAGTAGTTTGGATATCCTCCAGTAACGGTTGGATATATACCTGAATGGATTCCACATCCAGCTTCTGTGCTTCTATTTTTGCCAGGTCCAAAATATCATTGATGATTTGCAGCAAATGCTGACCACCACGGTGAATAATGTTTAATGCATCTTTCACCATTTTATTTTCTATCTCTTCACCTAACGCCACTTCGGAATAACCTAATATGGCGGTAAGCGGGGTACGCAATTCATGGCTCATGCTGGCGAAGAACTGACTTTTTGCCTGATTGCGTGCTTCGGCGGCGACGCCATTTTTTTCGGCTATTTCGCCTAGCTTGCGATCGGTGATATTCACCATGGAACCTTCGGTGCGCAAAGCTCTACCTTTTTCATTTTTGACTAAACGCATATTGATGGAAACCCAAATAGGACTATTCAACTTGGGGCTCAGGACTTGCGCTTCATAATGAGTAATATAACCAGCTTTGACCAATAGTTGGGGCAATTCAGTTTGTACAGAAATATCAAAATGTCCAAGGGGGGAATTAGCCACCGGCATCTCATTCACGTCGGCATACCCAAATAGCTTTGCAAAGGCACGATTGCATTTCAGCTCATTACTCGCTAAATCATAATTAAAAAAACCTTCGATGGAGTCTGTGTAGATGGTTTCATATTTTTTTAAATTTTCGATTGCAGACTGCTGTGCTAGCCGCGTTCTGGCAGCCAGAGCTAAAGAGAGTAATAATGCTTCGATCAACACTCCCCAATGCATTCCCCAGGTGGCAATCAAATTGATCGATACAATTCCATTGATCATCAACATATAGCTGGACGCGCCGGTTATTGTCATGATCTCAGCAATCAATAGATAGATTGCTGTGGGTTGTTTTTCCCTTATAGCTTGGATGATTGAGACGAGTGCGACTAGAAAAATGAATCCCAATAAACCCTGCGTGATAACGGCAGAGACACTCAATTTTGGCGAGACTAGACAAAGTATCAACGCAATGAACCCACAGAAAAGGAGTGTACGATAAACCAATTTAAACCTCGGCCAAAAGCTCACGCCGTTAAGTGCGTGTACCACGAAGGCGAGATAAACCATTGTCATAAATACCCCATTAGTCGCACTAATGCGCACATTCAAATCTGGTGCCTCCATCAACATCCATCGTTGGCTACTGCCGTCCACGGTGGCACATGCTAAAGCTGCGCTGGCCAGAAAGAGTATGTACAGCCCATACACCGGTTCGCGCAGCGTCACATACAAACACAGATTGTAGAACCACAAAGCTGCCATCACGGCATAAAAGGCCACCTGAATAAACTCGACCTGATCTTGGATGGAATCATATCCGCCTGCGGAGACTAGATAGAGAGGTAACATTGGCGGCAGTGCGGTTTCCGCATTACTTATCCAACCGAAGACAGATGTTGGTTCGTTAGGAGCTAAAGACAAATTAAAGCTGTATTGTGTGCTATCTATATCCCGCGAGTGGTAGGGTTCAAGACTGCCTGTCGTGATCAGAGTTGATGAGCCCTGAGCATTGGGTAGGAGTATACCAATTCGAAAGAGTGAACTAGGCTGGTTGGGAATATACAGCACACTCGCTTGCTGTTCTGCACCTTGCCAGTTGAGAGTAAGTCGAAACCAATACTTGCTTTTTAAGTTACTGCCGACAAAATGCGGCACAGTGTTCTGCTGCCACAAATGATCATATTTACCCGCTTGGATATCCTCTAACGTATATTCGTGATGGGGATCTTCGATAGTTTCTACATAAGGGTTTAGATCAAACGGTTTATCAATATTTTTTAGAATCGCAGTAACGTTTTCAGCATAAACACCTGTCGCTACCAGCCAAAGCAGGCAGCATAGTAGCAGCGGTGTCAGAAGTTTGTTCAATGGCGATTGCTCGATTAGGCGATATACATTTAATTATAGTGGGTAATGCAGAGATCTTGTTTAGCTGTTCATGATTAAGGCTGATTAGCCATTGACTGTTTATTACGAATGTATTGAGTGGTTGTATTTTTGTGTTGGGTGATTGGGTTAGGTTGAGCAAGCCAAAAATCAAATCCCCCGCCTGTCGGTAGCTTGATCTAATCTAGCCACGTGCTGATGCATATTTCAGGGCAACCACGGGGGGTTGCCCCTACGATCAGCACATTCACATTGGTTATTTGTCATTTGTCATTTGTAGGGGCAGCCCCCGTGCCCGCCCTGATTTAACATACCGCGCCTTGCTTGATCTAATCTAGCCACGTGCTGATGCATATTTCAGGGCAACCACGGGGGTTGCCCCTACGATCAGCACATTCACATTGGTTATTTGTCATTTGTAGGGGCAGGCCCCCGTGCCTGCCCTGATTTAACATAACGTGCATTAATTGATTAAACCTAGCCTTGTGCTGTCCTCTTATCTAAATGCGTCGGCGAAGCAGGGAATTTGGCTTTTCTCTCATTCACGATGCCGCTAAAAATTCCCTTAGCACTGCATACAAACTCATTTTGTCTATGGGCTTGCCGAGATAACCGTCGAAGGAAATATCACTGCTGGATTCAATCTCCGCTAACGCACTTGCGCTACAAGCGATAATCGGAATGCGACAACCAGTACGTTGTAATATTGCAGTCGCTTCATAGCCGTCCATGACAGGCATTTGTAAATCCATTAGCACGAGATCAAACGGCTTCACGCTGTTGCTGATCAGCTCAATGGCCTCTTGGCCATTTTCGGCAAGAGTAACTTCTGCTCCCGTGGTTTCGATGAGTAGCTGTACTAATTGCCGATTATCGGGATTATCTTCCGTATAAAGTACCTTGCCGTGGAACTGAGGTTTTTCAAGCATTGAGAGAGTGAGTGATGGATATTCTGTTACTGAAGTTTCTTGTTTGAGTTGTTGATATGGCACTCTCAGGTTAAAGCGGCTACCTACCCCTTGAGTGCTTTCAACGGATAAGGTACCACCCATTTTTTCGCACACCGATTTGGCAATAAACAGGCCGACGCCAGTGCCGCTATAACGCCGTGCATTAGAGCTATCGGCTTGCGTGAAAGGATCAAATATTAACGCTAGATTGTCGGCTGCTATGCCAATGCCCGTATCTGTTAAGGTAAATAACAAGTGTGCTTGTGCAGTTCTACCATCTATCGGCTGCGTAGAGTTGTCTATTTCAACGTGGAGATTTATCCGCCCCTGATGGGTAAATTTGAAGGCATTGTCCAGTAACTGTTTTAATATTTGCATTAGATGTTCATCATCTATTTCAATTGAGTGCGGCAGCTCGTTTGCAATGAGTACGTCAAATGCGAGCTGCTTTTTCTCTGCGGTTAAGCGATATTTAACCTCCAAACCCTGTACTAAACGGCGTAGATCAACGGTTTGCTGGGTAATAGCAAGCCGATTGCTATCAATCAGCGAGAGGTTTAAAACATCATTGATCACCGCTAGCAATTGTTTGCCGTTGTTTACAATAGTTCGCGTATAGTCTCTGCTAGCCCCTTGAATATTCTGGTCGTCTAAAAGCACATGGCCAAAGCCGATGATGCTGTTCAACGGCGTGCGTAATTCATGGCTCACGGTAGCAAGAAACTGATTTTTGGTTTGGGTGGCGATTTCAAGTGCTGCAAGCGCTTTACGTTCATTCAGATAAGCTAACTCTTGTGCTTTGAATTTTTCTTCAATGATAATGTTGGTGCGAGCTGCTACCGCGAATGACAATAACAGTGCCTCACCGGCGGAACCCCAATGCAGCCCCCATAAGGTAAACTCATTGACAGGAATCATTCCCATCCCCATCAGCATAAAAATGCTAGCGCCGAATAAAATCACGATTTCTGCAAAAAGCAGATAACCTGCGGTAACAATGCGATGGTACATGGCGCCGATAATTAAGATTAAGACGACGGGTATAATAATGCCTGAGTAGGCTTGGACTAATTGGCTTGCTAAGTAGGTGTCAGTTGAAAATACGTTGTGCCCTAGAAAAACGAACCCGGTGGCTAATAGAGTATGAAAAACATATTTAAATCTGGGCCAGAAATTTATCTTATCCAATGCTTGCACCACAAAACATAGGTAGATGAGCGGCGTGGCAATACCGTTGAGATGACTGATCCAATTATTCAATAGAGGCGAATTCGGCATCAGCCAGCGCGCGGTACTGCCGTCAAGAATAGCGCACATTAATGTTGCGATCAGCAAAAACAGCACATATAAACCATACACAGGTTGTCGCAAGGAGAGATACAAGCAGCTATTGTACAGCAGCAGTGAACCCATAATGGCGTAGAATGCAATCAGTATCCCCATGACATGATAGTTTAACTCGGGATAACCTGTTTCAGCGACGAGATAAATCGGTAGAACAGATGGCGTCGCCGCTTTATTATTATCGACCGAGCCTATTATGGTGAGCGGTCGATGCGGAATTAGGTCCAGACGAAAAGCGAATTGTTGTTTGCGCACTTCTCGTAGATTGTAGGGATCCATATGGCCAGCTATTTCTGTCCGGTTGCTCATATCACTGACAGGAATTATCATTCTGATATGATTGAGTAAGCCGGGGTGATTATTGATGGCGAGTATACTCTCCGTAGCAATCTCTGCATCCCATTGGATGGTAAAACGAAACCAGTATCGGCTTTTGAGATTGCGAGCGACGAAAAATTTGTCGCTATTGCGCTGCCACTGTGTCGCGTATTTACCACTGCGGATTTCTGCTTCGGTGATACTGTAGTCAGGGTCTTCAAGGTATTCAATGTAAGGCGCAAGATCGAGGGGCTCTTTGAGGTTGGCAACCTCCGCGATAGAATGATCGCCGGCGGTAACCACCATAGTCCACAGGCTGAGAATACTGACGATGATGCCTATTATTCTGTTGGGTGCAATAAGCGAAGCGCATTGCACCAAAAATTTCGGGATAAATTGCATGGGTAGGTGCAATGCGCTTCGCTTATTGCACCCTACATTGCATCCATTCTTTTTGTTGGGCGTTCTAGTTACTATTTTCAACAGATTTACCCGGATTTATTTCAGCTCCCAACCATTCGATATTTTGCAGCGAATCAGTCGTTATGCTGAGGGTAAAAGTACTACCCTCTCCATAAACACTGACTACAGTAATATCGCCCCCCAATTTCTGCGCCAATTGTTTCGAGAGATGTAGCCCGAGACCGGTGCCACCATAATTGCGCGTGGTAGATGCATCTGCCTGGGTGAACGCGGCAAATAAAGTCTCGACCTGCTCCGGTTTAAGTCCAAAGCCGGTATCTTCAATAGCAAAGGACATAGTTTCGTTTTGTTTGTTACAACTCACCGTGACAATTACCTGACCTTTTTCCGTAAACTTAATGGCATTGCCACAGAGGTTGAGGAGAATCTGTTTTAGACGTGTCGGATCGCTGGTAATGATTTTGGGCAACGGGTAGTGACAACAGACAGTAAAAACCAGACCCTTGCGTTTGGCTAAGACATCCATGGTGGTTTGGATATCTTCTAGTAAAGGTTGGACATACACTTGAATAGATTCCACATCGAGCTTCTGCGCTTCTATTTTTGCCAGGTCCAAAATATCATTGATGATTTGCATTAAATGCTGGCCACCACGGTGAATAATGCTTAATGAATCTTTCACCATTTTATTTTCTATTGCTTCACCTAACGCCGCTTCGGAATAACCTAATATAGCGGTGAGTGGCGTACGTAATTCATGACTCATGCTGGCGAAGAACTGACTTTTTGCCTGATTGCGTGCTTCTGCTGCGGCGCGTTCTGTTTCTGCCACTTCGGCTAGCTTGCGATCGGTAATATCTACGCCGGACCCTTCAATGATATCTGGCTGACCTTCTGCGTTGAGAATTAGCGACATAGTTACCATAGCAACATTTTGTTGATTTGAAGAATTGATTCTTCGGATTTTCATCTCCAGGTCGCGCACACAGCCATCTTGCAAAAGCATTTTAAATAATTCCTTGCTGCTGTAAACACCGCCGACATTACGGAAATCTTGGCCGGGAACATTATGCGCAGAATATTCTTCCACGCTGTCGTAGCCAGCTATTTTTGCCCAGGCTTTATTGCAGGTAAAAGAGTTATCTTTAATAGAGTAGGTGAATAACCCTTGATGCGTTTCATCATAGATTTTTTTGTAGTTCATTTCGCTCAATTCTTTGAGCTTGCGCTCGGTGACATTCACCATGGAACCTTCGGTGCGCAGCGCTTTACCTTTTCCGTCTTTGACTAAACGCATATTGAGAGAAACCCAAATGGGGCTTTGTAACATGGGGCTTAGCAATTGCGCCTCGTAGTCAGTGACAAAGCCAGATTGGGCCAGTAGTTGGGGCAGCTCTGCTTGCACAGTGTTATCAAATAGTTCGAGCGGTGCATGGGAGGGAGGTAATTCTTGAACGTTGGCATAGCCAAACAGATTGGCAAAAGCGCGATTGCATTTCAGTTCGTTGCTCGTTAAATCATAATCAAAAAAGCCTTCAATGGAGTCCGTATAGAGAGTTTCATATTTTTTTAGATTTTCAATGGCGGATTGCTGCGCTAGACGAGTTCTGGCAGCCAGGGCTAGTGAAAGTAAAAGTGCTTCGGCCAATGTCCCCCAATGGAGTCCCCAGAGCGTGAAATTATTGATTGGGGTAATTCCTCGCACCATCCCCAAATAGCTGGATGCGCCTACTACCACGGTAAGTTCAGCAACTAATAAATATCCGCTTGATGGATATTTTTCTCGGGCCGCAATGATAATGGCGATTAAAGATAAGTACATTGTAGCGCCACCGTAGAGCTGATTAATCATCGCACCCGTCACATGATCGCCAGTTAGGAGAACATAGATGAGGAAGATGGGCGATAGCATTAAGAGAAAATAATAGGATCTTTTAATAAGCTTAGAAAATAGAACACCCGATAGGCTAGTGAAAACAAAGGCGAGATAGGATATCGCCATTAACACGCCATTTATAAAATTTAAATAATGATTAACTACCGGATTGTTGGGCAATAAAAATCTCAGTACCGTCCCTTCGAGCAGAGCGCACTGCAAAGAGCCATTAACAAGAAAAATTAAATAGAGGCCATATATTTTTTTCTCTTTTAGCGTTACAAAAAGGAAAAAATTGTACACAATCATCGAAAACATAGCGCCATAGAACACGGCTACGGCGAGATTGAATTGTCTATCAAGAGTATTAAAGCTTTGCTCTGAGGTAAAAAATAACGGCAATTTAATAGGAATAGAAGTTTCTTTGTTGCTGGTCCAACCAATGACTTCAAACGTTGCGCCTGGTGTTGTCTTGATTGCTAACGAAAAAAAGATACTGGTTTGTTCAGTACTGTTATAGGGTTCCAAGTGCCCCAATACAATTTCTTGCCAGTTCTCGGCAGGTAGAAAAAATCGTAATCTGTAGAGTGCGCTGTGTTGGTTGTATAAATATAAAATGCCAGATTGCTCGCTGGTGGTATTGGTGCGAATGGATACGCGGAACCAGTATTTGCTCTTTATATTATGGCCGACAAAGTAGGGGGCTTGATTGGTTTTCCACTCGCCTTCAAGTTTGCCAGAACGAATGTCGGCAATCGTATAGTGATGATCGGGATCTTCCAGTAATTCAATATAAGGGCTGAGATCAAATGGCAGGTCGAGATTATCAATAATTGCTATTGGACGCTGCTGCCCGTTATTTTGTGAGTCATTGGCGGAGGCAGATACAGTCACTAGCCATAACAGGCAGCTCAATAGCAACTGTGTCAGTAGTTTATTCAATGATGATTACTCAAAAATGCGATTATTAATTGAGTATAGAGGGTAAATTGGAGAACTTTCTTCAATGACCTTTCGAAATGAATACAAATCAGGTAATTAAAAAACGCAATAAGATGCCATCAAAAGTTGATATTCACAGGCTCAACAATAAAAGATGGTCCATACTGATATTTTGTTGCCAGACAGCTATACGATAGGGTTCAGATTTATAGGTGGGATGCAAGCATGACTAGAGTACTAGTGGCCGAAGATAATGAAGATATTCAAAATTTATTAAAAATCTATATTAAACGTTCCGGCGCGGATGTTGAAATTGCAAGTAATAGCCAAGAGGTCGTCTTGATGGCCAGCAGCAATCCTTATGATCTGGTGCTAATAGATATTGAGATGCCGATAATCAATGGCGTAGAGACCGCCAAAATGTTAAAGAGCAATGGCTGCACTCTACCGCTCTATGCGTTCACGGCTAATGATGCCCCGAAAGAAGTATTACATTACCTGGCCCTTGGATTTACCGGTTATTTGAAAAAACCCATAGACCAACAGCAGCTGAACAATATCATTCAGCTCTACCATGACCAGGAAAACAAAAAACCGAGTATTCCGCCCATTCTGACTGCGGATAATCCGCTTAAGGATGACGAGGATATAGGGCCGCTGATTGAGGGGTTTCTTGAGCGTCTACCCTCAACAATCAGCAAAATGGAGTACGCGCTGCAGCGTCTAGATTGGGATTCCTTAATGAGTTATTCACATCAACTTAAAGGGGCGGCCGGTGGGTTTGGCTATCCCAATTTAACTGAATTGGCGGCAATTCTAGAAAAGACGTTAAAGAATGCGGAGTTTCATAAAGCCCAAGGGAATTTTGACAGCATAAAATTTTATGTATTGGGCGATTAATTTAGCTTTTAAGATTTTTCTCGTTCCCATGCTCCCGAGGGTGTCGCAAAAGCTAAAAATTATAACCTGCTCGTCATCCCCACGCAGGCGGGGATCCAGTCTAAGTTGTTGAGTTTAACTGGATTCCCGCCTGCGCGGGAATGACGGAAATAGTTCCTTTATAA
>OBEQ012509287.1_pt1 | contig 16569 bp, 6 predicted proteins | sample 1670901 | NCBI WGS metagenome assembly OBEQ01 (sample SAMEA104232315, study PRJEB22302) | groundwater metagenome | biome: forest; feature: aquifer; material: groundwater | place: USA | collected 2011-08-07 | depth 5.4 m
GGTTTTCCAAAATAGCTATATCCAAACTCTACGGTGAAGTTCCTATTTAAATTGAATCCTAACAGCCCGGATAATGCAGTATCATCGTCATCCAGAATTTCTAATCCGTCGTTGTATTTTATCGTGGTAGTAGCTTGTCCTGTGGATACGCCCACATACCAAGACTGATCACTATTAAGAGTGTTGCCGTCCGACAATGCGTGAGCAGAATAGGTGTGTAGAAAAAGGAAAGCTAAAATGTTCAGCGAAACAAATTGGATCTTCATCGTCAAGTCCTTTAGGTTAGTAAACGTTATAAAATGCTGGGTGAAATTGTTAACGGTAAAAAAATTACGCAGTCAGTGAATCATCGACAAAATAAGGCCCTCCGGTGAGCAATGAATGCTATCGTTAGTTTAATTACTTAGTTGATATTTATCGGCAGGCGCAACAATCAATGTTGCTGTCTATAAGTGACGTTCAATAATCGGATTAATTTATCCTTATCCCTTTTGATCAAGCCAAAAACACTTTTTCTCTCTTTAATAAAACCGAATCTATTAACCAGAACGAAAAACAACATAGGAGCACAATGGAAAATACCACTATCACCAAGTATTTTAAGGCCAGCTTTGTTAATAGACATTTTTGCCATGCAGAGAATTTGAAATTCATCGACAATTACCGCGTTCTGATATCTTCTCTACCACACTGTGAACCGGGACGCGTTATTTCCTACGCTTGGCGGGAGGACTGGCTTTTAACGGGCCATTCATTAATTGTTCGCACATTACTGCGATGCAAGCCGGGCAGCGTCGTACCTCGCTCAATTTTCTGCAATGCAATTAGAACTGTTGTACGTTGAGTGTGGTGGTTTTGAATGCTGTTCATGATGAAGCCCCTGTTAATAACCAATCTTAGATCTATATTCGATTTAACGAAATTCTGATTACACTACCGCTGCACTTTTAACTTCTTTATTTTGGATTTCTTGCTGCTGCTTGCGGGCGATGAGTTGCATATGTTTAAAATAGGCTGGATAATTCGTCTTAACTCTTGCGGTAGTTTTTGCCAAATCCAAAATTCCACTGCTGCCAATTTCATAATATCCAGTTTTTCGTCCACCTTCTCGCTCAATTTCAACACCGTAAAGGCCTTTCAGGGTTGACATCAGGTCTGCTAATGATCGCTCATGCAACTCCATGATTTCCGCGATATCCTTCAATTTGGGTCGCGGCAAGGTTGTGAGAGCTACAAGGACAACAAATCTTTTCTCGTCGAACTTAATTTCCTCTTTTACAAGATCCTTTGTTTCGACAAGATCTTCATTATTATTATCAACGTAGAAATCCATTAGGTTATATTGATAGCAGACTTCCTGGGGAACTCGATTCACTACTGAATTCATAACTCTCTCCGATATACATTAATCATTAACAAAATTTATTTCTGCCGATGACGATAGCCGCCTGGTATAGCGCGGTAAGCGAGACTAGCGATTGAATTGAATTCTTCACCACCTGCTTAATAATCTGGAAACTCTTTTTCTAATCAATTTCCTCTAATGAACCCAGTATAAATTTTTGGTTAAAAATCGCTAGAAAAATATTTTTGATAACAAAAACGTAATTTATAAAAATTGAGTGACACGATTTCTCTTTTATCGTTTCGGTGCTTCAAGATATCGTATATATATGTAATATATAACTATATTAAATTTTTATGACTTCTTGGTCAGAATGTTTGATGTATCTCCGTGTACGTTCGTATCACTAATATTATTAAATCATTAATTTTACATAACGTTTATGTAATTTATAATAGTTAGTAACTGCTCTATTTTTAGTTCGATTTTAAGGTTCTGTATGAATATTTATAAAATTGACTTGGATCTTATAAAAATTTTGGTTGTGGTTTTCGACACTCGCTCGGTCCAAAAGGCAACAACATTATTGGAAACGACTCCCCCGGCGATATATCGCAAGCTGGATACCTTAAGATCTATCACTCACAACAAATTATTTATTAAAAGCGGCAAAACGTTATTGCCCACCCCCGTCTGTATGAAAATGGTCGATGATTTCAAGCAGGCTATGTCATGGATAGCAATAGGATTTGATCCAGGTGGAACCGACTTCTCTTATCAGACAGAAGAAAGAACATTTACGATAGCTGCGGATGATTTCACGAAGCGACGAATTCTCCCGGGATTTATTGCAGATAGGTTAGGCGAAGTTAATGGGGCTCCTTTCATTAAGCTGAACACCACAAGTCTTCCGCCTTATGAAAATTTTAAGTGGCAGATTCCGCAAATGCTGTCATCGAAACATATCGACGTTGCCATTTTTAGCCATCCCTTTAATGAGCCTACAGTTCTCTCTGACAGTCTGGATTTAAACCAAAAAGGAGGTACGGATAAATGGATTTTTTTTGGCAATAAACAGGAGCTAATTGAATTGTCAGACTTGCCGGAAGATATCGATCCCGATACAGTCACTCACGTCAAACTAAACGTCAATAAAATAGAAAGCTCGAAGCTCGTTTTTCCGGAGTCCTCACCGTTGCTCCAAATCATTAAAAAGAGGTCTTTTCATTCTATTTTCTCCATTACATCGAGCCTCTCAGAGGTAGCCGATTATGTTAGCTCAACAGAGGGAACCATCGGCCACCTTCCCAGGAGTTTCGCTGAAACGTATTTTGAGGACGATGAAAATGAGCTGATAGCCGTAATTGACAACTATAAGGAAGCGAAATATTCCCCAAGAGCTTATTGGCTTAATCAGGAGGATTCCGGTAACCGTTGGTTTATAAAAAGTTTAAAGGATTATTGTCTCAGGTGGGAATAGGATTGATTTCATTCTGGCTTCAAAAACGTCTTTTACGATAGGTAGTTTAACATAGCCATGAGCACCAAAATTTAGAGAATCCAAGATCATTTTTATCGGTCTCAGGCGTCCCAATTTCTTTTTGTTAGGTTGCAAAGAAAGGAGATAAGGACAATCTGCTCTTCCCCTCAGCATCTCGTACAACAACTCTTCATTGCTAAGTCCAGCTTGAACGATCACAACACCAGGCTGTCGACTGAGAACGCTGTTCATATCTACCATTTCTGATGAGTACCGATAAATTTCAACCCCGGTCATCTCTAATTCTGCATGAGAGTATGCTTCGATGACCGCGATGCTATGACAACCATTGTAACGCTTGCCTTCAAGAGTGCGTTTGATGATTAACTCCATGATCGCAGGCTTAATTGGTTTGGCAACATAATCCAACGCACGATATTGCGCAAAGGCGTCACGTTCATGCTCTCTGGAGGTATTTCCCGTAGTGAAAATGATTGGAATCGCTGGATAGTTTTTCAGTTTCCATTCCGCGATAGTACAGCCACTGATTTCAGGCATCGACTGATCGAGAATAATTAAATCAGGCTGCAAATCCTCAATAATCGCCTGCACACGTTTGGGATTTGTCTCAATCGTGAGATCATGTATCTGCAACATTTGGCGGTACGCCAACACATCTGCATGCCCTGCATGATACTCATCATCAACTATTAGAATTTTTGCCATTCTTAAACAATTAAACCCCTCGCGCTATTCTCCAACTATAGTGGAACTGTTAAGAACAGGGCAAGTTGCAAACTCGACCTTTCCATACATTTCTGTACATATTATGTTGTTCTCTCCCTTTTTAACTATGCCAATGGGCAGATACATCAAAATAATCTTAAAATTTTTGCCCGCTTGTAACGCATATTCACTCTCACTCTTAGGAATCGCCTGGAATCATCAAAGGCAACTCCAAACACAGTCTTTTCTCAGCTGGTATTGGCAGAAACAGTATGTGGGCTAAGCGTATTTGGCATATTCTTCAGAGCGGTGCAATACTAATAAAGTTATGATGAGAAACGAAGAATTCCTTAGATGCTCCGGCACACTATAGCAGCCCACACCAAAAAAGATCAGCGCCATGTACTCAGAGTGGCGTCTCGTTTGTTAGTGATCTTCATTTTATTCTTCATCTTCATGTCGGATTCTTTTCCTGCATCTGCCAGTTTCATAAGCGATAAAAGCACATCGAGTTTAGAGGTGAACATCTCCAATCGCATCGCTATACTAGGTGACCCAGCGCGCGTGCTAACTTGGGAGGCAATACGCTCTGGCGCCCATGATCAGGAATTTAAGGAAAACGCTGGCAACAGCTTTATTGGCGAGGATATTGAAACCCGCTACTGGTTTCGATTGACCTTCAATCGAAGCGATTACGATCTTGCCTTAAACGATACGTTGGGTCTGTACTTTCTCGCGCATCCCGTCATGCTATGGGACCTTCAGATACTTACCAACCCTGAGAATCCGTCCAGCACAATCACTGAGACCGGTTTTAGCCGTCCCTATACTTCGCGTGACGTCGATATGCTCCACTATGCATTCCATATTAAAATTGCGGAAAATAACGTGGTCTATGGCTATTTTGACAATCAGCCGCAAGGTCTTCCTGGTAGTCTCTATATCTATCTGGTTTCTGAAAAAAAATTGAATGACCTTGAGCAACGCACGAAGCTATATGTTGTAGCCTTTTATTCTGCCTTTTTTATAATAGTACTCTACAATCTTTTTTTATTCCTCATCTTGCGTAATGCCATGTATGGCTATTACGTTTATTCGTTTATTTCATCGATAATTTATTGCGCGTCCGTGGATGGCTCACTTGCCAGCATTCTATTGAGCAATGATCCAATTCTCAACATGCGCTTAGGTATATTAGCGTCGATTACGGCTTCGCTCGCGATAACGGGATTTATTTACTACGCCTTTGGCCGAACACCTTTCGCGAAATGGTTTCAGTATTTTTTTTACCTATACACTGTTGTAGGCTACATGTTAATACCGGTCGTACTGTCTACGTCAGACTACCGAATCGCATACACCATCCAAGTTTATTATCCGATGGCTGTAGGAGTGTTCAACATACCAGTTATGTTAATTGCAATCGCTAAACGCATATATATTTCAAAGTATGTTTTCCTCGCCGAGAGCGCGACTATAACTGGCGGGGTATTGTGGGGCTATATGCACACCGGTAAGATATCAATTATCGATTATTTTTGGTGTGCGCACATTGGCTCCATCCTTGAGGCAATACTGTTATCCTTTGCATTAGCCGCACAAACCCGGCGCTCACAGGTTGAATCAATCGCGAATTTATCAAAATACCAACACTTGTACGACAGCTCTTCACAGGGTCTTTTTCAGTACACAATCGCAGACCACACAGTGAAATGTAACCCAGCCTATGCCAATATCTTCGGCTTCCAAGATGAGGCGGAACTTCTTGAATCAGAAGATCCGATCCTTCAACAGGAAATCGACAAAATCACAATAGCGCTGCATGAAAGGACATTGATGAATGGAGGAAGACTGGATAATCATGAGGTAGAAATAAACCTCCCGACTCGACGAGGTATTTGGCTTTCACTATCAACCAGGCTATTTCACGACGAAAAGGATCGGCCATGGATTATAGATGGTTCAGTCATAGATGTTTCTGAGCGCAAAAAACGGGAAGCCGCTGAAAAAGATCTCATGGTCTCTTTGGAGCGCAATTCTGCTATTGGTGATTTTACTGACGGCATGAGCCACGAACTACGCACGCCGCTCAATTCCATCATCAATCACACAGAACTCCTCACAGAACTTCTCACTGATCACCTCAAAGATAATAAAGATGCTTTTGTGCTAACAAATTTTATTTCCTCCTCTGCCCATGATCTCAAAATTATGGTCGACGATTTGCTGGACCAAAGCAAACTAGAGAACGGCAATTTTGAATTAGACCCAAAACCGTTTTCATTACGCGAAATGTTGGCAAAACTGCAAGCAACGTACCGTAAGGAGCTGACCAAAGAAGACAAAACGGTGGTATTTAAAATGCCAACGCCAGCAAATTATTGCTGGACATTAATAGGAGACGAGAATCGCACTAGTCAAGTTATCATCAACCTGATTGATAACGCCCTTAAATTTACGCCCAAAGGAACCGTATCCTTTGGGATCACACTGCAGGAGCTTGATGATCAATACGTGAATATCAGCTTTAGTGTGGAAGATACTGGAATAGGTATTTCTTTTCCCGATCAGGCGAGGATATTTGATCATTTGAAACAGGTTGCTACAAACCTAGAGCAAAGAAAGAAAGGGCTTGGCCTAGGTCTCAATATTAGCAAAAGCATTATCAATTCGATGGGCAGCGATATAGAGGTGGAAAGTAGTCCGGGCGAAGGAAGTCGATTCTCCTTCACACTCAAATTGCCAAAAGCAAAAGCCTTTGAGCAAGCTGAGCTGCGGCAAAAGCGCGGTACCGCGCCTGGAATAGACCTCCAAGCTTACTCGGGGAAATCCATACTGATTGCTGAAGATGACGAGGCTAATGCCCATTTTATTCATAAGGTGCTTTCACGGGGCGATTTTAAATTAACGTTTGCTGCCGATGGCGCTATAGCCGTTCAGGAATTCAAGAAATCCGACTTCGACTTGATCTTGATGGATATCCGCATGCCAAACATGAAGGGCACTGAGGCAATCCCAATTATTCGCGCCATTGAACGAGATAGGCTCGTCCAAAAGCGTATCCCCATTATTTGCATGTCAGCCAATGCTAAGATTCAAGATGAAGTTAGCGCGCTCAACGCAGGCGCAAATTTTTACATCACCAAACCTATCGATCCGAGAGAATTTTGGAAACTTTTTGCGCTCGGAATGAATTATACCAAGCAGGATGATGTTAAATTTCGACATTCAATCACCACCTCCTTTTCCTCAAAAGGATTGTCTTTCGATTTTTCTGTTATCTTTGATCGGCTTCAAAACCACAAGATGGCGTTTGAATTGTTATCAAGCTACATTGAACAAAATGATGCAACACTATCAGAGCTTGAAAATCATCTAGTTAGCGATCGCTTAAACTTCGATGCAACCCTTCGTTTTTTCAACCGAATTAGAGTGCGCGCCGACAAGATTGGCGCCTATGAGCTGGGGCGTACCGCTGAGGCGCTGGAAAACGCTTCAAAACACAATGATGACCATCGCATTCAATCTGTTCTTGAAAAGAATAATTTTAGAGAAATGCTGCAACGAACTGTTGACGACGTAGCGAGATTCTTAGATTTAAATCGAACTCAGGTATAATCACTACGCTACATTTAACACCCCCTCCCAGCCCATACCTTTTCGAGCGATTGATCCGACTATTCGCATTCATGGGACCTTCGCAAATACGTCTTAAAATAGGCGTATTATTTTGTATTTCTTTACGCCGTTTTTGAATATAACAATACGTAGAACAAAGTAAAACGCTATTTTATTGCAATTAAAATGTTTGACAAGGATAGGATAACGCTCCAAAAAACAGGACTCGACTACACTTATAGAGAAGGAGTCTATCGGCGGCCATGATTTCAAAAACAACTGGAAATACCAAAAATTCCAATTGTTTAAACCCTTGTAACCGTAAAGAGTGCAATTAACATTAATAGGAACGGCGACGTTTGAACGAATTTCTCTATCGCCATAGGCATGCCATCAGATGCAACCTGGATATCTCAACGTTAAATTAACTATTGCTCAAGGGTATGGCTAACTTCTCGCATGGAGACAAAAAAATTAATGGCCGCAAACGGCGCACTTAAACGGCTCTTAACAATTGAGGAGGTGCTCTATAGTGTTGAGGACTGTTCGTTCTATCGTGGAGCAGAGATTGACGATGCTGATACCCGCTATATCATTGAGGTCACGGAGAATGCGCTTACGCCGAACCATTCCATCAGCGAGTCGATTGTCCTCGGTATAGAGGGCGTTACATTTATTCCAGTAAAAGTAAAAAGACTTAACAATGAAACTTTATCTTTTTATTCTACTAATACTTTCCAGCCATTGTGTGCAGTAGCGGCCACCTTAACCCTAACAGAAAAAATCCTTATCGCCATAAACCTGTCAGAAGCATTAATCGACATTCACAAAGCAAACCTTATCCATACAAGAATAAGTTCGCGCACTGTATGGGTTGACGCAAACTTATCGGTAAAAATAACCGGACTGGAGTACGGTACTGGCTATCCTATTAATATCGATACTCCTCCGCAAGACACCAGTTTAGAAAATTTATCTTATTGCGCGCCAGAGTTGTCCGGCCGGACATCGATCTATATCGACTATCGTGCCGATTGTTATTCTGTTGGTGTATTGCTTTATAACCTCATCACGGGCAATCAGCTCTTTAGTGAGTGCACCAATGCTGTTGACTTGTTTCACCAGAAACAAACAAGGCATTCTCCACACATAAACAAATATGTCAGTATTCCTTCACAATTAGACGCTATCGTACACACGCTATTACATCCTGATCCTACAAATCGGTACCCAAATGCGGTTCTTCTGCATCATGATCTCTACCGATGCTATCGGGATTTGGTATTTAGCGGCGACATCAGCAACTTTCCGCTATCTGAAAAACTCAGTTTGAATCACTCATTGCATACCGGAAACTACAATGCGCTACATGAAATTAGCGAATGCTTTAAGATTGCCAACCATGAAAGAGGGTGGTTGGTCGTTTCGGGAGAGTCGGGTGTTGGTAAATCAGCGGCATTGATTGAAGCACTAAAACGCTTGCCGCGACACATCTTACTCTTTATACAATACGAGCCGAGCATCGATATTGCGTATGTCAAATTCGCTGACCGTCTAAAAATTATGCTTACGAGTGAGCATTTTCTACTTTTGGAAAAGGACATAGATCTTACAGAGAGCACAGCAGTATTGCAGGCTTTGTTAGACAAAACAGAGCTGGATAGGCCTCGGATCTTCGAGACGTTCACTAAATGGCTTTCATTAGTTACTGTTCACTTACCTGTTGTTATATTTATTGAAGATATACAATGGAGCGACTCTGTTAATATGCGGTTCACAGCGTCACTACTCAACGACGTACGTATTAAGCGCTTATTCGTCATGTGTAGCTTGCGCAATGAAGAAGCAAACAATTCTAAAATTGCGGAACTCACAGAGCAAATCGGATTTCCACCGCTAGCCTCTTACTATTTGGCACCGCTCAGCACGGCTGTTATTAAGGAGCACTTCCAGCGTGTCCTTCTTACGAATGATGGGGATGCCTGCGAGCATTTGGCTGACTTTGCATTTGACCACACAGGTGGATTGCCTCTCTATATTAACGATCTTTTACATACACTATGGTGCAACAGCAGCATTATTTTTATCCCCATCACCATGTGCTTCAAAATCGATAACGACAAAGTAGACAACACGTCTTTATCAAAGAATGATAACTTTCTAGTAGATTGCATTCACTCTTTGGAACAAGACCCGAAATCAGTTGCAGCCCTGGCGGCATGCGTTCAAGGTTCATTTTCATCAGATCTACTAGCTCTAATATCTGAACTACCTAAAGAAAAGGTAATCGCTTCGATCGAAACTCTTGTTAGGCTCGGGATATTTACACCCATAGGAGAGGAATACCGTTTTGTTCATGATTACGCACAGCAGGCTGCGTATTCGCTCAATAAACAATATGATCCGGAAGAATACCACGAATTATTAGGAAGTCGCCTTCTTCGCCACCAAAATGATTGGCCATCGCCAGATTGCATATTCACTGTTGCGCATAACCTTAATACCAGCATTACCTCTCCACCAATCTATGATAAAAAGTTTCGTAAAGTGATTTCTGTGAACTTGCAAGCTGGAGATCTATCGACAGAAAGAGGTGGGGATGGTTTTATTTACTACGAAAATGCATACCGCTTTCTACCCAGCGATATATGGGATGAAGACCCAAGACTCGCGCTTGATGTGCTAAAAAAATACGCCCATTCAGCGCTTCTCTTTAATCGCGACAAAATAGTTGTTGATGTAACCACCCAAGCACTAGAGCATCTCTCTACGCCATTGGAACAGTTCCCATTTATTACAATATTAATCAAATTATATTCGCGTCGCGATGAAAACGACAAAATCATCTCGACTGCAATTAATTTTCTAGAGAAAATAAATATACGTTTCTCGATCGAATCAAAAAGCAATTTGCAAAATTCCCTACGCTTACATTGGCTTCGCCTACTTATCACTAAAGCAAAAGCACGTAAACGCGGAAGCCACCCAACTACACAAAGTATTATTGCGTCGGAATTACTACCGAAGCTCATCGTATTAAATCTCAACATCAATCCTACTATTGCACTTTGGGCTTCCATCAATTTAATTAAGCAACAATCAGTGTCAGACGTCCATATCAATCTCTGCGAATTAACATTTTATACCTTAAAAATGCAAACAGAAATTGGCAGCGCGATCGCACGCGATTTTCACGAATACGCCAAAGCCGAAAACCCTCATTCAGACCTACCGGGGCTCACACATATATTTCTAGCACCGTACTTTGAGCCGGCAAATTCTACTGTGCTTTCAATGGCGCACTTTATTGCAACCAGTTCTCGCCAACGTTCGCACCAGTACTATCCGTTTTATACAATTTGTTTATTGTCTTCAGGTCAACCCTTTCGAACGATTTCCCAATCAATACATTCAGTGGAGACTTCATCGCACTTTCTGTCGAGTGTTCGGGCATCGGCAGCTTACCCTCAAGCGTTTTCGCATTTTCTGCAAATCATGGGAACAGAGGAGAATAGCAAAGATCGCCTCTTTTCCCCTGTCTTTGATTTCGGCGCAGCTGAGTCTGACCGATATTTTATTTTATACAAATCACTTCTCGAAGTTATTTCAGCGTATACCCATCGACAATTCGACGATGCCTATACTATTTTTAGTGAACGTTTACATGACTTTACTATTTTACCTGTAACAGAACTTAAGTTGTTATTTTTCTACTACAGTGCTCGAACTTTCTGTAAGATCTTAAAGGCTGACCCATCTCAGAGTCAGCAGCATTCAATATCATTGTCTATTTGCAGACGCATGATAAAGAGCGTGGCACACACCCCTAACTATGCGCATCGTCACGCATTGATTGAGGGCGAGATAGCACTACTAGCTGGCAATTTGTCAGAGGCATTTAAACTTTATACTGAAGCGTTGAAGCTGGCTAAAGAACATAATAGCCTAGCTGATATCGGTTTTATTAATGAGGAAATTGCAGAATTATCAAAGGATGCTGCACTTGAATCCAGTATTATTTACTGCTACAAAGATGCTGCACGTTATTTCAACCTGGTCGGCTATCGTTACCGAGCAGCCTATTGCCGAAATCAGGTTGAGAAACTTACCAACGACGTAGCTACCAACCCGGTTTCAGACGCTCGACATGCAAATTTCGATGCTGTCCAAAAAGCATCAGTCATTATTGCGAGCGAGCGTAATAAAGACCGTCTCTTAGAGCGCCTTCTATCCCATGTATTAATGATTGGCGGAGCAGAGCACGCAATTTTACTGCTGCGTGAAAATAATGTCTGGACTTTCGTAGCTGATGCTGACGTCAAATCGAGAGAGATTCATAAGAGTGATTTACCTACCTATATTGAACATTACGCACCGGTCAGTGTCATCAATGACGCAATACGGTTGCAAGCCCCTATTGTATTAGACAATGCATCCACGTCCACCAACAATGCCTATCGCAATGACTTGTACATAAACAAGCACGTCATACTGTCGCTGCTCTGCCTGCCCATTGTCAAACAATCTCACATCAGTGGCGTATTGGTCTTAACAAATAATCAAATGGAATCTGCGTTTCACACAGAACGCATTCAGGACTTATTGGTGCTTGCTAGTCATACTGCCATCGCAATTGAAAATGTATCTAATTATGATTTGCTCGAGAAAAAGGTGGCACAGCGAACGCTAGAAGCCAATGAGGCTGCCGACAAGGAGCGCCAGGCAAATCAGGCAAAAGATCGGTTTATTGCTAGCATAAGCCATGAAATTAAAAACCCATTAAGCGCCATCTTGACCTATGCAAGCCTCATTCAGCGAGAACAAGACATTGATATTTGCCATCAACACGCAAACGTAATGGCAACTTGTGGAGATCATTTAGAAAGCGTTATCGAGGGAGTGCTTGACGCTGCCAAGATAGAGGCGGGTACTTTTGACCTAAAACCGACGGTATTCACGCTTGAAGACATAGTCGACTTCTTAAAAACGCAATCGAAATTAAAGAGAAACAACAATGTGGTAACGGATTTTGGAGACCCTACCATTTTCACCGGCAAAATATTTGCAGACCGTTACCGGTTGCAACAAGTACTCGTCAATCTAATTGGGAATGCACTTAAGTTCACAACCGAAGGATTTGTAAAACTGGGCTACAAAGTTTCACAATCCTCCAGCGAGAGCGTAACAATTGAGTTTTCTGTGACGGATAGCGGGACCGGTATTTCCAAGGATGATTGCAAGGCGATTTTCAAGGCATTTAGTAAGGCTGATTCAAACTCTGCCCAGAATCGCGGTGGAGCTGGCCTTGGGTTGGCTATCAGCAAAGAAATCGTAGAGAAAATTGGCGGTGAACTAGCGGTAGAAAGCGAAATTGGAAAAGGCAGCCGCTTTTTCTTTACTGCGAAATTCGATCTCGCCAGTGAAGAGCAGGTTGTGACGCTGGATTCGCCCGGTAAATTTGAGGCAATTAACCAATTACTACTTGATTCCAAGGCTATCTTGGCCACTAAGAGTATTATGGTGGTTGATGATTCCGAACCTAATGTTGCTTCTTTCGGGCTCATATTGAAACCTTACGGCGTTACAGTCTTGCCGGCGTACCACGGCCGAGAAGCGGTTAGCCTGATACAGTCGGGAAAGCATAAGGTGGATTTGATTATCTTAGATCTTCAGATGCCGGAAATGGATGGTTATGCGACGATGATGGCATTACATAATGAAAAATTCCAAAACCCCATAATCATTTCATCCGCCACCAATTCAGTCGAGGAACGCAAACGTTGTCGTGATTTAGGAGCAAGCAACTTTTTACCTAAGCCATTAAATGTGTCTGCCTTTTTACAGTTGTTTGCAGAGACCTTCAATTTGATTGGGAAAGAAGGTATTCCTCAAGTGGAATCAACGACAACCAGTACTCTATTGAATACTGACGATATGTATGACGATGAAGTCGATGGTGTAGATATTGAACTAATGAGGCTCGAGGCGGCTGGAAACGATGAGTTTGTGATATGGCGCCTGCAGCAGTTTGTCGAAACGTTTAATGGGGAAGTTTTATATGAAAAGATTGGTGCGTTGTATAATGTAAAAGAGGGTGAAGCCTTGCAGCGCGTATTCCATGATCTTAAAGGTTGGGCAAAATCCGTGGGTGCCACCAGTTTAAGCAATAGCGCGATTGAGCTTGAACAACGCATGTTGGACGGCGAAATGGATAATTTATTTAAAATAATGAGCGAACTTTCTTTTAATTCATTACTTGATCAGGCGGTTGAGGATTGTAGGAGAGCGCTCAAGAGTTTTCCATCAGAGGAATAACAACTTCAAGTTTTGCCTCAAACCAAAAGACCGTTCCGGAACCGACAAGGCTGAGACAGCCGCTCTGACCTCCTAATAGCACTGAATTCTGCTTAACAAGTTGCAGTCCTAAATCAACCGCTGCTATCTCACCTTGCTCCGCATTCGGATTATTGTAATCACTAATGAACTCCGCCGACTCGATACCCCTCCCTGTATCTCTCACTGCCAAACGAATTTTGCCGTTTTCCGCCCTTTTTGCGCTTATTTGAATAAAACCTCGATTGGTCGACGTGATTGCAAATTGCACGAGATGATCAATAATCTGGTCCAATAGCAATTTATCTGTTTTCACAAACCGAAGGTTCTCAGGTATTGCGACATAGGACTCCACTGTACCGAGCTGGCCCTTATAACGCTCAAAAATACCCACTGCTAACGCCTTCAGATCAACAACACATTCTTCCTTTTTAGCATCACCCGCTCGAAGTTTGGATATATCAAGTATGTTATTTGTGCGTGATAAAATAGTTAACGCTGCTTTCAATACAATGCTTGCGTTAACTCTGATTTCATCAGACCGAGTAAAGAGTTTTAACAACTGCGACGCTTTAATGACACTAATGGACGGACTTAAAATCTGCTTACTCATGCGCGTGAAGAGATATTGCCTCGCTTCTTGTTCGATGCGTTGCTCGTCAGCGAGAGTATCCAGCGCGATTTTTTCCGTTTTGATCACAAAAATTTTATAAGAAAAGACGAGGGCGAACAAAGTGCAGAACGCCACCCATATTAGTAAATTAAATGAATAGTATGTAGTTCCGTGCGCAACAACGCCGATGGTTGCTAACCAAATCATGAAAACATCGAAAAATTGCAATCCTGCAGGTATCAGAAATCGGATAACATCTTTGCGCTTCTTTATGACAATCTGAGCAATACCTTCCACGAACAATGCTACCCAAAATACGATCACCACTGGCGCGAAGAAATAATTAGCTACCTCCGTGTTAAACATATATACAACAGGCCACACCACGCCGATATTCCATAGCGCGACAATCCGCACTAAAAGCGGGAACTGATGCATCCAGGTATCTTTCCCGTAATATTCCGCCACCATCAGCATTTGTATTGTCATGCAACACAAAGACGTGACGCAAAAGAACCTTATGTGCCCAATGGGATCATCATTAAAAAGATCTCTCGTGTAGCCACTCATCGCAGGCACTTGGCCAAAGCCTATCATGACGTACATGACGAGCACCAGGTAGATCGGAGAACGTTCCTGAAATGACAAGTATCCGTAAAGCAGTGTTAGCATTCCCATGGTGCCAATGGTAAAGCCAAACAGCGTATGCATCCTGTGTTTTACTGTATCAAATTCGGCTTTCGTTCTTAACGTAATACCCGCATCAATTACAGACGCACTCTCAATCCTTGTATAGAGTGATTGGCTTTGGCCAGGCGCTATTCTCAGCGCGATGGCAAAACTATTTTTAGAAATACTTCTCTCGTGTTCAATCACGTTGGGTGCCCCAACAACCCAAGCGTCATAGCTACCGATGAGATAATCATTAAACTCCAGTACACCGTCAAATGGTGTCTCAGTATCATTTTGAAGATCGACTTTAAGCCAGACAGGATTTTTCCTGATACCAACAAACCCCATTGGGTGAGTCACTTTTGCGAAACCTCCACTACTAATAGCATCCAGAACGGTCATTTCGTCGCGATGGTCTAATATAGATAAAGTATGAGAGGGTACTGCTGCATTCTCGGCAAATACCATCAGGCTGGCAGAAGTAAACACCAGAAGTAAAATGAACAAAAGGTTCTTAATCTTCACATTGAAAGTCAACACCAAAATTGTATTCAATATATGGTTGGTATTATTTAGTATATGCTTGCGTTCTAACCTCTACAAACAATGGCAATTCTATTTGCGAGATCTTGCATTATACTAGATTAATGGAACCTCTCGATCCAACATACCGCTATATCGCCCTTCAATTTCCGTCGGGAGCGCTTTTTTTGTTGTTTTGTTACTTTGGGTCACTGTCAGTTTTCAATAAAGAACGTGACTATTTATTATTTTCAATGTTCTTTTTAGTTAATTTGGTTGCCGATACGCTATTTGGCCATAACAGTGAGATATTGTATTTTTTTGCTATTAATCAAATCTTTCTATTTACGCGAGTTTTCCCGTTAAGTCAGCTTTCCAGCGTCTTTCTTTGTCTCCTTAGTATTTTTATTGTTACCCTTTGCTTTTTCGCCCCCAGTATTTCTGTCGCCCCAGAACCCTATCTTTTTGCTATTGCCTGCTTAGCAATTTTTGCGATTGCATCTCTTGCTCACCATTGGTGGCGAGCAAAAAAAATGATTTTGTTTTTTCTACTTGGGTTCCTCTTCATCACTATGCAAGGCATTTCAAAATTTGTATATATTATTCATGATTCCATTTTATTTGATGTTGGGTCCAGAATGCTTGGTTATACATTTCTGTCATACGCCCTGATAAGCCGTGTTTCCCGAATCTCCAACGAGCGAGACGAAGCTGCCATCAAAGCTTTGAGAGCCTATAAAAGCCTAAATGCGAGAGAGGACTTTTTCAAAACAATGAGCATCAAACTCAGAACACCCCTCGTTAACATTGTTGGCTTATCAGATCTCTTTATCTATCAGAGGCGAAACACCTTTGAGGAATATTGTGCGCGTTGCATTAGCAGTGCATCAGGGCATCTCATCAATGGGATTGCCAATTTGTTGCCTTCCAAAGCAATATCCGATCACCCTGAAGATGAGGTACCAATATGCCATTTTCATCTTGCGAGCATGCTAGAGCAATTTTCTGATTCCTATTTAACGGTATCTAATCCTCGGTTGATCATTTCCATCGATGCAGATGTACCCTTATATCTCAGTGTAAATGCCGAAATGTTGAATACTCTGCTATCAACCTTTATCAATAATGCGTTCCAGCGTTGCAGTGAGGGCGAAATCCATTTACACATAAAATTAGCAAAGACCGTGGCAACTACGCCAGTGCGTCTTAAATTTAGTGTTCGCGATTCTGGTGGAGGGATTACGGACGCAGAGCATATGA